>OGOE01000536.1_pt1 | contig 36628 bp, 42 predicted proteins | sample 1552611 | NCBI WGS metagenome assembly OGOE01 (sample SAMEA2580129, study PRJEB22360) | human gut metagenome | biome: human gut; feature: human-associated habitat; material: faeces | place: Denmark | collected 2008/2010
TTGTATATCTCATTGTTCTTTTATTTTACCACATTTATCTTGTGAAGACAAGTTCAAACACTTCAAAAGGTCGTTGACAGACTTTGTGATACTATCTGCTCATTGTCCAATGAAACCATTAAAAGTATTACCGGAAGAGATTGGATTTTATCCTGCTTTTAAATGGTGTTTAGTCTTACCGCTGATATTGTCCTTTTTAGCCTTGGTGATAACTGTTCCGATAATGCCTGTGCTGTCGGAGTAGCCGTTGTATCCGCATATCGCCATGATCTTGTCCATAACATCAGATATGGAAGCATATCCGCTGATGTCGTACAGATCATCGGGCATAGCAATGTCACGATCTGTGGCATATGACCTGTCATAGCAGGTGAAATTGAGCTTTGCGTTGCTGTATGAGCGGGAAGATACGTAAAACCGTGGTATATCCATACCATTTGAGCAGGTAAGTATGACCTGCGCACCTGTGGGGAAAAGTTCGGACGTATCATCATAATCGCAGGCAGGTACAGAAAAGGACAGCTGCGGAGTGATAACGCCCGAAATCCCGTAGCCGTCCACATCGTATTTTATCTGTACGTCAGCAAAGTGAGGTACATCTATACCTCCGATAGTCAGGGTATAGCTAAAGACTGTCGCCCGAGTTTATGACACCGAGCGACTGCACAGTTACATCAAAATGCCATTTCTGCCCCTTATCATACGGCTCTGCACGGTATGATGTTTTTGAAAATGATGTTGTTATATCGGTGGGAGCGGATACCGTACAGGACACGGAGCTGCCGCCCAGAGCAGCAGATATAAGCGCTGCCGTATCGGACGGCACACGCCGCAGGGATAAGCTTACCGACACCTTATCGCCCTTGTAGTCATTTACACTGTCACCGTTTATGCAGGTAAAAGCGTCATTGCCGTACTGCGGTTCGAGCTGTATATTGTAGGTTTCCAGCCACGGCAGTACATTTATATTTCCAATCCTGAAAATCATCAGCCTGTTCTCCTTTCCTTAGTTTTGCGGCTGTGTTCTGTTGACCGTGATATCGTTTCGCTGTCGATCTGCACGGTAATATTGTTTGTGGTGTCAATGGTGATATTGTCATTTTTACTGCTGCCGGAGGTCTTTGTTCCGGCGTTTTTGGCAGATGTATCGGACGCAAGATTTTCTGCCGATGAAGTCTGTGAAACGGATATTTCGCTTCGGTGCTTTTTCAGCTCCTCGTCAAATCCGTTCATGAGCTGCCTGCCAAGCTCCTGACCTTCGGCGTGTGCATCTATGCCGCCAAGGGCAATGGAAAAGCTCTTGTTGAGGTCCATATCATCAACAGCGGACTCAAATACCTCTGCAAAGCTGTCGGTAAATGTGGTCATTCTTTCGGTCAGGTCATCGGAATTGCCTATGCCTTCCATAATACCGTTGAGCATTGCGCTTCCTGCGGTCTGAGCCGCAGCAGGCAAGCTTATTTTCAGCCTCCGAGAGCTTGGACGCAGCTTCATTCTGCTCCTTTCCGTGCATTTCCAGCACCTTTTCCGCCTGCTCATCGGTAATTCCGAGAGCTGTAAGTTCTTCCTTCTTCATGGAAATTCCTCCTTTAAAAATTGGTTTTGGGTATAAAAAAAGCGCCTTAAATATTGGTTTAAGGGCTTTTTAGGCAAAATTAAAGCACCCTGTCGGTGCAAGGTGCTCATTTATGCAATTTTTTTACATACTCATATATCTCGTTATAAGGAATATGGTTATCTAATGCAGATAAATAATCTTCATATGAAATACCTAACTTTTTAGCATCTGCTCTCAACTCTTCCTCTGTAACTGGAAGAAGAGGTGCGCCGTCATCAATCATAACATGATAACATTTTTCCTTTACATACGCCAAGACATCAGCAGTTTTGAAGATTCCGTTATCCAACGCATCAACATATTCATCGTATGTAATTCCGATTTTCTCCGCAAATGCTTTCATATCATCTTCGGTTGGCAAGGGAGCAGCGTCGTCAAGTGTAACGTGATAATTTTTTTCCATTAAACTACACCAACTTTCCAGTTATAAGATTCAGCAAGCTTGCTTAAAGCAGCGTAAAAATCTCCGCCGTTGTTAGAAATAAATCTTGCCCAGAGATTTTTTAATTCAAGCGCTTCATTTGTATTTTTCCTAAGCATTTCGTTTGTAACATCAAGCCTTTTACCGTTACCGATTTGCAGCCAATATATCTTGCCATCGTGGGAAGCTGCCATCATAGTTCTTATGCTTGGGCATTCGCTTGCCGTTACAATATCCTCAATACTTAGCGGAGCATTGTTGGGGTGGTTGTGTATAACGGTGTATGCTCCCGCTCTGCCTTTGGGAATGTTGAAGCTTACAGACAAGCCATTGCTGTACTGCCTGTCCTTTATTACTCCGGATATGTTGCTTATTACTGAAACTTCCTCGGACATATGACCATAGTTATTCAGAACAGCCTCTCTTGCCGAAACATATACGGAATCACGGGCTAAAACGCTGAAAAAATCCGAGTCAAATTGCCTGAATTTATTTTTGTATTCCTTGCTTTCAAAATACTCTTTAGGTTTGAACTCAGTATTATGGTACAAATCAGAATGAAGTGTGACCGGTCGCCTTTTATCAGCCCAAACAGCCCTCTGCGAAACACTCTTTCCGAACCCCACGACCCGAACACGGGAGTTATCCCTTTGCAGGTCATTGTCACGGATAAACGCATCAAGCCTTGCCTCACGGTTTTTAAGGGTAACGGAACGCTGAGCAAACTCCCTGTCAAGCATTGCTCTGAGCTGAGGATCCTCCGCCGACTGCCTTGCACCGTCAAGCGCCGCAAGCTGTCGCTTGGAATCACGCACAGCACGTTCATAGCCACGCTGCTTTTGCGTAAGGGCATAATATTCGTCGTTCTCGTTCTTGGTGAAATCGGGCGTGTGATAGGGCGTGTCAATGCCCTCAAAGTACGGAAAAAAGTTGTGTCGGCAGTTCCAGCCGCCCAGTCCCTCTCCAGTTCCGTAGCCCGTAGCATCGTAAAAATACGGATACTTGGGGTCGCCACGCACAAGACTGTATATCTGCCCCTGCCATTCGGCGTGGGAGGGACGTGCGCCGAAGTGAGAAGAAACCTCAACATAACGGCTGCCAATCTCTTTTGCAAGGTCAAGCTGTATATCACAGCAGGACTTGTTTACCGAAGAAAGTACCGCACGCCTTACGCATACATCGGCGTTATCCCGCCTGCCGCTTGGGTATTCCACACGGGCAATGCCCTTGTCGGCAAGAGATCTCACCGCCGAATATATGGCATCGTTGTAGGAGAACGCACCCGAAATAACCTTCAGATGTGCAAGGTCCATAGCGTCCGAAAGCTGTCGGTTCGCCTCCGCCGCCATACTGTTACAGAGGTTTCTCAGCTGCCCCTTGGAGCTTTTCAGCCCCTTGGACAAAAGCTGAGAAAAAGAAGCCGAGCGGAAATACTTGTCTGTTTTCGCCCCTGTACTGTCCGGAAGCCTGCCCATAGCCGCCGCAATGCGGTAAATGTCAGCGTCCTCTTTCAGCGCCTGCTTCACCGTGTCGGTGTAAAGCTCCTTCACCTTACGCTCTCTGACTTTCAGCTGCTTTGCGATCCTGCGGTTGACCTCTTTGTAGGACAGATTAAGCTGATTTGCTTTGTATAATTCCCATTCAGCCGTGGGTGTAAGGAAATTTGCTTTCGATATCCTGCGGCATATGTCGCTGATTATCTCTTCCTGCAGCTCCTGCACTAAGTTTACCACTTCTGCGGGGAGCTTGTCAAGCTTTGCGGGAGATATCATTCAAAATCAGCTCCGTTCGGGTACATATCAGCCGTGTCATCATCGGACGGGATATTTTCCTTTGCCTCCTCCTCGCTTTCGCCGTACCATTTCGCACGGTATTCCCATTTCGCCATAATACCGTCGGAAACATCTGCACGGTCACGCTCCCGCTCCGCATTTTCATCAATGAGTGGAGACTGGTCAAAGGTCACGGAAATATCCGCCTCGGCATCTATCTTCTCATCAATGAAGCTCTTGCCGATGTACAGAAGCGATTTAACGAGGTCGTGGAGAAATTTCTCCACACGGATAAAATGCTTGTGGGCAGTCTGGATAAGCTCCTGCTTGTCGCCCGTGTATTGGGTCGCCGTAACGATAGAGCCCGCATTAAACTGATAATGCTTTGTGCCGAAGCCTACCTTGAAGCTCAGGTAATCAAGTTGAGCCTGAATGCAGTCCACATTGTCCTTTACTCTCAGATCAGGGTTGTGTTCTGTGATGAGCGGCTTTGCGCCCATGTCCTCCGCAGATGAGGTTATGTAGTAGAACAGCTGTTGGTTTACCTCATCGGGAGTTATCTTTTGCCCCATGTACTCCTCAATAAGCGATTTTGCCATAAACACCTTTTTCTGACCCAGCCAGATATCGGAGTTAAGGTTGTTGTATGCAATATCAACGCCTTTGAGGTTATCAATGGCATTTGCAAATACGGCACAGCCCATACCGTTGCTGCCCTTTATGCTGTTTACGATAGCAGGTCTGCAAACAGAGAACCACGGTATAGCCGACCTTGTGTGTATAACAGGCGGAACGCTTTCGGGAAGTTTGTCCTCTTTCAGCACACCTCCGCTCTTGTCAGCCACAAACACACGGTTTTCAATAACATACTCACCGTCCTCAAGCCTGTGTATCTCAAGGTAAATTTTATTCACACCCTTGATGCACACATCAGAGCAGAATGCCGCTTCGGTGATCGTGCCATTGTCACAGCTCAGCGGGATTATGTTTCCACCGTCAATGTAGTTAAGGTCTATCCGTGTCCTGCTGTCCGGGATAATACTGCCGTTCTCGGACACAGCCGCATTTTTCAGCCGTATTACCACTGCCGCAGTGCCTGACCACATCATGCGCTCCATAAGGTTGTTGACCTGTTCCCAGAAGTTATTGCTGCCGAAAACGCCGCCGTTCCCCGTGTCGCCCATGAGGAAACGGCTTGCACGGTCATCATCGGTCTTGATAAATGTTTTGTCGTTTATCAGGATAGCAGCCCAGTCCTCGCATACCTTTTTCGCCATTTTCATGGTGTACATATCACGGCTCCTGCGCTTGCTGCCATTGTCGAACACAATGCGGTGAAACGGCTCATTGAAGCCCCTCCACCAGTCTTCCCACATGGCAATGACATTGTAATAATCACCCGTCAGCCTGTAGCCGAATGTGCGGTTAAGGAAGTTTATTATTTCAGCGTTTATTGCTATCATCTCCCTTCATGTCAAGGTTAAGGTATTTAAGGAACGAGCTGAACGAATACTCCAGCGCATCGGCTGTATCAATATCACAAGTGCCGTTGTCAAGGCGGACATCTTCGCCGACCTTCGTATCGTCCCACACCTGCTCTTTGAGGCTGTTTATGACATTTGTGCAGTCACGGTAAACCGAGAACCGTCCTTGTGACATCAGGGTATTAAGCGCATATATACGGTCTGTGACCGCTCCCTTGTAGCTGTCCTTTACCGCAGCGCTAACGCCGTGCTGAGACATAAACGGACGGATAGTGTTTATTATCATCTGCTCGGCGCTGTCGCAGTATATGGCATAGATCGGAACGGAGGGAAAAAGGCTGTGGATAAACCTGTAGAAATCCAGCAGCTTCCTGCATACCATGTCCGTGTTGATAGTACCCCTGCTTCCCTCCACCTTATAATCCGCCAATACACATACGCTTTGAAAATTGCCGATAACAGCTGTAGCAACAAACGTGGTCTTGGACTTGTTTCCGCCGAAATCCACGCCTATGTTTATCATTCTCATAGACTTAGGGTAGCTTTCGGCAATGAATTTCTCGGGCGTGTCCGCAAATATCTGAAAGATAAGTCCCTCTGCTGCCACACGGTCGCCCAGGATATCACGCCTGTACCATACTGTCCCGGGGCAGTACTGGGAAATGACCTGCCTGCGGTTTTCCTCAGAAATGTTGATGTTGTCAAAAATGGTGAATTTCTGATAGTTGTAACCGAAGGCAAGCTTGCCCTCTGCCGCCTGCCTTGCATACAGGTCAATGTAATCCCTGTAAATAGATGCCTGCGGCTGTGAGGGGTTAAGGTCCCAGAATACCTTGCGGTCAAGCGCCGCAAGCTGTCTGTTAAAAGCCTCTTTAATGGTATTATCGTGGTGCAGATTTATCTCCGTGGCTATCCACATTCCTATAGACATACCACGGAATTTTTCATAGCTGTTCTTTTTTGCTCCGCCCACAAAAATAAGCACACGCTGTTTGTAGCCTGTGCTTTTTCCTTGGATTATGAGAGCTTCATTGCCCTTGTACTGTCCCCAGCGGCATTGCCCTCTGAAATAGTAGGCAACACCAAATCCGTTGCAGTCACCTATAACGGTCTTTGCAGTGGCAGATGTAGCTGCTGTGGCAAGGTGCAGGAAATCCCGTGACTTTTCCAGCGCACGGCAGAAGGCAATGACATTATCCACTGTCTTTCCCGCTCTGACCGCTCCCTCCGCCACGTTTATAACGCAGTCACCGCAGCGGCGGATATATGCAAGATGCTTTGGGGAAAAGTTATACGGTATTGTTTTCTTCGTCCGTATCTTCTGCCGCATTGTTTATCACCTCGTTTATTTCGCTTGTGTCCTCGATCTCGGTTTCACCTGCAGGGTGGTCGCTGTACTTATCGGGCATTCTGTTTTTCAGATACAGTCCCAGTGCAGCCATATTAGGCGGGATATGCCTTTTAACAGTGGTTTCCTGTCTTCTTCCGCCTTTGTAGGATATCTTTTTTTCGGTAAATGTTCCGCCCACCGCCGCACCGATGAGCGCCGCCTCGGCTTCGGAGTTTACGAGATCCTCGTTATCCGCAATAAAAGCCGCTACGTCGGCACGGCGTGCGGCAAAGTCACGGAGCAGCTTTCGCCGCTTTTTATCATTGGGTTGCCCATCAAAACAAGAGGAGCTTTATAAATCCCTTAAAAATCGGGTACTCCGAATACCCGATTTTCATTATCAAAAACTGAAACGTATCTCAACGCCTTTTTCATTGGACAGGAAAATCTTATCTATCATCAGCATTGCAAGCTGATTTTTTTCTTCAACGGTAAGCTCGTCCCATCTGTTAAGTGGCTCGATCAAAGGCTTTGTATTCACCTTTTTGATTTTGCGTTCCATAAGCATAAGGCTCTTTTCATACTCTGTTTTGTTGCTGTGGAGTACCTTTATCCTGTCCTGTATGTACCCGAAAAGTACCTCGTCTGCATCAGACAGCTTCTCCATCAGCTTGGCTGTTTCACTGTCGATTTTGAGTATCTCTGCCTTGAGCCTGTCCTCCTCGGTTGAAGGCTTGCTCTCGTTTTTCTTGGCGACTTCAAATTCCTCAATATGTGCTTTCATTGCCGTATAAACAGACTGTTCAACGTCCTTGACTTTCAGCTTTATCCTGCTCGAATCGCAGCCTCTTACACTGTTATATCCGCTGCAAGTGAAATAAATCCAACTATTTCCCGATTTTGGATTATGGGTATAGTCAACCTTTACAGCGTGACCGCAATATCCGCATCTTATCATTCCTGCAAGCCACGAACGGAGTACCTTTCCTTTTCTGACAGGAATCTGATGATGTGAAAACTTGTCCTGCACCGTAAGCCAAATGTCCGCATCAACAAGCCCCTCATGGTAACCGACCTTAACATATCTGTCGGTCTTGCTCCTGTAATTGTGCCAGAACAGTCCGTGCTTTCCGTCAAATGCGTCCACATCATCAATTATGCGGTAATTGTTTTTCAACAGATACTCATACACATTCTTATCTGCCCTTACATAAAGCGGATTCTTCAGAACAGCGGCAATATTGCAGGCATCAAAACCTCTTGTAACAGTTCCGTCCCCTTTCGGAGCGTCCATCGGGAGATTGTTCTCGTTTATATACAGAATAACATCTCGGAGCGATGCTTCGGGGTTTGCGTAAACATCATACATTGCTCTGACAGTTACAGCCGAATCATACGGAACAAGAACGGAACCTGTCTTGCCATTTATAGTCTGCCTCGAACTCTGATATCCGAAATATACCACACCACCCTGATAAAAGCCCGTTTCCTGTGCTTTGGTGTCATAGCTGTCTTTAACTCTTGCAGCTATTGCTTCACGCTCAAACTCAGCAAAATTCAGAAGATTGTTCCTCATCATTCTGCCCTCTTTGGTATCTGTATTGAACGGCTCGCAAAGGGATACAACGCTTACTCCCAGCTTGTCAAGCTCATCGGTGATGTTCAGATACTCACGCATATTTCTGCTGAAACGGTCGTACTTCTTCACGACTATCTTGGAAACAAGTCCCTCTCGGCAGTCCTCGAACATACGCATAAAAGCAGGTCTGTGCTTTATGTCCTTGCCCGATTTTCCGTCTTCCTCGTAAACCTTGTAAAAAGCCTCCTCTCCGACAAATCTGATACAGTCAGCGATCTGTGCAGGAATGGAAAGTGAATTGTTTCCTTTTTCCTTATCACTGACAGAACGGCGAACATAAATTGCTATATACTTATTCATTTTAAATTACCTCCGAAACGTTTTATATAAATTCAGAGGCGATTTTACGTCATATTTATTATAACATATCCGCCTCTGGATTTCAGCGCTTTAAAGCGACATCTACAAATTTATTTACGCTGTTTTCTCAGATTCGGTCTTGTCCGCTTTATCAATTCTTTTATCGGCAGCAACAAGAATGTCATAGATCTGATTGATCTTATTCTGCTTGAAACTCTCGCTCACATCTTCGGGAATGTGAGAAGTGACTTTTATACCGTTAACGGTACGTTCGATTATTCTTTCTTTCATTGGCGTTTCGCTCCTTTCGGTTTTTCTTTTGTTCTTAAAATAAAATTGCTTTTAGATTGGTGAGGTAAAAACCTTGGTTCTCCTGTGAGAATAAAAATATTTTTTAGCGGTTCTTGACGGGTTCTGTTTTATGCCGTATAATCAGCAGGGCGAAACCTCCTGCAACTGCGGAATTGCTTTTGAGTTGGTTTCGGCAGCGAAAAACAACGGCATAAAACAGGTTCGGTCAAGAAATTGCGTAGCAATAGCGTTAAGAAAAATATTTTTATTCGGGCTAACGTCAGCGGCAATAAGTATCCTTACTCCGCCGTGCTTCTCTTTCTCTCATCTCCTTTTCCATTCTCCTCTGTTCCATAATGAGCCTACGCTGTTCTTCACGTTCATCGATGAAATCAAGCTCGGCATTTCTTTCTGCTGTGGGTTCAGGCTCGGCTTTGTATGTACCGTCCTCCTGCAATTCTTTTCCTTCGTGATACATTTCTATCTGTGTGCGAAGTTCTTCCCGTTCCCTGATTCTGTCATAATCGGTTTTCAGAAATTCTTTCAAATAATCCGATGCGTTCTCAGCTGCTGCACGCATTCTTGAAGCTCTGCCCATTTCCTCGGCAAGACTGTCAATCTGTGAAATATCTCTTTCAAGCTTCATTTTCAATTCCGACAACCAGCCTTTTTGATGAGTATCCCAACCACCGATACCGCCGCTTGCAACAAGCTTCCAGTGAAGCTTCTCCAGCCGTTTCTGCTGTGCTTCATCTCTGTTTTCAATTTTGAGCAGACGAGCATATTCATCTCCAAGATAATTCAGCACTTTCAGCTGCTGCTTTTTCTCCTCGCATTTGAAATATTTGTTCACAGCAACATCTTCCATTCTGTTTGCAGTTTTCAGAACCTTTTCCATATCGTCAAGGGAATGAATATGATTGTTGTGAACGAAATTCAGAACATCGACTGTTCTTTGAAGATCTGCGTATAACGGATAATTTCTTTCGGGAGCACGATAAACCTCGTACTGCTTTTCACGAATATCGACTGCGACTTCCACCTGAAATCCTACAAATGCACTTATCTTTCTTCCCACAAATTCATTCTGCTTGTTATTTATCCTCTCCACAAGCATCTGATAAGAATATCCGAATCCCAACTTTGCAATATTACAGCCGTATTTCACATTTTTCGGCTTTGCGATAAGTCGGCTTTCGTTAGTAAATGTGTAACCGCACTCACGCATTTTTTCGATAAGTGAAGAAATATCCGTAACATCATTTTGCAGAATAAGCCTGTCTATCGTATCAGCCATTCTGACCTTCCATGAGCATTTCTTCTTCCGTGAGTCCCATTCCTTGTAGCTGATAATGCTGTTTCTCTTCGGATTTCTGATAATGTCAAGATCGTGTTCCAGACAAATTTCATCAGAACGCTTTCTGACAAAATCCAGAGTTTTTCGATTACTGTGCCAGCGTATTCCGTCAAGGTCATAAGGACAGACAGCAATATGATTATGGCAATGATCTGTATTGCTGTGTGTACTGACGATTATCGGTCTGTTCTCACCAAACACTTTTTTCGCCCATTCAACACCTATGCGATGTGCTTCTTCGGGAGAAACGGAACTGTCAAAAGATTGAGTATATGAGTGGATTCGGATATTACGCTTTCCGCTTTTTGTGGAAGTTCCGTAATTATCGAAACTCTCATCATTGTACTTTTCAAAAATTTCTTTGAAATTGTCATAAGCTGTTTCAAGATCATCACCGCAGCAGATGCCCGTGACATATTTCATTTTCTCATTTTTTTCGGGATTCAAGATGTACTTCAAATGAGCTTTCGGAGTTGTATGTATTGCCGTGTGCTTAACATAAGCCACATCACAGCACCTCGTAGGAAAGCGGTTTAAGGTGCTCGGCAATGCTTCCGCTCATTTCATTAAGATGCTTTCGCAGCTCCCTGACATCGGACAAATACACCGACCTGTTTGAATTTGCCACCATAGCGATCTGATTGATGTTGTTCCCGATACGCCTGAGATCGGAGCGAAGTCCGTAAATGTCGGCGGTGTTGTAAAGCACCACCTGACTTTTCACGGCAGATGTTCTCAAAAATCTGCTGACGTTCATTACTGCGGCAGCGGCTTTCCGCCTGATCTCAGCCGCTTCTTCCTCTGTCGCTCGGAATTTCATAATTACTGTTCTGTTCATGATACCTCCTGTCTGTATGATGTGGATATACTTATATTGGCGAAAGCCGACCGAATTTAGGTACACAAATTCTATGCTTGCTAAATCATAGCAGCCACCTCCTCCGCAAAAATCATGCGACTCTCCCGATTATCCGCAAGCGACCTGCACTTATTTGCAAAACTTGCAGATATGCTATTTTTTACGTCCGAATAAGGACTTTTTCGTGCTGTTCTGTTTCGATGCGTCCTGTTTTGCAGACTGCTTATCCTCATATTTCTGAAGCTTTGCCTTGAGATCCTCTATTTCTTTATTAAGCTTTACTATCTCATCATCTCTCTTGGCAACGTCCATATTAAGGTTAGAGATCTCCACTCTGTTTTCCTGCAGCTTTTTCCACTGTTCATTATTCTTTTCGTTGGAACACTTGATCCTTTCATTCAGCTTTTCTACCTCAGCAGTCAACTGTGCAATTTCCGATTCGTGTGCTTCGTTTTCCTCACTGCATTTTGTTTCATACTGTCTGTTAAGCCTATTTGCTTCGTACAGTTTACTCTGATACTTTGCATTTTCGTTCTTTAGCTTGGTCTTTTCGTCTGCGTATTCCTTGACCTGCTTGCTCATGAACTCTATAACGGCATCGGAATCGGCTGTTTTTGAAGCCAATTTATCACGTTCTTCCCGAAGCTGCTCATTTTCCGAAACTGTTTCTTTATAGATATTTTCCAGATAAGAATTGCGTTCTTCGAGAGCCTTGTAGGTTGCACGCTTGGGTTTCAGAAGCTCTACCGCAAAGGAATCGAGGTCAAGTACATTTCTCTCGTCCTTAGTGATATGCCCTTCCAGCTCGGCAGCATGATTTTTCATTTTGTCATATACTGCCTGATGGGTAACATTGAATTTTTTGCAAAACTCGCTTATCCTCATATTTCACCGTCCTTTTAAAGCTAATACCAACCTATCATAGAAACGATTGGTATGAAAACCGCCGCTTTCTGATACCGCTTACAATTTCAGCGTTAATATGGGGCATAATTCATACCACATTTTCAGCTTCATTTCTGCCCCATATCAACACCACATTCCGATTGACTTCAATTATCCTTTGTTCCGATCCCAATTTTTCAGCTTCAATTATGGCTGATTTTAATGCAAATACCAAAACATCGGGATATCGAAGCCACACCATTACGGAAAAAGTTATACCAACTGCGAAAAATCTCACATATTCAGAAAATCATCATCGACGTATTCTTCATTTTCATCATAATCGGCATCTGCGATATTATCGTTTTTCGAATTTTTGCTTTTTGGAGCTTCTGCAGAAATTACAGATTTCTCGGAAATGCTCTCCTGCACAATATCCGCATTTTCAAAAACTGCACTTATCTCCTCTCTCACAATTTCTCTGATGCCGTCAAAGAGATGTTTGCGCTTTTCTTCATTTTCGGAAAATGAAATAAGTGCAGCAACGATAGTTTTTGTATGGCTCATATCGGAGCTTTTCAGAATGTCATACGCCTTTCGGTGATCCGGCTTGTCAAGATTAAGCCTGAGATTTGTTGTCTTTACCATCTGCACACTTCCTCAGATTTCTCTTTGCCTGAAATTCATATCACTTTGCGTTTGCACAAATATCTGTGATGAACGTTGTGTTGGGAGGAATGGTATTGTGATTGCTCATGACGATCGCTCCGCCGCCCACCACATACAGCTTCATCAGCTTTGAATTGTACTCGTTATTGTACAATGCCGCAAGAATGTCCGAACAGTAATCGGCTGTGCAGTTCTCCATTACCTTTCTGTATTCTTCGGGAAGCTCCTGCTCTTCGTTTCTGAAAAACTTTGTGATAATGCTCTCGTCAATACCTTCGTGAAATTTATTCATGACCGCATTGCGGATTCTGAACACACACCTCTCAACTCCGAGCTTTTCGGTACGGCAGCTGTCAATGATGCACTTATGGTCAATGACCTTCAAAATGTTCATAGTGCCGTTCCCGATGTCTGCGATCATATTTACTCCGTCCATATCTCTGAGCTTGTCATAAACCGCACAATATCCCTGCGGATAAACTGAAATGCTGTCAATGTGGATATGATAGATTTTGCCGTTATATACAAACTCAACATATTCATTCTGCCTGAGATACTCGGCAAAGCTCTCACGCTGTTCCGAATACCACATAAGCGGAAGTCCCACTGCAAGATGAACGTGGCTCTCGGTAATTCCTGCAAGGGACAATTCCTGTGCAATACCGTAAAGTGTAAGGTAGTAGTTATCCATATCGGTGGTCTTGTCAGCGGTGAAAGACTTGTGATTTTCTCCGATGCAGATGTACTTTCCGTCATATTCCAGCACGTCCTTCTTGAAGGGGGGCTCATAATCATACACCTTTACGCCCGATGAGGTCACTGTGTTTGCGGTTTTGAGATTTCCGTAGCCGTGGTCGATTCCGATGATGAAAGTGTCATTGAATTTTATCATTTTCTCTATCCTCCTTGCTGTCAAGCCAATCGAAAAACTTATCTCTCTGAATAAACTTCCGACTGCCGATCTTCACAACAGGCACATCATCACGATTAAGGATATTGTAAGCCATTGTCCTTGTGAAGCCCATTGTCTGAATGTCATTTGCCGATAACAACATCGGCAATGTTTCTCTGCTGTTCATTCACAGCACCTCCGTTTCTTTTTTTAGCTCTTGGGATTTTCCCTTGAGCTTGCTCCCATTATATATCATATTTTTTCAAAATCGCCGTTTTGACCGTATTCTTTTTGTTTCATAAACTTCATTACACATATGCGTGCAAATGTTGTACAAATACGTATAATTCCGTACTTTATGTTGACGAAACGTGCAAAATGAGATATAATAAATATATAAAATTTTATTGACCGAATCCATTTGATTTTCTATGAAAGGGGCGTATTTGTTATGATAGATCTGTTTGAGTGCTGCGCAGAAATTGCCTCGGTTGGCATAATCATTGACTTTACAGAAGATACGGAAACATATATCATCGGCTCTCCTGGGGATATTAAGGCTTGGGTGTACAATGGCTGCCCAAGAAAAGCTCCGAAAGGACTTATGCGGCACAGCAACAAAATTGGCAATCTCGTCAAGGATATAAACCGACTTATGAAAGTAAAGCGTGAACTGAATGAAATTATGGAACTGAGCAGCAGGCTGTGCAATGCAGATGCTTTATGTGACGGAAACTGTAATGCTGTACTGGAAGAATTATCTGAATACTACGATGTATCCGAATACGCCAATATCGTTAAAAACTACATAATCTATTTTCTTTTCAGTAAATTCAAGCTCTGTCAGCGTGATTTCAATAAAAAAATCGGGTTGTCCGTAAAGGGCAACCACGATCGTGCGGAGAAATTTATTGACTTGTTCAAAGCGGACAGCGAGAAAATCTTTCGTCCATTCATCACCGCAAGAGCAGACGATATGTTCAGTGTTACAAAAGCTGTGAGATGTCAGACTGATATTTTTGACAGCAGTATTTACAAGATACATACCGATAACGGAAATATACGGCTGTTTGTGGCAAACGATTCGTGCATCACTCTGCTTGATACCTATGTTGATATTATGTCCGATGCAGGCAGACTTGTTACCAACTGCGAAAACTGCGGTCAGCTTATGATTACAAATCGTGCAAATGCTTCTTTGACCTGCGGACGTTCCACCTGCAAGAAAGAGCGTTTATACAAGGCTAATGATGACTACAAAAAGCGTGCTATGAAAGACCCGATAAAGGAAGCATATCTCAATTTTGACAACAAGTGCAGGAGCTACCGCAAGAAGCTCTCCGATTCTCCAGAACTGCTCGAAAAATACAACAAGACTTTTGACGAGCATAGAGAAAAAATACGAACTGTCAAGCGTGGACTGACCGTAAAAAGCAGTTCCGATGATATTGACAGTTATAACCGGATGTGTTTTGATGCTTGTCAGGATTTGCAGGATCTGGCGAAACAGTTAAAGATGAATATTGTTCACAAAAGATATTGATAATAAACATCTGTAACTTTTATTAAAATTTGAGAAAGTTAACATAAAGTTATTGGGAAAAATATAGTTAAAACTGATAAATCTTATATTTTTTACAAGCATATAATTGCAAATTTCTACAAATAAAGCAATATATTCTATTGAAATACATAATATTTTATGATATAATATAATTGAAAGGATGATGATTGCACAATGAGAATAAGAGACGGAAAACTTCTTTATCATCTGACTACTCTATCTGTTTTTGAGTCAATTGTTAAAAACGGATTATTGTCAAGAGGGAGTTTGCTTCAGAAGAAACTTCCTTTCGTTGATACTGCAAATCATGACATATTGGAAGGTCGTGAAAGACTTGACCTTGTGAATTATATTCCTTTTCATTTTCACATACATACTAACTATGATACCTATATTAAAGATCATAATCGTGATAAAGTCTTTATATATTTATGTATACACAGAGACTATGCCAAAACAAATAATTTCTCTATTCTTCCTATTCACCCAACATCAAATGAACAACCCCAAATATATTCATCATATAACGAAGGAATAACTCATATTGATTGGGATACAATGGAACTTAAGAAAACCGATATTTTCCCAAATGGAATAACTGAACGTTATCGTTGTCAAGTTAGAATGGCAGAATGCTTATCGCCCAATATTATTCCAATATCTGCATTCCAATCAATAATTGTAAAAGATGAAGCCAGCGAAAAATTTGTACACAATATTCTTGATAAATACGGAATAAAGGAAAATCCTCCGTATATTAATGTAAAACCTAATTTTTTCTAAAACGAAAGGAGGATAAGCTATGTTTAAATTTGTTACAGGAGATCTATTAAAGTCTAATGCATATGCATTAGTCAATACTGTTAATTGTGAAGGCTATATGGGAAAAGGAATTGCGTACCAGTTCAAATTACAGTTTCCCGAAATGAACAAAGATTATGTAAGCAAATGTAAAAAAAACGAGCTTATCCCAGGAAAATTACATTGTTACAATACCGGAAGCAAATTTATTATCAATTTCCCGACAAAAAACAAATGGAGGGAAAAATCAAAAATGGAATATATTACTTCTGGTTTGGATGAACTAATAAAAGTAATAAAAAACAATAATATTTCTTCTATTGCAATTCCGCCGCTTGGAAGCGGTAACGGCGGTTTAATTTGGACCGAAGTCAAAGAAATTATAATAAAAAAATTGACTGATATAAGCAAAAATGTTGATATCTATATATATGAGCCTTCCCATAATCAGATCACTGTAGCCACTTCGGAGCCACAATTGTCTTTATCTGCCTTAATCTTAATGAATATAAAATTCAGTTTATCAAAGAGCAAATTTAATAAAATATGTTTGCAAAAAACAGCGTATTTTATGAATATTCTTTCTAAAACTGAGTATTTTCACTTTAAAAAAGCCAACTATGGACCTTATGATTATTCAATAGAAGTTATATCCAAGAATATTCAAGAATATCAAAAATATCATAGTGCTTGCACTACAGAAGAAGCATATACTATACTTATGCAAAAGCTTATCAGTCAGGCTACACAGGATAAATTAAATTTTTATATTCCATTTATAAAGCAAGCAGCAACATATACAAATCACTTTGAAACAACAGAAGCCGTCGAAGGCGCTGGAACTGCACTATTTATAATTCAGCAAAATGAATGTATTGATTTACCTGGTATTATAAATCAATTTAAAGAATGGTCTGAAGATAAGGCCGCACGATTTCCTGAAGAATCAGTTGTCAGTGCTATAAATTCACTTGAAAGTTATGGTTATATAGAAAATACCTTTTTGGGATATAAGATTAAATAAAATAATCCGAGCTCACATTGAGTTCGGATTATTTTATTTAATTGCTTTCAATTTATAATAATATGCTATATATCTATTCTAATAAGTATTGATTATAAGTTATACCATATTACATTAAGTTACGCAAACAGCTCCCCGGCAGTATCCTTATAATACTCCGCCTGAGCAGTCCACAATTCCTTGTAAACGCCGTCCTTACCAAGCAGTCCATCGTGCGAACCACGCTCGGCGATACTTCCGTTATCCATAACGGTTATCTCATCACAAAAACGGCAGGAGGACAGACGGTGAGAAATATAGATAGCTGTTCTTGTTCCGACTATACCGTTGAATTTGGTGTAAATGTCATACTCTGATATGGGGTCAAGCGCAGCTGTCGGCTCATCGAGAACGATAAAAGTTGAGCCTTTGTATATCGCTCTTGCAAGGCACAGCTTCTGCGCTTCGCCGCCCGAGATCTCCACACCGTTCTCGTCAAAATCCTTATAAAGACAGGTTTCAATGCCATTCTCCATAGCTTTAAGACGGTCGCCAAGTCCTGCTCGGATAACGCAGTCAGTCACACGGTCGCTGTCATATTCCGTATCGGCGGCAACGTTCTCCGCAAGACTGAACGAAAACAGTTTGCTGTCCTGAAACACCACCGAGAAAAGCTCCATATACTCTTCGTATTTGTATTTTCTGATATCGATCCCGTTGAGCGTTATCTCACCCTCGGTGGGATCATACAGCCTGCAAAGCAGCTTCACAAGCGTGGATTTTCCGCAGCCGTTCTTGCCCACAAGAGCCATTTTCTCGCCTATCCGCCATTTCAGATTTATGTCTTTAAGAGTGTATTCCTCGCTGTCGGGATATTTGAACCAGACGTGTCTGAACTCAAATTCATACTCATTATCATCACGCTTTTCGGTGGGGATAGAGCCTTGGTATTTTTCATCGGGAATGTCGAGAAAATCGAAATACTGCTTGCAGAATGTCGGCGTTATTTTAAGCAGTCCCATTCCATCGGAAATCTCTGAAACGCCTGCGGATATCTCATTAAAATATCCCACAAATGCGATGATTTCTCCCGGAGTCAGCATTCCGTTAATCGCTCTTAACACTGCAAAGCCGTACATAAGTATCTTAGTCAGAATGTTTATGATCTGGATTATAAAATTCGGAAGCATAGCATTTTTATAGCCCCGAAGCCAGCCGTCAAGGTTTGTTTTCTGCGCCTTGTCAAGCTCCTTTTCAATAAGGCTCTGCTGTGAATACATTCTTATTTCTTTGCCGTTGCGGTAGTTATTAAGCACATAATGATTAAAAAAACCTCCTGCACGGTCTGCCATAATAACATTTTTATCATTATGTATTTTTTCAAATCCTACTATCGCTTTTGGGTTTATCACCAAGGATTTTATAAGCTCCAACGCTGTCACGATTATTGCCACCGTGATAAATCCCCAAATTGACTGTATAAAGCCGATAAAGCCATCTGTTTCGGTTGGCGTTCTGAATACGGTCGGGCTAATCAGGATAACTCCTAAAGCTACCATAAAAACTCCGCCGACAGTGTTCTTAAAATAATTGCAGAGTGCCTCTATTCCCGCAGTACGGTTTTCAGGCTGACGCCAAGCATTTGCGTACTTATTCTGCATATCCGTGCTTTCAATGTGGACATAATCCATCGTCATGACCTTTTGCCAGAGATTTTTCTGCATATTTGTGGTTTTCTTGAAGCTGTGAGAATTACTGCGCCTGAAAAGAAATCTTTGCACCACGGAAAGCAAAGCCTGAACGCCGACGACTATCGCCGCATAGATAAACAGAGTATCAACAGGCTTTGCCCCTGCAATTCCGTCAATCACAAGCGCAGAAAGAAAAACTGTCAATATATCGCCCGAAAGGTCAACGCAGTATTTTATCGTGTCTCTCGCAATATACCCCTTGTCCGCCTTATCGACAGCTTTAAGTGTTCTGCGTATTACCTCACGTTTTTCCTTTGACGTAAGGATCTTTTCGTTATTGTCACTCATTTACCTGCACCTCCTCATCATTGTAATAGCTGCTTTGAAGCTCAAAAAGCTCGGCATATTTGCCGTTTTGAGCCATAAGCTCTGCATGAGTTCCACACTCGGCGATCCCGCCGTTTTCTATCAGAATTATCCTGTCGCAAAAACGGGTCGAAGCAAGTCTGTGAGAAATAAATATGCTTGATTTTCCCTTTGAAAAATCGGCATAATTAAGATACATTTTCTGCTCTGCGATAGGGTCAAGTGCCGCCGTCGGCTCGTCAAGCAAAAGAACGGGTGCATTTTTGTACAGAGCTCTTGCAAGTGCAAGCTTCTGAGTTTCTCCGCCTGAAAGCTCCACTGCATTTTCAAAAACAGATTTTACAAGTCGGGTATTTTCCTTTTCGGGCAAGCTCATGACCTTTTCGTAGATGCCTGCCTTTTTCATACAGCTGCGGACTCTGTCAGGGTCATATTTTCCTGCTTCTGCTCCCGAAATATTTTCGGCAATAGTCACGGGCAAAATACATATATCCTGAAAAACCGCACTGAAAAGCTTAAAATATTCATCTCTGTTATAGCTGTTTACGGGCTTGCCATTCAGGAGAACTTCACCCTCGGTAGGGTCATAAAGACCGCACATAAGCTTTATAAGCGTTGTTTTTCCTGCACCGTTAAGACCCACCAGTGCAAGCCGCTCTCCCTTATGAAGCTTAAAGGAGATATTCTCAATAGTCGGCTTTTCCGCACCAACGTATTTGTAGCTTACATTTCGAAATTCGATTTCACACTCACCTGTCGGAAGCTTTTCCCCTGCTCTGCGATTTGTTTTATCCTTAATATCGAGGTATTCCCTTGAAAACGAAATATTCTCCGAAAGCCAGTTAAAACCCGAAGCCTTATCAAAAACCTCTCTTACTGCCCAACTAAATTCAGATATCGAATTAAAGTACAGCACAAAATCTCCTGCTCCGATATCCCCGTTTACAACCATATAAATAACGCAGGCATATGCGGCAAAATCTGATAAGTAAACCATCAGCACACGGACAAGGTCATGCCTGAACGACCATTCGTCCTGCTGCTCGTACCAGTTAAGACGGTTTCCGAATGACCTTGCAAACAGCTTGGCAAACCACTTATCCATGCCATAAACACGAACGTCCTTTGCGGCTGAAAAATCGCTTCCTGCGTCGCTTATGTAATTAAGCTCACGGACATATTTCTGCCAGTTGTCAGACATATTCCATATCCACTGCATTTTATGACGCTCAATATAGAAGCTTGCTATCGCAGGAACTCCGACAATTAACAGCATAACGGGACTCAGCATTGAAAGTATTCCGCCGTATGTAGCAACACGCAAAACCGCTGACAGAAATAATTTTATTGTGTTTATAGTCTGATATGATATATAATCAGAGCCTGCCCACGCCTTTTGTATGGCATCGCTATTTTTACAGCTTTCATTGTTTTCATAGTCTGTGGACATATTCTTGCGTATAATTTTTCGGGTCATATGGCAGGCAAATTTATAATCTCCGTAATATCCGCCGTAATCATAAATTTCGTGCGTGATATATTTTGTAATTTGCTCGCCGATAATAAGCAAAAGGCATATCACCGCAAGCCGGATCCTTGATGATTTTCCCAAGGCAAGCTCAACAACATATTTCCCTGTAAAGGTCGTGAAAAGCGATTCTGCGACAAGTGCTATCACCTGAGCAAAAATCAGAACAAACATTAGCGGATGGCTTTTCCATAGTTCCGCAAGAATATACCGCATATTCTCAGAGATTTTATACTTAATTTTTGCCTGCTCATTTCGGTATTTTGCCCGATCCTCTTTCTTCTTTTTCCTGTCCCATTTTGTTACCTTTACCATAATCTCACCTCGCATTCATAATACCACAAAAAAGACCGTTCGCGCCGATCTCGGAACGAACGGTCAAAATACGGCACGAATGGTACAACTAACCGCAAAGCGGCACCATTATTTCAGTGGCAAACACTCCCTCTTCATTCTGACGATTGACATAGCCGCCGTACTTTTTCGCAACTCTGTCTATTCGGAATAACCCGTAGCCGTGTTCGCCCTCTTTGGTGGAGAGATATGTATTTTTCGACTTGCGGACTTTGCCTGCGGAGTTTTGCACGGAAAGATACAGCTGTCCTTTCAGCTTGCCGATATACACACGCATAAAGCGTTCCTCTTCGGGAAGCGTGCCGCAGGCTTCGACTGCGTTATCAAGTATATTTCCAAGCATTGAACAAAGCTCAACATCGCTCATAGGCAGCTTGTCGGGAACATTCGCTTTCACGTTAAGCTTTATATTCATTTTCTCCGCAACATTCAGCTTGCTGTTTAGGATAGCGTCCGCCATAACATTGCCCGTCTTTATTACTGTGTCCACCGTGTCCAGATCGTCCGCAAGCTCATTCAGATAGTCGGACAGCTTGTCATAATTGCCCTCGGAAAGCTGTATTTTCATATTGTTGATATGGTTGCGGTAATCGTGCCGCCAACCACGCACCTGACGGTACATATTCTGTATCTCACGCACCTGCTTTTCGATAAGCTCACTCTGAAACCGCTCTATTCGGCGGTCTATCATATTGTATAGGGTGCGGCGGAAAAGAATGTACATTCCTATAATAAAAATAAATATAATAATAAAAAGTAAAAAATAAATAATCATAATTCTCCCATTATACATTATAATATAAGTTCTATTTTTACATTTTCTATTTCTTTTTCAATAAGTACAAATAAACCATATTTAAATTTATATTGCCCTTTTTTATCAACAAATTGACTGACCTTTAATTTATCTCTTTCAATTTTTTGGGAGCTTTTGTTCCAATATGTTTTAAATTCCATAATAAGTAGATTTGTTTTACCATTTTCACCACGTTTATGAATAATCAAATCAGGAAATGTACCATATTTAAAATCGGGCAATTTCTTTGTCTCAATACCATTTCTATTGTATTCACAATCCAAATGATATTTTTGATAATCAGTGTTGTATAAATAGTTTTGAAGATAATGAGCAAACCTAAATACAATGGACCTTTCACCAACATAGTATTTACCTTCGTTTCCAGATTTATCTTTAAGTTCGATTTCTATGTTAGCAGGAATATTGTTAATTAAGTCTTTATCTTTATCATATAACTCTATAAATGCATCTTTTATTTTTTTAAACAGAACCTCATCATCCATAACCTTTGGATTTTTCACAAGTTCTTCAATAGTCATATGTGTTTTTACTCCTTTGTATAATATTGAATAAATCGCTCATTAACTTCCTTATAAAGCCGACGTGAAAGCGGGATTTTTTCACCACTGTCAAGCATAATATCCGTCTTGCCGATGCTGCGAACATACCGCATATTTACGATATACGAACGATGACAGAAAACAAATTCTTCGGGCAGCATATTTTTCATAGTGCTTATCCCCGAATTGCAGACAATGACCTTATCCCGCAAATGCACATGAGTTTTCTTACCCACAGCTTCGCAGGAAATGACCATATCGGGCGAAACATGAATACTGCCCTCATCGCAGGCAAGCATTATCTCATTTTCGGGAGTATGCCGCTTTATGTATCGGTCAAGTACCGCAAAAAGCTTTGATTTGTCAACTGGTTTCAGCAGATAATGAAGAGCTTCTACCTCGTAGCCGTCGTTCATATAGTCGGAATATCCCGTGATGAAAATTATCGGCAGCATATTTCCGTCCGAACGCAGCTTTTGGGCAAGCTCCATACCGTTCAGCCGCTTCATTTCAATATCCAGCAGGATAAGGTCGCATGGCTTATCAGGATAGGAAAAAAGAAAGCTTTCCGCACTGATGTATTCGTCTATATTGAGTGCAAAGGGCTTGTCTGCGGACCATTCTCCGAGAAGCCGCCGCAACTCTTTTATCTGATCTTCGTTATCATCACATATTGCTATTGTTAATGGCATTGAGTTCACCTTGAAATGTTTGGATTTTTTTTATTATATCATATCCGGTATTTTTTTGCAACAGAACATATTCAATAAATGAAAATCATGCAGTGTTTTCATCTTTTAAGCAAATATTAGACTGAACATTAAAAATGCCAAAGGTCATCACACAAATTGGTGATGCCTTTTGACATAAATACACAAAATGTACAGTTGGTTTTGGAGACAATAATAGCTGCCAAAAGAAAGGAAATGGTCACCGGAGAGTTGCAGCTCCACAGTGCCCAAGGCTTTCAATACACTTTATATCAGTATTTTAAGCTAACTTAATCACAACATTTTACAATTAATGTCAAGATGCGGAGGCTCTTATAATAACGCTTTGGTAGGAAATTTCTTTTCTATCATTAAACCAGAGTGTATCTATTGGGTGAAACTGAAAACTTATGAGGAGGTTTGTCTACTCATAAGTCAATACATTGATTTCTACAACAACCGACGCATTCCACTTAAAACAAAACTGACTCCGTCCGAAAAACGAAGTCAGTTTACTGCTTAATTCTTAATTTTTGCCATAGGTGGGGTATTTTTGTGCTGTCCGTACAAATTAGGACGATGAAAACACATAGGGAGTGCTGCTTATATCACAAGTCCAAAGTTACATACCAATGCGCATACGCTCTTTTTTACCGACTGATATTATTTCTTTCAGTCGTTTTTCTTTTGGATTGAGATCCTAAGTCCTTGATTTTGTCAGTTAAGCGGGATTTGCAACAACGGAATCTGTTACACTTATTTCAACAGAACCCTTATCGTATCCACCTTCTTCAATTATGTCATATAGATATGCTTTTGCATCATCAGTTGAAACTGTAATCAATACAGCGTTATTAACGATTGAAACAATATATGAATTGAGCACGTTTTCCCGCCCAAGAGCAAGAGAATCGATATAATGCTTTACCTGTTCAAGATAAGAATACGAAAAATCACACTCCTTAATAATAATGTTTTCGTTTCCGATCGTTTCAGGTATAAATTCAGATCTGTCCATATCGGTAACCATTATATGAAGATAGCCGTTCTGAAAATACGCCCCTCCGAATAATTCATAATTTGACGGAAAATCAATAAAACTGTTCAGGATATCAGAGTATTTTGACTGTGCTTGAGCATAAAAGTCCTTACCCCCATCCAACGAGTCGTAGCTGCTATCCGGGGAAATTACCATTAAATTCATTTTCATAAGCTCATTTATCTCGTCAACATATATGTTCTCTTCCAAAGTGCTTTGCAGCGTTTGTTTAATGGTTTCAGATTCACTGTCCTCCTGATTTTCCGTTTGTATATCGGTTTCAAATGCCAGTTCATTACCAATGGTACTCTGTACTGCTGAACTTTGTATTACTGCTGTTTCAGGCAGACTTTGACTTTCCGATATGGTTGTTTGTTCAGTGGTTATACTTTCGGTGTGGTAACAAGCGGTCAGAAAAAAACATACAGCCGACAGAACAGTTATTATCTGATTTTTCTTCATAGCTGATCTCCTTATGAGTCTTATGGGTCAATTTGAGCCGCCATAAAATGTCACATTTAATGCTGTTGTGATATTTTTTACTTTAGGAACATAGGCAAGGGTGTAATTTCCAGATGTTGAAGTATAGTCGGATGTAGCCGAAAGTATTCCAGCTAAAATTGCAGTTTGTGGCGTTACCGAGGCATCTTTTATTTTTGCAACAGTTCCTCCACTATCACCACCGGCAGGCTTTTTATATGCTGTTTTCATTTCCAATGCATCGGTGATAAGTGTTCCATCTCCGCCAGTAAGCGAATATGAAACCGATGTACGAAGAACAACACCTGTGTATTTCTTACTTGTTTTTCCAAATCCTGTTAGCGTTACACCTTCAAGATCAGCACTTGCATTATAGCTTGCTGTTAATTTATATGTCGTATTTCCATATAATCCGCTGTTGTTAATCAATCCTGTAAGTCCGGTAATTCCACTATTAAAAGGCACAAAGCAGGAATCCGTTGATTTGCTTGCAGTGCAATTTGATACTGATGAACAATCGTATTCATAAATACCTAAATTTTTTTCGTACCAAAGAGCATGTTCCGCTGTAACAAATCCGTTTTTTCCACTTGAATTTTTTGCATTGAAACCAATTGTTGCAATGTGCGAACCGCGTGTGCCGCCTGTCCATGTATACACTCTATCTCCAGGGCGGGCATATGTTGCAGCAGGAGTAGGACGCATTTCATCAACGATAATATCAAAAGATTTTTTTTCAAAACCTTTTGATATTAGTTCGTCACTTAATTCCTCTGCTTTCTCGGATGTTGAAACCGAAACGTTGACAACATTGTCTTTTTGAGTTATGCCCACTGTATTGATTGCATACTTATCGTTATTATTAGACATAAGATTTACAATATAATTATTTACTTCACGCAGATAATTATACGGATAAGTGCATTTTATGTAGTTTACGTTGTCATCTCCTACAATTTCCTTACAAGAGACTGTTGACTTTTCTGAAACATCGGTAAGACAAATGTTCAACTTACCGTCAGCGTAAAATGCTCCGCCGTACTCGTTAGGAAAAGCGACAGACTTTTCATCATTAGCACCATTAGAATGAGTTGCAATCGAAAAGCTATTGATTAAGTTCTCAAATTTATCACAAGCTTCATTTTCCAGTCTATCGTTATTAAATGAATTTTCCATAATATTTTTTGACATATAAACACGTTCCTTTCATTTTTAAACTGTAATTTCTTTACTTGTTTTCTCAATTAACTCTAACTCTCTATCACTGTAAACAGTAGCGACTGTTCTGACACGATAAGTCCCGTTGTCGAGATTGCTCATGCTGTTTCTGAGTGTAAGCGATTTCCCATTTATAGAATCGCTCCATGTACCATTGCTAACAGATTCCCATTTGCTGCCATTCTTCTTTTCAAGATACTGCGTAGCATTAATTTGAGTTACTGCACTTCCGCCTTTTATTACACTTTTACAATATGCAGTATCACCCACAATATTTAAGTTACTTTCAGCAGAATATGTATACAGATAATATGGAGAAATAGTATTATGCTCACCGTATGCACAAACAGAAATCCCTATAGAAAATATCATTGAAAGCATAAGTACAAAAACAACCACCATTTTTTTCATAATGTTTCACCCCCTTTCTAATGGATATAACCATTTGAAAGAGGGTGAAATTACACTTTTCTGCAAAATATTTTTATTATTCTATTTTTTGCACAGAATTTGCCATATCAATTAGTTTGTTTTTACCAATAACTTGTTCATTATCGCATGAAACAAGTATTGACATAACATAATCACCATTGTCCCAACTTATAATTTGACCGTCTTGGTTATACATATTAACATAATATCCCTCACAGCCATTTACATAAATTGTTTCCATATTATAGTCCTCTGTATTTATAGCTATATCATAATATTCTTTTATATATTGTGTAAAATAAACAGTACAATTGTCGCTTTCATAAATATATTCACGGCTAAAAACGTCTTCAGAGAAATTTGTAAGTTCATAATCCGACATATCTTCGGTTATTTCGTATTTATCGTTAAAATCAAGAGGAGCGGATACATCATCAACTGACTGCACCACCGTATGTGTATCGAAAATATTCATTAAAAACTTTATAAATGCTTCTCTAACAGCACTAACGCTCATAGCCATTATAAATACTGCCAGTAATGCTGCTGTTACTACAATGATAAATTTTTTTGGTGTAATCTTAATCTTTTTACTGCTCTTTCCCATTAAAATATTCATCTTCCGCTCAAACTCTGCGGAAAATTTATGCGGTGTGTTGTCAATCAACTTCTCATCTATGTAATTTGCACCGTATTCTTTTATAACAGAAGTTATATACCTTTCAAATTCCAAATCAGTCATGTTCATATTCCTCCATAATTAACTTTTTGAGTTTGGCTTTTGCACGAAAAAGACGAATAGAAACGTGTTCGGGATTTATATTCAGTTGCTGTGACACCTCTTCATTACTGCAATTATAAAAAAATTTAAGCATAAGAATGTCAGAATATTTTTCGTCCATATTGGATATTATTTCAAAGACCCGCTCACGCTCGAGGCGCTTTTCAATAAGATCAGGCAGATCAATGGTATCTGTTTCATCTAATTCATCTATCGGTACAATCTTTTTATTTTGATTATATATGTCGATTGAACTGTTCCTAACTAATATAACCAGAAAATTACGGGTTTCATTACACTTTACCTTGTTAATTTTATCTAAATTCTTTATTACTTTTAAAAAAGCATTATGTACAGCATCTTCAGCCATATAGCTGTCCTTTAGAATGGCCATTGCAAAGTTATACATTGTGCTTTTATATTCCTTATATAGTTCTTCAAATTTGTTTTTTTCTTCATGTGTGTCGATCATTGCAAGATATAATCCGAGCATAGTAACCGTCCTTTCCGGCAACATAATTTACCAAAATTTATTATACAGTGTTATCAATTGAAAATCAATACAATCTTTTCATAAGTTATTGGTTTTAGCTCAGACTCTATATGCAGTTTATCGATTAAAAACTAAAAGAGCATTACATTTTACGTAATGCTCTTTTAGTTTTTATAACGTAAAATCGCCCTTTTCCGAAAGCTCCTCTTGTTATGTTGGGATTGCCTGCGCACAAAGCTTTTACCTCGGCATAATCAAGAGCAGTTTCGTCCATATCAGCGCAGGTTCTTTCGGGTGTCTTGCTTGTCATGACCTGTGAAATAAACTTTTGCTTGTTCTCGAGGATCTGGAAGAGGTAAGAATCAAAGGATTTGTTGGTAACGTAACGATAAATATCAACTTCTGGATTTTCGTTACCCTGACGCTCAATTCGACCGTTCCTTTGTTCCATATCGGTAGAACAGTTTATGCGGAACATTTCAAAAGCCACCCGAACACGCCGTAATATATTGAAAAAAATGCCGTAGCTACGCTATTTATAAGTATCCGCCAACCCCACCACCCCCAACAAAAAGAGCCGGACAATCCCGTCCGGCTTCAAGTATATACAAACAACTACGAACAACTGCAAGTTACTGCAAATAACTATGTCATAGTATTTCAGAGTATTGTGCCTTGCAGTAGTCAGGCAGGGAATCACTCCACGGCAACAGCCCGATCAGCGATTCTTCCGATGGATTTTTTCCTAACGCAGGCAATGTCGTCAGAAGATACAGCAGATACCCATATACATCAAGATTGTTCCTCTTAGCAGTTTCGATTATTGTCATGGCCGCCGCACTTGCCTCTGCACCCTTTTCAGTGTCGGAAAACAAGAAATTCTTCCTGTCAATAACAAACGGCTTCACAGTTCTCTCTGCAAGGTTGTTGGTCATTTCCACCTTGGGATTATCGAGAAACACCATAAGCTCCTTTTTCTGATTTTGGGCATAGTTCACCGCCTCGTAAAGATGCGAGCCTTTGCCCGGACTCAACGAGCTGATAAATGTATAAAATTCTTCGATGATGGGCTTTACCTTTTCACGCCGCAGTTCAAGCAGCCGTTCTTCATCATACTTTTCTTCTATCGACATCCTTTCAAGCTCCATTGCCTTGTCTATGAGCCTGACTGCGTGCGCTGCTTTGCATTTCTTGTTGTTGGCAGGTATGGAATCCCGGAACTTTCTTCGGCAGTGCGACCAACACCCTGCGTTTATGTAGTTCCCGTCACCATATGCCACATATCCGTCTGTTTGTACAATGCCGTCATAGCCTTCAAGTATTGCTTCTGCCGTAGATTTCTTTCTGTCGGTGCGGAAATTATATACGGCAATGTTTTTTGATGCCCTTGCGCCTGTGGAATATACCCACATCTAGCATTTTTTATCGGAAGGCTTTCCTCCCACCTTCAGCACCCTAAGCTCGGTTTCATCCATATTAAGAACAGGCTCACGAAATGCTGTTTTGCGAAGCAGTTCTGTCATAGGAGCAAACCATCTGCCATTCCCTTGTTTGTTACAGACGCAGGTGTTCCGTTGGGTGCTTCAACGATAACTGCCTTGTCCGATTTCTTATCGCATTCGGTTGGTCAACCGAAAGGCCCTGCATAAGCCATATGAACTCCTCTCGTGTAAGATTCCTGACCTCGTCTTCGTTATTTGGCCATCTGAATTTTCCATTTTCAACTACCTTATACAGAAGGATAAAGCCGTCATCTTCCCAATACAATGCTTTCAGACGGTTTCTTCTTCGTCCGCAGAAAAGAAACAGGCTGTCCGAGAACAGATCAAGATTAAACTGCTCCTGTATTATCGCTGCCAGACCACTTATTGATTTTCTCATATCTGTGTGACCGCAGACAATGTAGATGTTTGATACTTTTATGTCCTTCAGCATTGTTTCAGACCTCTGAGTATTGCTGAGATGATATGTTCATCCGCATTGCAGGGAATTTCTATTTCGATATCGTTTTTGCGAATGGAAATTTTCTCAGTGTTCATCGGAAATTCCAACGATGCGGTTTCTTTTTGCAAGACAAAATTATTATCTGACAATTCCGCTGAAATACTTACAGGAACTATTTTTTGAAGCCCCGGCTGCTGCGAAAGAAGTTCTTCCCGAACTTTTTTTAATCGGGTGTAATATGTGCTTAATTTGATTCCGTTGCTGCTGCACCATTCTGTTACCGTTTGTCCGCTGTCCTGACATTCCCGTATCTGCTCTCGCCATTCTCTGTGCCTGAGTTCTGCTTTTATTGCTCTGATCGCTGACATTTGTTTCAGCTCCTTTCGGAGCTTATTTTACTACTTTTTTGTTTTGTTGGTAAGTTTGGGGTAGGGTTGGTGGGTACAATAAGTATTATTTAATGATATTTCAATATTCATAACTATTTTATAGTAAAATCTCTTGGCAAGGTTCATTTTGGTTGTGTTGCCGCAGTTATTTCTTCTGTAGTGGAAATTCACTCATTCCGAATTTTTACCCCCGTTCTCTGATTTTCTCAAGAATGGCTTCCTTTGAAGAAAGATCCTCATCAGAAATATCAAGTCGTATAGATTCAACAGTACCAACTACATTGTAATAAGCCATAAAACTATCATAATACTTCTCAATTTCATCAGCTGTAGCTGTGCCTTCAATTTCAACATCATCGGTATGAACTGTTGCCGAAATAATATTCTCAAGTGTATCATTTTCATAAACGATCGTTGAACTGTAATGATGTTCTTCTCCGTTATCAAAATCCATAACACTGATAAAATGATATTCCGTAGGTCCTTCTTCACCATTCTGAGGATGATAATTCAGACTTTTTGCGGATATCATAAAAAGCTCTTTGCCGTTATTTTCGACGCAATTATATTCTACATTCATTGATGGTATTCCAAAGCTTCCTATGTTCAGTCCGTTAAGATCGTAAAAATAAACGAAGTCAGCCGCTGAACCTGCACTGTTATAAAGCACGATTTCGGGAATATCGTCAAAATTAACGTCCATAAGATTTATTGATGAATAATACCCATTATAAAGTTCATTGCCTTCTGTTGATGCTAAAAAATACAGCGTATCAGCAATTTGTTCTTCAAGACTTGCATTTTCATTGACTGCGATCGTAATAGGCATCGTTTCGGCGGATCCGGCTGCATCGTTTGCAGTGCCTGGCGAATCGACCTGGGCAGCAGTTGTTTCCATAACCTGTGACTGATCTGTGTTATCCGAATTTGCACAGGCGGTGAGCAGAACAACCGCAAGCACGGGTATCAGCTTCTGTTTGTTCATGTTTATCATTCCTTTGTGATTTTATTATTGCAGAGCTTGTTTTATTCAGCACTCAAATATCATATCATCTTCAATAGTGATGACTTTTTTGCTATCGGATCTTTCTTTTACCTGATCGTATATTTCATTCCCATACTTGTTGTAATGACAGATGATATTAAATTCGACAAGCCCAAGAGCGGAATAATCATCAAGAGGATACTTATCGTTTGGCTCGAACAGCAAGCAGTAATGCATATTCTCAGTTGCAGCATATGCACCTGCGGATATGCCAATATATGCAGCTCCTTTTTCAAGACATGGCATAATGATCTTCTTATCAATTTCATGCTCTCTTATTTCCGATAGCAGTTTATACTGATTACCGCCCGGAACATATATGTAATCAAAACAGATGCCGAAATACTTGTTTGGCTTTGTTATATCAAAAGCATATATTTTGTTTCGGTCAAAGCCCAGTTTACAAAAAGCCTCTTTTTCGGCTTTTGCTGTAAGCTCCTCATTTGATGCCGCACAAGGTATGATAAGTACACGTTTTGACGTGTCAAGCTTGCTGCTCAGTTTCTCACGGATAATATCATTCCTTACACCCATAGAAGCAAAAATAAATCTGCTCATAGCTATCCCCTCATTACAATATCAGTTAAGCTTTATTACATCATTGTAAAGAATCCTGAGATCTCCGTTGAGAAGCTCTCTGTCATCGTGGAAATGCCCTGCAAACCATTTTTTGAATTCAGAGTGTGTATAAACCCACTGCAAATAGCCGGTAAGCTCGGCATCATGATAATCGGGACCGAAGCCTAATGAATACAGTGCCGCATCGGGAACAGTATGAGTTAATATATAGTCAAATGTATAGTTATGCTGCTCAAGTGTTGCTGAAGCAGTTCTGTATTCATCATTGTTAGGAAGCTCCTCGGGAAACCAATCCACACCCTCTGTACGGGGACGTGTATCTTTATCGGTAGAATATGCTCCGCCCATAGTGAAAAAAGACATATCATCAATATTGAAGCACTGTCCACGCATCAGATGAATAATGTTCTCGGATGTTCCGATCCTATGTACATTTCCTCCGTTCCATTCGGAAACAGGAAAACTGTTTATCAGCGGAAATTCTTCGTGATTTCCATCTATGAAGGCAACTGTAAAAGGTTCGTCAGCCAACTTTTTGAATGCTTCTATATTTTCGGCATAGCTCCAAACAAAGCCAAAATCTCCTGTGACAAGGAGAATATCATCTTTTGTAAGATGACAGTTATTTCCTGCCAGCCTATCCATCAGTTGCGGATAATATCCGTGTGTATCACCTGTTATGTAAATAGCCATAATTACTCCATTCTATGCATTTCATATTCACGAACCTGTTCTGCATTTTTTTCAATGATAGCATCTTTTGATGAAAGGTCTGCATCTGTAATAGAAAGTGTTATAGGTTCTATGGGGTTTACTGTATTGTAGCCTGACATAAACTCATCACGATACATATTGATATTTTCAATGGTAGCTGTATCATCGATCCTGATATTGTCGGTACGAACTGATGCTGAAAAAATATTTTCAAGTGTATCATCTTCATAAGTAGTCTCTCCTCAATAACCCCGCAATTCCAAGTCCGGAACACAAAACATCAAAATCCAAATCAGGCGCATAAACATTGCCGCCAGACGGTCAATGTTCATAGCAATCACAGACAGAAGTATCGAAGCTTCTGTTGTATTTTTCAATTTTGTGTACAGCAAACCAAGACCGAATTTACGCTTTGCAAGACTGAACTTACGCTCAACTTCAATACGGTCTGTGTTGTCCTTGTATTCGGTTTTCTTATCGGTTTCCTGCTGCTTCGGTCTGCCGAGTCTTTTGCCCGAAAGCCTGATGCCATGTTCTTTACAGAAGTTCAGATTTGTCCTGTTTCTGTAGATCTGATCGACAAGAACTCTCTCGGGATAATGTCCCGTTCGCTGTTTGTAATTCTCAACAGCAGTTTTCAACACTTCACTCTCATTGTAGGCATCAAATGAAAGCTTTTCCACACGAGCCATTCCGTTTTCATCAACGGACAGATCAAGCTTTGCTCCAAATTCAACGGGTGACTTAGCCTTGCCTCTTACAATTGGACGAATAAACGGCTGACTGATGCTTACGATCCTGTTTTCTACCGAATGTGTTTTGTTTTCAAACATAAACTTCTGCTGTTCATAAACCTTGCGTATCACATCAAGCATTTCAGACTGTTTTTCCGTAAGCTTTACATCATCCAAAGCAGGACTTACGAATATTTTTGATGTCACTGCTTTCCATTTCGGGCAGAGGAGCAACGGATATAGTTGATGTCTTGGCTTTAACATTACCCTTTTCATAATCCACAGCTTCATTTAAGCCTTTGATAATGCTGTCATAAACGTTCATAGTCATTATCCCTAAAACATTCCGATCATACATATATCAAAACCTATCAAATAGGGTTTGTCAATAAAAATTACTCAAACATCATCGGAAATGGGTGAGAAATTGTTCTGTCTCTTCGATGAAGTTCTTGAAAAAGAAGGACTTATCACCCATAAGGGGACAATTGTAGATGCAACATTTGTCGATGCACCAAAGCAGAGAAACAGCCGTGATGAAAACAAGAAAATCAAGAACGGAGAAATTCCCGAAGAATGGGAAAAGCCCGAAAATACACATAAACTTGCACAGAAAGATACAGATGCAAGATGGACAAAGAAGAACAATGAAGTGCATTTCGGTTACAAAGACCATGTTAAATGCGATGCAGACAGCAAGCTTATTACCAATTATGCGGTGACAGATGCTACGCTGCATGACAGCAACAGGTGCATAGATTTTCTTGACGAAGAAGATGAAGAATTGTATGCTGACAGTGCATATTCCGGTTCATCAATAGCCGATAAACTTCCCGAAAAATGCAGGAATTGCATCTGCGAAAAAGGTTATCGCAATCATCCGCTGACAGAAGAACAAAAAAATTCAAATCGAAGAAAATCAAAAATCCGCTGCCGTATTGAACATATCTTTGGATTTATGACCGGTTCAATGAAAGGTATTACGGTTCGTTCCATAGGCTTAACCAGAGCATGGTTCAACGTTGGAATGACAAATCTTATTTATAATATGTTCAGGTATGAATTTTTAAAACGAACTGAAAAATAACAAGGGATAACTATACCCTTTTGTAAAAATTATCACAGAAAATACGCATATAATTGTGTATTTTGGGGTAGTTTCTTCTCATGTTATGCAAACATTAGTATATTTTACCAATTTGTCGTTGTTGAGGGGAGTTTTTAGAGGTTACCTTTTATTATTTTTCGTATTTGGCTTGCGATATCCGCCTTTAAGGTGTGCTTGTATTCAGCCCTTATAGGGCTAATTTCAAACCACCGCTTGAAGCGGTGGTCTTGACTCTGTTGCTGCTGCACCATTCTGTTACCGTTTGTCCGCTGTCCTGACATTCCTGTATCTGCTCCCGCCATTCTCTGTGCCTTAGCTCTGCTTTTATTGTTCTGATCGCTGACATTTGTTTCAGCTCCTTTCGGAGCTTATTTTACCACTTCTTTCTGCCGTTGGTAAGTTGGGGGTGGGGTTGGCGGGTGCATTATTTTCCCTGAACAAGCCGTTTTTTCGTTTTTATGGGATTTTCGCGCCGGAGCAGCGCCGCCCAGCTGAAAGTAATCGTTTTGCAATAGGGATAATAGTTTGTGCATAGGTGGTAATCGTTTATGAATAGGATGCATTGGGGATAGTAGGAAATATCTCATGTGAGAACTTTTGTCTAAAATAGCCTGCTGAAAATTTGCTGTATTATCAATTTTTTGAATTTACTTCCAACATCTTAAACAGCTTAAGCATTATAATTAAAATGCCCTATGAAAGATTCACAGGGCATTCTTGTGTGGACTATTCGCCTTTGCTTTCAGCGTACATCTTTTTCACGGTTTCCGTGCCTGTAGAATTTGAATCTGTACACTTCGACTTACAATCACAGTTAGTCGGACAAGTGCAGAAGCCAAGATTGTTCAGTTCATTAACAACAGCTTGACTTACTACCCCCTGTTTGAAATCTGCCTTTTTCACATTACTCACCTCCATTGTTTTGTTGAGAATAATTATAATTGAGGAACCAATTTAAGGTGTGTTTGACATATGTACAATAGCTTTTGTCGACTTTACCATCTCCAAATAACACTTTGGATTGAGTTAAGCAACCTCCGCCACAACAAAAAAGTGCTTCGCAAGATTGACACTCTTCTCTCATAATAGGAGTTTTATTTAACCACCTTTGAAGTGAAGGTGCTTTGTCTATCAGTTCCTCTATGCTTCCATCGCTAATATATCCAAGATGGTTATCTTCAGAATAGTAATCACACTGGCATACTCGCACTTCACCATCTGGTTTAATCAAGAATTGATTTAAACCGACACCAGCGCAATCTGAAAATTTCATTTTACCGCTAACCAAGCATTCAATTTGCCGTGTCGGGCGACCATTTATTATTCCTATACTTGCAAGTTCCTCGAATGAATCTGTAATAAACTTAGCTGAGTTTAATGAATGAGATTCCCACCAATCATGATATTCCGAATGATGATAAAAATTCGTAAACACATCACCAACATTCATTTTTTTGAGCCATGGAATAATATCGTCAGCATAGCTTATAAAGTCTTGTGACATAGTTAAACTCAATCCAAAACTGCAACCGTGTTTTTTTAAGATCTCAACACTTTGCATTATCCTATCATACACGCTTTGGTCTCCGGACTTGAAAACCCTGTTTTTATCATTAAGTTCTTTTGGACCATCTATCGAGAGACCCATCCCTATCTTGTTTTCTGCCAAAAAAGCAGCAATCTCATCCGTCACTAATGTTCCGTTAGTTACAATTGAAAATGTAATTCTTGAATTCGAATCAGCAATGCAATTATAAGGCTCACATAACGAAACTACATACTTAAGAATTTTCCAATTTAGAAGCGGTTCGCCACCAAAAAATATAATTTGCGGTTTATGGATTTTATTTTTTTTCACATATTCAATATATTTTGTAACCGTTTCACAAGCAATGGATTCACTCATAATTTTAGAATGCCAATTTGCGTGTTCATTCTCCAAAAAACAATATTTACATCCTAAATTACAGCCTTGTGTAATTCCAAGATAAAGCAATTCTATCTTTTTCTGACTTGTTGAGTATTCTTTTCTGAGTACAGCTAACGCCCTATCGTCTATCTCAAAATTTTTTACCCAAATGCCATTCGCAACTAAAGCCTGTTGAAAATCAGCGTCATACTTATCATTGATATTAATGATAGCATCTAATTCCTGTTTATCAACATATAATACGTCCATAACAAGCGAATTATAAACCGCATAAATATCACAATTGCTCAATTTTATGGCATGAAAAAACCTAGATAAATACACAATTCGCGCCTCCCTAATAGGTCATATTTGTTTTGCGGAATTATCAATCAAATTGAACTGATTTTATAAAATGAAACAATTGATTATGCTTGCACACAATATCTCGTTATCTCCTGGTTATTGTATCACAAACTCGTAGAAAAGTCAATACTTTTCAGAAATAAATTTGATAGTGACTGATTGTTAGGGACTCACTGAATAAATCCTGATGTACAACAATTTGCCTGTTAAAAACCTCAAAATATATTATATCCGAAAGAAACGCTGAAAAAGCTGAATTATTATTGCTAAATCTGAATTTTTTATGATTTTGGTTATAATCGTTAAATAATCCTTTAATTTGCTCTTGATACATATAATCAGGCTGCTGCTTTAGTATATATCGTTCAGCCTTAACGTTGTATCCTTGAATTGCGAAATCCTCATGGCTTGTTAAAAAGGCTATCGTTACGTTTCTGTCAACACCTCTGATTTTCTCGGCTGTTTCTATCCCATTCAAACCATTCATTTCTATATCAAGAATAA
>OGOE01000589.1_pt1 | contig 33889 bp, 29 predicted proteins | sample 1552611 | NCBI WGS metagenome assembly OGOE01 (sample SAMEA2580129, study PRJEB22360) | human gut metagenome | biome: human gut; feature: human-associated habitat; material: faeces | place: Denmark | collected 2008/2010
CGGTGGGCTACCACAACCTAAAAGATCTACAGTTTTCAAGGTTCATCTGAGCCTTTTTCTTTTGCTCAATTTTTTCATAGGTCATTTGACACTATCTCAACATCAATTGGTGGTTTAAACAAGTGACCATACTTTTTATCAATATCCAATCTCTTCTGTAACAACTGTTCTTTGGTTGGATTAGGGAATTCCTTATAAAACTTATTCCACGCTTTCCTAATTTTGGATAAATGCAAATCTGAATTAATTTCTTTAGGAATTCCTCGTAAATTGTCTAAAGAATGCATCTCTTCATAAGAAAAAAGTCCCTTTGTTTGAGGTTTTGTTAATACTTGTTGTTCAACACCATGGTGTACCCATACTTCACCTCTTAATTCTGGATGTTCCTTAAAGAATACTTCTTTGTAATCAATTTTACTAGAAGGTGTACCACTCTCTCCAACAAATATAATCGTTCCTTATGCGTCTGATCTGGAGTATGCATTTTTCATCTGATTGCTCAGCTCATACAATACTTTATTCAATGTATCCTGCGTTTCTTTTTTTACCATGTCAGCGATTTTTTCATTTGCCTCCTGACGAAGCTGCATGCGTTTTTCTGCGTTGCTTTCCTTCTCAAGAAGTTCATCATATTGGTTGATATATTCATGTCCTTTTGACATGACTCGTTCCTGATAACGTTCAATATGGAAAATGGATTTACTATAAGAAGCATCTGCCATGGCTGCGATCATCCTGCTTGCCCAGTAAAAATTATCTGTTGAAGCATCTCCGGTCGTATTGGAAAAATACTCCGGTACTTTCTCTACATCTGTGTAGAACGGTACGGCTGTATTAAATACGTTCGAAGCAAATGCTACCCATTCGATTGCCCGGCTGTCTTCTCCTGCATCCGGTCTCATCTGTATGATTCCTAAGAAATCTGTCCGGTTTACACCAATTGCACGATATGCACCTTTCATGGATTTATCTCCATAAGATGCATACGGATCATACGGTGTTCCCTGAAAATGAGAAGAAAGAACGTATTTCACATCTTCGATCGTCACCTTTTTCTCCGGAACCATGCACCAAGGGATATCATCAGAAAGTGGTGTAAAGTCCGCGTCCGGTCCATCCCAGTTCATTGTACTCGGATTCAGGCAGCGTGCCATATACCATGCTCTCGGTGTATTGTATACATGATCAGAATCATCATGACTGCCAAAAATATCTCTTGGATTAAATGTTCCATCCTGTGAAAGGTTCAAATGATATTTTTCAACAAACTCCTTCAGGTCGGCGGAACACATATATTCTTTCTGGTTTGAAAGTGCATCCTCAAGATCGAACTGATCCATTCCAAACTGATTTGGCATCATGACATAAACATCATCCGGTACTTTGCGTGCGATCCAGTGATGGCCACCGATGGTCTCAAGCCACCAGATCTCATCTGCATCCTGAAATGCAATTCCATTCATTTCATAAGTACCATACTGTTCTAACAGGCTGCCAAGACGTTTGACACCTTCCCTTGCACTATGTATGTATGGAAGTACAATGTATACAATATCCTCTTCCCCGATTCCTCCAGGAATTTCTTCTTTTCCGTCTTTTGCAGGCTGATATCTTACAAGCGGATCAGCTCCAAGAACTCTTGGATTGGATGTGATTGTTTCGGTTGCTGTCATTCCGACATGGGCTTCATTCACTCCGCAGGCTGCCCAGATACCTTCGCCCTCTTCTGCATTTGGCATTGCGGTATAACGCATCGGATTTTCCGGAAGCTCGATTTCGACATGCGAAATGACCGATTTATAGATTTTCGGCTGTTCTTCCGGGTTGATCACTGCAAGTTTTTTTGAAGTATAATGTCCGGATCCTGAATCATCATTTCTTGCGATTATGGTTGATCCGTCATAACTTGCTTTTTTTCCTACTAAAATTGTTGTACATGGCATAGCTGTCACACTCCTTACTTTCTTTCAATTTTTTATCATCAAACATGCATCCGCATAACTGCCATCTGCATATTATATCTTCTTTTATCTCTCGTAAAATCCGTTATCATGTTCCAGTGGGATGCTTTTTGCATCCATATTTTCAATCCAGACGTAGGTACGGTTTTGCAAAAAAATGATCAGCTCATCGATCAGCGGTTCCTCGCCTTCTACTTCCATTTCCACGCTGCCGTCATACAGATTTTTCACCCAGCCGGTCAGTCCGAGCTGATTTGCTTTCTGCACTGCATAATAACGGAACCCCACTCCCTGAACTCTGCCATAAAAAATAATATGTTTTCTTATTTTTGTTTTCTTTTCCCAAAACATACTGATCCGCTCCTGCTGTCTTTCCTTATATCTACATGAATTCATCCTGAACTTTAAAACTTCAGTCTCATCTGATTCCACACGACATTTCCGTGCATGGATTCTGAAACGCCCTCGTTTTCAAAACCAAATTTTGCATAGTAATGCACCAGCCGGTCTTTGCACGTAAGGACAAGACCTTTTCTTCCCTGGTCTTTTGCATCTGCAACCGCTCTTTTTAAAAGTTCTCCTGCATAACCGTGGTTCCGGTATGCCGGGAGCGTATTTACACCAAATATCATCTGCCATGCTCCATCCTCATGATGCATGGATGCATTCTCATACATTTCATCTGTCAGATCTGCCTGATCTGTCACCATACCATCAACAAATGCGATTAATGTGTCATCCTCAAACATCAGCCAGAAATGATCTGCATAATGTGAAAGCCTCTGCTCAAATTCTTCTTTTGTTGCCGCCTCTGCTGCCGGAAAGCATTCTTTTTCCACTGCCGCAATCTGGTCGATGTCTTGTAATGTTGCAGTTCTTATATTCATTTTCATCATCTCCTGTTTTTTTCCGGATTTATATCTAATGGTGTTTGTTCTGCAAATGTTATCTTTTTTCTAACATTCCTTTTCATTGTTTCTGGCACGGTAATCCGGAATTTTATAATATGCGGCTGCCTCTTCAAAATATTTTTCATCAATGTGCGGCCACTTTGTCTGAGCATTGTCCTCTAATGCAAGTTTTTCTGCCAACTCAACCATTTTGGCTGAACAGTCGATTCCGGTAAGGATTGTCAGAATGTTGCTGTTCACAAACCACGGTGCTATGGAAAGCAGGCCGCCGGTGATCATATCCTGTGCAACTTTCTGATTGTCATAAGGTACTTTCAGAAATTGGGGTTTCCATATTGTTGTTCCATTTTCCACACCGGACTCTAACAACATGCACTGTGCATATCCGGCATCATCAATGGATATTCCAACACTGCCTGAATTAAAGTAATGTTTGTTTTTGTATGTCATCTCTCCCGGATAATGCGTATGAGCACAGATCATGTAATCAGTGTCAATCTTTTCTAACCATTGTTTTACCGGATCTTCATTCAACTGCAAAAGTTCCCTGCTGCTCGCCGGTGATCCATGACAACAGGTAATGGACGGATAACCTGCTTTCTCATAAATAAATGTAATTGGAAGAGTCCGAAAAAAATCAAAATCTTTATCCACAAGCTGCCCGTAAGTGTAGAGTAAGTTTCCACTTGCGGAGTTACTTATCCACATCTGCTCTGTGCATTTCTTTTTTCTGGCTTCCTGCTGTGTGAGCATGTACTCCTCACGATTGCCCCTCAGCAGATGACAGGTATGGTTTTCCATAAATTCATACAGATAATCCATGGTTTCTCTTGTGTAAGGTGTATCGGAAATATAATCTCCGAGAAAGAAATACTCGTCACATTTCTGTTTTTCCATATACTCTGTGCATGCCTTAAAAGCGTAAATGTTGCTGTGTATGTCTGATATAATACCGATTTTCATAATAATACTCCTGTATTCCCGTTGTGAGATTATCTCTCTTCTGTCCGAAACGGAATCTCTGTCTTATCTGCCATGATCTCGTAATATCTATAGTCACTATAGATGACGCTGCTGCTTGAGTTTTTATTTCTTCCTGCAAAAATAAGATAACCGTAGTAATAACTCTCATACATTGTTTCCCAGGAATCATATTCATTCTGCAGATAGACTGCAAGCGGTGCGGCATGAATCAGATATTCGTCATACGAAATATAACCACATATATAGCCAAATGCAAATAACCGGATGCATCTGCAATAGTCCCATGCATCCACTCCGGCATCCCCAATGTTATTGTATGCGTAATAAGTTCCCAGATATTTGCACATTTCATCTGGGGCATACAATTTGTATGTATAATAGATACTGTCCTCCGGTAATGTCAGCGCCTCTTCCCCTAATTTTTCCAAAGTCTGTGCATAAGTATATTTATCGCCTTTTTGTAACAGGGAATCGGTTGTTTTCATAAGGCTTTTTCTGTCATGAATTCCCCAATAATCGGAGATATTTTCCCGGATAGCTTCCACCTTATCCTCTCCCATGACGTCCGCATAATTTTCCACATCAAATGCATCAAACTCTCCAAAGCTGGTACTGTTCACATAAAAATATGGATAGAAGGACTGTTTCAGCCATTTTTCCAGTTCTTCCCGCTCCATCCCTGCAGCCTCCACCGCTGTATTTGTCTGTTCATCTGTGACAGCATCACGCGCTGTCCACTCTGTTTTTAAGTTTCTTCCGTCATGTGTGTAAATAAAAATCTGCGCTTTTCCAAACTTATATCCACGAAAACCAATCCATACAATGAAAGCGATACAACCCACGGTCAGGATAGGATGCCGTTTGATCCATTCACCCGGGGTAAGTCTTCGTCTATCCATGAACATTTTAAACTTTAACGGCTCCTGATCCAGTAAGTATGGAACAAACGGACTGTACCATAAGATTTTCTTTTCGCCAACACCCAATCCCCATGCAGTGTCCGAAGCGTTTACTTTGTCCGATGGCCGCTGATGTTTCACTCCATATTTATCCTGAAATTCATAAATCAGGTGACGATCCGAATCGGAAGATCTGAATGCAAAATCTTTTTCATTGACAGCAGCCCCTACCACACGATAGAACGTCGGCTTTGTGATTTCAAATTCTTTTCTGCGGCAAAGATATTTACTCAGTAACATTCCAATAACTCCACCGAAAAAGAAAATGACCGCCAATTTGCCACTTGTTCCACCAGGAGTGTTAAAAGCCAGCATAAACATTCCTCTTAAAAAAATAATCAGGCTCACAATCTGTGCTATCTGGAATATTTTTCTGTTTTTTTCAATCTGCTTTTTTATATTCTGGTCAAACTGACTGTCCTGCTCCTGCTTTTTGTCCGATACAGAGGAGGTCTGTGGCACGTAGTATAACGATTTATAGCTATTGATTGTCTTGGAAAATTCTCCCGTTGCAAGATAATCGGTAAAAATTCTGTCACTACCTTTTACGACAACCTGTTTTCCGTTTCTGACGGAAAATGTAAATGTACAAGTTCCTGCTTTTTGCAACGTTTTTAAAATGATCTGCTCTTTATCCTGAGTACTTTTATATTTACAGATCAGATTTGATTTTTCATCGAATAATCGGATCTGTTTTCTTCGTCCAATGGTGCATACTTTTACATCCTGAACCGGGATATTTTTTGTTCTTCCTACAAATGGCGTTACATAGAAAGTATTGATATCTAATACGGTTTTCTCCCTGTTTACTTTAAAAATAAACGGTATTGAAACTATCATCGGAATGATACAGGACACTCCGATATATCCCACAATTCTATCTGCTGTTGATCCATATTCCAGAAAGTTCACACTGATTGCCGCCAAACCAAACATACACAAAAAACTGATTGCTGGCATGAGTGTGACAATCACTCTCTTTGCCACAGAATTACGTACTACCACTGTTCCCATAACCTCTACTCCCCCTGATTTCACTATTCCTTTATAAAAAATGTGTATTTTCCTTTTCCATGTCCGGTTACTTTTTGGATGATATTTCTCTCGAGTAGTTCTTTTAAGAACAATGATGCTCTTGTATTTTTTAACCCGGTTACCTCTTCAACCCTGCTTCTTCCAAATATTTCATTTTTATCAAAGGAATCACACAGTTGTTCCATATGCTGTATTGTTTTCTTTGAAATACCGGAAATTTTCTCTCCAAACATTCCAATATTCACTTTTTCCAGTTGAATGTTCACTTTTCTATTTTCAATGTTCGCTTCTGATGTTTTATATTCTATTTTTGGCTCTCTCACAAGCATTTCCTTATAATCAACATGCATAAGACGATTCTGTAATAAATTTTTTTCATCCAACAACAGATTTCGCAAAAACAGTTCCAGATACTCTGTTGTTTCATGAATCTCATGTTTCAGATCATTATAATTTGCCCGAACCAATGCATTTCTGAAATACCATGCATTTTCCGCAAATATATCATTCGTTGCATCAAATCCAAGTGTTCGAAGATACTTGATAAAAAATACGGCTGTCGTTCTTGTATTTCCTTCTCCAAATATATGGATCTGCCATAAATTTGCAACAAATACTGCCAGATGGTGAATGATTTCATCCATGGATAATCCTTTGTAACTATAATGTTTCTCTTTCATAAAATCATATTCTAACGTTTTCCTTAGTTCAGAAGCACTTCCGTAAATAACAGTTGCTCCATTCAGCACCCATTCTTTTTTTGTAATATTATAATCACGGATTTTTCCTGCGTGGTCATATATTCCGGTAAATAATTTTCTGTGAATTGAGATATACTCATTTGGTGTAAAAGAAAATGCATGTTCCGAAAGTATTTTCGCAATGCGTATGGAAACTTTATCAGCCTCTTCTGTCCTGTCATGATTTTTCTGTGGTTTTTCTTCATAGTAAGAATCTAATAAATTTTTTACTTCATCCAGCGTAATTTTACCTTCAATATTCTGAATTGCTGCATCAACGAGATATTCGGACGGCTTCAATCCATCGACTGCCTGCAATCCAATCGCAGTCTGCCATGCATAACCTTTATACTTTTTATCTGGCTCCTGCTGTTTTAGATATTCTTTAAATGGATCTGTCTGCATGAACACACCTCCAAAAATGATAAAAAATTACGCTTCAAATGTTATTTCTCGTACATAACCTCTACTGCACCGCAGAATTCCTTTGCTTTTTCCATCCACATATCCAGTGACTTGAAATGCTATATTTTCTTCCAATTTTTTTATTCTTTTGTTCTCATTTTACTCCAACGTGCAATATTTTTTGATTGCTGTCTCATACAGATTGTTTCCCTCACTGTCAATGACAACGATCACCGGGAAATCTTTCACTTGAAGCTTACGGATTGCCTCAGCTCCAAGATCTTCATAACATACGATCTCAGATTTTGTGATACATTTGGATAAAAGCGCCCCTGCTCCGCCGACTGCTGCAAAGTAAACTGCATGGTTTCTGACAATCGCGTCAATGACTTCTTTCGAACGCTTTCCTTTTCCGATCATCGCCTTTTCTCCGAGATCTAAAAGAGTTGGCGCATATTTATCCATTCTGGTTGCAGTTGTCGGTCCTGCAGAACCTATTGGACGTCCCTCTCTTGCCGGGGATGGTCCCATGTAATAGATTGTGGAATCTTTGATGTCGATCGGGAGTTCTTCGCCACGCTCCAATGCCTCGATCATTCTTTTGTGTGCAGCATCTCTTGCCACATAAATGGTTCCTGTTATGTAAACGTAATCACCGGACCTTAAATTTTTTGTCACTTCCCCGGTGATCGGTGTTGTAATATGCTTGTCCATATTCTGCGCTCCCATTTCTAAATTTATATTTTCTTCATTTATGACTGTAAAATTCAAAAAACTACATTTGTAGTGATATGTTTTTTCTTACACTTCCCTCACCACATGCCGGTTCACATGACAGCAGATATTGACTGCCACCGGAAGTCCTGCAATATGTGTCGCGTAAGTATTCACATTCACTGCGAGAGCAGTGGTTGTTCCGCCAAGTCCACCCGGTCCGATTCCAAGCCGATTGATTTTTTCTAACATTTCTTCCTCTAACTCTTTCACGTATGGGATAGCAGAATGTTCGCCCACCGGTCTGGTCAACGCCTTTTTTGCTAAAATCGCACATTTTTCAAAAGTACCGCCAATACCAACTCCGACAACCATTGGCGGACAGGCATTCGGTCCTGCATCCTTCACTGCTGTAAGAATTGCATTTTTTACACCCTCAATTCCATCAGCTGGTTTTAGCATGAACACACGGCTCATATTTTCACTTCCGAAACCTTTTGGAGCCATTGTAATTATCACTTTATCTCCCTGAACAATGCTGTAGTGGATCACCGCTGGGGTATTATCTTTCGTATTTTCGCGAATGATCGGATCACTAACGACTGATTTTCTTAAATACCCTTCCGTATATCCCTGACGGACACCTTCGTTTACCGCATCTTCGATTGCCATTCCCTCAAAATGAACATTCTGTCCGACTTCCAGAAAAATAACAGCCATTCCGGTATCCTGACAGATTGGGATCATCTCTTCATCTGCAATTTTCAAGTTTTCCTGAAGCTGATTTAATATTTTTTTACCAAGTTCTGATTTTTCAGAAGCGGTGGCTTCTTTCAGGGCTTTATCCATATCTTTAGAAAGATAATGATTCGCCTCGATACACATTTCTTTTATATTTTTTACGATATCATCTGTATTAACTGTTCTGATCATTTTTATTTCTCCTAATATTAAAATATTTCTTATACTTCTGCAGAGATTCATTCTGTTCACGGGAAGTCATATCCGGGAACGCCTTCATCAGACGCTTGAAACCAAAATTCTTCTCTGCAAACAATTCTTTGTACTTTTTCTCGAGCTCTTCTTTTTCTTTCTGTTTTGCAAGTCGGGCTGCTTCTCTGTTTTCTTTGTATGCAGCAATTTTCTCTTTTGCTGCTTCGGTCGATTCAGCAATTCTCTCTCTTGCATTTTCTGCAGACTCTGCAATTCTTTCTTTTCTTTCCTCCGCAGAGAGTACTATTTTTTCTCTGGTGGATGATTTTGTTTCCGCCAGTTTCATCCTTGTTGACTCAGCAGATTCTTCGATCCTTGCTTTCGCATTTGCTGGAATCTCTTTTATATTTTCTTTTTTGTCTGAAATTTTTGTAAGAAGTTCCTCATGTGTTTCCTGGAACTCCTCCGATCTTTCTACTGCGGTTGTCACATTCTCGTAGATATTTTCGCCGATCTCATCAGATAGTTTATGTATTTTCGCAGCCATTTCATCCATTACTTTCAGCCGCTTGTTAAACTTCAAAATTGTAGTAACGGTAACACCACAGTCAACAGCAAAAACCGCCATGACAATGCTGAGCAGCACAACCCCCAGAATGTGAGGGATCATGGTGATGCCCTTGTAGATGATCGGATGAATCACATCCATAATGAATGTACATGCAAGTCCCCAGTAGATGGAAAATTTCAAACACACATATCCATGCAGATTGAATGGCTTGTTGCTGTAATCCCACCACTTGTTGTGAAACACTTTTTCCAAAATAAATCCGGTAATGTATTCCAAAATGGAAGTCAGTAACAAAGAACCCACAAATAATATCAGCAGATTATCCTTTAACGGAGTCAAAACAGCTACGACGATCACCACTCCACATCCGTAAATTGGACAATAAGGTCCATTTAAAAATCCCCGGTTTACAAAAATTCCCCGGTCCAATGCTGCATAAGATACTTCTGTGCACCATCCGATAAATGCATAAATAATAAAAATCCATACTAACTCATAAAAATTTTGCGGCACTTTTCATTCCCCCTGTTGTTCTGCTTTCTATTGGAGTTTTACTACAATTTTAAAACTCATGTATTCTATATTTACGCAAAAGTATAAACGAAAGTTTTTGCTATGACAATGAAATTTTTCCACGGAAGTTGGATTTTCGCAACACGTTATCCACATTTACACTATGGATTTCTTGATAACATGTGTTGTTTTTTATTTTTGTGTTGACATCATTCATTTTTCAAATAATCAAAATTGAACATCCTTTTTTTCAAATCAGGCTTGTTATCATGAAAAATAATTTGTTTTTAGATAGACAAATCGGCTGCTACATAAAAATGTGGCAGCCTACTGTCCAGACCACAGTGAAGTCTTTGTATCACTGCGGTCAAAATATTTTTTTATTCCTCTTCCGAATCAGACTCAGCACGGCTTAATAATTCCTGCATTAATTCATCATCCGTTTCTGTCATCTGACCTGCCGCTTTTTTCGCAGCCTCTGCTGCAGCCGCAGCACTCTTGGCTTCCTCTTCCTCTGTGACAAGTTCAGATTCATCTGTATTTTCCATGAGGGATTTGTCCTCACGTACTTTTGCAATGCTTGCAACTGTGACATCATCCGCAAGATTCATCAGTTTTACACCGGAAGTAACTCTTCCGAGTAATGCCGTATCACTGACTTTGATACGGATAATGATTCCCTCCGTTGTGATCAGCATCATCTCATCATCCTGATTGACTGCTTTCACACCGACGATATTTCCGGTTTTCTCTGTGATCTTATAGCATTTCACACCTTTACCACCACGGTTCTGGGCAGTAAATTCAGATGCAAGTGTGCATTTTCCAAGACCTTTTTCAGATACGATCATCAGAGCATCCCCCTGGGATTCCATCTGCATTCCGACAACTTTATCGCCGTCCGTTAAGTTCATACCGATCACACCCATAGAGGTTCTTCCGGTACTTCTGACATCTCTCTCATTGAAACGGATACACTGTCCGTATTTTGTCACAAGGAAAATATCCTGTTCGTTATCGGTCTTTTTCACTTCGATCAATTCATCATCTTCACGCAGTGTGATGGCTGCAAGTCCTGTTTTTCTGACATTCGCATAATCGGTGATCGGTGTTTTCTTCACAATACCGTTCTTAGTTGCCATAAACAGATAGTGTCCTTCGGTATATTCCTTGATTGGGATCACTGCGGTAATTTTCTCTCCCGGCTGAAGCTGCAACAGGTTAATGATCGCAGTACCTCTCGCGGTTCTGCCCGCTTCCGGAATTTCGTATGCTTTCATTCTGTATACACGACCGGTATTGGTAAAGAACATCATGTAATGATGGGAAGTTGTCATCAAAAGTTCCTCGATGTAATCTTCATCGATTGTCTCCATTCCCTTGATTCCCTTGCCGCCACGGTTCTGGGCACGGAAATTATCAAGGCTCATTCTCTTGATATAGCCAAGTTTTGTCATTGCGATCACAGTGTTGGTTACCGGAATGAGATCCTCCATGGAAATATCATACTCGTCAAATCCGATGGAAGTTCTTCGCTCATCACCGTATTTTTCTGCAATCAAAAGGATTTCCTCACGGATAACACCAAGAAGTTTTTTCTCATCTGCCAGAATTGCTTTTAACTCTGCAATACGATCCATCAACTCTGCATACTCAGCTTCAATCTTCTCGCGTTCCAGACCTGTCAGTGCGCGCAGACGCATATCGACAATTGCCTGTGCCTGGACATCTGTCAGGGAAAATCTCTCGATCAAACGATTTTTTGCTTCCGGTGTATTTGCACTGCTTCGGATAATATTGATCACTTCATCAATATTATCAAGCGCAATCAGTAAGCCCTCCAGAATGTGGGCGCGTTCTTCTGCTTTGTTTAAGTCATATTTTGTTCTTCTGGTCACAACATCTTTCTGGTGATCCAGATAATAGCCTAACATTTCCTGAAGATTTAATACTTTCGGCTGATTGTCCACAAGGGCTAACATGATGACACCAAACGTATCCTGCATCTGGGTATGTTTGTAGAGCAGATTTAAAACCACATTCGGATTTACATCGCGGCGCAGCTCGATACATATGCGCATACCCTGACGGTCAGACTCATCACGAAGATCCGTGATTCCGTCAATTTTTTTATCTCTTACAAGCTCTGCGATTTTCTCAATCAGTCTTGCTTTGTTGACCATGTATGGAAGTTCGGTCACAACGATACGGTTTTTACCATTCTGCATCGGCTCGATATTGGTGATCGCACGAACTCTGATTTTTCCGCGTCCGGTGCGATAAGCTTCGTTAATTCCGGTTGTTCCAAGAATCATCGCTCCGGTTGGAAAATCCGGACCTTTTACAATACTCAAAAGTTCTTCGATATCTGTCCCCCGGTCCTCTAGCACTTCGTTGTCGATAATTTTTACGACGGCATGAATCACCTCACGCAGATTGTGAGGTGGAATGTTTGTTGCCATACCAACAGCAATACCGGTTGTTCCGTTTACCAGAAGATTCGGATAGCGGGAAGGGAGCACCGTCGGCTCTTTCTCGGTCTCATCAAAGTTTGGTACAAAGTCAACGGTATCTTTATTGATGTCTGCGAGCATTTCCATGGAAATTTTGCTGAGTCTTGCCTCTGTATATCGCATCGCAGCGGCACCGTCACCGTCGACAGAACCAAAGTTTCCGTGACCATCAACAAGCGGATATCTTGTAGACCAGTCCTGTGCCATGTTGACCAATGCTCCGTAGATGGAACTGTCTCCATGTGGATGGTATTTACCCATGGTATCACCGACAATACGCGCACATTTTCTGTGTGGCTTGTCCGGTCCATTATTTAATTCGATCATGGAGTAAAGTACACGGCGCTGTACCGGTTTCAAACCATCTCTTACATCCGGCAATGCACGCTGGGCGATAACGCTCATCGCATAATCGATATAGGATGTCTCCATTGTTTTTTTCAGATCGACATCATGGATTTGATCAAAAATTTTGTCATCCATTCTATTTACCTCATTCCTGCAGATTCTTTTTGGTTCAAAATCTGCATTTCTCTAATTAAACTACATTTGCAATTATATTATAAATAAACTTTCTATTTTTTATTGAACTACATTTGCAGTAATATATATAATTTCTAACACATGCAATCTTAGATATCGAGATTCTGCACATACTTCGCATTTTCTTCAATAAACTCACGTCTCGGCTCTACTTTATCTCCCATCAGAGTTGTAAACGTAATATCAATTTCAGAAGTACTCTCATCATCGATCATGACACGTTTTAAAATTCGTTTCTCCGGATCCATGGTCGTCTCCCAGAGCTGTTCCGCATCCATCTCACCAAGTCCTTTGTAACGCTGGATCTTATTATTTCCGTCACGTCCGATCTCCGTTAAGATTGCATTTAACTCATCATCACTGTAAGCGTACCATACATTTTTGTTTTTTTCGATCTTGTATAGTGGCGGCTGTGCCAGATATACATGGCCTTCTTTGATCAGATCCGGCATGAACCGATAAAGGAATGTCAGCATTAACGTACTGATATGGGCACCATCGACATCGGCATCCGTCATAATGATAATCTTGTTGTAACGAAGTTTGCTGATATCAAAGTCTTCATGAATACCTGTACCAAACGCAGTAATCATAGCTTTGATCTCAGCATTTCCATAAATCTTATCTAGTCTTGCCTTCTCGACATTTAAAATCTTACCACGAAGTGGGAGGATTGCCTGGGTTGCACGGCTTCTCGCAGTCTTAGCGGAACCGCCGGCGGAATCTCCCTCGACGATGAAAATCTCACAGTTCTTTGGATCTTTATCAGAACAGTCTGCCAGTTTTCCCGGAAGAGACATTCCCTCCAGTGCTGTTTTTCTTCTGGTTAAATCTCTCGCTTTTCTTGCTGCCTCTCTCGCGCGCTGTGCAAGAAGTGACTTTTCACAGATTGTCTTGGCAACCGTCGGATTCTGCTCTAAAAAGTAAGTAAGCTGCTCGCTTACAATGGAATCCACCGCACCGCGGGCTTCGCTGTTACCCAGTTTCTGCTTGGTCTGTCCCTCAAACTGAGGTTCCTCAATCTTGACACTGATAATGGCGGTCAGTCCTTCACGGATATCATCACCCGTCAATGCCGGTTCACTGTCTTTTAATAATTTATTCGCTCTTGCATAAGCATTAAATGTTTTCGTCAATGCATTACGGAATCCGGCAAGATGTGTACCACCTTCCGGTGTGATAATGTTATTGACAAAACTTAACGTCAACTCATTGTAGGAATCATTATGCTGCATGGCAACTTCCACATAGACACCATTTCCACTGCCCTCACAGTAAATGACTTCCGGGTATAAAGCTTCTTTGCTCTTGTTTAAGTAAGTAACAAATTCCTTGATACCACCGGCATAGTGAAAATCATGAGTTCTCGCCGGGTTTTCTCTTAAATCTGTAAGCACGATCCTCAATCCTTTTGTCAAAAAGGCTGTCTCACGCAAACGCTGTTTTAACGTATCATAATCAAAAACGGTCTCTTCAAAAATCGATCCGTCCGGCCAGAAAGTAACCTTTGTTCCGTGCTTGTCCTCGCCGCATTCTCCAATCACTTTTACCGGTTCATCCGGTTTACCGATCTTGTAACTCTGGAAATAAACCTTTCCTTCACGGTAAACCTCAACTTTTAACTTTGTGGAAAGTGCATTTACAACTGACGCACCTACGCCGTGAAGTCCACCAGATACTTTGTAGCCTCCACCGCCAAATTTTCCACCGGCATGAAGTACAGTGTATACGACTTCCAATGCGGATTTTCCAGCTTTGTGATTGATGTCGACCGGAATACCACGTCCATCATCTTCTACGGTAATAGAGTTATCTTCATTTATGGTCACTTCAATATTTTTGCAGTATCCGGCAAGTGCCTCATCTACTGAGTTATCTACAATCTCATATACCAGATGATGTAAGCCTCTGGCTGATGTACTACCGATGTACATACCCGGTCTTTTACGAACAGCCTCAAGTCCTTCCAAAATCTGGATCTGGTCTCCACCATATTCGTTTTCTGTACCCATTTATTCCTCCATTCTGCACATAAAAAAATATGTACAATGCAATTATATTTCTTTTCTCTCTTCCACAGTCCCCTGTACAACTTTAAATATCTTATTGATCTGAAATCTGTTTTTTACAAATTCATCCAGCCCTGTACAGGTGATCAGCGTCTGTGTATCATGAATACTGTTGAGCAGATAATTCTGCCGGTTACTGTCAAGTTCCGACAACACATCATCGAGCAACAAAACCGGTGTATCATGAATGGACCGTTTGACCAGTTCGATCTCTGACAATTTTAAGGACAGCGCAGAAGTTCTCTGCTGTCCCTGCGAACCGAACTTCCGGATATCCACCTCACCGATGGAAAAAAGAAGATCATCCCGGTGCGGTCCCACTGATGTCATACACTGCCGCATATCCCTCTCTTTGACTCTGGACAGTTCATCCTCAAAAAAGATATCTTCAATACTTGGTTCATATTGCAAAATTAAATCTTCTTTTTCACCGGAAATCCGATAGTGAATATCATGCACGATCTCATTTAGCTCATCAACAAACTGTTTTCTTCGCCGAATGATTTTCCTGCCAGTTTCTACCAGCTGCATATCCCATACCGGAAGTGTATCCTTTAAATCCGGTCTGTAAACCATATCTTTTAATAATTTGTTGCGCTGATTCAAAATTTTATTGTAAGTTGTAAGGTCTGACAAATATATTTTATCCAACTGACACAATTCAGAATCCAGAAATCTGCGGCGCTCCGCCGGACCATTTTTGATAATATTCAGATCCTCCGGCGAAAAAAATACCATATTGAGAATTCCAAAAAGCTCGCTGGCTTTTTTGATCGGAACTTTATTGATTGCTATTCCCTTGGAACGATTGTGTTTTAAATGCATATCAATCTGATATTCTTTATCTTTTTTTACAACAACCGTTCTGATATGGGACTCCTGCTCCCCGAAACGGATCATTTCCTTGTCCTTACTACATTTGTGGGACTTAGTTGTTCCACTTAAGTATGCAGCTTCAAGGATATTCGTTTTTCCCTGCGCATTGTCCCCGTAAAAAATATTGGTTCCCTCATCAAATGAAATATTTAAATCTTCATAATTTCGAAAATTCTGCAATTCAATTGACTTTATGATCATTTTACAATCTGAATTGTCTCGCCGTTAAAGGAAACAACATCTCCATTGTATAATTTTTTTCCACGCTGAAGCTCTGTCTCGCCGTTTAATTTTACCTGTCCATCCTGAATAAAAAACTTTGCATCTACTCCGGATTCTACAAGACCTGCTTTTTTCAAAGCCTGTCCCAGTTTGATAAATTCATCCGTCTCTCTGATATTTACTGTGATCATCTTTCTGCCTTTCTTAGTTAGTGGCTGCGTTAAAGTTTACCGGAAGAATCAGATAAATGAACTTTCCTTCATCATCCTTGATAAAACATGGAGCCTTCGGGTTTACCATATAAAGAGAAACCTCTTCCTCATCGATGACTCTCAGTGCATCGATAAAGAATTTCGGATTAAATCCAATGAGGATATCTTTTCCCTCTTTTGTGATATCAATATCTTCATTCATGGAACCAATAAAAGAATTGATCTTTAATTCCATATTTCCATCTGTGATATTCATGATAATTGGTTTCTTGTCACCCTCTTTTACGAGAAGTGTTGCACGGTCGATACAGTCTAATAATTCACGCTTATTAATCTTAACTTTTGTATCATAATCAGAGGAAAGCATCTGCTCAATCTTGAAATACTCCCCTTCAATCAATCTGGATACAACTGTAGTATCATCAAATTCAAATACAATATGATTCTCTGAAAGGAAAATATTGACTTCTTCCTCTGCACTTCCAGGTAAAATCTTACTTACTTCCTGAAGTGTTTTACCAGGAACAACTACTTTCTTATGATCGTAATTATTCTTTAATTCAATATTACGGATGGAAATTCTATGTCCATCCAGAGAAACTACTTTTAACTGATTCTCTTCAATCTCGAAAAGTTCACCCGTCATCAGTTTATTGTTGTCATTGTCAGCAATTGAGAAGATTGTCTGACGAATCACTTCTTTTAAAGTAAACTGGGAGATTGAAATACATTCATTTCTTTCAATAAATGGAATATAGGAAAAATCATCACCTGATTTTCCAACAATGTTAAACTTTGCTTTCTCACAGGTAATGGTAGTTTTAAAATTGGAATCTGTTTCGATCACAACATCACTGTCCGGTAATTTACGGACAATCTCAGAAAAAATCTTAGCATCTAATGCAATGATTCCCCTCTCTGCAATTTCTCCTTCAATCTTAGTTTCAATTCCAAGTTCCATATCGTTTGCTGTTAATTTGATTTCATTAGCAGAAGCATCAATTAAAATGCATTCAAGGATTGCCATTGTTGTTCTGGTTGGAACAGCCTTGGACACAATGTTAACTCCATGAAGCAGATTTGATTTAGAACAGATTAATTTCATAATGTGAATAACTCCTTCCTGCTTGGCGAAAGCCAAAATAAATATAATTAATAAAAGATATTAAAAGTAGTCGTATTAGTGTGTGTGAATAAGTGAATAACCCTGCAACCCTTGAAAACATAAGGGCTTGTCCGAAAAATCCGACTGTATAACTATGTGAAAAGCATGAGGATTAACCTTGGATAAAATGTGAATTAAAATTTTAAGCCTCCTCAGAAAAAATTTGAAATTCATCTTGAAAAGTAGGTTATCCAAAACTTTAAACATTAATTAAACACGATTTGAACAGGTTATCCACAAAATTTTGTTAATAACTCAAAAAAAAGTTGATAACTTTAGTTTGGATTGATTTTTTTCTTGATAGTTTCAATTAAATTGCGTGTCTGTTCGTTGGAATCGTACTCATCCGCAATTTTTTTGATGCCGTGGATAATGGTCGAGTGATCTCTTCCGCCCAGTAAGGAACCGATGGAATCCAATGGAATATCCGTCATGGTTTTACAGAGGTACATGGCAATCTGCCTTGGTCTTGCAATCTCATTACTTCTGTTTTTTGAGATCATCTGATCCAGTGAAATCTGGAAATGTTCCGAAACAACTTCAATGATAAGCTGAGGAGTGATTTCTCTTGGCTTGTCCGGTGTGATAATATTCTGAAGTTCTTTCTTGGCAATCTCCATGGTGATTTCTGTTTTTTCCAGATTCGAGTAAGCGAGGAGTTTGTTCAAAGCTCCCTCTAATTCACGGATGTTGGATTTAATATTATTTGCGATGTAATTTAAAATGTCATCGCTTAAGGACATATCATCAGATTCCACTTTCCGGCGAAGGATTGCCATTCGCGTCTCGTAATCAGGAGCTCCGATGTCTGCCATAAGTCCCCATTCGAAACGGGAACGGATTCGTTCTTCTAATGTTTCCATATCCTTTGGCGGTTTATCCGATGTTAAAATGATCTGTTTGCCTGCGGAGTGGAGAGCGTTGAACGTGTGGAAAAATTCTTCCTGTGTACTTTCTTTTCCTATAATAAACTGAACGTCATCGATCATGAGAACGTCGATGGTTCTGTATTTTTCACGGAATTTATTCATCGCAGAGGCGTTACCACTACGGATAGATTCGATAACTTCGTTGGTAAATTCCTCGGAAGTAACATACAAAACTTTTGCTTCCGGATTTCTTTCCAGGATGAAATGTCCAATGGAATGCATCAAGTGGGTTTTTCCAAGTCCAGGTCCACCATAAATATAAAGAGGGTTGTAAGCTTCTCCCGGAGATTCCGCTACTGCCAGTGAGGCAGACTGTGCAAAACGGTTATTGCTGCCGACAACGAAAGTATCAAATGTGTAATTTGGATTTAAGTTGGAACGTTTGGAAGCTTCAGGTTCCGGTGTTTTCTTTCCTTTATTATTGGAAGGTCTGATATTCCTGGTCTGTTCCGGTAAAATAAACTGAATCTCATATTCGGTTCCGATAATTTCAGCAATTGCTACTTTTAAAGGAAGATAATATTTTTTTGAGATATAACTTAAAGTCATCTGTTCAGATGGAACAAGGATATAGAGGGTATTTCCCTCAACACCAAAAACTTCCAGAGGTTTGATCCAGGTATCAAAAGAAATGTCGCTGACATCATGCTCTGTTTTTACTGTCTGTAAAATTTCATCCCATTTTTCCAAAATCTTGTCCATTTTCTAACTCCGTTTTCTGATAGCACTAAAATATAGCAGTTAATCTTAACTGCTTAAAAAACTCTAAAAAATTCTATATAATGCTATCCTACACTATTTTTGCGGAATTATCAACGTTTAATTGTGGAAGGACTGGGGATAGGGCGTTGATAAAAAAAGTGGCTATATGGGCGTTTTAACGCTTAATGTGAATATACTAGAAGTTATTGTTAATAATGGAAAAATAGTTATAGACCGGAAAAAATAAGGCTTGTACACATTTATACACAAGTTATGATGATATTATCAAGAAATTGTCCACAAGTTATCCACAAATTGAGGATAACTTATGTAAACGGCATAAATACTGGGTTTTCTGTGGAAAAATTTTTGATTTTCTATGTGTATAACATTATACCATATATAGATAAAATGCATTTCTTCCTTATATATATAGTGGTAAAAAAACGAAAATCACAGAAAGTGGAAAACTAAATATTGGCAAAAGCCTTATTTTATGAGATTTTGCTTGACTTTGTCCGATTATTTTGATATAAATAAAAATGATGTTTTGTCGCTATTGAAGTAGACTTATCATAACATTGAGTAAAATAAATGTTTGAATTGTAGAGGAGGTGTATGTGACATGAAGATGACATTCCAACCTAAAAAGAGACAGAGAGCGAAAGTTCACGGATTCAGAAGCAGAATGAGTACTGCAGGCGGAAGAAAAGTATTGGCTGCAAGAAGATTAAAAGGTAGAAAAAAATTATCAGCATAGGCCACATATTTGTGGTCTTTTCTTCTTTTATGATCAATTTTTGGCAAAGGAATATTAGATGAAATATTCAGAATCATTAAAGAAAAACAGGGATTTTCAGAACGTATATAAAAAAGGAAAGTCTTATGCAAACCGTTATCTGGTGATGTACGTTCTGAAAAACGATACAGAAAGAAACCGGTTAGGTATATCGGTGAGTAAAAAAGTAGGGAATAGCGTTATAAGACATCATGTAACCCGATTGATCAGAGAAAGTTACCGGCTACAGGAAGACATGTTTAATAGTGGTTTAGACATTGTAGTCATCGCAAGAAATACAGCAAAAGATATTTCATATCATGAAGTGGAAAGTGCTTTGTTACATCTTGGAGGTCTTCATAAAATTTTGAAGTAAAGATTTTAGAAAAGAAGATGGAATCATTTTGAAAAAAATATTGATTGCTTTGATTAAATTTTATAGAAAGTATATTTCTCCGATGAAAACAACAAAATGTCCATACTACCCGACCTGTTCCACCTATGGGTTAGAGGCTGTCGAAAAGTATGGAGCTGTCAAAGGTGGGGCGTTAGCGCTTTGGAGAATTATAAGATGTAATCCTTTTTCAAAAGGCGGATATGATCCCGTTCCATAATTGGAGGTATTTTCAGTGTCAGAGATGTTATTAACAGCATACAATGGTGCCATTCTTGGACCAATTGCAAAATTACTTGGCTGGATAATGAATGGCATGTATATTTTAATGGAAAAAGTTGGAATTACCAACGTTGGACTTTCTATTATTTTATTTACCATTGTTATTTATGCTTTAATGTTCCCATTGACTTATAAACAGCAGAAGTTTTCGAAGTTATCCCAGAAGATGAACCCGGAACTTCAGGCGGTCCAGAAAAAGTATAAGGATAAAAAAGATACCGTATCCATGCAGAATATGCAGACTGAGACACAGCAGATCTATGAGAAGTATGGTGTTTCACCGACAGGCAGCTGTGTGCAGATGTTAATCCAGATGCCTTTACTGTTAGCTTTGTACCGTGTGTTTATGAATGTTCCTGCCTATATCAGCAGTGTGAAGGATGTTTATCTTGATCTGGTTGATAAGATCATGGCAACAAGCGGCTATCAGGATATTATGACAAACCTGATGAGCACATTAAAATTGAACACAGTACAGGTTGATTTTACGGCAACAGATACAACAACATTACAGAATTATGTAGTAGATGTTTTATCAAAAATGAGTTCTACCGGATGGGATTCCTTAAGAGAGTCATTCCCGGCGCTCACAGATTCCATTGATTCTACATATGGTGTAGTTTCTCATGTAAACAACTTTATAGGATTAAATATTTCAGATACTCCATTTCAGATCATCAAAGCTGCATTTGCAGGTGGAAGTATTCTGATGGCAGTTCTTGCATTGCTGATTCCTGTGATTTCTTATTTGACACAGGTTTTAAATATCAAGTTAATGCCAACGGCTGCAACAGCAGGCGGAGATAATGACCAGATGGCTCAGCAGATGAAGATGATGAACCGTACTATGCCATTATTCTCACTGGTAATGTGTTTTACTGTTCCGGTCGGTCTCGGTATTTACTGGATTGCAAGTGCGGTTGTAAGAAGTATCCAGCAGTTCTTCTTAAATAAACATTTTGATAAGATTGATCTGGATGATATTATTGCAAAGAATCAGGAAAAAGCAAAGAAAAAACGTGAGAAAATGGGAATTTCCGAAAACCAGATTTCCAATGCTGCACGTATGAACACAAGACAGGTTACAGCAAGTTCCAAGAGTTCCGTTAAGACAACGGCAGAGAAGGAACTTGAACTTGAGAAGGCAAATGCATTGAAAGCGAATGCAAAACCTGGAAGTATGGCTGCAAAAGCAAACCTGGTCCGTGAATTTAACGAGAGAAATAATAAGAAAAACTAACAGATTATTTTTCAAAAACGTGTTGGTAAGATAACGTATATGTGGAGGTTATTGTTATGGAGTATATTGAAGTATCAGCAAGAACAGTCGATGATGCTATCACAGAAGCTCTTATAAAACTTGGAGCTACCAGTGATCAGATTGAATATGAAGTAATCGAAAAAGGAAGCACAGGATTTTTAGGAATCGCAAGAAAAGATGCTGTGATCAAAGTTCGTAAGAAATATTCTGTAGAAGGTGATATCACAGAATTTTTACAGAAAATCTTTGCTGCTATGGATCTTAAAGTTGAGATCATTATTGAAAAAGCAGAAGACGGTAATACTTACAACGTAGAACTGAAAGGAGATGACATGGGTATCCTCATTGGTAAAAGAGGACAGACTCTCGACTCCCTGCAGTATCTTGCAAACCTTGCAGTGAATAAAAATTCTGAGGAATACATTAAAGTTAAGATTGATACAGAAGATTACCGCAAGAGAAGAAAAGAGACATTGGAGAATCTTGCAAAGAACATTGCATACAAAGTAAAGAGAACAAAACGTCCTGTTTCTTTAGAACCAATGAATCCTTTTGAGAGAAGAGTTATCCATTCTGCATTGCAGAATGATAAGTTTGTAACAACACACAGCGAGGGCGAAGAACCATACAGACATGTGGTTGTTACTTTAAAAAGAGATAGAGAAAGATAAATTCAAGTATAGAATTTAAAAGACCAGAAGCTGCACGTTACAAAGCTTTATGAAAATGCCGGAAATGATATGGCAGGTTCTTATGAAGTTTTGCGGCGTGCAGTTTTGTACATGGAAAGGATATCACTATGGGAACGGATACCATTGCTGCAATTGCAACTGCAATGACAAGTTCAGGAATCGGAATCGTAAGAATCAGCGGAGACGAGGCAGTTTCTATCACAGACCGTATTTTTGAAATGAAGAATCAGAAAAAGTTAGAAGATATGCCAACGCATACAATTCACTATGGTCATATTCATGATGGAGATGAAGTGATCGATGAAGTTATGGTTGTTCTGATGAGAGGACCGAAAAGTTATACCAGGGAAGATACGGTTGAGATAGATTGTCATGGCGGCGTTTATGTCATGAAGAGAATTTTAGAAACCGTTATCAAATATGGGGCGCGTCCTGCAGAGCCGGGTGAATTTACAAAACGTGCATTTTTAAATGGAAGAATTGATCTCTCACAGGCAGAATCCGTTATTGATGTTATCAATTCCAAGAATGAATTTGCATTAAAAAGTTCGTTGAGCCAGCTTTCCGGTTCTGTTTCAGAAAAAATTAAAGAAATCCGCGGAACTGTTTTACATGAGATTGCATTTATCGAAAGTGCATTAGATGATCCGGAGCATATAAGTTTGGATGGATATCCGGAAAAACTATCCGGTATAGTATCGGATGTGATAAAAAAAATTGATAAACTGCTTGCAAACAGTGATAATGGAAAAATGTTAAAAGAAGGTATTTCAACTGTTATTGTTGGAAAGCCGAATGCCGGAAAATCTTCTCTTTTAAATTCTCTGGTTGGAGAAGAGAAGGCAATCGTTACAGATATTGCAGGAACAACACGGGATGTTCTGGAAGAACAGATTAATTTAAACGGTATTTTATTGAATATCATTGATACCGCCGGAATCCGTGACACGGAAGATGTAGTGGAAAAAATCGGTGTGGAACGTGCAAAGAAATATTTGAATAATGCCGATCTTGTCATTTATGTAGTTGACACATCCACAGCGTTAGATGAAAATGATCATGAGATCATGGAATTGTTGAAAGACAGACATGCAATCGTTTTATTAAATAAATCTGATTTAAGTCCGGTCACAACTGTGGAAGATATTAGAAAACATCTGGATAAAAAAATGATCTCAATTTCTGCAAAAGAGCAGACCGGAATAGATGATCTTGAAGAAACAATCAAAGAAATGTTTTTCTCCGGGGAAGTTACATTTAATGATGAAGTTTATATTACGAATATCAGACATAAAACATCTTTACAGGAAGCTTTACGAAGTTTACATTTAGTATTGCAGAGTATTGCAGATGATATGCCGGAAGATTTTTATTCCATTGATCTGATGAATGCTTACGAGGAACTTGGAAATATTATCGGAGAATCTGTGGAAGATGATCTGGTAAATGAAATCTTCAGTAAATTTTGTATGGGTAAATAAAAAATAATTTGCAGATTGTAAATGTGAAAGAGAATCATTCAAAATCTTATATGAGTTGAGGACAGAGAAATGGAAGAGAAGAAGATTCCGTATGTAGAGGAAGAATATGATGTGGTTGTAGTCGGAGCCGGACATGCCGGATGCGAGGCAGCATTGGCGTGTGCAAGACTCGGACTGGAAACCATTATTTTTACCGTGAGTGTAGACAGTATAGCGATGATGCCGTGTAATCCGAATATTGGTGGAAGTTCCAAGGGACATCTGGTCCGTGAGATCGATGCACTCGGTGGCGAGATGGGAAAAAATATCGATAAGACATTTATCCAGTCCAAGATGTTAAATAAATCCAAAGGTCCGGCCGTTCATTCACTGCGTGCGCAGGCAGATAAAATGAATTACAGTATGGAGATGCGGAAGACACTTCAGAATACCGATCATCTTACCATCCGTCAGGCAGAAGTTTCTGAAATTATCACGGAAACAGCAGCGCTGGAAAATGGAAAAGAAATTCAGAAAATAACAGGTGTAAAAACGTTTTCAGGTGCAGTTTATCATTGTAAGGCAGTCGTATTGTGCACGGGAACTTATCTTCGCGCAAGATGTCTGACCGGTGAGATGATCACATACACCGGACCAAACGGTCTGCAGGCAGCCAACCATCTGACAGATTCCCTGAAAGCGCATGGAATTGAAATGTTCCGTTTTAAGACAGGAACGCCTGCACGAATTGACAAAAGGTCCGTTGATTTTTCAAAAATGCAGGAGCAAAAAGGAGATGAGAAAGTTGTACCTTTTTCCTTTACAACTAATCCTGAAGATGTGCAGATCGACCAGGTTTCCTGCTGGCTGACTTATACAAATGAGAAAACACATGAGATCATCCGGAATAACCTGGATCGCTCTCCGATTTATGCAGGAATTATTGAAGGTACAGGACCAAGATACTGTCCTTCCATTGAAGATAAGGTTGTTAAATTTGCGGATAAGGACAGACATCAGATTTTTATTGAACCGGAAGGAATAAATACGAATGAGATGTATGTTGGAGGAATGTCTTCCTCTTTACCGGAAGATGTCCAGCATGAAATGTACCGCACGCTGCCGGGACTTGAACATGTGAAAATTGTCCGTAATGCTTATGCAATTGAGTATGATTGTATCAATCCAAATCAGTTGTATGCTACTCTGGAATTTAAAAATATCAAAGGACTGTTTTCGGGTGGCCAGTTTAATGGAAGCAGTGGTTATGAGGAGGCTGCCTGTCAGGGGTTAGTTGCCGGAATCAATGCAGCCATGAGCATTCTCGGAAAAGAGCCTCTGATATTAGATCGCTCCGAGGCTTATATAGGAGTTTTGATTGATGATCTTGTGACAAAAGAAAATCATGAGCCGTATCGCATGATGACTTCCCGTGCAGAATATCGTTTGCTGCTTCGTCAGGATAATGCTGATCTCCGTTTATCAAAAAAAGGATATGAGATTGGTCTGATCTCACAGGAGCGTTATGAATGGATCTGTCAGAAGGAAGTATTGATCCAGAAAGAGATTGAACGTGTTGCCGGAGTTAAGATCGGTGCTAATAAAGAGGTTCAGGCTCTTTTGGAAAGTTACGGAAGTATTCCATTAAATACAGGAACAACTTTAACAGAACTCATTCGCAGACCTGAACTTGATTATGAGAAATTAGCTGTGATTGATAAGGAAAGACCTGAGCTGCCTTATGATGTAGTTGAACAGGTTAATATCAATATCAAGTATGATGGATATATCGTGCGGCAGATCAAACAGGTAGAGCATTATAAAAAACTGGAAAATAAAAAAATAGCAGAAGATTTTGATTATGATGAAGTGCCTAGTCTTCGTATCGAGGCCAGACAGAAATTAAAACTTTATAAGCCGTTATCAATTGGTCAGGCATCGAGAATTTCAGGAGTTTCCCCGGCAGACATTTCGGTACTTTTGGTTTATATGGAGCAGATGAAATATCATAAAGGAAATATAAAATGACATATAATTTAGAAAAATTTTTAAAAGGTCTGGAAGAACTTCAGATTGAATTAAGCGATAATCAGATACAGCAGTTTATCAGATATTATGAGATGCTGGTGGAAAAAAATAAAGTTATGAATCTGACTGCGATCACAGAATTTGATGAAGTCATTGAAAAACATTTTCTGGACAGTCTCTCCCTGATCAAAGTGTATGATCTCAAAAAAGAAGTTTCAGTGATGGACATGGGAACCGGCGCCGGATTTCCGGGAATTCCTTTGAAAATTGCTTTTCCGAATCTGAAGGTGACACTTGCTGATTCTCTGAATAAAAGAATATTATTTTTACAGGAAGTGATAGAGAAACTTGGATTAAAAGATATTGAAGCACTTCATGCGAGAGCGGAGGAGCTTGGAAAAAATAAGGAATACCGTGAAAAGTTTGATCTGGTTGTCTCAAGGGCAGTCGCAAACCTTTCTTCCTTAGAAGAGTATTGTGTTCCTTTTGTAAAAATAGGTGGAAATTTTATTTCTTACAAATCCGGTGAAATTGAAGAGGAAGTTGCTAATGCAAAAAATGCAACATTTTTGCTTGGAGGAAAAATGAAAGAAGTCTATAAATTTGATCTGTATGAGCAGAAAAGATCGTTTGTCGTGATCGATAAGGTGAAGGGAACACCGAAAACTTATCCGAGAAAAGCTGGAACACCGACAAAGACACCTTTGTAAAATGGATGGTTACAAGATTTATATCATCATTGGATAATAAATCACTGGATGAAAAAACTCCTGCCTTTTCATGATGCAATAAATGTTTTCACAGTTTATCATAAACGTGTTTATCATACATCATTTGGAAGGCAGGAGTTTTTATGATCTATTTTGTAAATGATCTTATTTTAAAAACATATCAATTGTTTCCACAACTTTATCGGCAACTTCCAACTGAGGATATTTTTTACAGTTGGATAAGTATACGATTTCATTTCCGGAGTTTGTCTTTTTATAAGAATCAGCAATTGCGATAGCATCTTTCATGTTTCGACTTTCAATCACATAAATTGGTGTTTCTAATTTTTTCAGCGCATGTTCGATACTGTTCTTTGTGTAATTTGCTTCCATGCTTGCCATTAAATATTTACCATGACTGAAATTCATGTGGGCTGCTTCGTAATATGCGTCGATCAATTTGGAAGAAACCAGCTGTGGTCTTGCATAATATTCCTCACGGAAATACTTGGTGATGTTGGTATTGCTCACTTTGATATTGTAAAGGAAGGTTCCAATCACAGGGAGTTCCAATAAAGTTTTTTTCACAGATGCATATTTATCGGTTGTAATATGAAGCTCTTTCAAAGAAGTCGGATTGATCGCAATAATAGAATTTGCAAGATCTTTATTCATATTGCAAGCCAACGTTACAAAGGAGATTGATTCATTCGATGCAATAATATCTGTTTTTTCTCCAATTACATTTTGGATAAAATCCGTCACAAGCTGAACATATAAATAATTGGTGTAAGTTAAGTACGGTTTTGCAGAGCGTCCACATCCAAGTAAGTCCAGTGTGTAGACAGTATGTTTCTTTTCCAGTTTTCGAATCACTTTGCACCATTCATAAGAAGAGCTGACCGGATTCAGATCGTGAATCAGCAATAACGGACTGCCTGATCCGCGTTTCGTATAATAAATCTGTCCGTTTTTCCAATCGTAAAAATTGCCGTTCTCTGCTTTCAAAATATTCTTAATATCAGCTGTCATATTAATAAATCTGTTAACAAAATGGATTGTTCCAGCGGCAAGAGCTGTCAACAGAAAAAAATGTTTGATATTCTTTTTCATAGAAACCTCCTTATTTATTTTATGATCATTAAAAGATGCATTTCATATAATTGAAAAATCGTTTCACCATTTCATAATCATAAATCTTTATTTAATAATATTATATCCGCTTTTTATAACATATACAAATTAATTTTTGAAAAATCATTCATTTCTTTTACATATTTTGAAAATTTTATTTTACTTAGAAAAATAAGATAACTATAAATGTAGTATAATTGTTTTTAAAATAATGATATGGTATAATGTGCGTATGCAATGAGCAGTGCCAATCGAGAATATGCAGACCGAACATGCTTGCATGTTGAGGTCTGCATATATCGAGAGTGATAGGGCGAATGCCCGACAGCCAGGAAAATCTTTGATTTTTCTGGCGTGCACGGCGGACTGCGCTTCATGATATAATAAAGACTGCCGAGCGGCGAATGCCCGTCAGCCAGGATAGCAGCTTTATTAATGATTACTCAAAAGTAAAGGAACAAGTGATTATGGTCATAGAATATTTACAGCAAATAAAAGATTCTTATTTTGAACAAAAACATGGATTAGAAAAACAGTTAAATTTATTGGAAATTCAATTAAAAGAAAATACCGGAATGATAAAAATGTTGGAGGAAACAAATGATTCGTGCTATGAACTGTTTACACCTAGAAATGTTAATTCGAAGAATAAAGCTAAAATTAATGAACTGATGGAAGAACAGAAAAGTATCAATGAGTCTATAGAAAATTTGAAAAATTCTATCAAAGAATATTCTAGTAAGATAGAACAATTAGATCAGATAGTGGAAGAAGAAAATCGAGAAATTGAAATTGTTCAAGAATATACGGAGACAATGTCACAACAGAATATAGTAAGTGAAGATGAAAAGATAGAATCATCGGAAGATAATTTACTTGATGGTATGAAGAATATTTTGAATCGAGTGGAGTTATGCAGCCGGTTGATTGATATTGATCCAGTTCGATGCAGATTGGAATTAAGTTCTGTTATGAAAATTCTTACTGATCTGATTGAAGAAAAAGATGAATCGGATTTTTGAAATATATATTTCTAAAAGAGACACTTTTCCCAATTAAAATAAATTCATAAATCTATTAGGTAGATAAATTATATATAAAGGAAAAACACATATGAGTAACAAAATATATAAGAGTAAGATGAAAGATGAAAATAGATTACTTGGAAAATTTGTGAATATATCATTAATCGCATTATTAATTATCTTTGTGTTATTATTTTTAAAAATAATAGTAACAGAAATATCATTTCATAAAATGATTACGGAAATGGTTGAGGGGATTGATTATTACATTGAAGATATAGTAATAACAGATAAGGAAACTGTAGAGGACTATAATGGTTCGGAATCAGGTGCAACGAATTATTTCTTTCACTATGGACGTGATACTGATAAGCGGATGCAAGTAAATCAAAAAGAGTATTCTCAATATAATGTAGGAGATATGTTCCCAGCTTATACAAAGGATCATTATTATTATGGTTCAACAATTAATTCGGTTTTGCCAAAAACTGAGTATAAAAATAATGAATTAAGTAAAGCCGGTATCGTAACAATCGGTTGCCTAATACTATTACTGCTTATATATAAATGGATTGATAATTTAGGAAAATAGACAAACAATAAATAGTCAAGACCGTAAAATGTTTCACGTGAAACATTTCACGGTCTATTTTATATTTTAACAATATTTAGTAGGCTCTTATAATATTAAATACTATAGTTTGAAGTGACACAATAAAAATATGAATGTTTCACGTGAAACATTTTTGGATAATTAATCATAGCATTTGAAATATAGAAGTGTTATAATATACAACGTAGAAAAAAACAACAAAAATATCTGCTTATAAAATAGTAAAAATATCCAGCTATTATGGAATGAAAATTGATTATATCATGAAGCACAAATCTATGATCGTTATCTATACCCGCTTTGCTCGGTAGATTATATCATACAAAAAAAAAACACATAATTCACAGAGCAGTCTTTATTTATATTATAATAAAGAAACATAATAGCTAATAACAGAACTATGGGAAAGGAAAATATAATGGGTAGAATTATAGCAGTAGCAAACCAAAAGGGTGGTGTTGGTAAGACAACAACAGCAATTAATCTGGCTGCTTGTCTTGCGGAAGCAGGAAAAAAAGTATTAACAATTGACCTTGATCCACAGGGAAATATGACAAGTGGACTTGGAGTAGATAAAAATGAAGTGGAAAATACAGTTTATGAGTTAATGCTTGATGAATGTTCCATTAAAGAAAGTATGACGGATACGGTTGTAGACGGAATGAAAGTAATTCCATCAAATGTAAATCTCGCCGGAGCTGAAATTGAATTATTAGGTATTCCAAAAAAGGAATACATATTAAGAAATGCTGTTGATTATATCAAAGAAGATTATGATTTTATTGTAATTGATTGTCCGCCATCTTTAAATATGCTGACAATTAACGCAATGACAACTGCAAACTCTGTCCTGGTTCCAATTCAATGTGAATATTATGCGCTGGAAGGATTGAGCCAGTTAATACATACCATCGATCTTGTACAACAAAGATTAAATCCAAATCTTTTGATTGAAGGAGTTGTCTTTACAATGTATGACGTGCGCACAAATCTTTCTAATCAGGTAGTTGAAAATGTAAGAAATAATTTAGATGCAAAAATATATGATACATTGATACCAAGAAATATTCGTCTGGCAGAGGCACCATCTTATGGATTGCCAATTAACTTATATGATTCCAAATCTGCCGGAGCAGAAAGTTACCGTTTACTTGCAAAAGAAGTAATAGATAGAAAGGATATTTAAAATATGGCAACCGCAAAGAAAAATGGATTAGGCAAGGGACTTGATTCACTTATTACTAATAAAGTAAATACTGCAAAAACAACAACAGCAACAACAAAACCAACCGTTAAAAAAGATGAAAAAGTAGTGGAAGGTATACTCGTTAACATTAATAAAGTGGAACCAAACAGAGAACAGCCAAGGAAAAATTTTGATGAGGATGCACTTTTGGAATTAGCAGAGTCCATCAAACAGTTTGGTGTTTTACAACCATTACTTGTACAACAGAAAGATGATTACTATGAGATCATTGCTGGTGAAAGAAGATGGAGAGCTGCCAAGCTTGCTAATTTAAAAGAGGTTCCTGTTATTATCAAAAAATTAACAGAACAGGAAGTTGTAGAAATTTCACTTATTGAAAATATCCAGCGTGAAAACTTAAATCCAATTGAAGAGGCAATTGCATATAAAAGACTTTTAACAGAATTCAATTTAAAACAGGATGAAGTAGCGGAACGTGTATCAAAAAGCAGAACAGCGGTAACAAATTCAATGCGTTTGCTGAAATTAAATGAAAAAGTTCAACAGATGGTCATTGATGATATGATTTCTACCGGCCATGCCAGAGCACTGCTAGGTCTTAATGATCTGGAAAAACAATACACGGTAGCACAGCAGATATTTGATGAAAAGCTAAGCGTTCGTGAAACAGAAAAATTAGTAAAAAAAATCCAGCAGGAAAAAAATCAGAAAGATACAGAAAAGAATAAAAAAATAGATCCGAAATTAGAAGCAATCTGCAATGACCTGGAAGAGAAGATGAAAGGAATTTTAGGAACAAAGGTTGCTATTAATCAGAAAGATAACAAAAAAGGAAAAATTGAAATCGAATATTATTCCATGGATGAACTGGATCGCATTATGGATTTATTCAGAACTATAGAAAAATAATAGAGTATTTTTATAAAAATCGATTCAATAAAAATAAGTTCGTTATATGAAACAGCAGAAGGAGAAAAAATGATTTCACAGTATTTAGGATTTGATTCAGATTATATTATCATTGGACTAGCAGCACTTGTTTTAATACTTATTATTTTAATGATTATAAATGTAGTTCAAATGAGTAAATTGAAAAAGAGCTATAAGATTTTTATGAAAGGAAAAAATGCAAAAAACTTAGAGGATACACTTATTAAAAGGTTAAATCAGGTAGATGATCTGATAAATGCAAATTCCGCAAACGAAAAAAATATAAAAACCTTATTCCAGAACATGCAGAGAACATATCAGAAAATGGGACTTGTAAAATATGATGCATTTAATGAGATGGGTGGCAAGCTGAGTTTTTCTCTGGCAATGCTTGATGTGAAAAATAATGGATTTATCATTAATGCAATGCACACAAGAGAGGGCTGTTATACTTATATTAAAGAAATCATTGATGGAAATTCAGTGATTGTTTTATCTGGTGAAGAACAGGAAGCATTAAACAACGCAATGGGGGAAAATAACATTGCAAAATAGAAAGACATATTATATAATAAAGTCCGTCTTGTAAATAGTAAAATTGGTTTACATAATTAAAAAATCGGAAAGGAGGATAGTAGTATGCACAAATTTTTAAGAGCAGTCGGTTTTTCAAAAATCACAAAAGAAGAGCTGAATGATATTTTTCAAAAAATAATAGAGAGACCAATGCTGCAGAAAGTGGCAGAGGATTCCGAAGGTAATGAGTTTGCAGAACTCTCTATCGAGTTTGGAGATTTCTTTGGACTGTCTTTGAGAGGAACATTTAATGAGAATGATTCTTTTGAGATGAGCTACTACTATCCTTATTTTTGTGGTAATAAAATTTCAACAACGGAACAGATTGATATTGAAAAACATGCAGAAAAAGAGTCTTATGCGGGAATCTGTGATGAGGTAAGACTTGGCGTTACATTGATTTTTTATTTGCAGAATGTGGCGGATTATCTGTCTGTGAAAAATAATAAATTTTACATGAGTCAGGCAAATGGAACAGTGCTTGCTGCACTTTCCACAGAAGGAAAAATTTTACTTCCTATTAATAAAGATGAACATAAGCAGAAGCTGACAGAACAGACTATGAACGAAAGAAATGGATTGATCGCTGCAGCCAGAAAGGGAGATGAAGATGCTATCGAGAATCTGACTTTGGAAGATATCGACACTTATTCCCTTCTTTCAAGACGTGTACAGCATGAAGACATTTTGAGTATTGTGGATTCTTACTTTATGCCTTATGGAATTGAAAGTGATCAGTATTCCATTCTTGGTGAAATCATGGATTGCAGGCTATTGCAAAATTCGTATACAGAAGAAAATGTTTATGCGATAGATATCAAATGTAATGATGTAGAATTTCCAATCTGCATCAATCAGAAAGATCTGATTGGTGAACCAGCAGTTGGAAGAAGATTCAAAGGAAACATCTGGTTACAGGGAAGTATTAATTACAGAGATTAGTGATTTTTACAAAATCACTAATCTGATGAAAGAAAAAGATTGAACTTCTCTGATAGTTGGAATATAATAAACAAGTATTTGTTCCCTTAGTTAAATGGATATAACGGGGTCCTCCTAAGACTCTATTGTAGGTTCGATTCCTATAGGGAACGCTCATTTTTAGCGGTAATGAAGATAGTTTCATTGCCGCTTTTTTCATGCAGAATTGTAATTTCAGTGACAAATTTGTCAGCGAAACAAGGCTGAAAATACTGATTTTGTCAGCGGGGATGGATGCTTGTCACCAATTCACACTTTCCTAGCCGTCACCCAGAGGGATTAACTATAGTGTAGACCATAATTTGGGAAAGAAAAGCATTGAGCTCATTGGAGAAGAATGTGGAGACAGCCCCAAGCAGGTTCAGAGGTATATCAAAATAACAGAACTTATTCCTGAAATGCTTGAAAAGGTGGATGACGGAAGTATGGGATTTACTCCGGCGGTTCAGTTGTCATTTCTGAAAAAGAAGGAGCAAAAGGAAATGCTAGATGTAATGGAATTTGCACAGTGCACACCATCTTACCAACAGACATTATCAGGGTGGATTTCCCCAAACTGTGCGAAGAGAGTGTGTTGGAGGAAGGGGTATTAGATGAAGACACAGCTGATTGATTTTGGAGGGAGAAGTCCAGAGAGAGCTCATGCCAATGATGCCGGTGCTGATGTATTCAGTCCCAAGGATGCTGTGATCCGGCCGGGAGATATCTGTAAGTTGCCTCTGGGATTTGGATGCCAGTCCTGATACCGTATTTTACTTTTGAAAACTGGAAGGAGCGTGGTACGGGGGCTTTTGGTTCCACTGGGAGATAAGGAGAACCTCTTCGCAGAGATTCTCCTTGATTTTAAACGGTAGGTTTTGT
>OGOE01000632.1_pt1 | contig 32574 bp, 31 predicted proteins | sample 1552611 | NCBI WGS metagenome assembly OGOE01 (sample SAMEA2580129, study PRJEB22360) | human gut metagenome | biome: human gut; feature: human-associated habitat; material: faeces | place: Denmark | collected 2008/2010
GAAAATATAGTATCATTAAAGACAGACAGTTTTATGTCTGTCTTTTTTCATAATATAAAATATTATTTTGCGAGAGGAGAAAAAATGTATTATCTTACAGTAGAAAACAGTTTTGACTCAGCACATTTTTTACACGGCTACGATGGCAAATGTTCAAATCTGCATGGACACCGCTGGAGAGTAGTTGTGGATGTTGCCTGCGAGGAGCTTATTGTCGAGGGACAGCAGAGAGGAATGTGCGTTGATTTCGGTGATTTAAAGAAAGATGTAAAAGAGATTACAGATTTTTATGACCACGCATTTATTGTTGAGGAGGGAACTCTTAAGGAAAAAACAGTTGAAGCACTTAACGAAGAAAATTTCAGGCTGATTTTTGTAAAGTTTCGTCCGACAGCCGAAAACTTTTCAAAGTTCTTTTTTGAGGAAGTAAAAAAGAAAGGTTACAATGTAAGTAAAGTGTGCGTGTATGAGACACCAAATAATTGTGCCGCATATTCGGAATAAATTTAAAGGTTTACCGTTCATGTCGCATATGTGAACAGTAAAGACAGATAAGTATGGAAACAGGAGGATAAGCGATGAGTTTTAAAGTCGTTGAGATTTTTGAGAGTATAAACGGTGAGGGCATGAGAGCCGGTGAACTCGCAGTATTTGTGCGTATGAAAGGCTGCAATCTCTCATGCAATTATTGTGATACGATGTGGGCAAATAAGCCTGATTGTGAATTTGAGGAGATGACAGCAGAGCAGATTGTTGACAGAGTAAAAAAATCAGGCATAAAAAAGGCGGCATCATCTGCCGCCTTTTAAGGTATGCTGTTTTATCTTGTAAGCCAGATATATGCGATATCAAGAGCCTCATAAAGACTGCTCTTTTCGCTCTGCTTGACGATAGCCTCAACGGGATTGAGCTTTTCGTCGGTAGCCATTTTGTATATCCTTACCTTGCTGGCAACGTCGAGATTGCCAACTTTAGTCTTTTCAATGATCTGCATCATTATAACATAAGAGTCGTACATATTGCCGTAGTAAATTTCGTCACCTTTTCTCACCAGCGGATAACCCTTGTAAGTGAAGAAGTCGGATTTTTTTGTCTTGACCTCTGCTGCGTCGTTCATAGCTGTTCCTCCTTATATCACAGAATTTGCTGCATTTATCTCTTTAATACATTATAACACAAATATACAGAAAAATCAAGTAGTTTTTTCATATTTTGGAAATTTTTCATAAGAGTTCTTTACAGCCCGAATAATATCATTATAGCACTCCGCTACTGAAAAATATGCCGCAATCTGCCGCTGTTTACCAGGTATCCACCATATTCTCGCCGTTAAGCAGATGTCCCAGATTTTCAATGAGACGTGAGGTATATGCTGTTCTGCACTTGAAGCTTGTTCTGCCGTTAAGACGGATAATAGTCTTTCGGTCATCGGACTTGATAAACTCAATCTTGTCCGTACCACTCTGGTGGGTGATGGTTATGGTGATATCAGCGGGAGCATCGGTTTCTTCAAGATAAAGCTCCTCAGCAGGGGCACGGAGAATAAACTGGTAGAAGCTCTTGAAGTTATCGGCGGTAACGTCACCGTCGCTGCACTTGACCTGAAAATCGGAAGAATCGCCGTTAAGCTCAAAATGAGTGCTGCTGTCGGCGGTTGCCACATCTATTGAGCTGATGCTGTAGATGTATGTGCTTGTTATCATAGTCATGGAGATATCAAGCGGCATTACAGTTGCCCAAGGGATAGTGTCGGTATTGAACATATATATCATGTTGATGCCGTCAGCATAGCAGTATCTTCCCAGCACCTTTCCGTCGCTGTCAACGTACTCATTGCCGATAAGGAGCTTGAAGTTTCCGCCTACGATATCGAAATCCACCTCAGCAAAGGGATCGTCAAGTCCGAACTGTGCCATGATCTCATCTGTGGGAGCAACAACAGCAATATCGGTCGCTGTAAGGTTGAACACATCGTTGAGCACATCATAGGAAGTATCGGGGTTAAGATCCAGCTGAACGGGGCTTGTCATAACATGAGTAGCCGAGTTGCCGGAGATAATATTCTCATCGTCATGACGGGTATCATACTCAAGCACGATATCATAGTCGATATCCTTGCGGGAAATGGTCAGCTTATTTATCTTGGTATAGTCGGTAGTGTCATTTTCGTCCTCTGCCTGCTTGGCAGTGTAAACTGTCTTGGCAAGGAAGTCAAAGCTTTCGTTGAGATAGCAGTCGATATCAGATGTATCAACGGCATAAACAGTGTTCTCGCCCTTGAAGCATACATAGGTAAGACCTGCGGAGGGTGAATCTGAGCCTACAAGTATCTCCTTAACAGTTTTGGAGCTGTCGTCAAAGGTAATTGTAACATCAGCACGGGGGGAGGCCAGTCCGTAAACAGAAAGGTCTTCTGCATTGTCCGAGGCTGTCTGATCTGCTGTAAGGCTTGAAGCAGCGCTCAGGATATCCTGAATCGCCACTGTGCTGTGAGGCACGCCGATAAAATCCTTGACGAACCAAGAGCTGTCATCGTACTTGACGATATCGTACTCCCCTGTTTCGTTCTTCACATGGATATCGCTTATAAGGGAAGAATCCTTTTCATAAAGCAGACGGGAGAGGGTCTCGGTGGCGGTAGTCTCCTCCGCCTCCTGAGCCTCATCGTCCTTTCCCAGAACTGTAAGAGCAACTATTGCACCGATGAGCATCACCAGCACCACTGCACCGATTATCAGAAGCTTGACATTCGATTTCATTACTTAGTTCTCCTTCTGATAAATACCACTGCACCTACGATAAGCACTGCAAGAGGAATAACGAACACGAACAGAACCATATATCTGCTTACTGTGCCCTTGTCGATATCGAATGTTGCTGCGGAAAGATCCTTTGCAACGATGGAGATACCGCTGTTCTTGCCTGCCATGGTGTTGAGTACGGAAACGAAATAATCGCCGTTGTTATAGTAAGTGGTGGAGGTGAATGCCTCGTCCATTGTCTCGGAAGAACCGATAACAAGGACATTGCTGAATACCATATTGTTGTCGCTGTCGAAAACGTACTTTCTGCCCAGAGCCATAGTGGTCTGAACTCCGTTTACGATATTGGGAGTGTTGCCGTTCTGGATATCAGCCTGCATATCCTCGGTCATCACAAAGCCTGTGTCCTTGGTCTGGAGAAGCGCAACTGTGCTTCTGGTATCCTTGGAGTCGAACAGGAGAGTAATGGGTCTGGACTGGTAATCAATAACAGGAAGAGCTGTCTGTGCAACATTTCCCGAATAATCATTGTCGGTAATGTAGTTTCTTACAACATAGTAGCTCTGACCCTGGAGATTGTTGGTGTCCTGGTCGCCTACTACGCCGTCCTCTACCTTTATGCCCCATTCAGCAAGGAATACGTCAATGTTTGCGGTAGATTTCTGGGTGTAGTCTGCAAGATAGATAAGGTTCTTGCCAAGATTTCCGCCGTTGTCGAGGAAATCATAGAGCATATCAATCACGTTGGTATCGTAATCGTTAAGGGGCGCATCAATAACAACGATATCTGCGTCCTCGGGGATAGTATCCACCAGAGGATCTATCTCAGTTACCTCATATCCGTTTGCAGCCAGAAGAGAATTGATATTGTCGTAGGAAGTACCCGATGTCTCGCTCTTGAAAAGAACTGCTTCCATAGGATCGGGGTCGGTAACATACATGATAGCAGAGGTTATCTCCTGCTCCGCCTTGGAAGAAACGGGAACATCATAGGAAGTAAAGGAAGAGTAATCGAACTGTGTTTCGGTGTTGTAAAGATCCTGTATAGTCAGCACCTTGATTCTCTTGTCGCTTTCAACTACGATGCTGTATGCGCTTATCTCGCCCTTGTACTTGTCCTTGTAGCGGTCAGCATAGGTAGGGTCCTTGACCATATCAACGAACTTGAGTGTTATGTTGTCATTGTAGATTGAGTACTTTTTAAGTACCTCGTAAGCCTGCTTATAATAAATGTAGTTGGAGGTCTGGAAAGTAAGCTCATCGGACATACATACAATGGAAACAGGCTCGGTAACAGTATTGAGGTAGTCAATGGTCTGCTGGGATATCTCGAAGTTTCCGTTGGTGGTAAGGTCGATGGACATATTCACCTTGTCAGATGCCATGTTCACAACAACATTCACAAGAACTACAACTGCAATTACCACTACTGTAATGGCTGTTGCAATGGAGCCGTACTTGAATTTTCTTTTATTGAATGCCTTTTTATTCTTTGCAGCCTTTTCGGTGGTCTCATCAGCGGAAACGGCTGTATTTTTTGTATTCTCGGCATTTTTCTTTTCCTTAGCCATTTATTTCATTCCTTTCATCAGATGTAAACATCAATTCGGTCAGCCGTCAGGCATCAACTCCAGCGGCGCTTTTCCAGTACCCTGACGGTAAGGAAGTTGAAAATAAATATTGTGCTGATAAAGAACACAACGCTTGTGATATTAAGGATACCCTGAGTAAATTCAGTGTATCTGTTGTAGAAGCCGATAGCGACCATTACCTTTTTAAGAATGTCGATGCTTACGGTAGATGCGATAACATCAATCATATAAAGCACAAGGTTGATGATGATGCTTACGATGGCAGCTACTATCTGAAGCTCTGTAAGGGAGGAAACGAATATTCCGATGGAAATGAATGAGCAGCCGAGAAGCAGCAGTCCAAGAAGATTTCCGATAACTGAAGCCCATGCGATCGTTCCCGCAAGCTTCAGTATCACAAGGATATAGGGAATGTATATTGCCATGCCCACAAGGAAAACGACTGTTGCTGCAAAAAACTTGCCCATTACTATCTCAAAGAGATTTACGGGAGCGGTGAGCAGTCCCTGATCTGTTTTGAGCTTCTTTTCATCAGCAAAAAGCCTCATGGTCAGCAGAGGGAGAAGTATCATCATAATAACGAATACTCCCGCAAACACATAGGACATATCGGTAGAACCGTTTGCCAGATTCATATTAACGAAGTAAAAGGCTGTGATAATATAAAATACTGCGAGAAAAATATAAGCAATGGGTGATGTAAAGTATGCTTTCATTTCTCTTTTGAAAATTGCGCCCATTACATTTCACCTCCGTCTGCTTTTTCCTCTTCTTCCCCGTCGGACTCATTGATATCGGGAGCGGACTGAGCAGCGTTTGCGATATCGACTGCATTTGCCACTGCAACTGCACCGTCAACCTGCTCCATCAGCTTTCTGTGAGTATCCTCGTCAACGGGCTTGGACTTTATCTTGACATCGGAGCCCATTGTTATCTTAAGGAAGATATCTTCAAGGGTCATTTCGTTGGACTTGAGACCCAGCATATACCAGTTTCTGCCTGCAATGCGCTTGAAAAGCTCACGTCTGATATCGGAGTCCTCTTCCACCTCTATCTCGTAATCGTAAGCGCCGGGCTCTCTCTCCATCTCGGCAGTAACTTCCCTAACGCCGGGAATTGTGCCGATGACCTTGAGTATCTCTTCACGGGGGCCATCGATCCTTGCGGTGTAGCGCAGATCGTCGGAAACGGTTTTTGTAAGGTTTTCGGTAGTATCATCTGCTGCGATAACGCCCTGATTGATGATAACTATTCTGTCGCAGACTGCCTGTATCTCGGACAGGATATGGGAAGAAAGGATAACGGTATGCTTCTTTCCCAGCCTCTTGATAAGGTTTCTTATATCAAGTATCTGCTTGGGGTCAAGACCTACTGTAGGCTCGTCAAGAATAAGTATCTTGGGGTTTCCGATAAGCGCCTGAGCCATGCCCACACGCTGCTTGTAGCCCTTTGAAAGATGCTTGATGACACGGTTATAGACATCTGATATCTTTACAAGCTTGCAGATCTCTTCAAGATGCGCCTGCTTGGGTATCTTGCACTTTTTAAGGTCATAAACAAAGCTGAGATACTCCTTGACGGTCATATCAAGGTAAAGGGGCGGCAGCTCGGGGAGATAGCCTATCTCCTTCTTTGCGGCTGTGGGGTCGTCCAGAATGTCTATCCCGTTGATGAGCACCTCTCCGTCGGTGGCGGAAATGTAGCCCGTGAGGATATTCATGGTTGTGGATTTACCTGCGCCGTTGGGGCCGAGAAAGCCTAGTATCTCGCCGTCATTTACGGTAAACGAGATATCGTCCAGAGCTTTTTTGCTGCCGTAATGCTTGGTAAGGTTTTTAACCTCGATCATTATAGTCATTCCTCTCCGTGAGAATTGTAATTCCGAAAGTCGCACTATGACTTTACTGCATCACTGCACAAATTCGTTAATGATATTTTAGCGTTTCAATGTGTCAGTTATGTGAAAAGTACACGTTAATGCAGAAAAAATCTTCAAATTTATGCTTTCTGCAGTGATAAAACAGAGTATTTTCAGCCGCCAAGCTTGGTAATTGCAGCTTCTGTACGCCTGATGGTCTCGTCCTTGCCGAGAATTGCGGCAAGCTCGATTCCGCCTCCGGGGGTAAGGGCCTTGCCTGAAAGTGCAACTCTGAGAGGCCAGAGCATAAATCCGTTCTTTACGCCCTGCTTTTCAATCTCAGCAAATATTGCGGAGTGGATATTCTCCTCGTTCCAGTCCTCAACGCCCCCCAGCACGGGAAGAAGCATTTTCAGTGCGGAAAGACCTGTTTCGGCGTTTGTCTTCATCTTCTTGTTGAAGTAAAGCTCATCGCTGTACTCGGGCATTTCGTCAATGAAATCCACCTTTTCGGGGATATCGGTGAAAAGCTCGGTTCTGGGCTGGAGTGTCTTTACGAGAACATCAATGTCAATATCCTCACGCTTGCAGGTCTGACGGATATAGGGAAGTGCCAGAGCCTTGAACTCGTCGTGGGAAAGACGTCTGAGATGCTCGGCGTTGATAGCCTTCATCTTCACGATATCAAAAACTGCGGGAGACTTGGAAAGTCCCGAGATATCGAACTCCTGTACCAGCTCGTCAAGAGAGAATATCTCGTTCTCGCCCTTGGGCGCCCAGCCCAGAAGTGCGATATAGTTGATGATAGCGGGAACATAGAAGCCCTTGTCAACAAAATCGCCGAAATATGCGTCGCCGTCACGCTTTGAAAGCTTGTGCTGTGCGTCACGCATGATATGCTCAACGTGGATATACTCGGGGATATCCCAGCCGAATGCCTCGTAAAGCAGGTTGTACTTGGGAGCGGAGGAAAGATACTCGTTTCCTCTTACAACGTGGGTAATGCCCATAAGGTGGTCATCAATAACGTTTGCAAAGTTATAGGTAGGCATACCGTCAGCCTTGATAAGTATCTGGTCATCAAGGATAGCGTTTTCAACGGTAATATCGCCGTAAAGAACATCGTGGAATGTAGTGCTGCCCTCAAGAGGCATCTTCTGGCGGATAACATAGGGTGTACCCTCCGCAAGGAGCCTGTCAACCTCTTCCTTGGGAAGATTGCGGCAGTGGCGGTCGTACATCATATTGGATACCTTAGCTTCCTGCTGAGCCTTGTGAAGAGCATCAATTCTCTCCTTGGTGCAGAAGCAGTAATACGCATGACCCGACTCAATGAGCTTTAAGGCATATTCCTTGTAGATACCCATTCTCTCGGACTGAATGTAGGGACCAACGGGTCCGCCGATATCGGGGCCTTCGTCCCAGTTAAGTCCGCAGACTCTAAGGGTGTCATATATCTTTTCAACTGCGCCCTCAACGTATCTTTCCTGGTCGGTATCCTCGATCCTGAGGATAAAATCTCCGCCGTACTTCTTGGCGATGATATAGGTGTAGATAGCTGTACGCAGATTGCCGATGTGCATAAAGCCCGTGGGGCTGGGTGCAAATCTGGTGCGTATTTTCTTAGATGTATCCATTTATAAACAGTCCTTTCTGAAAATATCAGATATACTTTTATATATTGTATTCTCTGTTTCTGACGGTCTCGGTGTCCCTTGCTATCTGCTCCCTGAGAGCCTCAATGCTCGGGAACCGCTTTTCGGGGCGGAGAAAATCCATCAGCCGCAGAACTATGTTCCTGCCGTAAAGGTCGCCGTCAAAGGAGATAAAATAAGTCTCCGCATGAGGGGCATCGCCTACCTCAACCGTAGGCTTCACGCCGATATTGGTAACGCCCTTATAAAATTTTCCGTCTATCATGGCATAGGAAGCATACACGCCGAATTTCGGCAGAACACAGCCGCTGTCTATACGCTGATTGGCGGTGGGAAAATTCATCTGCCGACCAAAATGATTGCCGTTGACCACCTCGCCGGTTATGGCATAATCATGCCCCAGCAGACGGTTTGCGGAAACGATATCCCCCTCGGCAATGTCCTTTCTTATATCGGAAGAGCATATCCTTACGCCGTTATCAGTGATATCATCGACTACGATAAGCTCCATGCCGTTTTCTCTGCACAGCACGGACAGTCCCTCAGCAGTGCAGGAAGCTCCCCTGCCCAGTCTGAAATCCCTGCCGCATACCACAGTCTTGGCATTCATTTTTTTGCGTAGGATATCTCTCACAAAATCCTCGGCAGAATTATTCTTTATGCGGGAAAAATCGGGCATATAAACATACTCTGCCCCTTCGTGTTCAAGGAGCAGGCATTTGGTCTCGTCACTGTAAATGGGACGAAAGCCTGTGCCCTTGGTATCCACCGTTGCAGTCCTGAAAGTGCATACGGCGGCGCTGAGATCATTCGCTGCGGCATTTTCCGCAGCTGCGTCAATGACCGCTTTATGCCCCCTGTGAACTCCGTCAAAAACGCCAAGGGCAACAGATGTGTATTTTCCGTTTATCTGCTCCTCATCGGACAGAAGGATCAAAGCAATCACCTCAAAAATCAGAGAAAATTCTTTTCGACTTTCAGAAGATCTTCGTCACGCATTATAACGGCAGTGCCGATAAATCCGCCGCTGCTGCCGAATACTGCGTATCTTTCCGAAGCCGTATCATCAATATCAAGTCGGGAAACGTCAAGGCGTATCCCGTTTCTGTACATTCTTTCCTGAGCCTCGCACAGTCTTACCTTTGGCAGATAGTCAAAAACAGCTTCTACGGGGAGAAGATATTTACCGAAGTCCCTGTCACCGTCGGCAGTCTGCTGGAGCTGCTCAATAGTCACGCAGTCATCGAGAGTAAAGCCGCAGGCAGCCGTGCGCACAAGCGATGTCATTATTCCGCCGCAGCCCAGCTTGTCCCCTATATCATTTATAAGGGTGCGGATATATGTACCCTTTGAGCAGGATATCTCCATAACTCCGCTGCGTGTCTGCTCATCATATTCCTTTATATCAAGGGAATAAACGGTTATAGGTCTCGGCTCTCTTTCAACGGTCTTGCCCTGTCTTGCCAGCTCATAAAGCCTTTTTCCGTTGACCGAAACTGCCGAATACATGGGAGGAAGCTGCATTATATCTCCCCTGAAGCCCTCTGCCGCAGATATAAGCCCGTCTTTGTAAACAGGTGTGTCATTTTCTGAAATGACCGTTCCGCTGCTGTCCTGAGTATCGGTAGTAACGCCAAGACGGAAGCCTGCACGGTAAACCTTGTCATGGTCGGGAAGCATATCGCACGCTTTTGTGGCGCAGCCTGCAAACACAGGCAGAACGCCCTCCGCCATAGGGTCAAGAGTACCTGCATGACCAAGCTTTTTCATTTTGAGGATACCACGCATTTTGGCAATAACATCAAAGGAAGTGAAGCCCACAGGCTTATAAACGCAGATGATACCGTTAAGCTCACTCATGACAGCCATAGATCAAAACCCAGCGCAGGCGCAATAACAGAAAGTATCTTGAGCTTTACCTGGGAAAGGTTGCCCTCCACAGTACAGCCAGCCGCACGGATATGTCCGCCGCCGCCAAGCTTTGCGCAAAGCTCAGAAACATTCACGCTCTCCGCACTTCTCATGGAGACCTTGAATTTGCCCGGCTCCTTTTCCTTGATGGTAACGCCTACCTCAACGCCCTCCACCTGCATGGGAATGGAAGCCAGTCCCTCAAATTCCTCGGGAGCAAGTCCTGTTTCCGCTATCATATCGGAGGTAACTGCAATAACGGCGCACTTGTCATCAAGGTACATTTCCATGGAGTTGATAACGTGCTGCTCTACAGTAAGGCGTGCCCTGCTCTTTATCTCGAACAGCTCACGGTTTATCTTTGCGTAAGGGATACCGTATCCCATAAGCTTTGCCACTATCTCATGGCATCTGGGAGTGGTATTTTCAAAACGGAAGCAGCCTGTATCTGTGGAAATGCCGGTGTAAAGGCACTCGGCAGTCTGGAGGTCTATGGGGAACTTGCCCTCGGTGAACACCTCGAAAAGCACCTCGCAGGCAGCCGCAGCCTTGCCGTTGAGCAGAGTTTTTGCGGCATAGCCCGTGTTGGAAATGTGGTGGTCAATAGCCAGGTCAACAAAGTCCGCATAAACGGAAAGAGCCTTTCCGAAAAGGTTCGTATCCGCCAGATCTACTGAAACTATAGTCTGGGGAACGAACTTCTGAGGCTCATAGCCGTTGTAAAGATAGGAATATCTCTTGGGAAAGGGGTCGGAGCAAAGGACATTCGCCTTTTTGCCCACAGCTCTCAGCGCTCTGCAAAGTCCGAATCCGCTGCCCATAGCGTCTCCGTCAGGATTAACATGGGTAAGGATATAAAAATTGTCGTTTTTAAGCAGAAAATTTGCAGCTTCAAGAACTGTTATGCTTTCAACCTTTTTATCACTGTTCAAACCTATGACCACCTTTCTGACAGCCGCACCATTACGGCTGTCTGCCTTCCTCGGCTTTATTATTCGTCTTCAGACTGTGTCTCTTCCTCATTTTCAGCTTCCGCAATGTTCTCGAGCATCTTTGCTATCTCTGCGGAATGCTCGATGGAGTCGTCCGCAATGAATTTCAGCTCGGGGCATTTTTTCAGGTGAAGCTTGTTGGAAATTTCTTTTCTTATCATCCACCCTGCGCTTTCCAGACCCTTTACGGCATTTTTTGAAGCCTCCATGCCGTCAAGGTGGGAAATATATACCTTGCAGTGTGAATTATCGCCCGAAAGCTCGGTACGGACAACAGAAACAAGTCCGTCCTTTACTCTTGGGTCCTTTATTCTCTCACGGATAAGTCCTGAGATCTCACGCTTAATATCTTCGGATAATCTTGCATTCTTAAAGTTTGGCATATCTGCGCCGTCCTTTCCGCACTGTTATTATCAGTCGGGACGATATTCTTCCATGATAAATGCTTCGAAGATATCGCCTTCCTTGATATCATTGAACTTTTCAAGTGTGATACCGCACTCGTAGCCCTCGGCTACCTCCTTGGCATCGTCCTTGAAACGCTTAAGGCTGGACATCTTATCCTCGGCAATAACTATGCCGTCTCTTACAACTCTTATCTGGCACGCTCTTGTTACCTTGCCGCTGAGAACATATGCACCCGCAACAAGACCAACGTTGGAGATCTTATATACCTGACGAACCTCGATACGTCCGACAGCGATCTCACGGTACTTGGGAGCAAGCATACCCTTCATAGCGGTGCCGATCTCCTCGATAGCATCGTAAATGATACGATAGAGACGGATATCAACGCCGTCACGCTCTGCGTTTTCTGTAGCAACGGGGTCGGGACGAACATTGAAGCCTACAATAATAGCATTGGATGCGCTTGCAAGCATAACGTCGCTCTCGGAAACAGCACCAACTGCGCCGTGGATGACCTTTATGCGGACCTCATCGTTGGAGAGCTTTTCAAGAGACTGCTTGACTGCCTCAACGGAGCCTTGAACGTCAGCCTTGACGATGATAGGAAGCTCCTTGATCTCGCCCTGCTCGATCTGGCTGAACAGGTTGTCAAGAGTAACCTTCTGATACTGATTGAACTGCTCCTGCTTAGCCTCATGCTTACGCTGCTCAACAAGCTCTCTTGCGAGACGCTCATCTTCAACTGCGTTGAACACATCGCCTGCGGAGGGAACCTCTGCAAGACCTGTTATCTCAACAGGATAAGAGGGACCTGCCTCATGAACAACATTGCCCTTGTCGTTTGTCATAACACGAACACGTCCAACGGAAGTACCTGCGATGATAACATCGCCTGTTCTCAGTGTACCGTTCTGTACAAGCAGAGTTGCGATAGGTCCTCTTCCCTTGTCAAGACGTGCTTCGATAACAGTACCCTTTGCCAGTCTGTTGGGGTTAGCCTTAAGCTCGGCAACCTCGGCAAGAAGAAGTACGTTTTCAAGCAGCTCGTCAATGCCCATACCGGTCTTTGCGGATACAGGAACGCAGATAACGTCGCCGCCCCATTCCTCTACAACAAGGTCATGCTCGGTGAGCTGCTGCTTGATATTGTCAGGGTTTGCACCTTCCTTATCCATCTTGTTGATAGCAACGATGATGGAAACGCCCGCAGCCTTTGCGTGGTTGATAGCCTCAACTGTCTGGGGCATGATACCGTCATCAGCGGCAACAACGAGGATAGCGATATCCGTTACGGACGCACCTCTTGCACGCATGGAGGTAAATGCCTCATGGCCGGGAGTATCAAGGAATGTGATGTCCTTGCCCTTGTAATTTACTCTGTAAGCACCGATGTGCTGTGTGATACCTCCCGCCTCGGAGTCGGTAACGTGGGAGTTTCTGATCCTGTCGAGAAGTGAAGTTTTACCGTGGTCAACGTGACCCATAACAACAACTACGGGAGCACGCTCAACGCCCTCGCCCTCGTCGTCGCTGTCGTCGATAAGACGCTCTTCAATGGTAACGATAACTTCCTTTTCAACCTTTGCGCCCAGCTCTTCAGCAACGAGAGAAGCTGTATCAAAGTCGATGACCTGGTTGATGGTGCACATCTCGCCCAGACCCATGAGCTTCTTGATGACCTCGGTAGCTGTTACCTTAAGTCTGGAAGCAAGCTCGGAAACAACGATCTCATCGGGAATGAGAACTTTGAGCTGCTGCTTTCTTGCACGCTCAAGCTCCAGTCTGCGGAGCTTCTCAGCCTCGGTCTCCTTCTTGCTGGAATACTGCTGCTTGTTTCTCTGAGCAGACTTCTGTGTGAGCTTCTGCTTCTTGGATAAATTGTCCTTGCTGCGCTTTCCGCTTCCGCCGCCGGAAAGAGGCGCGATATTCTCGTACTTTTCGTTGTACTTGTCGATATCAACATAGCTTCCTCTTGTATCAACGGTACGCATCTTCTGCTCTACCTTTACGCTCTCGGAAGAGAAATTGCCGCCCAGCTTGGTCTTGACAGTCTTGTTATTGTCAGCGATCTTGTTTTCAGGCTTCTTAGGCTCCTGCTTAACAGCGCTGTTCTTCTTTTCGTCAGACTTCTTCACCTGATTGTTGAATCTTTCAAGCGCAGACTTCTGCTCGCTCTTGTGAAGAGGCATCTTTTCGTTATTGTTATTATTGTTCTTGGGTGCCTCGGGCTTCTTCTCAACAGGCTTTTCTGCCTTTGGTTCAGCCTTGGGAGCAGCAGGCTTTGCAGTCTGAACAGGCTGTGCGGGCTTTGCAGGCTCGGCAGCTGCCTTCTGTGTAGCCTTGGGAGCAGTCTCCTTCTTTGCGGCAGGCTTTTCCTGCTTCTTTGCAGGTGCAGGCTTCTTATCGGCAGGCTTTTCTTCCTTCTTAGGCTCGGGCTTATTGTTTCTTGACTCGAAGTAAGGATTGAAGCTATCCACCTGATTATTCTGTGAAAAAGACTCGAGAATATAATTAAGCTCATCCTGTGTAATGCTTGCAGATGGCTTCTTTACGGTTCCGAACTTATCGGAAATAAAGTCGCTAAGCTCCTGATTTGATATTTTAAGGTCCTTGGCAACCTCACTGAGTTTGGATTTTGTCTGGTTCTGTTTTGTACTCATAGGCTATAATTACCCTCCTATTATTACGTGACGTCTTTCGGATATTATCCGATAAGCTCTGTCAGTTTCTTTGCAAATCCTTCGTCGCATATTCCGATAACACCTGCTTTTCTGCCCACCGAGAACTCTATCTCAGCAATAGTGGCATCAATGCAGTGAACGGGAACAGCCTTTTGGTCTGCGAAAAATCTGACTTCTTTTTCTGTTTTTGCGGATATATCCGAGGCAAGAAAAACCGCTTTAGCTTTGTCCGTGAGTATGGACTCCTTAACAGAATCGAAACCCATGGTCATTCTTCCCGCTTTTCGGCAGATCGTAAGCAGACCGAATAATTTTTCTTTACTGACGCTCATTCAGCTCTCTCTCCATATTATCATAAACCTCGTCTGATATGCGGCAGGAAAAGCTTTTTTCAAGTTTTCTGGATTTTCTCGCAAGTCTCAGGCACTCGGCATTGGGGCACACATAAGCTCCTCTGCCTGATTTTTTTCCTGTTGTGTCCAGAGATATCTCGCCCTCGGGAGACCTTACCACCCTGATAAGCTCCTTTTTGGGCTTCATTTCATTGCAGCCCAGGCACATACGCATGGGTATCTTTTTTACCGCTGCCACAATATCACCTCATTTATATAAATGCGGACGGTCAGTCCACAGGATTTTCAGGCTTGATGTCGATCTTATAGCCTGTCAGACGGGCTGCAAGCTTGGCATTCTGACCCTTGTTTCCGATAGCCAGTGAAAGCTGGTTGTTGGGAACGATAACAGTGCACGCCTTTTCGTCGCCCTCAGCCACATCTACCCTGATAACATCAGCGGGAGCAAGTGCCTTGGCAATGAATACTGCCGGATCCTCGTCATAAACGATGATGTCGATCTTCTCGCCGCCCAGCTCCTCAACTATCTTGCTTATCCTTGAACGCTTGGGGCCGATGCACGCACCTACGCAGTCAACGTTGGGGTCCTTGGAGCAAACTGCGATCTTTGTTCTGGAGCCCGCTTCTCTTGCGATGGACTTTATCTCAACTACGCCGTCGTATATCTCTGGTATCTCAAGCTCGAAAAGTCTCTTTACCAGATCCTTATGTGTACGGGAAATCTTGATGGCAGGCTTTCTGTCGGGGTTAACGATGCCCACAACATATATCTTGATGATATCGCCCTCTGTAAGTACCTCTCCGGGGATCTGCTCGTTCTTGTAAAGATAGATCTCATTCTTGTCAACCAGCAGAACAGCGTTGCCTGTTGCAGGCTCTACCTTCTGGACGGTTGCGGAGATAATGTCATGTACCTTATCCTTGTACTGGGCAATGAGCTTTTCCTTCTCAAATTCCTTTACATCGTGGCGGATAGACTGCTTTGCATACTGAGCAGCAACTCTGCCGAACTTTGCTGTATCAAGCTTGTAAGGAACTCTGTCGCCGCAAACGCAGCCGGGAACGATAGTCTTTGCCTCTTCGATGTTTATCTCGTTGAGGTCGATAGGCTCATCATCAACGACAGTTCTGAGAACGCATACATCAAATACGTTTCTGGCAGGGTCAATATCCACCAGGAAATCGTCACAGTCAGGATATTCCTTTCTGACTGCCTTCATAATGCCCTGCTGGATCTTCTCAACAAGAGCCTCCAGCGGGATAGAGTTTTCATGTGCGAGACATTCAAGTGCTTCAAAAAATTCCTTGTTCATCTTTTTGAAATTCCTCCTGAGTTAATAATGTTAATCGCCGTCTTCACAGAATTCATCGGGAAGCTCCTCGTCATCGTAGAGCTTGATGAACGCAGTTTCGGAAATAATAACCTTTTTGGTGCCGTCCTCGGTCTCAACTGTAATGCTGCCGTCGTCTTTATTATACGCAGTCAGAACAGCGATAAATTCCTTGACGCCGTCTTTTTCACGGATATATCTTATGCGCAGCGGGCACTCGAGATACTCAAGGAAATGTTCCTCTCTTTTAAGCTCTCTGCCCAGTCCGGGGGAACCGACCTCAAGCATATACTGCTCATCTATAGGGTCCTCATCGTCCAGCGCCTTTGAAAGCGGACGTGTCATAGCCTCGCAGTCGTCCATATCAACGTAGCCGTCGGGCTTTTCGATAAGCACTCTGAGATAGCGCATAGAGCCTTCCTTGTCGAAGGTCACGTCCCAGATGGTAAGACCAAGCTCATCGGCGATGGGCTTGGCGATATCGAACACCCTTGAAACGGTGCTGCCGCCCTTGCCCCCTTTTTTTCCTGCCATAAACAATACCTCCATCAAACAAGAAAGACCGGATTGCTCCAGTCTTTGTCCTTTACTATTGGTGTACTTTGATTATTATACCACACTCATTTTGAAATTGCAAGTGTTTTTTTGATTTTTATACTTTTTACAGCCAATTTTTGCCTCTTTTCTGCCGATACCTCACTGATTTTTAACAGTGATCCGCTTTAAGGTCAGAATATGTATTAAATAGTGTATTCGATTACCTGCCAAATCCTTCATTTCCGTAATTGACAAATCCGTCTTATTGTGTTATGATTTAAATATCAGAGCTTTTTTGCAATACTGATTTAACATCACCCTATAGAACGATATGAAATCAGCATATAAGCTCATACATTCATGAAAAGGAGCACAAAATTATGTATCCAATCAAGCTTAAGCCTGCTTTTAAAGACTACCTCTGGGGCGGCACAAGACTCAGAGACGATTTCGGCAAGGACTGCGATTTTGACAAGATCGCTGAAAGCTGGGAGCTTTCCTGCCATAAGGACGGCAACTCCGTTGTGGCTGACGGCGAATTTGCAGGTCTCACACTGGCTCAGTATATTGAAAAGGAAGGCAAGTCCGTACTTGGAACAAACTGCGAGAAGTTCGAGAACTTCCCTATTCTTATAAAGCTTATCGACGCTAAGGACAACCTTTCCGTTCAGGTTCACCCCAACAATGAGTATGCTCAGAGAGTTGAGGGCGAATACGGCAAGACCGAGATGTGGTATGTTGTTGACTGCGACGAGGGTGCATCCCTGCTCTACGGCTTCAAGCATAATATCACAAAGGAAGAATTCCGTGAGAGAATAGAAAACAATACTCTGCTTGAAGTTACAAACTCCGTTCCCGTAAAGAAGGGCGACGTTTTCTTCATCGAGGCAGGAACTCTCCACGCCATAGGCAAGGGTATCCTTATCGCTGAGATACAGCAGAATTCCAACACCACCTACCGTATCTACGATTACGGCAGAGTAGGCGCAGACGGCAAGCCCAGACAGCTCCACATCGACAAGGCTGTTGACGTTACAAACCTCTGCCCCGCAAAGCCTTATCCTCAGTCCGAACCTGTTGACATGGGCGGCTGGACAAAGAAGCGCCTTGCAAAGTGCGAATATTTTACCGTTGACGTTATCAATGTTGATACCTCCGCTGCTCTCGAGGCGGACAAGTCCTCTTTCGTAAACATTCTTGTTCTTGACGGCGGCTGTGTGCTTTCCTCCGAGGGCAACGATGCAGTTGAGCTTAAAAAGGGCGACAGCGTGTTCATTCCCGCAGGTCTGGGCAAATTTGAGCTTACAGGCAAGTGCTCCGCTGTTATGACCCATATTGATTGATATTATAATAGTATTTCAGGGAGTTTTGCATGGATATCCGTACATTTATAGGTGACAGGAGTTTTTACAAAAAGGTTTTCACAATAGCCGTTCCCATAATGATACAAAACGGCATTACGAATTTTGTTGCTCTTCTGGACAACATAATGGTAGGTCAGCTGGGCACAGCTCAGATGTCGGGTACGGCGGTGATAAATCAGCTTCTGTTCGTATTCAATCTCTGCATTTTCGGAATTCTTGCAGGCCCAGGGATATACGGTGCGCAGTTTTTCGGCAAGGGCAGCAGCGAGGGCGTGCGCAATACTTTCCGCTTCAAGCTTTATGCAGGGCTTCTGGTGCTGCTGGCAGGCGGAACGATCCTATCACTGTTCAGCACCGAACTTATAAGCTCGTATCTTACGGGAAACGGCGAGGAAAGCAACAAGGCGCTGATATTGCAGTCGGGACTTGACTACCTGGGTGTAATGGTAGTAGGTCTTATCCCATTTACGGTAACACAGATATACGCCTCCACGCTGAGAGAGACCAATCAGACGCTTGTTCCCATGTTTGCAGGCCTTACCGCCGTGCTCATGAACCTTGTGCTGGACTGGGTGCTTATCTTCGGAAACCTTGGCATGCCGAAAATGGGCGTAAAGGGAGCGGCTCTTGCCACTGTTATCGCACGATTTGCCGAGTGCATCATCGTTGTGATATGGACTCATGCCAACAGCGGCAAAAATGCTTTCATCAATGGCGCATACAGCAGTCTCAAGATACCCTCCGTCCTTGTGAAGCAGATAATCATACACGGTCTGCCTCTGGCTGTAAATGAGGGACTGTGGTCATCGGGAATGGCTCTGCTGAACCGATGCTACTCAATGAGAGGGCTGGAAGTGGTTGCGGCTACCAACATTTCCTCCACTATCTTCAATCTGTTCTCGGTCATCTTTATTGCCCTGGGCAATTCCGTCGGAATAATCGTGGGACAGATACTCGGCTCGGGAGATATGAAAAAGGCACGGGAGACCGACACAAGGCTTATCGCATTCACCGTTGCGGCAGGCATTTTCACTGGAATCATGATGGCTGCACTCTCAAAGGTATTCCCTGAACTTTACAACACAGATGACAGTGTAAGGTCGCTTGCAGGCAGCCTTATAGTCATCTCGGGAATGTTCACTCCCCTGACCTCATTTATGCACGCCGCATATTTCACCCTTCGTTCGGGTGGAAGAACGTTCATCACTTTCCTTTTCGACAGCGTATATGTATGGGCTGTCACTATACCAACGGCACTTCTTCTGGTAAATTTCACCGATTTTGATATTCTTAAAATATACTTCTGCTGCCAGGCAGTGGATATATTAAAGGTAACAATAGGCTTTATTCTGATAAAAAAAGGCGTATGGCTGCGGAATATCGTATCTGCGTCTTAATATATGAAAGGCGGTCAAACAAATGAAATATTACATTGGCATTGACTTGGGCGGAACAAATATCAAAGCCGGAGTTGTAAATGAGAAGTTTGAGATAATCGCAAAGGCTTCCACAAAAACTCTCTGCCCCCGTCCCGCAAAGGATATCTGCGATGATATGGCTAAGGTGTCCATTGAGGCATGTAAGCTGGCTGGCATTTCCGTTGACGATGTTGAATGGATAGGCGTGGGAACTCCCGGTATCGCTGATAATATCAACGGCACTATCCCCTATTCCAACAACCTTGATTTCCACGATGTACCCGTAAGAAAGTACATTCAGGCTCATATCAACAAGCCTGTTTATGTTGCTAACGATGCCAATGCAGCTGCATACGGCGAATTTGTTGCAGGTGCTGCAAAGGGCGCAAAGAACGCTGTCTGCATTACTCTGGGAACAGGCGTTGGCGCAGGAATCATCGTTGACGGCAAGATCCTCACAGGCTCCAACCTTGCAGGCGCAGAGCTTGGCCATATGGTCATCGAGGTCGATGGCCCTCAGTGTACCTGTGGAAGAAAGGGCTGCTTCGAGGTATTCTCCTCCGCAACAGGTCTTATCCGCATGACTAAGGAAGCTGCCGAGGCTGACAGCTCCTCCATACTCAACAAGTATCTGGCAGAGGACGGCAAGTTCTCCGCACGTCACGCTTTCATGGCTATGAGAGATGGCGACAAGGCAGGTACAGAGGTAGTTGAAAAGTACTGCAAGTACCTTGCTGCTGGCATCACCAACACCATCAACATCTTCCAGCCTGACATTCTCTGCATAGGCGGCGGCGTATGCAACGAGGGCGATCCTCTTCTTCTCCCCGTCAAGGAGCTTGTCAAAAAGGAAGTTTACACAAGAATGCTTTCTCAGAACACCGAGATAGTCATTGCAAAGCTCGGAAACGACGCAGGAATCATCGGCGCCGCATTCCTCGGACTGGAGAGCTGAGATGGGATTTCCAGACAAAATATGATCATTCGTTGAAAGCGGCGAGCTTGACAAAATCACCGAAAAGGTCGGTCAGACAGTCAATAAAAAACGCAGCTCAGTATGCACGTTCCGCTGCACAGACAGTGACACAGGCTGCTCCGCAGGCATCAGCTGCGGTAAGTCCCGCAAAGCCGCCACGCAACGTAACTTTTACATTCTGTGACAGCGATAATAACAATGCAGATATTGCTCGGGTGCAGCTGAGATAGATTACTGCGCAGTATATGCCCCCGAAAGCAACTCCGATTATGAAGAGGGCGACAGCTCACAGCCCGTATTCATTATGACAAACGTTGCCGAAAGTGAGATACACAACATCATCTGCAATTATAAAAAAGGCATTGCAGACGCAGCATAACAAAGGTAAACCTGCCAAATGACAGGATATACTTCAAGGCAAAGCTCATAGCTGCCGTTGATGAAGCGGCAGCTACATACAAGGAAACCATTTTATAACAAAAGAGGTAATAAAAAATGTCTTGCAAAGATTGTAACTTTTTCTGTGAGGGTGCCGACAAGGCTCCCCAGCGTTCACTTTTCAACGCTCTCGGAATGACCAATGAGGAAATGGAAAGACCTCTGGTAGGTATCGTTTCTTCCTACAATGAGATCGTTCCCGGTCACATGAACATCGACAAGATCGTTGAAGCCGTAAAGATGGGCGTTGCTATGGCAGGCGGTACACCTGTTGTATTCCCCGCTATCGCAGTTTGCGACGGTATTGCAATGGGTCATCAGGGAATGAAGTATTCTCTCGTTACCCGTGACCTTATTGCAGATTCCACCGAGTGCATGGCTCTTGCTCATCACTTTGACGCTCTGGTAATGATACCCAACTGCGACAAGAATGTTCCCGGTCTGCTTATGGCTGCTGCCCGTGTAAACGTACCCACAATTTTCGTATCAGGCGGCCCCATGCTTGCAGGCCACGTTAAGGGCAGCAAGACTTCACTTTCCAGTATGTTCGAGGCTGTAGGCGCATACACCGCAGGCAGAATAAACGAGGAAGAGTTTGAAGAGTTTGAGAACAAGGCTTGTCCCACCTGCGGAAGCTGCTCGGGTATGTACACCGCAAACTCCATGAACTGCCTTACCGAAGTTCTGGGCATGGGCCTCAAGGGCAACGGTACTATCCCCGCTGTTTATTCCGAAAGACTGCGCCTTGCAAAGCACGCAGGTATGCAGGTAATGGAGCTTTACAGAAAGAACATCAGACCACTTGATATCATGACCGAAAAGGCATTTCACAATGCACTTACCGTTGATATGGCTCTGGGCTGCTCCACCAACAGTATGCTCCACCTCCCCGCTATCGCTCACGAGTGCGGAATTGAAATAAATCTCGATATCGCAAATGAGATAAGCGCAAAGACTCCTAACCTCTGCCACCTTGCTCCCGCAGGTCACGCTTATATGGAGGATCTTAACGAAGCAGGCGGAGTTTACGCAGTTATGAACGAGCTTAACAAGAAAAATCTGCTCAACACCGACGTTATGACCTGCACAGGCAAAACTGTTGCCGAAAATATCGCAGGCTGCGTAAACAAAAATCACGATATTATCCGTCCTATTGACGATCCCTACAGCGAAACAGGCGGAATCGCAGTCCTCAGAGGAAACCTTGCTAAGGACGGCTGTGTTGTTAAGCGCAGTGCGGTAGCTCCTGAAATGCTCAAGCACACAGGCCCCGCAAAGGTATTCGACTGCGAAGAGGACGCTCAGGCAGCTATCCTCGGCGGAAAGATCGTCAAGGGCGATGTTGTGGTTATCCGTTACGAAGGCCCCAAGGGCGGCCCCGGCATGAGAGAGATGCTCAACCCCACCTCCGCTATCATGGGCATGGGTCTCGGCAGCGATGTTGCTCTTATCACCGACGGTCGTTTCTCAGGCGCATCAAGAGGTGCGGCTATCGGTCACGTTTCTCCCGAAGCAGCTGTTGGCGGCATTATCGGAATCGTTCAGGACGGCGATATGATAACCGTTGATATCCCTAACTACACCCTCAGCCTCAACGTTGACGATGAAGAGATCGCACGCCGTATGGCTAACTTCACTCCCAAGAAGAAGGAGCTTAAGGGCTACCTCAAGAGATATGCTGCCCTTGTTACATCCGGCGCACAGGGTGCTATCCTCAAGAATGAATAATCACACAATCGGAGCGGTAATATGAGTAAAAACAGCGCATCTAAGACTATAGGAAAAATAGTGTCACTGATAATCCTGATACTCCTGCTGGGTGTCATAGCCGTAACATGGTTTATCGGCGGTCAGACAAAGGCTATCGAAAAATACTGTGCGGCGTTTGCGTCAGGCGACCTTAAATCAATGAACAAGGTGACGGATATTTATTCCGATCAGACTGACGACAAGAGCTTCAAACAGCAGCAGAAGGATCATTTCAGGTCTCTCCCCCAGTTTGAAGAGCTTGAGGACACCGATGTTATCAGCTCCGATGTTGATGTAAAGTACCACAAAAAAACCGCAGACTTTACCCAATGGGAATGTATGACCAAGGCAGATTACTTCTCGCAGGGCATGAGCATTTCACAGGATATAACATTCACGCTGAAATTTGAAGGCGGCAAGTGGAAGATAATTAGTGCGGAATAATAAAAAATCAGCTCCGAACATATGCTCGGAGCTGATTTTTTTATTTTATGATCTTTTTCATTGATATATGGGGACAATATTCATCGAAATATTCATCGCCGTAGGCGGTGTAGCCCATAGACTCGTAAAAGCCCTTTACCCTTGTCTGAGCTGAGAGAACTGCCGTTCCCCCGCCAAGCTCGGATATCTTGCTTTCGAGAAGAGAAACTATCTCACGGCCGAGGCCCTTTCCTCTGTACGGCTTCATAACGGCTATCCTGCCGATATGATAATCGCCGTTTTCGGTAAAGAGCCGACCCGTTGACACAGGCTCTCCGTTATCTGTGAGAATGCCGTGGTAGGCTTTATTGTCCGTATCATCAAACTCGTTTTTGAAACCCTGCTCATCAACAAACACAGTCTGTCGGATAAGCTTTGCTTCTGGAGCATTTTCCAGCCCCATAACTATCCTGCTTTCCATCATCAAAGCACCTTTGAGAGAAATTCTTTCAGTCTGGGGTTATGCGGGTTTTCAAAGAACTCCTTGGGAGGATTCTGCTCCATGATAACGCCGTCAGCCATGAACATTACCCTTGATGCAACCTCACGGGCAAAGCCCATTTCGTGAGTTACCACGACCATGGTCATGCCGTCATCGGCAAGCTCGGTCATGATGTTCAGGACTTCGCCAACCATTTCGGGGTCAAGGGCTGATGTAGGCTCATCAAAAAGCATTACATCGGGATTCATTGCCAGTGAACGGGCAATGGCGATTCTCTGCTTCTGACCGCCAGAAAGCTGCGAGGGATAATTATAAGCCTTATCAAGAAGTCCTACTTTTTTCAGCAGCTCCTCTGCCTTAGCCTCTGCCTCTTCCTTGGTCATAAGCTTCAGCTTTACGGGAGCAAGAGTGATGTTATTTATTATACTCAGGTTAGCAAACAGGTTGAAGTGCTGGAACACCATTCCCATCTTCTGACGCATGAGATTAAGCTCTTTTTCGCTTGAATGGGTGATGTCCGTTCCCTCGAAAATGATACTGCCGGAAGTGGGCTTTTCAAGAAGATTTAGGCAGCGCAGAAATGTACTTTTTCCTGAGCCTGAGGGGCCTATAATAACGACCTTCTCGCCCTTTTCGATGTTCTCGGTGATGCCTTTGAGTATTTCCAGATCACCAAAGGATTTACAGAGATTTTCAACGCTTATCATTAGCCGCCAGCCTCCTTTCGAGCTTTGTAACAAAGTGAGTAAGCACCATAACGATCACAAGATAGATGATCGCTACGGCAATAAGGGGCATAAACGGCTCATATGTTGCGGAACGGATAGTATCGCCGCCCTTGGTAAGATCCTGCACGGCAATATATCCTGCAACAGAAGTCTCTTTCAGCAAAACGATGCACTCGTTTGCAAGAGAGGGCAGAACATTCTTGAACGCCTGCGGGATAATAATGTACATCATTGTCTGAGCATAGTTGAGGCCAAGGCTTGAGCCTGCCTCAAACTGACCGTTATCAACGGACATTATGCCCGAACGGACTATCTCGGCAACATATGCAGCAGAGTTCAGACCGAACGCCAGCACCGCCGCAAATATCTTATCAACGGAAACCGATGCGAAAATAACAAAGTAAATTATAAGCAGCTGAACTACAACAGGCGTACCTCTGATGACTGTAAGGTATATCTTTGCCAGAACATTCAGGAATTTGAGCTTTCCTGTCTTGTCGTGGGTGGAACGGACTATTGCAATGAGAAATCCCAGAACGATGCCCAGCATTACGGCAAAAAGCGTAATAACTATCGTGTTTTTAAGGCCGTTTGTAAGGTATTTCCAGCGGTCGTCCACGATAAAGGTCTTATAGAACTTGTCAGCAAAATTCGTTATAAAATCCTGAATCATCGTTATAATATCCTGAATCATAAATAGCATCACTTCCAAACTGAATGCGGCTGCCCGCAAGACTGCTGACAGCCGCAAAATTTAAATGGTTTACTTTCTTACAATAATTACCTGTGTTGCTGTAGTATAGGGATCAGAGAAGTTTACGTTTTCAAGTCTGTCCTCGGTAACGGTCATACCTGCAACGCCAACGTCAGCCTTGCCTGTCTGAACAGCGGCAATGATGGAATCGAACTCCATGTTGTCGATCTTAAGGTCCTTGCCGAGAATATCGCAGACAGCCTTCATCATATCAGCGTCAAAGCCTACAACGTCCTCGCCGCTCATGCTCTCGTAAGGAGGGAACTCGGCGTTGGTTGCCATTACGATAGTGCCGTCATACTGAATGCCCTCGGGAGAGGTGTAGGGGTGCTGACCTGCCTCGTCGCCGATCCAGTTGGACTTGATCTGCTCAAGAGTGCCGTTAGACTCGAGCTGTGCAAGAGCGTCATTTATCTGCTGGGTAAGCTCGTCGTTATCCTTCTTGATAGCGATAGCGTAGTTCTCATCAGGATACTTGTCATCAAGAATAGTAAGGGAATCACTGTTCTGGCTTACAAATACGGTAGCGGGCTGGAGGTCGATGATAACTGCGTCGATCTTGCCCTGCTTAAGAGCCTGAACTGCATCAGCGCCCTTGTTGTAACGCTCAACGGTAGCGCCCTCAACATCGGAAGCATAGGTATCGCCAACTGTACCAAGCTGAACGCCTATCTTCTTGCCGTTAAGGTCATCAATGGAGAAAACGGTATTTTCGGGAGCCTTGCTTCCGCAGCCTGTGAACATTGCAGCGGAGAGAACTGCTGCAGCTGCTACAGATATTAACTTCTTTAATTTCATACTAAATGAACTTCCTTTCATAAACCCCAGTTATGGAATCATATTTACACCTATTATAATATAGTTTATAAGGAAATTCAAGCATCTTTTCAAATTTAATATATTATTTTACATTATAACAAATTTTATTTCAGATTTTTCTGCAATGCTGTGATATCACTTTATTGCGATAATTATTATGCAAATTAAATCAGATATTAACTTATATGCAAAACAAAATACATCAAATGACAGGCGGATAATATTATAATTATAATAATAACCAACTCACGAAAGGATATGATATTTTGGAAGAAACAGCAGTAACAGAAGCTATCAGCGAGGTAGCTGAGACAGTCGCCGAGACTACAGCTCCCGAGATAGTCAGCGAGGCAGAGGTCGTTATGGACGCAGTTGCCAAAGGCAGCGTTACAGGCGATATGCTCAAAAAATTCGGCGAGTCAATAATCGCCTACCTTCCCACCGTTATAATCGCAGTAGTGATCTTCCTGGTGGGAAAATTCATAACAAAGCTCATCATGAAATTCGTTGACAGGTGCATGGGCAGGTCTCACATTGACGAGACTGCACAGGGCTTCCTCAAATCCCTTACAAACATCATACTGTCGGCATTTGTCATTGTAATCGCCCTTTCCGTTCTGGGAATACCCATGACATCTATCATCACGGTAATAGGTGCGGCAGGCGTTGCCATCGGTCTTGCTCTCCAGAACAGCCTTTCAAACATTGCAGGAGGCTTCATAATTCTTTTCACAAAGCCGTTCTGCAAGGGTGACTACGTTATCACAAACGGCATAGAAGGCGTTGTCGATGACATCAGGATCCTTTCAACAAAGCTTGTTACTCTTGACAATAAAATAGTATATATCCCGAACGGCATGGTATCCAGCGGTACTATCACCAATTTCAGCCGTGAGGACAAACGCCGTGTTGATCTGGTGTTCAGCATTTCCTACGAGCAGGATTTCCGCAAGGCTATTGACATCATCAACGGCGTTATCAGCGCTCACCCCCTGACAGCAAAGGAAGCGGGCGCATTTGCACCTTTCGCAAGAGTATCGAACCTTGGCGCAAGCTCGGTGGATATCACCATGAGAGTATGGACAAAGACCTCCGATTACTGGACAGTTTATCATGATATGATCGAGAACGTCAAGACTGCATTTGACAAGAACGGCATCGAGATCCCCTACTCCAAGCTGGACGTTAACATCAAGAACAACGCATAAAATTTTATCCACAGTATGCTTAATCATACTGCGGATAATTTTGTAAATAAAGTGTGACGTCTAAGGCATAGCTGCCAAAAATCACGCATTTAAACCATTTTCCGACAAATAAGCCTTAAAAGGGAAATTTTCAAAAAAAGCTTGACAAACGTATTCCGTTATGATATAATATAAAAGTCGTCAGAAACGATAACAAGTAAAACAAGAGTAACTTCTGTTTTGTCGGGGTGTAGCTCAGTTTGGCTAGAGCGCTACCTTGGGGTGGTAGAGGCCGTGGGTTCAAGTCCCGTCACTCCGACCAACAAAAATAACCTCTCAAATGGCTGTAATACGCCGATTGAGAGGTTATTCTTATATCCGAATATACGGTCTGGTCAAATAATGGTCAAATCAGGCGTGACGGCAGTATTTTTCGTTGATGTGAAGCATATCAACTATCTCGTCCGTTGCCCTTGCCTTGACCTCATTGAATGCGTGAGTATAGATATTAAGCGTGGTTGCGGGTGTTGAATGACCGAGTATCTCCGATACCGTCTTTGCATCGGTCCCCTTTGCGATCATTGCGGAAGCTACAAAGTGGCGCATCGAATGGATCCCGTAAAAGTCCATTCCGTGTTTTGCACACATCTTTTTCAGATAATTGTACGGAATCCCATTGTACATTATCTTGGTGTATGTAATATCGCAGAACAAATAGTCATCATCGGTATGTCTTATACCCATATACCTTTTTGCAGCTATTTCTTCTGCCTTATACTTTTCATAAAGGTCAATGACGATCTGAGGAAGCCTTATAACACGCATCGAGCTTTCCGTTTTGGTATTGCCTACATACATCTCCTTTTTCTTTCGGGAGTAGTTGGCGGCTCTCTTTATTCTGAGAATATGGCTGTCAACATCAATGTCGCAATACCTGAGCCCAACGATCTCCGAACGTCTTAAACCGCAGATAATAGCTATCGTTGCGAAAAGCTGATGCTTGAGCGGTGCTTCCGAATAAAGAAGATCAACAAATTCTTCCGCCTGTTCGGGTGTGTATATTTTCTTTTCCTTGTGAACTTCGGGCGGAAGTTTTACTTTCGTGCAGGGATTTTTCGTCAACATCTCAATTCTTATGGCATAATCGAAAATGCCTGATACAAATGACAGATAGTGCTTTATCGTTTTTCTCGAAAGTCCCTTTTCGGGGTCAACCTTATTAACACCCGGCTTGGTGAGAGAGTTTATAAAGCTCTGAACGTGAATGGTTTTTATTTTATCCATTCTCATATCACCGAGTACTTCATAAGTCCGCTCCTTGAAGTCCTCACAGCGTTCACGGGTGGTCGTTGCGTGCTGAATGTCCGCATAATCAACGAACCATCTTTCGACAAAGCTTTTAAACGTAATATTCGGAAGAACCGCAAGCGCATTGATCTGTTGCTCAAACTCAAATCCGATAGCCTCGGCTGCTTTGTCACGTTTCTTCTCGGTCATTCCTTCAAATCGTGGATCGTCAAATCTGACGGTCATACTCGTATAAAGAAACTTGCCGTTTGCGTCCTTACCGTTAAATACTCTTATACGGTAAGCGTTTTCTCTTTTGGTAATGTTCATTGACATTACTCCTTTCGCAGTTGCGAAAGGACAAATATTGCTTGGTGGGTTATCTGTCCTTTCAGGGTGGATACCTTCTTTGATCTCCTTGTCTGTTGCCGCAGACAGGGAGATTTTTTATTTTATATCAGCCCAAAACATATTCATTTGGATATCAAAATTGCCGATCCATCGTGTAAATGCTTCGGGCGTAATATCACCGTTTCGTACACTGTTGCGCTTTTCATAGCTCTCCGATGTAAAGCCCGCGAAAATATCATTGCAAAGCTGCAGCTTATCACCTGTCAACAGTCCTTTTTCTTTTGCACGTCTTATCTTAGTGTACCAACGCTGATACACTTTCATATACTGAGCCTCATATTCGTCATTGTGCTTTTCCTTGTATCTGCTCAGCTTTTCGGAATTTCTCTGCTTTCGGCAAGTGTCGGAGCAAAGCACATCAAACAGGCTTGATTTTGCAATGAAAAGTCTGCCGCAGTTCAGACAGTACCTTGGGAAAAGGCTCTTGCTGTAAAGCAGACGGATATAGTATTCTACCATTGAAACCAAAGAAACATCAGTAACAGCGTATTCCTCGCCGTTTTTGCCCTTGATTATCATCAAAGGCATATCGTCCCTGAGGTATCCGTTCAGCAAACAATCCAGAGCCTGATCTGTATTCGGCACTCTTGAAGGGGTAAAGCTGATATGACGCTGATGATATTCAAAATCCCTGTTTATCAGTGCGGTCTGCGTTATTTCAAGGTGATTGCAAAGCCACTCCAGTTCGTCCTCATTTGATATCAAATTGCCAAAATACGCTTTATCAATCACTTTTTTCAGATAACCGCAGGTCACGTTACTGTCAGGAACAATAACTCTGCTTCCTTTAAGATAATTGAGCATTTTGCAGTCGGAAGATAGGTCAAACAGTAACGAACCTATCTCCCTTTCCGAGATCTCAACGCTCTTTTCGGCAAACAACCCACCTTTGACGTAATTGAAAACCTTTTTCGGCTCGCCGTATATTATTTTTTCCTTAAGCTTATCGCAGTCAACACATACAGCTATGCACATATCTGCAAAAAATTTGTAATCAGCCATTATTCAGCCCCATTTCCCAACGCCTTTGATTGATTTTTTTCTATTTTATTGGTTCATTTTGCATTATATCAGATTTTCTCGGAAATATCAATAGCAAAACTGTTGCAAAAAACCTACATAGTTTTATGCAAAATATCAGAATTACACAATTTGCAAAAAACTCACTTGACTTTTGGCGTTTGCTACGCTATAATCAAAGCAGTTGGACTGTATTTTTATATATTTCAACATCAAAAACACACATCATATAATTTTGAAAGGAGTCAAAAGATGACTGAAAATACTAAACCTGTTGCCCTTATGACAATTCACGAAGCAGCCAAAACAGGTATCATGCCCGAAAACACCCTTAGACGTATGTGTAAGAATAACGAAGTTCCCTGCCTTCATATCGGAAAGAGAACGCTTATCAATTTTGACGTGCTTGTTTCTTTTCTCAACGATCCCGACAACTATGTAAAGGAGGCGGGACCGAATGTATGAAAAAGAAGAAGCCGCCCTTTCTCCGACTGTCAATGCAGTCGAAGGGCAGCTTCCGTATGATTGTTACGAACCAATTATACCATACGAAAAATCGGAATGCAATACACCCGACATCAGATTTTTCTCGGAGATTGAAGCATCTGCCGTTGATTGGCTTTGGTATCCGTACATTCCTTTCGGCAAGATAACTATAATTCAGGGCGACCCCGGCGAGGGAAAAACAACCCTTGCCCTTAATATAGCCGCTATTCTGAGCAGAGGTGAACGTCTGCCGACGGAGCTTGAATATGGCTACACATACGACAGCGTTACTTCAATCTATCAGACAGCCGAGGACGGACTTGCCGATACTATTAAACCCAGGCTTACAGCTGCAAATGCCGATTGCAGCCGAATATGCACCATTATTGAGGGCAATGCTTCGCTTCATTTCTGTGACAGCAGACTTGAAGAAACAATTGCATCAACGGGAGCAAAGCTGCTGATAATGGACCCGATACAGGCATACCTCGGCGCAGATGTTGACATGCACCGTGCCAACGAGATACGTCCCGTAATGTCACGGCTTGAAGCCATTGCAGAAAAGCACGGCTGTGCTGTTGTCCTTATAGGACACATGAACAAAAGCGGTAAGAAAGCCCAATACAAGGGGCTTGGTTCTATCGACATAACGGCAGCCGCACGAAGCGTTCTTTTTGTCGGACGCAGGGACAACGATAAACAGAAACGCTGTATTATCCCCATAAAATCAAACCTCGCACCCGAAGGGCGTGCCGTCCTTTTCAGCGTGGGTGACCGACTTACTTGGGAAGGTTTTGCCGATCTTGACATAAACAAAATATGCTCCGATTTCGGCAGCAGCGATAAAGCTCTGTCAAAAGTCGAACAGGCTGAATTTTTTCTCAAAGAGCTTTTTGGCGAAAGAACGGAAATACGGAGCACGGAAGTTGAAAACCGAGCTAAGGAACACGGAATATGCAAGCGTGTTCTTGACACGGCAAAGAAAAATCTGAACATATTGTCACGGAAATCGGGAGATTACTGGTTTTATATTTTCCCCAATTGACAGACAACTGCATTGTTGCATTCTTGCAATATTGGCTCAAATCACGCTATTTAGCCGATTATTGTCAAGAATGCAAGAGTGCAAGATCGCAGGTAAACAAAAGGAGTGACATAATTATGAGTGAAAAGAAATTATCACACGTTCAGGGTAAGGGTTGTTTATCACATAACAACCGCACATTTACCCCCAAGAACACCAATCCCGAAAGACGTTGTTTTAACAGCTGTTTTATACAGGAAAACATTGCCGACAGCTACGAAAAATTATTCGGAAAAGCTGTTGACGAATACAACAGCAAGCAGAAGCGGAGCGACAGAAAGATTAAGGGAAGCTATTTTGAGCATTTGTTTCATCACGCTCCCTGCAATACGGTTCTTGAATCGCCAAACGGACAGAAAAGCTTCTATGAAGATGTTGTTCAGATAGGCTCAAAAGATGATACGGGCTGCAATACTTACGATAGTGAAAAAGCACGATTTGCCTTAATTGAGTATATGAATAATTTTCAAAGGCGGAATCCGAACTTTTATGTGTTCAATGCAGTCCTGCATATGGACGAAGCTACTCCGCATCTTCATATTGATTACATTCCCATCGGACATTATGACAGAGGTATTTCCGTTCAGAACGGCATTGCCCAGGCTTTGTTTGAAATGGGCTTCGGAAAAGGCAAAGATTCCATTAATAGGTGGCGCAAGTCGGAGCGTGAGGAGCTTCGCAAGATATGTGAAATTCACGAGATACACATTGCCGATGAAGATAAGGGACGGGGTTTCAGCTACAGCTGTGAAGAGTACAGAGAATACAAGGAAACAATAAGCGGTTATGAAAAGCGGGTTGCGGAGCTTGAAAGTACGGTAACAAATCTGTCTGCGGATATTGAAAATAAATCTGCGGAATTAAATGTGCTTAATGATAAAAAATCCACATTGCAGAATGAAGTCGATTTACTGACAGCAGAAAAAGAAATAATTGAAACCACAAAAATCAAATCAGTGAAAATGCCACTGCATAAGCTTATGATAGATGAAAGCGAAATCACAGAAATTGAGAATATGAAAAAATCCGCAGCAGTAAAATCAGAAGAACTGTCTGCCAGGGAGAAAGCTCTTGATTCACGTGAAGAACAGCTCAATAAAAGTCATGTACTGCTTGCCGCAAGAGAAAATGGCATTTCCGAAAAGGAGCAGTCTATTAAAGAAAAATTAAAAGAGATCGCCGAACACGAAGAATACGCAAAGCACGACAGCTACAAAGCCTTTGCCAAAGCATCGGAAGTCGATCCTCTTTTTCAAAGAGCCCAAAAAGCACTCAAGGAAGCCGAGCAAATGAAATCAGAGCAGCAAGAAATAAACGAGGTTCTCGAAAACTATAAAAAGAGCAATTCTTATCTTAACTTCAAATTGGCGGAAGTGCGGCAATCCGAAGCAGAGATCAGAGAAGAATACTCGCATCACAAAAAAGCTTCCGAAAAGGAAATAAGCAAGCTGCAAAGGGAAAGTGAAACAAGCTCGGAAGCTTATCGGAATGAAATCTCCAAGCTTAACCAAAAGCTTGACAATGCAAATTCTCTGAACACCGATTTAACCGAAACGAACGAGAGGCTGTCGGGAGAAAATGAGAAACTCAGCAAGAATAACAAATTGCTGAACGGTCTGATCGATACGCTGTATGAAATCGGCAGATTTATCTGCGGCAAGCTGAAAATTGATTTTGACAGGATCGTGGACAAACGCCTTGACGGTTATTCGCTGAATTACATTTTTGGAAATAACGGTCGGGAACGATAATCCGAAAGAATATCCTATCCCTATATTATTTAAAAATCCGTATCGGGCGTGATACGGATTTTCTCTTTTTCCGTTATCGGGGAGTGCAGAGGGAACG
>OGOE01000681.1_pt1 | contig 30957 bp, 47 predicted proteins | sample 1552611 | NCBI WGS metagenome assembly OGOE01 (sample SAMEA2580129, study PRJEB22360) | human gut metagenome | biome: human gut; feature: human-associated habitat; material: faeces | place: Denmark | collected 2008/2010
AGCGCAATTTGATCGCCCCCACATCCGCCGCCGTGGGCATCTGTGCGAGCTTGCCGCTGCTGTCGAGGGTGGCGATGCCGGAGGGCTGGGCGAGTGTTTTTTCTTTCGCTAGTCCTATTTTATTCGCCGTAGTTGTGATACTTTTTACGGATAATTCATCTGCTGTATATGTTGCAATTTCCAATTCGTAAATCGTTCCGCCTGCGTTGATATCCTCTTGTATCAATTCGCCTTTCGGCAGACGCACCTCAAACTTTATCGGATTTTCTGCATTTGACAGATCAATCACTGTAACTAATTGCCCTTCCTGCACTCCATTTGTGGACAAATTAGCATATATTACTTCCTGGGACACTTTGCATACCCTGCCGCATAAAATCAAGTATCCATCTCTGATCTGCACTTGCGCGCCTCCGACTGCCGTCAGCCCGCAACCCGTTAAAATACCGCTTTCGCCCGCAAGGGCATTGTAAAGCACGCCGTCATCTACGGGATTTACCCGCGATTTGTCAAACGTTTTTAGTTCGATCATTTTCCACTCCTTCTTTCCATAATTAATATTTTCGTCAATTCAATCCGGACGGCTCCAAAAATATACCGCATCCGTCCGCGCTCGATTTCGTACCCGGTCAAAACAGTGGGGTATACAACTCCGTCCTTTATGACATTCACCCGGTCCCCGACCTCCGTTCCTCCTAAAAATGTGTTTTCTTCCTGTAGCACAATTTCAATGCAATTCTCAAACTCTGCTTTTGCAAGCGCCTCGTTCGACCTCTCCTTTGCCTTCGCTGAAAAATCGTCATCGTCGATATATTCCACAACCTGTACGCAAGGAGGCGCGTAATCCTCTGCGTAGTACGTCAAAGCTTCGTTCTCATTCCGCTTGTTGACCGCAACGAATTTGTTTGCGGCTCCGTAATCGTCGCGCAAAGTAATTGACCGCTCTAATACGACCGGCAAATCTGCCTCAATCGTTTTCTGCGCTGCCTTCGTCAGGCCGATAGAACATTTAATTTCTTTTTTGGGAATATCGAGAGACATTTTTACCGTGATTCCGTATTTGATTAAGGCTTTTAAAATAATATCGTCAAATAGTTTATGGATATTGTCTTTTAGATTCAGCCGTCCTTCTATTTGATTCGTGCGCGTTTCAATCCGCAAGCCCTCCACCCGCTGTATTTCGTCATCTGTGTCGATCAATTCTTTTTGGACGAGCGCCGCAATAAAGGTTTCCAGCGGCTGTGTATAGATGGCGTTCCGGTCGTAATAAACCTGTATGTCCAGTAGGGATAAAAGCGGCTTCACGGTCAATTTTGTGCGGTTTTTATCATATTCGATTGATTTTACAATCCCTTCATATCCCTCCATGCAGAGATAATCACCGCGCTGACATTCTAAATGCTTTGGCAGGTTAATTTCTGTGGTTTCCAGCGTAAGATAGTCATAAACGATTTTAGGATTTTCAACCTGTGACCATCCGCGAAACGTGAAATCCCGCGCGAATATTTCAACCCTATACTGTTTCGGCAATCTCGTTCACCTCGATAATCACCTTTAAAGTTTCGCTTCCTTCGTGCGAAAAAATCAATTCGCTTTCTCCGATCGGAGCTAGGAGAAAGCGATCTGTCGAAAAGTCTCCGTTTTGGTATTCATCGCAGATCAGTTTTTCGTTTTGGTCCCTGCGCGACATTTCGAGGGTTAAAGGGCTACTGTCTACTATCAATTGCTCTCCGCTGTTGATAACAGTGTTAACCTTCCCGCTCCCAATCACCCGTCCTGACTGCATCATCGTCCAAAATGGATGTTGACAGGGGCCGAAAATGTGGACCCGCATAGGCGCGTTTTCAAACCCTGTATTCACGATTTTTGCGCTCCCCATCGCTCCGTCAACATAGGAGTACGGGTAGGCATAATCATAGGTCTTACCTGATCCTTCTGAGCGCTGCGCCGTTACAATTTGTGTATTCTTTTGCCATTGGGAAATAGAGGTAAAATCGACATCGACCTCACAAAACTCATTATAGGGCGTGATCTCCCGTTTTTTTAGGTTGGATACAATACATTTAATGTATCGCCATTCGCTTCGTTGGCTGTAGCCAAATTGTAGGGGGGCGTAGCGGATAAATTTTAAAAACTCGTTGTACGCATCTTCGCTGTCAAAAAGCATGGTACCTGTTATTATTTTTTGCGACAACAGGCTTTCCACTTTGATAAAATCGTCTCCAACGCGGGAAAAATCGGTTTCCTTTCGAAAGCCGATCCCATCCATATTTTTAAAGATTGCGTCCCGGCGCAGTAGGTCAAATGTCTGGCCATGAGCGTTTTTCAGTTGAACTTTTCGCACTTAAAACGCACCTCCGTACGCAATTCCAAGTTTGCGGTTAAGGTCTTCGACCGCGCGCGCGCCGTCGCGGCTCTGGTAACCATTAAATGTGTTGTTTTGCGTAAATGACATGCTTTTACCACCCGCGCTTCCGCCTGCCGTGGTCATCATTGTGGCATTAACGCTCCCCTGCGTGGCCTCAACAAGCCTGCCGACGCTCTGCTTCATGTTGCTTTGCAGCTTTCCCATCGCGCCGGAAATTCCCTGCCATATGCCTTCAGGGATAAACTTGCCAATTTGATCCGCAAATACGCGAGAGGGAGAGTGGATTTCTAAGTTATCTTTAAATCCTTTTACGATTCCTCCAGAGAAATCCTTGATCTTGTCTTTGATCCAAGTCACTTTATTTTTGATTCCATCCCAAATTCCCGTAACAATGTTTTTGCCGATATCAAGCATCTTTCCAGGCAGTTCTTTGACAGTGTTGACAATATTGTTGAATAGGTCTTGTGCGCCCTCTTTGCCCTTTTGCGCCGTTTCTTTTCCCCAAGAAACCACTCGGTCTTTGGTTTTAGTCAGCCATTCTTTCACACGATCAGGAAGGGATTTGAACCAGTTAACAACCGCATCGATTGTCTGCTTAATCAGGGCAGACGCTCGTTCTTTTACGGACGTGCCCCATTCTGTGACCCGATTTTTAGCGTTTACCAACCACGTCCAAATGCGACTTGGTAAGGTAGCAAACCAGTTTACAACCGCATCTATGGCCGCCTTTATAAGCGCGGTTGCGTGATTTTTGACAGTTGTCCCCCATGCGATAACATTATTAACCGCATTGACTAACCACGTCCATATGCGGCCCGGAAGGGATGCAAACCAATCAACAATCCCTTGTATTATTTTGGGGAGTTCTGTCGTCACCCAATTCCACGCATTCACGCCAAAATTCACGATGTTTGCGAAGATGCGGCCGATTTCATAGCCGATTTTCGCAGGCAACTCCGAAAACCATGCGACGAGCTGCGCGAAAGCGTTCGGAATCGATTCCGTAAAAAAAGTGACTATAGAGTTCCATGTGTTTACAAAAAAGTCCTTGATTTTCTGCAAAAAATTATTGATGAAATTCCGAAACCCTTCGCAGTTTTCATACAACAACTTGAACGCGCCTGCAAATGGATTAACAATCAAGAGCAGCAGCCCTTGCCAATTAGCTTTGATCCAGTCTATAACCGCGTTGAAAGCATTTGGAATCGTGACGGTAAAAAAGGTTTTCAAGGCTTCAACTGCGTTTGATGTAACCGCCTTAATTTTGTCCCATAGTCCGATCCAAAAATTTCGGAACCCTTCGCAGTTTTTCCAGAGGTATATAAATCCCGCTACCAGGGCTGTAATTGCCGTGATAACCAAAAAGATGATATTATGATTCATTGCGAGATTGAGTGCCTTTTGCGCTATCGTTTGTGCCTGTGTAGCGCTTTTGAGCATCTTAAACGTCCCGGAAAGACTCATAATCCCAGATGTCATTTTCGCGATCACCGAGACAATGCCCGCCATAGGAGCAATCGCGGCGACTATCCCAGCTATAACCATAACGGTTTTTTTACCTGATGGGCTTAACTCGTTGAATCGATCCAACAGTTGCTTCACGCTTTGTGCAATCTTTAAAAAGATTGGCCCAAGCGTTTTAGCTACCGTTTCCCCCAAGTCATGCAGGCCGAGCTTCAAATTTTGTGCTGCGAGCTGTGTATCGTCTACTTCATCTACAACTTGGCTATATGTGCTTTCTACGGTACCTGCCGAGTTTTGAATTGCTTTCGTGTAAGATTCGACCTCAAATCTGCCGCCCTTGATCGCGTCGGCAAGGTCCGGCCCTGCCTTTTGCCCAAAAGCTTCTATGGCGAGTGTTGTCGCACTCGCCAAGTCTGGGCAGTCTTTGATCTGCTGCATGGTTTTTGCGAACTCCTTTTGCGGGTCTTTGTTGGCAGCACCCCAAGCGGATATCGCTTTTTTCATTCCTGAAAATGCAATTTCAGTGTTAACACCTGCCTTTTCCCACCCGGCAAAGAGTGCAATTGCGTTTTCTGTGTCTATCCCCAGAGCGCGCATTGGCGCACCATATTTCGCAAGGTTGGTTGTCAGCGTATCAATGGAGATTCCGCTTTTTTGAGCCGCTACAGTCAGAGCATCTAGCAATGGTTTGTGTTGGCCCGCCGAAATTCCTGCGTCCCCCATTGCACGGGTAACAAGCTGTACAGACGTGTTTACGTCCGTTCCATTTACCTTCGCAAATTTCAAAAAATCCACGGACGCAGACTTTAGCTTTTCTCCTGTAAAATCAAGGCGCGTGTTGAGTTCTCCCACGGCAGCCCCGATATCCCCAAAATCGCCCGGAACTTCTTCCGCAACCTGTTTATATACCTCTTGGAGGTCTTTTGCAGTCTCCTTGGTTGCGCCGGTTTTGGTTGCCAAAGTGTCAAGCCCCACGTCAACCTCATCCATTGCCTTAACCGCATACGCGCCCGCACCCACAATAGCAGCAGACACGGGCGCCATAGCTCCGGAGACCTTTTTTGCCCCTTGTGATACGCTGTCGGCCACGCCCTTAATCTTTTCGATCGTTGCGTTCGACTGTGCCGCCTGCTTTTCAAGGCTTTTTAATTGTCCTTCTGTTTTGACAACTTCGCGTTGCAGGGAGCGGTACTGCTCAGCGGATATATCTCCACGCTTAAATTGTTCCTGTGCCTGTTTTTCGGCCTGTTTCAGCGTGTCAAGCTTCTGGCGGGTTTCGCTGACGGCACTTGCAAGCAGGGTTTGCTTTTGCCTGAGCAGTTCCGTATTTGTGGGATCAAATTTTAACTGCCGGTTCACTTCTCGCAGTTCGCTTTGCGTGGTTTTGATCTGCTTTTCTGATTTTTTTAGGGCATCGTTCAGTGGCCTTGTGTCTCCTCCGATTTCTACCGTGATGCCTTTAATTTTTCCTGTACTCATCTTCTCACCCCCCGTTCGCTTTTTGATTTCCAAATTGAGCGCGCAAAGCACCACGGTCCGGTTCCGTCTGCCTAATCGCCCAGCATTTTTTCAGGTATTCCTGCCCCTTCTCTGTTTGCATATAGCGGTAGATTGCCGCATCGCGTAAATAGAGGCAAAAAACAAAATAATTAAGCTCGTCAACCTCGCGGAGATTAAACCCCGTATATTCGCTGACGAGCTTTTCTGGCAATGTTTGGATATCAAAATGTCCCGCATCACCCTCGGCGGGATAATACGGGACATTCAGTTTTTTTGATTTTGCACCTCCGCAATCCACGATAAAAACGCCTCAAGAATCGCTTGCAGTTCGTCGAAATTGAGTTCTTCGATCAATTCACGCGGGACCTTGTATCCAGACTTATTTTTAGACAGTAGCTTTTGCATCGCATCGGTAAGCATATCAATCTGGTTCTCATCCTCCCCGGATTTACTGAGCGCCATGAGGCGTTTCATCGTTTTCAATTTCGGAGGCTCGATCTCCAGATCGATATCTCGCTTTCCGTCATCCGCTTCAACGGTCAGTCGCAATCCAAAATAGCGCTTTGACAGTGTGGTAACATCAAACATGTGTTATCCCTCCTGATCAGAGGCTTTGTCGATTTCCTCCGCATAAATGATTTTTGTTCCCTCCTCGTCACATGCCTGCGCCGAGAATTCAGCGTCAATGACAGTCTCCTTATCTTTTGTGAACGCGAGCGAGAATCCAGCGGTATTGCGGCCAGCGATAGCGAGATAGACATTCCCATATTCTGCGTCCTTGTGCTCAAACAGGATGACATAGACTTTTCCGTTGTCGTTACTGATCCCACCAATTTTCACGATACGCAGCCCGTTTGTGGTATCCTCTGTGACCCGACCAGTTGCGCAAAGCTTTTCAAGCACGGCGCCGTTCCATGTACAAATCCCGCTTTTCAACGTCGCTTCTTCTTCTGTGATAATTGTTTTGGTAACATACCCAAAATCATCCTGTGCCGTGTAAAAATTCGGCTTATATTCTAAGCTCGCGCCGCCCTGAATTCGCCCCAAGAGGAACTCATCTGTCGCCATGTCCTTGATAAGCTGGGCAACATCTCCGATGCTCTCCTTAAACTCTTTGATGTAAAGCTTTCCGCTTCCAAGTGTAATAGTGCTTGAATTTCTTTTCATGTGACGATCTCCTTTTCTAAAATTTCGTCGAGATAAAACAATGTCAGGAAACATTCTTCTTTGCTTAACCACTGCCGTTCTTTTTCGTAATGGATTCCCGCTGCTTCGATAAGATCGACAACTGACTCATCATTCCCGTCCTCTGTGTAGTGCTCGATCGTTAGGTTGTGCACCGTCAGGAGGTTTCCAAAATCGTGCCCCCTCCTGCTTGTATCATCCAGATAAACAATAAACGGGGCTTGTATTTGCTTTGTAAAGGCGGTTTCCGCGACCGGCTCTCCCGTCTGTTCGAGCCAAGATTTAATATTCACTCTGCGCCGCCTCCTTCGCAATTTCGAGCATATTCGATTCCGCGAGTTCTTCTCCGTATTTGATGTGCGGAAAGGCGCGGGAACGGCCTCCCCACGGCATAGCATGGCCGTTTTCCAATAAATGCGTTAAGCGGTAATACGGTGCCGCAACGTACCATGTATACGATCTTTGATAGGGTGTTTCGATCGTCCTCGAAAGTCGAAACGCTTTAACATACTCTCCTGTGCCTCCAAATGTAACGTGGTCTTTAATCGTCTGGTTTACCTGTTTGGCCGTTTTTGTCACTCCGCCTTTTACATCCTTAGATACCCCAGTTTCATAAGCTTCCAACTCTTCTTTGATTGCAAACTCTAAGTCCAAAATTCCGACAATCCGTCCCAACGCTATCCCCTCACAATCCCATATTTTTTGAGCGTAAGGACATAACACAGCGGGTTGGTATCGTCAAGCGCCTGCACCTGCTCGATCTTGTACTTTTTTCCGTCTATGATCGCATCGTCCTGCGGCGATATGCCTCCCGGTACGCGCGGAACATGGATGAGTTTGCTAATCTCCGTCCCCGCAGTGCGGGCGGCATAATGGCGTTTGATGCCAACAACGCGGTTTCCGTAGTGTATCCTTAGCCTTTCTCTGCTACCTTCCCGGATGATTTCGAAAGCCCCATCGTTAAAAGTCAAAAACTCATTCGGCGTTTTCGGTTTCACTGGTTTTCACCTGCGCATTCAAATGCAAGCTCAGCAGATCGGATGCAAAATTTCGCTCGAACGCCTCTAGTGCACGTGAGTTTGCATACCTACAATAGTCGAGTAGGAGCCGACGCGGCTCCCCTTCCTCGTCAAAATTGAGCGGCGCGCCTGCGATTTGCTCCAGGCGCGCCTTTCCTCTCGCGATGTAGCCGTCAATGCGTTTTTCCGTCGATATGTCATCCCACGTGATATCTAACTCCTGCATCACAGCTTCAAATAGTTCCATTTTTCACACCACCCGTCAGGATGCGGCTGTTTCTTTTTGCCTAACCGTCACCTCATAATTGGCCGGTTCTAATCCAAAAATGTCTGCCACGACAAAGGCGTTTCCGTCGAGCGGCATTCCATCGCCGTACATTTTAGTGATGTAAACCCGCTCGTCATCCAAAAAACGCACTTCGTCTGAGTATTCGACCTTGCCGCCCGCACCGCCTTTGCCAACGCCCATAAAATATCGGCTCGCAAGGCCAAAGATTGCCTTTCCGTCTGGGACATTAACGTCCTGCACGATGTCCGTAGGATACGGCATGACATTTTGGACGTAGGTCCCATTGGGCGTTAGGTAGGTTGTCGCAGGCATTACCTTATCAAAATAATCGGTCGGATTTACCGCCATCAGCAGCCTCGGGACGGCGCGCTTACGGTTATTCGGCCCTTTAGAGATTGTTTTTGCAATGCTTCCAATTGTTTTCGGCGAGAGATCGGTAATTTTTACCGCTTCTTTGTCGGGATATACGCCTTCCGTGACACTTCCGTCCGGATTTTTCATCATGCCAATTGGCTCGTTTTTACCGGTGCCCGCAATGATTGCCTTGCACAAACCAGCGCCGAGTGCTTCCGCGAGTACAGCACGGACGTATGCGTCGATCCACTGCGGCCCTGCATCCATCATGTCTTTTGAGATGACCATAAAGGCTGTAAGCTTCTTGGTGCCGACTTCCACCTTTGCAATTGCGCCATCCAGCTCTTGCGTGATCTTGCTCCCTAGCGGCCCCCATACTGCAAACTGCACGCCCTTTTTGTTGACGATCATCTTCGTAAGCGTCGCCGTATTCTGAATGCTGATCGCGCCAAGCAATGGGAATATGGTCTTGATATCATCAAGCACCTGATCGATAACCGTTTCTGGAAAGGCGTTTTCAAGGCCCTCAAATCCTTTTTCTATGCTGTCCTCGCGAGCCGCCTTGATGAGTGCTTTGTAAAATTTGGTTTCATCCGCCGTCAGTGTGCGCACGCCACGTTTCTCAAGGATCGCATTATCCTTTGTCTTCTGATATTCTAAATAATCGTTTTCGATTCCTTTACGCATTTCTTCCGCAAAGGAGCAAAACACCTCTGCAACCTTTTCCTCGTCGTTCGTTTTGAGCGCGTCGGAAAACTTTTTGCGAAAATCGTCTCTCGTAAAATCACTGCTTTTCGGCATGTCTGATACCTCCATTTTTATTCTTTGTCTGCAAAAATTGCTTGCAATCTCTTCATGAGCGTCTGCGGCGGAGCTGCTTCCTTTTTTCCGCCGTAATCCTTCGTTACCCCTGCCTCCGGCTGAGCGGGGACAACGAATGAGATTTCATATGCATCTTTCGGGTCGTCAAGGGCTTTATAGCAGGTTTTCCCATCATACTCCTCGCCTGCGCGGTGCTCGCAATACGTTTTTGTGTTATCCGCTTCGCAAATTGAGCAGGTCACCCGGCCAATGGCGCATCCAATGGATACCTCTTTTTTAATACCGGCTTTAATCTCCGCGATCAAACCCTGATTTTTGTCTGTCCTGACCATGTAACAATAGGCGATGAGCTGTGCGCCCTGCTCGCCGGTTTTGGATTTCGCTCCCGTGGTTGTAACTTCTGCTCGGTATACGCGAGCGATCTGGCCGTTTGCGGACCAATCATGATCTGTAATCATGGTTTTCCCGACGTACAGTTCAGATAGTTTTTTCAGTGCCGATTTTGTGAATGCCTCACCATCACGGTCAATGTCGTTTCCACACGCAATTACTCGAAAAGCAAAGACTTCTTCAGCTGTTATCGGCGACAAGGTAAGCTGATTAATCTTTTCGAGTTCTGCGTCATCAACTTCAAGCCCAGTCACTTTTCCGGATTTTTCAATCTTCATTTACTTCACCCCCTCCCGCTGCTGGTAATTTTGCAATGCCCGCATAGTTTTTAGTCATCCAGTGCATACGACTCCACCATGTATTGAGCGGTACATCGCCCAACTTTTCACGCAGGTCGTCGATATTGTAAAGGCCAGCAGAAATCAATTTATCAGCCTTATCTGCGGTTGAAAAAACGTCAATGTGCTTCACACATGTTGTATCGATCATGAGCTTATAACCGTTAATATATGCCTCTTTTCCATAATACTTTCGGTTGATCTCCGTCTGGATGAGATCGCACAAGGGGTCGACGCAGAACGTTAAGAATTCATCCACTAAACTCTCCACGTCCGCAATCTCCCCTTGCAGGAGAGCAGGCGGAATTTTAAATGCTTGTGCAACACGCATGAATGCTTCTTTTGTGATATTGGCGATGTCATTTACCTCACTAGTGGATTTTTTGCTTCCTTCTCCAGAAATCTCGTCATATTTAATTCCCCTCGGAAGGACTACAAGAGCGTTTTCTTCTTTAAAATAGGATTTAAAGCGATTTCCGTAAAGGTCGTTTAGAGCCTTTTGCCATGAGTCGTTTTGCTGCGGTGTTGTCTCGGTTGTTACAATGCCCTTTCTTCCGCCCGCTCGTTTGTATTTGTTAACCGCCATCGACAGGAGGCCGGAATATCCTTTCATTAGACTGGACAACAGCGCTCGTATGCTGATCTCTGAGTATCTAAAATACATGACATCCTCGGCATAAAAGGTCTTTTGGAAGGTGAGTTCCCCGCGTCGGACGCTGGTGAAGGTGTCGGGAAAGAGTGCATACTCCGTATGGACAAAATCATCCGCTACGATCAACTGCCCGTTTTGCTCGATGACAAGGCACTCGTTATAGTACAGGAGTTTCCGCACGATTTCCCCGATAAACTGAGACGAGTTTTGATTGACGTTCGGCTCTATGTTCCAGACATAATGATCGCCTTTCTTGACCGGAGTTCCTTTCGCGAGAGTTTTAAACTCGCACTTACTGACAGCGCCCGCTATCAGGTTGATCGCCATTTGGATCGCAAAGTCTTCGACCGCAAGCTTATATTGCTGCGTTTCAATTTTCTCTGCAAGTGTGATCGTGTCTTTTTCGCCAAACATATCGCGTATCCATTCGATAATCCGCAACCATCCACCTTCCTTCTACTAAGATTTTCAGGGTTACTCTTCAGATTTTTGATTTTGCTTCATCGATAAGCCGGTTAATGTTCTGCCAAAGCGCGTTTATTTCGCGTGTTTTTTTTAACGCCTCATCAACCCCGTTTACTTTAAGTTCAACTTCGATACCTGATTTCCTGTCTTTCAATCTGCTTACCTCCTAATAGCTGTAGATTTGTACCTCTTCATAATCCCCTGAGCAGTTTCCGCAGTCCGGTAAATCCTCACTGGCGCAAAAGGCATGCACAAGAGCCATAAAGCCGTCCGTTTTTCGTGACTTCTCTTCTTTTTTTTGATAAACCATGTTTCCGTCTTTGTCGGTCGCAACGCAGGTGTTCCAGGTGTACCATCGCATAAGTGGATTATTTCCCCATACGATCCGCTGCGTTGCGAATGCACTTGCAATGACGGGTGCCCATCGCATTTGCGTGACGCGCTTCGTCAGGCGTATGTTGTTGCGCCCGCCTTTGTCGGTGTCAAATCCATGTTGTTTTAAACTTGCTGATAGCAATGTGTATCTAAAATTGTCCATCCCCATTACGGTAGTTTGATAAATTCTTGCCTGCTCTTCAACCCACTGCGTTGGGATTTCCGGCGACACTTCCGGCGCGTCCACAAACGTTAAGAGGTCCTTCGCCTCCCACTCTTCAAGTGGGGCTTTTATGCGCGGCAAATCCAGCGAGTTTTTGCAAATCCATGAGTGCGTGATCCAGTAATATACATCGTCTTTTTTAAACAGTAGACCCGCCGCAATTAAATCCTGCGTTTTGGCATAGTCGATTGCAGCTACGCACGGGCATCCGGCCAGGTCTGGCAACGGGCGACTTGCAGCGAGCACATTTTCCCACGTTGTTACATCTTCATCTTCCTGCTCGGCAGGCATATTCATCCTTTTCACCACAAATGATGCAGCACGATTCGGGCTATTTTTGTAAGTAGCATATTCCTGCTTGATTTCCCGGAGCAGCGTCCCAAATTCAGGGTATGCTAGGGACGGATTTGCCTTTACCCACATATCCGGTTTGTCAACCTCTTCAATGCTGTCCAGATGGCACATAAAAGGGAGCATGCCTCCGTCATCCTGCCCGCGGAACAAGACTCCCCGCGCCTGTTCCTTCAGGTCGTCCAGCGGCCCTCCCCGGATGTATCCGTCTGTTGTGATGATGGTCTTTCGCGGATGCTTCTTTTTTCCGAGCCCTGTTGTGGCAACGTCCACCATCTTATAGTTCTCATAAGCGTGGTATTCATCAAATACAACCGCGCCCGGTCTGCCTCCGTCTTTGGTCTTATAGCTCGACGTGCGAAATCGGATGCGCGACCCGGTCTTTAAATTCGTGATGCATTCAACGTTCCATTTAAAATACTTCTCAAGTTTTTTCTTGTTTTCCTCCAACACGGAGCGAATGTCGTCCGGGCTGGTTTTGGCCTGATCTTCCGATGTGGCGAAAATGTCCACATCGTAATTCTGCACACCGTTGATAGGGGTAGACCACGCAAAGGACTCAAACGATTCATAACCGTTTTTTCCAAATCCACGACCGCCGTAGAGAAATAAAATAGGCCAGCGAAGTTCGCCGTCATCCTGATAAGTGCAATTATGCAAAGCAAACACAAACGTCTCCCACGGAAGAAGGCGAAACGGGAAATACTGCTGCAACCCTAGATATCGCTTTAACTGCTGTTCATCGACATAGATATCCTCCTCTTCAAAACAGTTTTCGACATGGTTACATAATGCGAGCTGCTCCTTGCAAACCGGGACTTTCCCCGATCTGACGTATTCAATATAGCTTTCGACTTCATAGGTCACCGTCATCATCCCCGGATGCAACGCACTTCTCCGTGCTGATTCCCAATTTTTCGAGGATGGAAAGCATTTGCCGATTTACGTTAACGATTTCTTTGACGGAGGGGTTGTTTTTCTTCATGGGAATTCCGACCGACGAGACATCTTCATATACGACTCCGCGCTTGTTGATGTCCGTCACGAGTTTATTTTTGATGCTCCAAAGTTTCATATAATCTTCAATCAAATCCGAAAAGCAAGCGACATCCGCGCCTTTCTCCTTGAGCTGCTCAATAAGCGATTCGCGCACATCGCCTTTTTTAATTCTCACGTTATTTCGCCTCCCGTGATCTCTTTAAATGCGCCCATATAAAAATTATAGAGCGGTTCGCTTTTTTCAAAGCTAAACTGCTCTATGCTTGGATTTTCGTTTAAGTTTGAGGACGTTTCGATTACAAATTTGCCCTTTGAGGTATCTAATAAAATAACCTTTGAGTGGTTATTGAGGACAGCAATCCTCCATCCATTTCTTTCACATGCCGTCTGCAAATCGGTGTAATATCCATACGATTTTCCAATTTCGCTATCGTTTTTCATTACACTTCCGACAATAAATGTTGCGTTCTCAAGCTTCCCCTGTCGATGCAACTCATTTAAAACCATCAGATGCTTTTTCCCAACGCGCAGGGTGGACACCATCATACGATAAATTTTAGCCTGATCCGCGACCACTTTGATAAAACCAATCGCGCTAAATCCTCCGACTGAGATATACTCTCCCTGCCTGGCAAATCATGGCACAGGCTTTCAATCTCGCTTTTTTCTCTCATGATATGAAACTGGTACCGCTTTTTCGGTAATTTTATGATCTCGTTCCCCATAAAAAATCCCTCGCGCGCGCGAGTGCCCGGAATTGTCTATCCTATTTCCCGATATCCCCTATATTGACCGCTTTTCAAAATTTTTGACCGGGGGGTCACCAACGCTCATCGTTCCTTTTATTTTTTTGGTCTCCTGAATGATGAATTTCGTAATGACATGATTCGCACAAGGCTATCAGGTTATCTCTTTTGAGTGCAAGCGCTGGACACTTTCGCAACGGCTTTATATGATGCACTGTATCAGCAGGCGTGTATTTGCCCTTACTCTTGCAAATCTGGCATTCCCCATGCTGTTCTTTTAACACTTCCGCTCGCAACCGTCGCCATCGCTTAGAGATGTAAAAGGCATGCACATTGTTACTGTTGATGAGTTCCACAACCCATGCTGCTACCTGCTGGCTATTCATCTGATTCCCTCCGCAAAATGTCGTCGGCGCTGCCTGGAGACAGCGCCGACATATAATAAAGGAAGGCCCGGTACTACCGCCCCGGACAGGCGAACGAAGAGTGCCAGCCCTCACGCTCTCCACACTATCATTATAGCATTATAAAACGGACACAAACGGACACAAGAGGTCAATGATGGACATTAATTTGCGGGATGCTGTAGTTATGAACAAACGCATTGCCATCAAATTTTATAGCCAATATATGTATAGCTTCCTTGTGCCGCCTCCTGCACGTCCTTTCGCTACAGCAGACTCGCTTCGCTATTTCCCTCCACCCCTTCGCCTCTTTATATTTTTGATTGATAATTGTGCGTTCTGAGATCGGTAGGGCTTTTAGCTCGTTTTGGACTTTAAATTTAAATAGCTTCATTTGTTCAAGCTGCTCTCTTAGTTCGTCTATTCTTTCCGTGTCTGCTTGCGCCGCACGGATCGCCGCTGCTTCGGTCGGGCTGTGAAACCCGTTTTTACCGCGGCATTCCGTCCATGTTTACGCCTGAAAGAGAGCAATATATTTCTTCTGCGTCTCTGATTTCCTGCGCTTGGAGTTTTATTTCATCGTCTATGCAACCGTAATATTCCAGCAAATGAATGACGTGCTCTATGTTCATTCTCATACCTCCTTTCTCGGGGCGAATCTAATGCCGCAAAAACTCACACCCGCTCTCTTTTAGAGCCGATTCCAGCTCTGTCTGAATTTTATTTACTATTTTCACAATTTCATTAATTTTTTTGATGCAGATATTTATTGCCTCCATACAAGTACGCGCGTCGGCTCTGCTATCATGCAGTATCCCCTGATTATTTGAGGGACGGAGTTTGATGTTGATTTCCTCAATCTGTTTATTCAATCCCGCTCGCCTCCTGATGTGGTTTTCTAATTGTTTCTATTCTCTCTTTTAGACGATCTATCTTCTCTTCGATTTCGCCCTCCGCACATCCGTACCCATAAAGCATTTCCATTTGCCACAGCATGATTTGCACGTCGGCAATTTCCTCTTGGATATTTTCCAGGACCTTCATACCCTTTGCAGTAAGCCGCTCTTCTATCTGCAATCGCCGGAATTTAAGCAAGGCTTTGATAAGCTCGCTGCACTCCTCAATACATACATCTGTCTGCGCCTCACGGCCGTATGTATCAATAGCGGCACAAAGCACATCTGCATATTTATCGGGTAATTGCATCTATATCACTCCTTATCGATTTGTAATTGATTGTTTTGGTAAGCCTCAAATAGCGTTTGTCCTGAGGCGCTCACCATGTACGGCAAAAAGATTTCCTCCATCTGTACCATTTCGGATTCTAGGATCGCCATCTGGGCTTCAACCCAGTCTTTGACGATGCGCCACGCCACCCGCTCGGCCTGCTCCCGGTCACATTTAATCTTTTGCCTTATCAAAACTTTATGTACTGCGTCCACATTTGCAGGGAGGCGGATTCCGCGCGTCCCAAAAGGCGTGTCAATCATAAAGGAGATAGACGTGATCCTCCCGCCGTCGTCATAGTCCTGCAATATCTTTTTGGCGCCGTGCTTGACCAGTTGGCCTTGTATCTGTCCTAATGTATTGAGTAATGGCATATTACTTCATCTCCATTTCTGTTGGCGATGCTGGAATGTATATTCCGTATTTTGCCCAGACCTCACACGCTTTGTCGTATACGCCCGCTCGCTGCAAGCAACGATATTTGCATGTAGGGCACCATTTATGATGTCCCGGCCAGTAGTCCGGTTTTGCAACGGCTTTAATCGCCATAAATCTCAACCGGCACAGCGCATTGGCGTGGATACGGTCGGTATATATGATGCTATACACCATATAGCGGATTGTTCCTTTCATTTTTGTGCCTCCTTTTCAAGCAATTCTGCTTGCACTATCCCGTTGAAAATCGGATAGAACTGCGCTGGAACCACCGCGTTGCCTAAGCATTTAAGTCTGTCCACCCGACGGGGAACCCCATGAGCCATTCTACCCACGTCGGGTTCAATTGGCCACCAATCTGATCGTTCAGGTTTTTGCTCCCCTGCGGGTCGGAAAACCTCTCCTGCTGGCCGGTTCTGAAATCCCGTGCCTGCGGGGTTGGAAACAGCGCTGCTACCGCATCCAGCCTCGCATAGCTTTGTTTTCCGCTTTTTCCCATATGCCGGACCGTCCCGTTTTTCGTTATATGTGGATTGATTGCTGTTCTCCCGCAGTCCGATGCGCTCGGCGTCGGCCACATCTGAACCGCCTGAATCAGTTTCATTCCGTGTTTTGTCCCTGTATATTCTTTCTCTTTCAGATCCCCGCACGCTGCGTCGAATTGCGTTATTGTAGGCAATAATTGCGACCCTGTCTCTGCGGTGCGGGGCATCGACGCCGCAAGCTGGAATAACAAACGCCCTTGTTTCGTAGTTTTGGGCTTCCAGGTCAGATAACACCTGGTCGAGCGCCATATTGACGATTCCAGCAACATTTTCTCCAACAACCCAAGTGGGCCGGAGCTCCTGGATAACTCTGAGCATTTCCGGCCAGAGGTAACGGTCATCATCCGCGCCTCTTCGCTTCCCGGCGACGGAGAACGGTTGACAGGGGAACCCGCCTGAAAGAACGTCAACTGTTCGCAGCCCTGTTCGGTCATAAAAATCGCCTCCACTCAGCGTGCATATATCCCGCCACTTGGGCACATCCGGCCAATGCCGGCACAGCACCTGATACGGATAGTCTGCAAATTCGCATTGTCCAACCGTGCGGAATCCGGCCCGCTCGGCTGCCAGATCAAGCCCTCCGATCCCGGAGAAGAGGGATAGATGCGTCAAGTGTTTCATACATCACCTATCTCTATCTGCCCATCTAGATTTTTATCCTCCATCCACCAGTTCCAAACATCATCTACGGTGCTCCACATGGTGTTGTCTCCCGGCCTGAGCTTACGCCGTTCCAGCATTCGCGCGAAAGCGTGTTTGTACATCATTTCATATTTGTGAAACTGTTGAAATGCAAAATGTCTTCCTTCCCCTGCCATTGGGCAACCGATGCATCCAACGCGGGAAAACCCGCATTGATATAACGGGTTGACATTAATGCGCTCCGTGTGGATATAGTCCCATAAAACATGATTGGTCCAATCGATGATGGGGTTACATGTAGTTTCCCGCTGTTTCATGCAGATTTCCATCCATTGGCGGCGAAGATCATTGTCGTTGTTGAGATAAAATTCATCACTCAGATATAATTGTTCATTTTCCTCTTGGGGACTTACCGTTATCCTGTCTTTTTTTGTTCGGCCAATTGCTTCGAATTCGCCCCGACCTCTACGGTTATTGCTTTCATCCCAGCGTACTCCGGTTATTATTGCGCGGTGGTTTCCCGCTGTTTCTTTGAGCACTGCACAGCAATATCGCATAGTTCTTGTCGGCGGCATGAGTTTTTCTTCAATCAGCCGCCACATTGATGTTCTTTTGCCTTTGTAGGTGGGGTAGTCGATCTTGCAATGTATCCCTGCTGCCTCTAACATTGCAAATTTTTTCTTGACGTGCTGGATCGTTTGCGGCGCATCTGCCGTAGTCAGGCTATGGCATACTTCAAACGGTATTCCTGCCCTTTGGGCTAGCTCTAAGCACACATCGCTGTCTTTTCCGCCGCTGTAGGTGAGCAGCAACGGCTTTTGATAATGCGCAAGGCTCACTTGTGATCCAAGTTTCAGCCTTTCAATTGCTTTCTGTTCTAAATCCATTTTTGCCTCCATTTCGAATCCCGGGGCTTTCCGTCCGGGTGATCGGGCCGGACGCTGTTATTAAAATCTCAATTGATATTCAAAGTTCATCCAGATTCCCTCCCTGTCAAATACCCTTCAAACTCTATCCGCTCGCCATCCGACATCGGGCACCAAACAGGGATCCCCTTCCACCGTTTGTACCGCATGTACAGGGGATATACCGCAGGATGGTTGATGTTCAGTGTGTATCCATAGGGATTGTCTTTGACGATTGATTCTGTAGATAATTTCATACTTCACGTACTCTTATCCCAAGCACCCAAAGCATAAGCTTTCGCTTAATGATGTAATCTTTGGGGCGGAATCCTTTCGCGTCTTCTACCACCATGCTGCCGTTCTCTTCATACACAAAGTCGGCTATGTATTTAACCGCCCTTTCGCCGTCTTGCTTAGGGACAAGCTCAAACGGAACTTGGCATCTGAGATTACGGATTTTCCCAGCTCGCTGGAGTAGTTTTAATTCCGCGTATCGTTCCGCTTCATGCCTGCTGTCAAACTTTATTCCCTCCAGAAGCGTCTTCTGCGCGTGATACTTGTTCACTTTTGAAAACCTCCGTATAAACTTGCCTTACCGCTCGCTTTGCTACATTATGGCCGTATAATTCACAATACGCCTTAAACGAAGTTCTGAGCTCCAAGATAATGGCCTCATACCCGATAGGCTCATTCATTCTCTTCACCCCGTTTCTGGTATGAAATCGACGTGTGAAGCGCGTTATTCATGTATTCATCAAGATCATACGAGGGTTCTCTATCGCCCGATTCTACTTGCCGGATAGGATAATTTTTGTTCTCGTAGTTTCCTTCTGTGATCTTTTGCCAATTTGCGGGCTTTAAAATCCAGTCGAAAGAACAGCCATGCCATTTCCCGTCGCGCCCGGTGAGAAATTCGCTTCGCTCTATTTTTTTGCAGACATCACGAAATTCATCTACCGATATTTTTTTAGCACGTAGGGCTTTCTTCCGGTTTGCAGTCCACTTATCAATAGCATTTGGCTTTGGAAGAGAAGGGCAGCAATCAATGAATGCTTTACGGTAATCGTCATATGGGAAACTGTCAGCCGCCTTGGGCGGCGTTCCTTCCCCCACACCCCTATCCTCTCCTATCTCTAACCTATCCTTACCTAACTCTAACCTAACCTCGGTATCCATTTTGTACACATCGTGTACACGCTTTGTATACATCCCGTTTTTCTCAAGGATGAGTTGTGATTTTTCGTCAACATACTGCGTTTCATGATACCTATCTTTTTGGATGTAATTGTGGATTCTCCAATCCCGAATAACACACACTCCGCTTGTGAAAGGGATGATGAATTGTTTCATAATCAGCATTTTCAAATCATCTTCACTGCATCCAACCATTCGTGTGATTTTTTTAGGTGAAGATATGAAACCGTCGTCATCCGCTCTAATAGAAAGCTCGTAATAAAGGAGCCTTGAAGAGATTGGCATATCTAAAAATGCATCGGTATCAATAACCTTTAGGCTGAACATCCTTCGTTCCGCCAAACTCAGCGCCCCCTAAAATGTAATCTGTTCTTTCGGCATCTTTGGTTTCTGCAAATGTCGAAAATGTGCTCTTACCGGCACAACGTCCTCTCCTTCCTGCTCTGCAACATACCTCCGCAGCGCTTCCACAGTCTGTGCTGTTTTTCTAATTCTCCCGTCGCTTTCCCGCAGAAATTCTTTTATTTCTCCTACATTGTTGCTTTTCCAGTAACCTTTATCCGCACTGGATGATAGAATGTGCGCTCCTTTTCGCCTAGCGTCCTCTATAAGCGCCCTAACCGTGCGATCCGGTAAACCGGTACGTCTTTGCAGTTCGTGGCGAGAAACGGCATTTTTGCGCCCATAAGGGATATACTCGGTAATGTCGATATTCATGGTTCATTCCTCCTTCAAAAAGGAAGATCATCGTTTCCGATTTCTTCAAAATCATCATTGGACACATTTAGATTTGGCTTTCCGCTTCCGATTTTGGATCCGCAGAAGCTTACGTTATCCGCCACAATTTCAACTGACGTCCGTTTATTCCCGCTTTTATCTTCATATTTTCGCGTTTGAATTGATCCCTGAATGGCAATCATGGAGCCTTTCGCGAAGTATTTCTCCACAAACTCTGCTGTCTGCCTCCATGCAACCACATTCAAAAAATCCGCCCGACGCTCCCCATCCTTCTGACAGTTGCGGTCTACCGCAACTGTGAAGGAAACGACGGATAGGCCTGATTGTGTGGTTTTCAGTTCCGGGTCTTTTGTCAGGCGACCCATAATGACAACGTTATTAATCATGCTTCGTCCTCCAAATAATTTTTGTGAAATTCCTGTCTGAATTCTTCAATCGTCCAGTTGTTTTTCATCATTGCTTTTCTTTGACCCCATTGATGGAGTGAAAGCATTGTTTCGGAGTTCCTATGTACTGATTTCGTCCCGTTCCTATGGCAGCGATCCCCGCACAGATAAACCTTCAAGCCGTATTTTTCGCTTTTCTTCCGCATAGCCCCGCCGAAGATGTGATGGCATTCCAGTGGATCGCCGTTGCCGTTTCTCCCACAAAGCCAACAGACACGTTCATCCATTTTTCCAGCCTTCTTTCAGTAAAGCGAGTTCTCTCGGTGTCATTGTTTCGATCCCCTGTTCCTTGCACTCCATCACAATCAAGTCAATCAATCGTGACATTTGCCGTGTATCATATTCGCTTGATCCATAGTAAGAAATAACGTTCGTGTATCCATCCAGTTTGCTGTGGCCCATTTCCTCACAAATCCATCCAATCCCGTGGGTCTCCCAGATTCGCTTGTAATGGGCCACAGCCTCGTTCTTGATGGGGGTTACATAATAATTTCCCCCGATCGCACGGATCGCCTCGCAGTATACCTCCAACGGAGTGATGCGCAGCCTGGCGGCAAGCTGCCCGATCAATACCCAGCAATAGGCGTTTGCATCAAGGGATCGTTTTTTTCGATATTCCTTTAATTCCGCAACATACTTTTTACCTGGCTCCTGATTCTCGCAATATTGCTTTGCAGTTTCCGGACTGTCTACTAAGATGGACAGCCATGTCCCTCTCTTATCCCGCCGCCACTCAGCTTCCGTGTACTTAATTTCAGTCATAGCCCTTCACACTCTTGCCTATCGGCCTCTTCTTTCTTTGCTTTTTCTTTCTTAATCCGTTCTTTCATTTCCAATATAGCTTTTACATAGCCTTCAATATTTTTAGGGTGTTTACGCATGACAGCGCGGAATGCTTTTTCGTAAGGAGTTCCAGTAATTTCTTCATACTCTTCGCAATAAAGCAACAACCCTCTTCGGGTTTGCTCTGTCTCTTCGTCAATGTAAGGATCATCACTAAATCCCCATTCAAAAACTCGCTCGTTATTCTTATCGACAATGCATAGATATTTGATCTTTCCTGTATTGCGGTTTACTTCCAAGCGGGAAACAGTGAACGAAATATATCTGTTCTTTGGCACATGTTTTGATTTTCCGTCATTGCTTTTCTGCTCTACGGTATCGATTTTGATCCAAATTGGAATTTTCGTATACAACTCCCGGCCGATCCCAAGGCTGAAACACGCTCTTTTGAAAGCATCGCTGGCCTCGCCCTTGACTTTCTCGGTGTAGGACGCAACGCCGCAGTCCTGTTTCGCCACCCAATGTTTATGCTCGTCATCCCACACCTCTATTGTGCAATACAGAGCGCCTTTGATCTCCGTGTATGTATCCTGCCAGCCAAGCACTCCAAAGGTTTCGTCCAAGATTCTCCGGCAAGCCCGGCTATCAACATATAGCAAAAACTGTGCATTACCTTCCACACAACCCTTCATGCGAAGGTCAACTTCATCTGCCCGAAGCGGTCTGATATCTTTCATAATGACACCTCAATGGAAATCCGATTCTCTTAACCCCGTGATCTCATATGGAGAGGCAGGTCGGTAATACATGGAAACCTGATCTTTTATATCCGAAATTTCATCCTGAAGGAGTTCACGTTCGGCTTCCATTTCGGAAATCTGATCCCCTAATTCGTCGATATAGTCTAAAACCTGCTGGATCGTGTAGTTCACGCCTTGATCCAGTTTTCCGTAACATGCAGGCATAGTGATAAATAATTGGCTCAAATCAATTTGCATTTGACATTCCTCCGATTGTCCCATATACTAAGAATGGTTTTATTGTGTTTGCCGCTTTTCCGATGGCAGTCGGGAAGCGGCTTTATTATTTTGCTTCGATTAGCTCCAATATCCCGCACTCCTGCACCCGGTGGAACTGGTTGGCAAACGGCAGCAACGCATCCCGCGCCTTGATGTACTCTGGATCATCACAGTCCAGCGCGCACAAATGGTACGCAAACTGCCGCGCTATACGGACGTCCACTTTAACGCCCAGACTGCCGCGCCATAGCGGCCAACAGGCGTAATCGATGTTAGCTCCGCGCAGGTCGGCAGCGCGCAGGTCGGCTTTGCTCAGGTCGGCAACGCACAGGTCAGCTTCGCACAGATTGGCTCCGCGCAGGTCGGCAGCGCGCAGGTCGGCAACGCACAGGTCAGCTTCGCACAGATTGGCTCCGCGCAGGTCGGTTCTGTGCAGGTTGGCTCCGCACAGGTCGGCTCCGCACAGGTCAGCTTCGCACAGGTCAGCTTCGCACAGATCGGCTCCGCGCAGGTTAAAATCTAATAACCTGTCCATCTCCCCACGTGCGATCAGGTTTATGGCCTCTTCCCGGTCAAACTTTTTCTTTTCCATGATGATTCTTCCTTTCTCCTCCGTTTTATCTTTTTGGTCACCCTACTCTCCCACTCCACCAGCTTGTCCTCCCGCCAACACGCTATTGCTACCAGCGCGATAGCAGCAAGGCCGAGGGCTGCCTCAATCCAGATCGACATTGGCACCTGCCTCCTCAAGTGCGGTGATCATGCAACCTCTGTATTCAACCTCTAACAATTCTTTTCTGCGCATCCGTACGAGGCTATCCATCAGATCGTCCCAATTAAATGTAATCCGCTCGGGCGCCCAACTTTTAAGCGTCCGCAGGCATTCAAATGCATCTGAGATCGCATCGCAGGTGTAGGATAGTGGGTAATCGCCGTTGGTGATTGTTACTTTATATTGTCTCATGAGGTGTTCTTCCTTTCTTCTCGCTCTTCGAGCCACTTTTCATAGGCTTCCTGCACACCTGGGCGGGCGAAATATCGTTCCACCGCGCGCAGCGTTTGGCGAGCCAAGTATTCGGCCTCAGTTTGGGGCATTTCGGATATGTTGATTTTGGGGTTCACGCTGCGCCTCCTTTCTTTGATTTAAGATGCCTTCTTCTTATCTTCCGGAGACCGGTGGCCCTCCGAGATTCCCGCGCGAGCATAATACCCTGCATTAGGCCCTCGACAAACCGCTTATCTGATTCGGTCAAAGCACGGTAGGCGGGCAAGACTTCGTTGATCATCTTTTCGGATGCCATTGTTTTCACCTCCTCCGTTACGTCTATCAACATTATAGTTACTTAAATTTACTTTGTCAACACTTTTTTGTTGACTTGCGTAACTTTTTGTGCTAGTCTTTTAAGCATAGAGGTGATTATTGGTATGAATATAAATGAGAGAATTCGAGATCTTCGCAAATCATTAAAACTAAGCCAAGAAGAATTTGGAAATCGCCTTGGCGTGACAAAAGCATCGATAAGTAGATTGGAATCTGGAATTAATAACGTTACGGAGCAAATGATAAAATCAGTCTGCCGCGAATATAACGTGAACTACGCCTGGCTCAAAGAGGGCGTCGGAGAGATGTTCATTTCCTCAGACGATTCCGTTGCAAGCCGGATCGACGATCTACTGGCCGGGGAAAACGAAACGGCGAAAGCCCTTTTCAGAGCCTTCGCCGCGCTGGATGATACAGATTGGTCGACCATTAAAAAAATAATTGACGAGCTGAAGAAAGATTAATTCATACTTTGTCGCATTCCTTTGAGAATGCGTGGATTGAAATGGATTGGAAAGTGGTACGGAAGGTAATAGACGAACTGAAGAAAGACTAACGTATGTAAAGATGCTGCACTAGCCGCAGGATGCGTTGCAGTTTGGCCTGTGACGTTATTTTTCGTACCATGCCAACGATAACTTCTTGCGTCTTCAAAATCTCTTCCATCATAAACTCCCCCATTTTTATTGTGTTGTAATCTCCCGGTAGATGCGTTATAATGAGGGCGCGGAGGCACTACGGTGTTTCCCCCAAGGATAAGGCAGCTGCGCCCGCCAAAGCATAAGCTGTCTTATTCTTTTTTACCCTCAGTAAGAACATTTGTTCTACATCTATGGTATCACTCCTCTCTTTGTGCTGTCAAGGCTCACTTATTGGTAATCCGTTCATACGTTATCAGCTCCTCCGGGCGAACGTCCAACGCTTCCGCCAGTTTGCAAATTGTGGCGATCCTCAAATTCGGGTTGCCCTGCTTTTCGATTCGCTCGATCCATTCACGGGTAATGCCGGACCGGGCCGCCAGTTCTCGGATCGTATACCCCCTCATGAGTCTGATTTCTTTCAAATGAGATCTTGCAATATACACGCCGTAACACCTCATGGCTATTATTGCAAGAGATCATCAGATCATGTGAAAACTGTGAAGCATTACCACTTGAAAATTATTCTAGCACACTTTATTTGAATTTTGGGAGAAGTATAGTTCTCTTTGGCGAAAAAAGGTGCAAGAAGTGAAGGTCGAATTTTTGTACAAATAGTAAAAATAATTGGCATTTAGCACAAAACAAACGTTCAAGTGCAACATTTGACGATTTTTTTCGTTATATAGATTGAGGAGCAAATTTCTTTAATATGCATTTAAAGAAGAATTATTTGTTACACTATTACCATTTAATTTCAGCGGGTGTTAATGCAGAAAGGAATCGGTTTATGTCGCTTTTCGGAACAAAAGAGAAGAAAGAAATTGCCAGACTGAAAGAACAACTAACCCCTGAGCAAATAAGCCTTGCCGAATTGCAAGGTAAAATTGAGGAATCAACTGAAAGACTGAATACGATATTACACCAAATTGACAATTCAACCGCCGAACTCGCAAGTTTAAAAAATCAAATAATTGAAACCGATGAGGAAATTTTACTTCAGTCGTTTGGCCTTTATGCGCCTCGATATAGCTTTACAACTGTGGATGAGTACAAAGAAAAGCTTACCAGCATACGTAACTGGCAGAAGGCGATGATCAAGGATAAAACCGCAGTAACCGGGGCCACGAATTGGCAGGTGAACGGCAGCGCCGCGCAGGGGAGAAAGATGGTCGCCAATATGCAAAAGCTGCTTTTACGCGCGTTCAACGCAGAGTGCGACGATATTGTTGAACATGTCAAATTCAGCAATCTAGAAAGCAGCGTCAAACGTATCGGCGCATCAAGGGAAGCTATTTCAAAGCTTGGTGCTATGATGGGGATCACTGTTACCGAAGGATTTTATCAGCTTAAAATCGAAGAATTGTATTTGACGCATGAATACCAGGTAAAAAAGCAGGAAGAAAAAGAAGCGCTGAAGGAAGCACGAGCCAGAATGCGGGAGGAGGCCAAACTAGCAAAAGAGTTGGAGGAAGCCCGGAAGAATATCGAAAAGGAGCAAAAGCATTATTCAAACGCCCTGAAAAAAATTGAAGCTCAGATTCAGTCTGCTGGCGAGAGCAACGAAGAACTGCTGGAGAAAAAGGCCGAAATTGTTGCCCAGCTTGAAAAGCTTGAATCTGCGATCAAGGATGTGGATTATCGTGCCGCAAACCAAAAAGCGGGATATGTCTATGTCATATCGAATATTGGGGCCTTTGGCCCCGACGTTTATAAAATAGGCATGACAAGGCGGCTTGATCCTACAGAGCGCGTTGATGAACTGGGAGACGCGTCTGTACCGTTTAATTTTGACGTGCATGCGATGATATTCAGTGATGACGCACCGGCATTGGAGGCTGCGCTTCATAGGGCTTTTGCGGATCGTAAACTGAATTTTGTAAACACTAGAAGAGAGTTTTTCAGGGTCACGCTTGATGAGATTAAGGCAGTTGTAAAAGCGAATTTTGACAAGACGGTTGAGTTTATAGATGTTCCCCCGGCTGAGCAATACAGACAAAGCCTACTGATGGCGCAGCAAGCCAATCGGCGCGAAGGAGTAGGATGATGGATGGCGCAGCGAATAACATACTAATTACCGGCGCACTGTCGTTGATAACTTTAGCTATTAAATTCCTATTTACAAAATATAGTGCGCAGAAGTCAAAGAACCGCGATGTGTTAGAAGAACAATATCTAAAAGTGTTTGCTCCCCTGCATAAACTTATTTTTTATAAAAGATCGGAAGATAGCGAAAGACTTAATCATGACATCGATCAGATCATCGCGAGCCAGTATCACCTGATTCCCCAGCAAATAATTAAAACATATTTGAAATGGGGAACAGAAGCGGACGATGACACGTCGTTTGAGGACTACATAGATAAATGCTATAATGTAATCGCTGCAAAATTAGGATATACACAAGTTACGGAAAAATTCTACACCACAAAATCAGGGAAACTGTTTGTGCGTCTCAGAAATAGCAATGATGTTGAATCGATTCTCGACACTTTGAATAAAGCTAATAATATTGTTTTCGCTGTTTCTTTCGCGCTGACCATTATTTCAATTATAGCAAGTATAATTTATTCTTTTATGCATTGAGGGGTTTTATGAAAGCAGTCATCTACGCCCGGTACTCGCCGGGCCCCAACCAGAAGGATAAGAGCGTTGAGGAACAAATCGCAGATTGCAGGCAGTTCGCGCGTGAGAATGATATCATGATCGTTGGCGACTATGCTGACCGTAAAAAGACTGGCCGCAACGATAATCGGGCCGAATTCCAGAAGATGCTGAAGGACAGCGCGAAGGGCCTTTTTGACGCCGTAATCGTGTGGAAAATCGACCGCTTTGGACGAAACCGCGAAGAGATCGCCATAAATAAGGTCAAGCTGCGCCGGAACGGCGTCCGAGTGATGTATGCGAAAGAACACATCCCGGACGGCCCGGAAGGAATTATACTGGAAAGCACCTTGGAAGGACTGGCTGAATACTACTCCGCGAATCTGTCCCAAAACATTATGCGAGGGATGCGCGGCGTCGCCATGAAGGGCCAGTCGACCGGGGGAGGGGGTCATTCACTCGGGTATTATGTCGATCAGGACAAGTATTTCCAGATTGATGAGCACGGTGCACAGATCGTCCGGCAAATCTTTGAGATGTATAGCAGTGGGAAGCAAGCCTCCGAGATCATCAAAGAGCTGAATGGTAGGGGTCTCAAAACAGCCAACGGAAAGCCGTTCAATCACAATTCTATCGCGCGGATCCTTTCCAATCGGCGGTATATCGGTGAATACCGATGGCACGATATCTTGATCCCGGATGGCATGCCACGCATCATAGATGATGAGACGTTTGAGAGGGTGCAGAAGCGATTGGAAAAGAATAAAAAAGCGCCCGCCCGGAAGATCCAGGCCGGCAGCGAAGAGGAGTTCTTGCTCACGACGAAGTTGTTCTGCGGGCACTGTGGCGCGACGATGATCGGGGACAGCGGCACCGGTAAGAGTGGGAAGAAGTACAGCTATTATACCTGCTCAACCCGCAAGCGTAAGGACGGGCGGAAATGCGATAAAAAGAGCGTCCGAAAGGATGAACTGGAACGGTACATCGTGGAACAGACTGTCGCCCACGTCCTGGTGGACGATGTGATCGAGTATATTGCGGATAAGGTGGTCGAACTGCAACGTAAGGAGCTTCAGGACACCTCGATGCTGGACTATTACAAATCGAGCCTACGCGACACCGAAAAGAGCCTAAAAAACATCGTGACAGCAATCGAGCAGGGAATTTTCACACCAACCACGAAGGATCGGTTATTGGAACTGGAAGCGGAGAAGGCTGACCTGGAGGAATGCATCCAAAAAGAGGAGATCGCCCGTCCCACCTTTAGCAAGGAGCAAATTATTTTCTTTCTGGAGCGATTCAAAGGCGGCGACGTCAATGACCAATCTTACCAGCGGCAGATTATTGATACGTTCGTCAGCCGCATCTGGATTTACGATGATAAGACGGTAATCACGTACAATTACAGCGGAGAGGGCAACACGATCACGCTGGAGGCGGCCGAAAAAGCCGCAGATGAAGCTGCGGGCGGGTGTTCGGCTCAGCTCCCGCCATCTCCACCACGAAAGTCAGGTTAAAATAAATGCAGGTTTGCATTTGCTTTAACCTGACTTTTTTGTTATACTGCAATCAAGGTTATTTATATAATATACGGAATACAGAGCAATCATTTAAAATTCTAGAGGAAGAACAGTGTTTAGAGAGATATTAACAGAATTAATTAAAGATAACGAATGGGCAAAGTTGCAAAAACCGTGTGATGAGAGTGAACTTGCTAAAGCAGAAAAATATGTAGGGTATTCCCTCCCCAACGAATTAAAAGCACTCCTTAGGGAAACAGACGGAGATCAATGGTTTTTGCTTTCGGTCAAGGAAATAATAGAAAATGTTGAGAGAAATAGAAGCGTTATGGCGGAATACTTTGAGGAAGGCGAGTTCGAAGAAAAAGTAAATCGAAACATCTATTTTGCAACAAACGGATGTGGTGATTACTACTGTTATCGTGTTCTTCCTAATGGTGAAACCGATACATCAGCGATTTATATTTGGGAGCATGAGTTGTTTGAAATTCGTGAGGTTGCTAAAGATTTGATTGACTTAATCAAAAAGTATTATAACGATGAGATTTAACCAAAAGAGCAAACAGAGATAACTTCCAATTTGTTGTGTGGGTTATGAGCATAACCTCGTTTGCATCTATTTCTACCTAATGACACAAACCTGTGGCCCGCATTTTGAGTGCTGCGGGTTCTTTTTTACCCAAACGCCCCCTGTGATGAGGCCATTTTTGTCTTCCCCAATATAAAGAAAGGAAAAGAGAACGATGTTTTTTCAAAAGAAAATGGCGCCCTATCCCTCCCGAACCTATCCAATTATGCAGCAGCCTTCTTTACAGCCGAACGAGGGCCAGTTAGCGCAGATGCAACGCCGATTCGGTATGTTCCTCCACTTTGGTGTCAACACGTTCAACAACACGGAGTGGTCGGACGGAACGCTGCCGGTCGAGAGCTACTGCCCCTCTGCGATCGATGCGGACAGTTGGGTGCGCACGGCTTATGAGGCGGGGATGAATTATGTCGTCCTGATCACCAAGCACCACGACGGCTTTTGCCTGTGGGATACGCACACCACCACCTATTCCGTCAATTACTCCCCGAATCAGACCGACGTCGTCCGGGCAGTGGCGGATGCCTGCCGAAAATGTGGCCTCCGGCTGGGCCTCTACTATTCGCTTTGGGATCGGCACGAATTATGCTACGGGGATGACGAGGCCTATGTCCAGTACATGGAAAAGCATTTGACGGAGCTGCTGGACGGCCGATATGGCGAGGTGGTGGAGCTCTGGTTTGACGGCGCGTGGGATAAACCGTGCCGCGCGTGGCAGCTGGATCGGCTATATAACCATGTAAAGCAGATGCAGCCCATGTGCCAGATTGGCGTGAACCATACCGTTGGGAAATACAGCGAAAAGAAGGGCGGTCCGCAAAAACGCTATGAGCCTAGGAATTATCGTGACCGTGACCCTCTGCGGATGTTTCCCTCGGACTTTCGGCTGTGGGATCCGCACATGTGCCGGGAGGACGACCCGAAAATATACACCTTTAACAAAAAGGAATATTATCTTCCCTTTGAGCAGACGATCTGTTCCCGCAAGGAGTTCAGTTGGTTTTATTCCGATACGTATGCAGACAAACCGCTGATGGACGCGCAGGAGATCATCCGGAATTATCGCATTCTTGAAAAGACAAATAATATGATGGTGATCAATTTGCCGCCGGATCAAAACGGGAAGCTGGTGCAGGGCGACGTGGATAATCTGATGCGCGTGGCCGGGGAGCTGGGCATTCGCAGAGAAATAGAAAGGGTTCATGGTTGAGACCGCCGGCTCTTCCAAAGAACTGATATTTCATCATCAGCCTGTTAGAGGCTTTCGTGCCTTTGCTTTCATGCGGAAAAAGATTCCCCCTCGCCCCTTCTCATATGGGAAGAGACAATGGGGAATTCATCAATTTAATCATATTCATTCATGGATATGTCTCTTTTTGTTTCTTGGGATGCTTTTGAAACACAGCTTCATGTTTTTATCAGATGCGCGTTGATGCTACCTACCAGTCCATAAATATCGATCCACGTTTACGTCTCTTAGAGGAATACTACTAGTTTAAGAAGCTTGATGAAAAAGTGCATGGAGTTTGTCACAAGGCAACAGGAATTGGATTTGCTTCAATGGGTCATATTCTTTCTCACAATATGTAACTAGTAAGTCGCCGTTTGATAATGAGCGCATACCTACAAAATAAGGCTTCTTAAGGGGAATGGGGAAATTGGCTGCTATTATTTTACCACTTTCGACCTCAATTGCATAGAGCGGGCATTCTTTTTCTTTTAATGTGTCGTCGTCCTTCACATTACTTTCTATAAAGAAAATATATGTGCTGTTTTGTGATTCTGAATTGATTGTGGAAATCGCATAGGAAACATTTCCGTCTGCCCCTTTCATGATCAATTCTGTTCCGTTTGACGTTCGTTTGCAAATGTAACTCGTCAGGCTTTCGTAGGTGCGAAAAACAATATAATCGCCGACCAGCAAAAAATCCAGAGGTTGTTCCTCGCCGATGATGTTTTCAAATCCCGGTACCGCCTCCGTTTCCAGTAATTTTCCATTATGATCATAGTGATAGAGAAAAAACTTGTATGAGCCGGAAATCCGGCGGCGGCCAAAGCCGTAAATCTCACCGTCTTTCACGGCGAAGCGCTCAATCAACGTGCCTTCGCTATCCGTCCAATCTACGTCGTTTTCATATATTTCACGGATGATTTCTTTCTTGGTTCCATCAAGAGAATAAATTGTGGCGACTGTTAATGTCGCATATTCGATTTTTTTCGATGGCGCCTTTACGACATAGTAAGAAAGAAAATGCTCTTCATCAATTTTGCAGAGATAGATGAGAGGTGAATTCAACTTGAATTCATCGACGATTTCTACCTTGCCTGTGTTGCAGTCGATTCGTGTCAGCTTCATATCGTGCCCATCTTCTTCTTCAAATTGAGAAGTATAGCTTCTCCACTCATATAA
>OGOE01000744.1_pt1 | contig 28681 bp, 29 predicted proteins | sample 1552611 | NCBI WGS metagenome assembly OGOE01 (sample SAMEA2580129, study PRJEB22360) | human gut metagenome | biome: human gut; feature: human-associated habitat; material: faeces | place: Denmark | collected 2008/2010
TTTTAAATGAGTGTGGAATTTACTTCTGCACTGGAATTTACTTTTTCAAGTTAGCAGCATTTTCCACTACTGGCATACGGTACTCTGTACCGTTCTTTAGCATTCCATAAATAATACTGATTAATCGTCTTGAAATACAAATCAGTGCCTGCTGACTGCTCTTACCCTCTGCCTTACGTTTCTCATAGTATGCACGAACTAGTGGATTTCTTGGTGTTCCTTTTGATGATACCTGCACCATCTGAATTGCAAGAAAGTAAATCGTAGCTTGTAATCTTCTGTTGCCTTGCTTTGTAGCAAAATCCTTACCTTTCCCACTGGATGATAACAGATATCCTTCTCATACCACCACAATATGAAGAAATTTAATATAAAACCTCGTACCGAAATAATAATACAGGATTCGATGCTTCTTACGTAAAATTAGATAATACAAGGTTTTCAAGCACTTATCAAAACATCAGTTCTGTGGAACAACTATATTTCTCCATTAGCGGAAATGCCGATACTGTATGGCTTTCCAGCATGGAGAATTGTGTTAACGTGTCATTATGCGATGACATAATTTAATCAATTATTACTTCTTCTTGATGCATTCCTGCATACTTGTCTATTTCTTTTTGCCAATTGTCTATTTTTATTTGTGTTATCTTATCACCTTTTCCTGCTTCAATTAAACATTTTTTACGTTCTTCTATTGAACGTATATGTCCAATTTTTTCACTTTTACATATAGAGACAAATTCCTTGAAATTTGGTGCTATTATAATTTCATTTTGAGGATTATCATGATAAATGAAGCTAATTTCTCCATTTTTCTCTTCTGATACTCTTATTACAAAATAATCTCCAAATGAATTAGTTGCTATCGGAAGTCTGAATTTTGATATTAATTCTTCTCCTAATCCTCCATCTAAAACAAACCTCAAATCTGAATATTGATTTTCTTCTGTAAACCCGTAAAATCTTCTTATATCTGTTTTCACTTTACCTCTGCTAAGATTTGTCTTTGGTGTTTCTCCACCATTATATTTCATCAAAAAGTCTTTGTAATCATGACACAATACAATATCATATTTTTTTTCCAATTCACTTATTTTTTCAAATGTACTATCTTCAACATATTTTGATATTAACATAATTTCGTCTCCTACTTATTGTAATAATTTCCACCATAATGTGTGAAAATTCTATGAATTTCTTCTTCTATCAATTGCATTTTACCATTTTCATAATCATGATGTAAAACGTAACCGTCTGGAATTTCATCATATCCTTCACTTCTAAGGAATTCCAATGCTGCTTTTTTATCCAGCTCTCTATCACCTGTAAATTTGCCAATACTGAACTCTGCAATATCCTCATCTGGAAACATATATTGTTTCGGAAATTTAACTTGCTGGTTAATATATGGAACAGTATCACCTTTTGCTGATGTATATTTCCAAATTTGAGAACCATCATCTAATGTTTCTATCTCTAATGTTCCACCTTTTTCAAACCAGTTTTTAGGTATTGGAGAACCTTTTGGTTTATTTCCTTTCAAAAATTTTGTGACTTTTCCTTTATAAGCATCCTTCATATCATCCCAATTACTAAATTTATTAGAAGAACTACCACTCTCAACAACTTTCCCAGCATCTTCCGCTGCACTCTCGGCTCCATTGGCTGCTCCCTCAAGCCCTTTTCCGGCTTTCCCCACATCTTCCGTTAAATTTCCAGCGCCCTCGGTTACTCCATCAATCCCTTTTGGGGCTTTCGCCAGCTTGTTCGCCTCTGCTTCAATTCCATTCAGCCCCTTTGCAGTTACTCCACTTACAACCATACCGGCAACCATTCCTGCTGTATCATTTCCTGTCACATCTGTGGTTATCTTCTGCGCACCGGCTCCGGCTCCCATTGAGATGCCTTCTTTGGCAACTATTGTTGCTGTGCTTTTGAATGTCAGATTTCCCGCTGTGGATGCCTGTCCGATTGGAATCATTGCGGATGCCGCAAATGCAAAGGCATTTTCTGTCAGATAATATGCGTCCTCGTTTCCCTGAAACAGGTCATCCTTTATTCCGTTTACTGCCGTGCTGTCAATGTCACCTGTGCTTCCATAATAAATATCCTGAGTGCCCTCTATGGCATCTGCAGCTCCGAATACTGCTGTTCCGCTTCCTACTGCTACTGCAACGTCAGCTACTATTGGTATTGCAGCACCTCCTGTCAGCACTATGCATGCTGCACCCGTCGCAATTAGTACTGCTCCTCCAACCATCCTCCAGATTCCCTGTGTCTTTCTCTTTTCGGCTTCATCCTTTATCTTCTGTTCTGTCTCATAGATTTCATCGTATGCTTCTTTATTCTTCTCATGCAGGTCTCCAAATATTTTAATACCAGTGTTCAGGGTACCTGCATCTTTACCTGTGATAAAACTGCCTGTTTCATAGATCTCAATCGCACCCTGGCTAAGGCCTATTTTTGAAAGACATGACTGCAGATTTTCCAGAAGCAGCTCTACTGAATTTTCAAGCCGTACCACATTTTCCCTCTCGTAGCTGTTTACATTTGAGACAAGCTTTATAAGGTCGCTGTCCATCTGCTCATGGATATCAAATACTCCGTTACTGTCCGGCATGCCCACATCAGATATGTCCGATACTTCTGAAAGAGCACTTCTTATTTTGCCCGTATACTCATCAGTATCCTCATAGTTTGATGCCAGCTTTTTCCTGAATTCCTGTATTGCTTCTTCATCCAGTTTGAAGTTCGTCGAGCTATCAATGGCACGGTATCCATCCTTGTATGCTGCCATATTGTCAAGCAGTGTCTGTGCAGTTACTTTAATGCCTGACAGGATTGTTATATGTGCTTCACCAAGATAACTCTTTACTGCGTCTCCGGTTTTTCCTGTAAATACTGCATTTTCCGTAAACATATTGATTCTTTCTATGCAGTTATCAATATTTTCAATTAGATTTTCAATTTTTCGCTTATATTCCCAGAACAGATCGCTGAGATCCGTATAATTTATCTGAAACCCTTCCATTTTCATCTCCTAGTTTTATGGTATCACAGCTGTATCTGATAGTCCAATACCATTTTTAATATAATCTCCCTGTTTTCTGTCATTTTCATTTATTGCATTTATTATCAGGTCTATTTTTGCCAGATCATTATTTAAAGTATCTCTGTAATCTTTCACAAAGGCTTTCAGCTGCCTGTATTCTTCCTGAAATTTGTCCATTGCTTCAGATCTGCTTTTGATTTCTGTCTCTGCCGCTGTGAGACTTACAGAATCAGAAGCTGTTTTTATACCGGCAGTCATAAAAGATACCTGCATATTATCAAGGCTGATTTCCATCTTCGTATTTCTCCTCTCCCTTTTATTAATTGAAAAAATTCTGTATTTTCGTGCACAGATCATCCCATGCGTTAACAAGTCCTGAAAGCACACCATATTTTTCATTCATTTTTTCTTTTAGTGTATTTATTTCCCAGTTGATGGCATCCTCCGCTGCATCTATATTTGACACATATCCGTCATATGCTGTATATAAATTTCCGCTCTCACATGAATCATAACATTCCTGTGCATTGCTGCCTGTCCACATGCACTGATAAAGGTCTGAATTTATCATATTCCTCTGGTTATGCTTGATATCATCAATAGCCTCCTTGGCATCATCCAGCTTCCTGTATGCCGCTTTCAGCCTCTCTATTTTCTCATCAAGCACATCTATCTCTGACTGGCACTGTTCCTGCTGTTTTTTATTGTCAGCTTTCTTTTTCTTCAGTTTATTGTATTCTTTTCTGTCATTCTTTTTTGCCATATCAGTTCACCATGCTTCTTTTGGGTTTTCTTACATCTGCGCGCTCTATTTCTGTTTTCTCCATGGCATTAAAGATGTTGTCACACATCATTATCTCATCATCATCTACATACCCTTCAAACACAACCCTGCTGATATCTGTATGCTGAAAATACATAAGCCTGTCACCATTCATTCCCTCAGGATATGGGCAGGCAGCATAATCAAAGAACTGTTTACAGCCATTTATATTTACCTGCAGTGCTCTTGCAACAATCACAAATTTTTTTATGCCACCGCTTACTACTACAATGCTCCCAAGTGGCAGAAAATCAAATTTTTCATTCATATCTTTTCACCTCATACTTCAATAAACTTTTCATACATACAAAAAGGCTGCAGCAACCGGTATTCACCGGTTGTTGCAGCCGAACTGTCATTACTACATGTAACTGTTTTAGACTCTGGCTTTGCGACCCTATGTTTCCATAAGTGTGCCCTTATGGTTAATAATTTTATTGAATTTGCACATTTTTGTCAATATATTTTTCTGGATAAAATGTTAAATTGTCAGCTGCAGCACCATTTTTGCCGCAAGTGCCAGCATCCATACCTTGGCATTCGCAAAGCCTTCTGAAGTATTGCTAAACTCGAATGCCCCATTACTTAATTCTCTTCATCTGACATCGATTGCCCTAATATAATGAGTTTCACTGCCTATATCGCATCCTGCTATAAACATGTCATCCGTAATGAAGGAGAGTTTATCATTCTTAGCAAACTTACCATTTGTTTCCAAGTCTCGCCAGGTATAGGATCTCAATTCTTTTTTAATCACCCTTTTCCCGATTGGTTACGGCAGATGTTGCCATTTCTGCAATACGAGACATACTCAAACTTATTGATTGTTCGCCCCTTTACTCCATCTCCATTACAGAGACTTCTTCACTACTATGGGCTCGGCTGACTTCTCACAGTTCGTTGTTACTAGGCTGATGAAACCTCTGTGAGACCTCCACGCTTAAGGTGCACGCTCTTTCTCTCCATATATCCGCCACATTTACTCTGCTACTACAAAAGTGATAGTTATTAGACTTCGTTGCTTTAAGCCAACTTATCTCTCGTAGCCTAGCCTTATATGTGATTTCTGTTCGTCGTACCAGAGATTTGCTTACAGCTTCCTTCAGATTCTACCTCACGGTAGACACCCTTGCTGTTCGGCTATACACTTCCCACTATCTAGGAGTGTTCGGGATTTGCACCCGTTAGAGCGCGCCCATGGCGCGCAAACTTAAAAATCCGCTATACTCACCTATCGTATAGCGGATTAATAAAACATTATTCAATTTTCATCTTATTTTTTATTGCTCTAAGCTATTGTACCATTTGCAATGTCGTTCTTTGCAAATAAATATGTAATAACCGGCATAAGAATGGCTGAAATAATTGCTTTGACAATATTAACGGCACTAAGCTGTGCTGCAATAGAATATGTAACCATACTTACAATGAATCCCAGGGCTGCAAATGCAAAAATAAGCACCAAACCAATCTTTTTGTGTGCGAAAAGCAAAATACCGATAGAAACAGTTATGACAATCTGTAGTATAACGCCAATGAAACTCAGTACGACATATATCGAACCTAATCCTAAAGCAGCTCCTACGACTGAAGCACCCAGTGCAACGACAATACCGCCAATTGCTGCAAGAACATTCACCACGAAAATAATCCATAACCATACGGTTAAACCTGTTGAAAGCTTATTGTTTTCCATAATTATCCTCCTTTAGTAATCCCAATTTTATTTCAACATGTTCATTATAATGTACTTGAAAAATATTTCAATAGTCAAAAGGTCTCATTTTGAAACTTTTTACATCCGGGCTAATCAAAAATATCATTGATTTAAATGACAGATGCATTTACAATATAGCTATTATGAAAAAATTATTTGTAAAATATGTCTCACAAAACATACTCGGCATGGTGGGTATGTCATTATATATACTTGCCGACACCTTTTTTATATCAAAGGCGGTCGGCTCAAACGGTATCACCGCGCTCAATCTGGTGCTGCCTGTATACAATTTGATTTTTGCCATAGGCGCAATGATCGGAGTCGGCTCCGCCATCAGATATGTCGTAGAGAAAAATAAGGGCGATACATCCAGCGAGAGCTACTTTTTTCATGCCCTGCTGTGGTGTATTATGATAAGCGTTATATTCATATTGATTGGTATTTTCATCCCGGACAGGCTCGTAGGGCTGCTCGGCGGAGATTCGGCAATTATAAATACCGGTAAAAACTATACACGTATTTTCATGCTTTTTACACCGTTTTTCATGTGCAACTATGTGTGCAACGCTTTCGTAAGAAATGATGGCGCACCATCCATTGCCATGTGCGCCACACTTTTCAGCAGCCTTTTTAATATTGTTTTTGATTACATACTCATGTTCCCGCTTGGACTTGGTATGGAGGGAGCAGCTTTAGCTACCGCTATTTCACCGATTATAGGCATCCTGATATGCTGTATTCATTTCTGCTCAGACAAATGCTCCGTAAAGCTTAAGCCGACGGTTCCATCTGTCAAGAGGCTCTTTTACTCCTGCCAGGTCGGTGTTTCTTCCTTTGTTGCTGAGATATCATCAGGTGTCATAACTATTGTCTTCAATATGATTATCCTGAGGCTTGCAGGAAATATCGGCGTGGCAGCATACGGTGTGGTTGCCAATACGTCACTGGTCGCTGTAGCTTTGTTCAACGGAATAGCACAGGGTTCACAGCCTCTTATCAGCGACTATTACGGCAGAGGACTAAGAAAAAATGTAGATTCGATACTCAGGATGGCTGTCGTTTCATCTCTCTTAATTGCTGCACTGCTCATTTTGTTCATATGCACCTTTGCACCTTTTGTGACATCTGTTTTCAACAGCGAGCACGATGCCAGGCTTGCCTCGTATGCCGAGAGCGGACTTCGCCTTTACTTTTCAGGCTTTATTTTTGCCGGAATCAATATAGTAGGTTCTGCTATCCTAAGTGCCGTTGAGTCCGTAAAATATGCATTTGCGGCATCTATCATGCGTGGTTTTATCGCTATAAGCATTTTCGCATTCGCACTTTCAGCCGCCTTTGGCATGACAGGTGTGTGGCTTGCTTTTCCGGCAGCTGAATTTGTGACTATGTTTATTATTGTTAAGGGATTAAGAAAAAACTATTCTAATTGTAATAGATAAATTTTTTTCAAAAGTATTCTTTATGTTGGAAATCAAACATACAAGTTGTTTTTATAACGCTATTATTCTGTCAGAAACATAAAAAAACTACTGATGGAGGAAAAAAAGATGTTTTGTTTTCAATGTGAACAAACGGCCGGATGCACCGGCTGTACCGGAAATACAGGTGTCTGCGGAAAAAAGGCAGATACTGCACAGTTACAGGATGAATTGACAGGCGCACTGATTGGTCTGGCGAGAGCAGTCGATGACACATCAGCTGTTTCAAAAAAGACCTGGCAGACCATTATCGAGGGCTTATTTACCACAATTACAAATGTAAGCTTTGATAATGCAGCAATTGAAGATATGATACAAAAGGTCAGAGCAGAAAAAGCCTCTCTGGTTGGCGACTGTAATAAATGTCAGTCTCCTTGTGGACGAACTGACGAATATGATATGCAACAGCTATGGAATGCTGATGAAGATATCCGTTCCCTGAAGTCACTTATTCTCTTTGGTATTCGCGGAATGGCTGCATATGCCTATCATGCATATGTCCTGAATTTTGAAGATCCCGAGGTAAATCAGTTTTTCTGTGAAGCCTTGTTCAGGATTGGTTACGCAGAAAGTATGGATGAACTGCTTCCAACAGTTCTCAAGGTAGGTGAAATCAATCTAAAGTGCATGGCACTTCTAGACAAGGCAAATACGCAAACCTATGGAACACCGGAGCCAACAGATGTTACGCTTACGGTGGAAAAGGGACCTTTTATCGTAGTAACCGGACACGATTTAAAGGACCTGCAGCTTTTGCTTGAACAGACAAACGGAAAGGGAATCAATATCTACACTCATGGTGAAATGCTCCCTGCCCATGCATATCCACTCTTAAAGAAATTCCCTCACTTGAAAGGAAATTTCGGAACAGCATGGCAGAATCAGCAAAAAGAATTTGATCATATTCCTGCTCCTATTCTCTACACCACAAATTGTCTGATGCCTCCAAAAAGCAGCTACATCGACAGAGTGTTCACAACAGAAGTGGTTGCCTTCCCGGGTACTGTTCATATCGATGAACAGAAAGATTTCACTCCTGTTATTGAAAAAGCACTTGAGCTCGGTGGTTACAAGGAGGATCAGACCTTCACAGGCATAAATGGCGGCACACAGGTAACAACCGGTTTTGGTCATTCAGCAATCCTGTCCCATGCGGATACGGTAATAGAGGCCGTAAAATCAGGAGCTATTCGTCATTTCTTCCTGGTTGCCGGCTGTGATGGTGCCAAACCGGGCAGAAATTACTATACAGAATTTGTAAAACAGACGCCTTCTGACAGTATCGTCCTGACTCTGGCATGTGGAAAATTTCGTTTCAACGATCTAAATCTCGGAGAAATTGGTGGTCTTCCGCGACTGATGGATATGGGACAGTGTAATGACGCTTATGGCGCGATACAGGTTGCAATAGCACTGGCGGATGCATTTGGATGTTCAGTAAACGAGCTTCCGCTTTCCTTTGTACTCTCCTGGTATGAACAGAAAGCAGTCTGCATCCTCTTAACACTGTTACATCTTGGTATAAAAAATATCCGTCTCGGTCCTTCTCTACCGGCGTTCCTTTCTCCTAACATTCTGAACTTTCTGGTAGAAAACTATGGGATTGCACCTATTACCACACCGGAGGAAGACATCAAAGTGCTGTTGAAACAATAATATGTATTTTTTCCGATGTTCTAATACACTAATAGGGAACTCCATTGGAGTTCCCTATTAAACATGTTAAATATACTATCCGACATGCTGTTAATGCATTTTTTACTGTAAGAGTGAAAGTACACCCTGATTTGACTGATTAGCCTGTGCAAGCATAGACTGTCCAGCCTGTGCAAGAATGTTGTTCTTGCTGTAGTTAACCATCTCTTTAGCCATATCTGTATCACGGATACGAGACTCAGCTGATGTAGTATTCTCAACTACATTGTCGAGGTTGTTGATTGTGTGCTCAAGACGGTTCTGAACAGCACCGAGTGATGAACGCTGTGAAGATACCTTCTGGATTGCATTTTTGATTGTATCAATTGACTTTGTAGCACCTGATTCTGTTGCTACATCAAGCCCATCCACACCAATTCCTTTTGCACTCATAGAATCAATTGCAATAGAAATTTTATTGGCACTATCAGAATCAGCTCCAACATGAAGATTGAGAACCAGCGCTTTTGTATCTGAACTAAGAGCTGATGTTCCAGCTGATCCAATTGCTAATTTTGCATTTACATCAGCACCAACAGCTAACTTATCAAGATTACCGGTATATGTTCCGCTAATTTCTGCATTTGTAGTCTCAGCCTTTAATGATTTCGAGATAATGGCTGTTCCTTTGTTTGTTCCATCAATATCGTAGGCATTTTTTATATTTGCAACGGTATCTGTTTTTTCTGTGCCATCTTTAAGAGTAACAGTTACATTTGTACCATCAGATACAACCTTAGTTACATCTTTAGCTTTACATGCAGCATCTCCTGCATTTTCTATCGAAATAGCTGCATTACTTGAAACCATCTGAACGGTTCCTAATTTTACATTTCCATTATCAGATAAAGTTCCTGCGGTAGTTCCTAACGCTTTAACTGTAACACCATCAACAGTGCCTATTGTATCTCCTTCTGCAAACGTTTTTGTGTTTCCATTAGAACCGTTTTCTCCCTTAAGTAGATAGGTCTCATTAAACTTAGTTGTCTCAGAAACACGATCTATCTCTTTTGAAAGCTGGTCAACCTCATCCTGAATTGCCTTTCTGTCTGTTGTTGAGTTTGTACCGTTTGCTGATTGTACTGCAAGCTCATTCATACGCTGGAGCATTGAGTGAACCTCTGTGAGGGCACCTTCGGCTGTCTGTACACATGATACACCGTCCTGTGCGTTTGTTGAAGCTCTGTCAAGTCCTTTGATCTGCTTTCTCATCTTCTCAGAAATTGAAAGTCCTGCTGCATCATCAGCGGCACGGTTGATTCTATAACCTGATGAAAGCTTCTCTGTGCTCTTTGACTGTGCGCTTGTTGTTACGTTGAGCATTCTGTTGGCATTTGCTGCCTGCATGTTGTGTTGTACTACCATAATATAATCCTCCTTGTCCCATATTCATGGGTTATTATGTTTGACCTCTGGAAATCCTTTTCCCGAGGGTTTTGCAGCTGCTTTTTGTTTATTTAAGCAGTTGCGGTTTTTCTATAACAAGCGGCTTCCCGGGTTGTGGCATATGCCACAGCCGCCTATTAACTTAATTTGTTATGCTTTTTATCTGTCCTTTATGACTTTGTAGATTTTGCCTTCTTCTGTCTTTCATTCCAGATAATCTTCTTGATTTCATGCTGTGCTTCCTCTGAAATCTTTGGCTCCGGATAATATGTATCCTTTCTCTTCTCAGGATTTGGATCGTTGTTGGACCTTGATATGTTCATGTCTCTTGGGGCATCTATCAAAAGCCGACCATTTTTTCCGCTTCCTCCTGCATAGACAACTCTGATGTTGTCACCGATATTCACATATTCTCCTTCTTTAAGCGATAATTTAAGCATTCTGTATACCTCCGTGCACTTGATTTAAGCTGTTTCCATGCTTATTTAATTTGCAACATTTCTCTAAGAAATGTTGCATTTTTCGTCTAAGAATAAGGATTTTTGTGGGAAGTGATTGTCAAAAAATGCAGATACAACCAATAAATGGCAAATATAATTTTTAAATAAGTTGTAATTAGGTGTAAAGTATTAGAATTGATGTCCGATATAGTAACTGTAAGATAAAAAATGCAACATTTCTTAGAGAAATGTTGCATTTTTCATTACTATGTTTATTAAAATTGATAGTGAGGCTATAATCGTATAATTATTTCAATTATTTTGCACTACGATTGTTTTTTCACACACTTATCTGTAAACGTTTAAAAGTTTCTTTTTCTTCAGGAATTGACAATATTCCTCCTTTTTTTTCTATGCACAGGCTTGCTACTGCATTTCCATACCTTGCAAATTTTTTTAGTTCTTCCATAGAACAATCTTCAGGGTTAAGTTTGCTTTTTACAAATTGAGACATAAATCCGCCCCAAAATGAATCTCCTGCCCCTGTAGTGTCTACTACTTGACTTGAAAAACCACTTACCTTTTGATGATCCTTCCTATTACATATTAACACCCCTTCTTTTCCGAGTGTCACTGCAACTATTTTTATTCCATGGTCTAATAAATAGTTTGCTGCTTCATCCGGATTTTCGTATGGCGTAAGTAAAGCAGTTTCTTCATCAGACAATTTAATCATATCTGCAAACGGAAGCATTGAACGCATACGTTCTATAGCAGTCTTCTCATTATTCCAAAGAGGCGCCCTGTAGTTGGGGTCATATGATATAACTGCACCTGCATTTTTTGCACATTTCACTGCTTGGAATGTTGTGGAACGTGCAGGTTCATCAGTAAGAGAGAGTGAACCCACATGAAAAACTTTTGTATTCTGTAATAAATCCGTATCGACTTCCTTGTACCCTATCATTGTATCTGCTCCGGGTTTCCTTGCAAACGCAAATGATCTTTCTCCATCTTTTGTAAGATTTACAAATGCAAGTGTAGTAAATACATTATCATCCAATATAATGCCATCGCTATTAATATTTTGATTTTCAACAGCTTCTATTAAGAATTTACCATGCATGTCGTTTCCAACCTTGCCTATAAAGGCTGTTCTCAATCCTGCTTTAGCTGCTGCAGTAAGCATATTTACCGGTGCCCCTCCCGGATTACGTTCATAAAGACACATGCCGGTTTCTGAAACTCCTGCCGGTGTAAAATCAATTAATAATTCTCCCATCGCAACTATATCATATTCTTTTTCCATCCATGTCTCTCCCATTCGCAATTATTTTCCGGAAATGCTTAAATTATAGAATTCAACATTTGAATCCTGAGCAATTATACCAGTTTCAAATTCCGGTTTGGCATATATTCTATATGTGAACGCTATCTGTTCATCAATAAATGCCTCTATCATGTCATGATCCACAATAATCTTTACGTCTATTGCCTTTCCGTCTTCAATTTGCATTGTTTTCTCACAAACACGCACCCCATCCGGCCCCGGCTCAGTTGCCGGTGGAACTGCCTGACACGACTGTACCCAAAATGGATCCACTCCCATCGGAAGATTTAAAAATGAGACCCTTTGCATTGCTTTGTCAAATTCAAGAAATAAACATCCACTTGCCTCTTTATCAGACTTTAAAAGAATACCAAACGTATCATATGTTTCTCTTGGTACTATTTTGCATGTCAGCATATAGCTTTCTTCCGTATGTCTCAAAAATCCATATGAACAGCTTTCCAACGCATTCAATGTTATAGTTTTTTCACCATAATTCTTTGCATTTCCAAGAACTGATATATATTTCCAATTAACAGCTTTATCAAATATATGCTCATATTCACATGGTAACTTTACATTTAACTCTCCATTTTCGGTTGGTACCACCTCATGTGGAATACAAAATGTTCCACCCCAATACCATTCACCTTTGTCACTCTGCTCTGCACGATCATGCGCCCATCCAAAATAAAAACGTCTTCCATCATCATTTTGCATTGACTTAGCAGCATAAAATCGTCTTCCACCAATACCATCCTTTTTAGGTTTTCTCCACGGACCAAAAGGAGACTCTGATACACGGTATATTGTATTTACAAACTCTGAAAATCTTGAGTAAGACAAATACCAGTGACCTCCCATCTTGTACATTTCCGGACATTCCGGACAATTTGTATGCCCCGGTGAATATATTGGTCCATAATACGTCCAATCCTTTAAATTCTTTGAACGGTACAGCACTATACAGCCCCTTCGTGTAACCGGCATATCAAGTCTTCTCGCTGAAATCAAAATCCAATAATTTTCATCTTCTTCATTATAAAAAACATACGGATCTCTCCAATCAAGTTTTTCATAAAGCTCTGTCATCGGAGTAATAACCGGATTTGCGATATCTTTTGTCCACGTTATTCCATCATCGCTTGTTGCGTGACATATGGTCTGCTGAAACTCCGCTGTTAGACAATATCCTGTATAAAATGCATGATATTGTCCCTCACCATATATTACTGAACCGGTCCACACTCCCGAAGCATCCGGTTCATCTCCTTCTCCCGGATATAATGCCGTCGGAAGCTCCTGCCAATGCACTAAGTCATCCGATATACTATGGCTCCAGGTTGTACGCAGTCTCTCCGGATAGACGGTCGTTCCCGGTGGAGATGTAAGTGAAAAAATATGATATTTTCCTTCGTGGTAAAACGGAATTGCATCTCCCGTAGAATCCGCGAAAGACATTTTACGAAAAATTTCCATTTGCTTATCTTTCTCTGTATTGTAAAAAACGAACAGATTTCCTTTCCAATTTATTTTGCAGCCCTTACCTTATTTTTTAACAACGCTATTTTATCCTTCTGACAATCCAGCAGAACTGCACATGCAATAATCAGACCCTTAATAATTAGCTGCCAATAAGATGAAACTCCTATCAGATTTAATCCATTGGAAATAATTCCAATTACCATTGCACCAAATACAGTTCCACTTATCCGGCCCTTTCCTCCGGTCATTGATGTTCCACCAAGTACACATGCAGCAATTGCATCCAATTCATATCCACTTCCTACTGATGGCTGTCCTGAATACATTCTTGAGCAAAGAACAAGTCCTGCGAAGGCTGCAAGCGCGCCTGAAAGCGTAAATACAATAATTTCTATTTTTTTAATAGGAACGCCAGATAATCTTGCAGCTTCCCTATTTCCTCCAATTGCATATACATAAGTTCCAAATTTAGTTTTGCTTAAAAGGAAACTGAATATTGCAATCAAAATTACCATATATACTACCGGAAGCGGAATTACATTGAACAAATATCCTGTACCTATAGCTATAAACATCTTATCTGTAATACGTGTAGACTGTCCACCTGTATACACATATGCAATACCACTTGCAATATTCATCATTGCCATTGTAATAATAAATGCAGGTACCTTAAAATGAGATACTATAAATCCACTGATAAATCCAGCAAGAGTTCCTACTGCCAATCCAATAATTATTGCTACTATAAGTGGCATTCCCTGATTTACAGTAAGTCCAACCGTAAGGGTTCCCGACATCGCAACAATTGAACCAACCGACAAATCAATGTGTCCCAATATAATTACAAGTGTCATTCCCAGTGCGATATATGTATTTATTGAAATTTGTCTTAAAACAGAAATTATATTATTGGTTGTAAGGAATTTATCCGTTGCAATTGACACTATTACGCACATAATAATCAATACTGCAATAATTCCTATATTGCCTTTTATAATTGAAGTGAATGGATTTCTTTTTCCAAATGCATTTACTTCTCTTTTCTTCTCACTCATATTACTCTACGCCTCCTGCAGCATACTTCATAATTTCTTCCTGATTCATCTGGTCTTTTCCGAGCTTGCCAACAAGCTTGCCTGCTCTTATAACACAAACGTTATCACACATGTTGATAATCTCCGGCAATTCACTTGAAACCATAATAATTGCAATGCCTTCCTTTGCCAGTTCATTTATTACTGTATATATTTCATACTTGGCATTTACATCTACGCCTCTTGTAGGCTCATCCAGAATCAAGACGTCCGGCTTTGTTGCAAGCCATTTTCCAAGTACAACCTTCTGTTGATTTCCACCCGAAAGACTACCTGCTTCAATCTCCGGAGAAGCTGCTTTAATCCTAAGTCTTTTACTATAATGTTCAATAATCGAATCACGCTTTTTTTCACTGATAGCAATTCCATTCATACAAAAACGCAGACTCGATAAAGTTAAATTGAATGCAACGCTGTTTCCCAGTACAAGCCCCTGTTTTTTTCTGTCCTCAGGAACCAATGCAATTCCTGATTTAATTGCCTGCATAGGATTTTTAAAATGCACTTCATCTCCATTCAGGAAAATCTGACCGGCATCATATGGTCTTGCTCCGAAAACAGCTTCCATAATCTCACTTCTTCCGGCGCCTACCAGCCCTGCAAATCCAAGTATCTCGCCTTTATGAACCGAAAAGCTGATATTTTCAAATGTTCCCTGACGTGATAGATTTTTTACTTCAAGTGCAATTGGAGCATGTTCCACATCGCAATAATCTCTTACATAGAAATTATCAAGATCTCTTCCAACCATCATTGCTACCAATTCATTCGCATTCGTCTCGACAGTTTTTTTGGTTCCTACATATGTTCCGTCTCTGATAACAGTAATTCGATCTGATATTCGGAATAACTCTTCCATTCTATGAGAAATATAAATAATACTTACTTTTTTCTTCCTTAGATTCTCAATAATTCCAAATAGCTGCTCCACCTCTTCATTTGAAAGAGATGATGTAGGTTCATCCATAACAATTATTTTTCCGTTAAACGATACAGCTTTTACAATCTCTACCATTTGTTGTTGTGCGATAGTCAGCTTCTCAACTACTGTTTCAGCTTTTATATTGACCCCCAGGGCAGAGATCATATCTGCTGCCCTGCGGTTCATCTCCGCTTCATCCAAGGTTCCAAGTCTAGTTCTAATTTCTCTTCCCAAAAACAGATTTTGTGCAACTGTAAGGTAAGGCACCAATACTATTTCCTGGTGTATAATACCTATACCATTTGCTCTTGCTGCTGGGACTCCATCAATTTTTACTTCTTTTCCATTAACTTTTATCAATCCACAATCCGGCTGATAAATTCCGCCAAGCACTTTAATTAATGTTGACTTTCCTGCTCCATTCTCACCAAGCAGTGCATGTACTTCGCCCAGTTCCAAAGAAAAGTCAATTCCATTTAAAGCGTAAATACCCGCAAAGCTTTTCTTTATCCCTGTCATTTCTAATACTGTCTGTCCCATAATAACTCTCCCTTATTATTGCCATTCTTTAAGAGTTTTCTCAGCCTCATCCTTAGACACTAAATGCGAATCGAGATATACCTTTTTCTCATCAATTTTAGTATCTCCATTAACATACTTTACAGCTTCCTTAAAAGAATAATCTGCAATCTGTACAGGTACCTGACATGCAACAGCTGTAAATTCACCATCCAGTAATGCCTGTTTTCCATCCGGTGAGGCATCAATACTATATACACCAATTTTGCCTGTTTTATTTGCTGCTTTAATAGCAGCTGCAGCACCAAGTGCAGATGGATCATTGATACAGAAAAATGCATCCATATCAGGAGATGCTGTAATAATGTCTTCTGCCAGCTCCATTGATTTGTCTAAGGCTGCTCCACCATCCTGCTGTGCTACTATCTTAAACTTATCTTTACTGTCTCCAAGTCCATCAAGAAATCCATTTACACGATCAACACAGCTTTCATTTGAAGGGAAATCCAAAATTGCAATATTTCCTCCATCCGGATGATCCTTAACCATCTGTTCTCCAACAAGCTGGCCTGCCATATACGCATTAGTTCCAACAAATTGTGTTACAAAGCTCTCAAGGTCATTATCTATAACTGCAGTGTCTACATTAAATATAGGAATACCTGCTTCGCTTATTTCTGCCAGTCCCGATGTTATTCCTGCTGAATCAACCGGAATAACAAATACTGCATCATATCCATTATTTGCTACATCTGACAACTGGCTAAGCTGCTTATTCAAATCATAGTCAGGATCTAAACATGTATATGATATTCCATCTTTGTCACACAGTTCTTTTAGCTTTGAATCAATTGAGCTTTGAAATGTATTGTTTAAGGTATTAGTACAAAATGCAAACGATAATCCATCATTTGTATTCTTACCAGAATCCGTACCATTCTTTGATGACTTACTATTGCCACATCCTACAGTAATCCCTGCTGCCATACACAGGCATAAGCCCAATGCTAATAATTTTTTTATTTTTGCCATAGTTTTTTCCTCCATTTTTTAAATTTACGTAAATTTATTTGTTTTTATTTGTTTCTGTGATTACATGATATATTTTGCTCTATTATTTGTCAATATTTTTACGTAAAATCTTGTTTAATTCGTCGTTTTCAACAATTATGCGATTGTGTTTTGCGCAAATTAACATTTCAAGAGCATTTTTTACGTAAATTTTTAGCAATTAAAAAAAGAATACCAAAATGATATTCTTTTTCTTCGCATATATTTCTTTTTAGATATTTAATTTTATTTGGCATTATTTAATTTCTTCAGGCATTCCCTCATGAAAAATATCCTTCCATGCCCTTCCTAGCTGCTTAGCATCCACAACATACGGCTGCACTCCAACATATTTCGGCACATCATTACTTAATAAAGATTTCGCTACCACATGCGCAGCTGTTCTTCCCTGCTCATAAGGTCTTTGAGTACTTAATCCCTTTACAATACCACTTTCCATAAATTGTGCAATTTTATAATCTAAATCAGTTGTAAATATAGCGATGTCTTCTCTATGCATCTCTTTCAACGCCTTAATTGCCAACAGCGCCGGTCTATCCCAGCTTACATACAAGACTTTAATTTGTGGATTCTCAGTAATCATATCTTTACAAACCTGATATGCATTTTCAATTTCTCCAAAACCTCTTATTGCCTTAATATCTATATTTTTGTATTGTTCTGAAATAATTTTTTCCGCGGCCTCATCCCTGGCACGCGTACCATAAAAGACCGCTCCATGTATGATAAATCCGGCTTCAACGTGTTTTCCTTTACAGTACTCCCCCATCATTCTGCCAACATTAACTCCATTTTCAATCTCATTAACAGACACACAGCAAACATAACTATTTTTTTCCATATTCTCAGGGACATTACTCAGGAAAACAAGCTTTGACACCTTTGCCAATTCACGGAATTGTTCTTTTGTTTCTTTATCATCAGCCGGAATTGCAATTACAGCATCCGGTTTCTGTAAACGAATACCTTCAAGCTGTGCATTTTGCAAAGATGCATCAAAATGTGCATCTGTTACTGATATAATATCAATTCCGTATTGTTCCAACTCATCGCGGATTCCCTTTTCGTGTAATTCCGCCCATGATGTTCCTGTATAATGAAACGAAATTGCCACACGGAAATTTCCAGCACGCAAACGGCTCTTTTCCTCTTTTGTTATGACTATTGATTCCGGTGTAGCTGCTTCTTCTCCAAAAGGTCCATTATCCAACATTCTTGTGGATTTTCTTATTATCAACTCTACATCGGCATAATAATCCTGTTCAATCACATGTCCTGTATTTATCTTTTCAAAAAGCATATTTACTGCTCGTCTGCTCAGCCCTTCAACATCTCTCTTTAAAATCGTCAATGGTGGATACGTTAACTCCGACCATCCCTCATCACCAAATCCAACAACTGATATCTCTTCAGGACATTCAATTCCTCTATCCCTCATAGTTTTCATAAGATATAAAGTAATTCTATTTCCTCCTGCCATAATTGCAGTTGGCATATATCGTCTCATCGCCTTTTGTATTTCCAAAATACAGTTATCAGCTCCGGATTCGATATTAATATCTGAAATATTTGCATCATTTGTATTGATTCCATGTTCTTCTAATGCAAGGAGAAAGCCTCGTGTTCTTTCATCTCTCGTCGTACTCTTCAAGCTTTCTCTTAAAAACAAAATATTCTTATGACCACATTCTAACAGATAATCAGTTCCCTTGAAAATGGCTTCTCTATCCCTAAATTCAACAGCGTCTATCCCATCTCCCAAAATATTTCTTTCCATGCAGACAAATGGAATTCCAGATTCAATCAGCTTTTTATAATCTGCCGCAACATCACTGACTGGTACATGTATAATACCTGCTGTTTTTTTATTCTGTATCAGTCCTTCCAGTACCTGAGCCTCTTCTTTAATATCATTATCCGTAATTGCAATATAAAACTGATAACCCTGAATGCTAACATATTTTTTTAAATATCCCACCATATCACGATAAATCGTGCTTTCAACATTTGGAATAACTGCAACTATTTCCGACTGCCTTCCAACCTTGAGTCGTCTTTCTTTTTCTTCTATTTTTTTATGATATCCGGTTTCTATGATAATATTTTCTATTTTTTCAACAAGGTCCGGGCTCACATATCTTGTTCTGTTTATAACATGAGAAACGGTTGCAATTGAAACCCCTGCCATATCAGCTATATCTTTTATAGTAACCTTTTTTGCCATAATGATATTCCCTCTTCTTTTAAAATTTATATCGTATAATTGTTATATACATTCCCTTATATTCCCATAGTTCTATTGCATTTGATAATGTCCTGACTTTACTATAAGAATCATTTTACACCATATCTACTGTATTTAGTAGTCCAACTTCATACAATTTCTCAATAGTTTTTGTATCAAGTTTTAAAAATAAATAAGCTTATTATAAATTTTTCAGGAAAAATTTAGGCTGCTATGCAGATAGATATTTTTCCTGTCTTCCCCCGCACATTTTATGTTATAATCATCTGACGGAGGTACATCATGAAAATAACTACTCTATGCTACATAGAACACGATGGACAATATCTCATGCTTCATCGTATTAAGAAAGAAAATGATATAAATGAAGGAAAATGGATTGGTGTTGGCGGTCACGCCGAGAATGGTGAATCACCCGAAGAATGCTTGCTCCGCGAAGTCAAAGAGGAAACAGGGCTCACACTCACATCATACCGTTTCCGCGCACTCATAACTTTTATAAGTGATAAACAGGAGCCTGAATTGATGTGTCTTTTCACCGCTGATGAATTTTCCGGCAAGCTTATAACATGCAACGAAGGTGACCTCAAATGGGTGGATAAAACTATCGTGCCCACACTTCCTACCTGGGAAGGCGACGCTATCTTCTTAAAGCTCCTGCTTGAAAATGAAGAAAATTTCTTCACACTTAAGCTTGTATATGAAGGTGAATCACTGGTTGATCAGAAGCTTGAGATTTATTAGTATTATCCTGCCACAAGGCTATTTACAAGCTTCTGCATATCTGCCTCCCAGTTTCTTTCCCTGCTATAATAAACACAGCCATATATTTCCGGGTATTTGAGGTTCACGCTGGAGCAGAGAATTACAGGTATTGTGATTTTGTTCTTAATCACTCTGTCAATCAGAACATCCCCTGATTGTTCCTCTCTGCCGCCCGGCTCGCCGGGATAATACATATCAGTAATTATCAGATCATACGGATTATTACTATCCATTGAGTTTTTAATCTGTTTCCACCCGTCTGCGAGATTATTGGACCATTCGACATCTTTAATCCCACATCCTGACAGGGCTTTGCATATATCATTGTGTTTAAATGTATCATCTTCGATATTCAGTACTCTCATGTGAATCCTCCTGACTTTATCTGTTTAAGTAGTCATTCCATCTTGCATTTGTCTCCTCAAGCTCATGCTTTTGCATTATGCTGTTGCGGTCGCTGAGTATCGCAAGCATTTCATCGGCGATTTCTTCCATGGGAAGCCTTTTATAGTGTGACAGATATCCTATCATCCTTTGAGCTGTCCAGTCGGTATTTAGGTTTTTCGTTATCTCATCGCAAAACGGCTCCGGATACCCGCGCCTAAGCAATATATCATATAGCTCCAAGCTCTTTGCTGTCCTGGGTTTCATATAGTGCCTCTCCAATCTTCTCAATCAATGTCACATCCGCCGGCAGCTACTTTACATCTGCGTCTACAAATATCTGCATTCTTATATCCAGCTAAAATCGCCACCTGTCACAGCAAGCGATAACAGCTTATCCATCTTCTCTACCTCTTCAACGCCTCTAACCATCTGAATAAGCTTCGCAGATTCTACAACTTTTGGCATCTCCTCATCAGGTCCTATCTCCATATCTGCCTCTTCTCCACAGTATGGACATACCAATGTTGGTGCAATTTTTAAATCCAAAAACCTGCTTCCACACTCTTTACACTCATAATAACCGCACTGCTCTGTGCCATCCGGTACATAATACATATATAATTTCCTGCCTTTCATTTTTTAGTGTTATTTCCATGTCTTCCATACATCCGGCTGGTACCCGATTGTTGACTGCCTGCCGTTTCTAACCACCGGTGTCTTAATCACCTGCGGATTTTCAAGCACTTTATCCAGCTTGTCCTCATCTGCTATGTACTTTATAAGTGCCAGCAAATCCTTATCTTTGCCATCCCAGTTAATCATATTGTCAAGACCGCCATTCACCTGAGCGACAGGATTAAATTCGCCCTTGCTCATGCCTTTTTCCTTCATGTCGATAAACTGAAACTTTATCCCACGCTCCTTAAAAAATCGCTGTGCTTTCTTTGTGTCATTACATTTCTTTGTTCCGAAAATTTGTATGTTCATGCTATTTGCTGTCCTTGGTTTCATGCAACTCCTCTCCAATCTTCTCAATCAATGTCACATCCGCCGGTAGCCACTTTACGTCCGCCAGATGCTCCTTTGTCAGCCATTTTGCATCCTCTGCTTCCTTTAGGATAAGCTCCCCGTGAATGACCTCACACCAGAAGCAATCCATTGAGAGATGGAAATTAGGATAATCGTATTCTATCGTATCTATTAATTCACCGACAGCAATTTCCGTGTCCAGCTCCTCCATTATCTCGCGCTTTAGCGCCTGCTGCGGTGTCTCACCAGACTCAATCTTGCCGCCTGGAAACTCCCAGCCGCCCTTGAACTCTCCGTAGCCTCTCTGGGTTGCAAAGATAACCGGTTTATTTTCATTATTGACTGCTCTTATGACGGCAGCCACTACGCGTATTGTTTTCATATTGCCTTAAGCTCCTGTGTATTATTTTGTAAACTTTGTTGTAAATTGCTCTGCTGATATCAAAGCAGATCCTCTCTTACAGGGTGGTGCATCTTCATCTCACCAACAAGCTGGTTGAACGATGCTTCTGTAAGCTTTTTGCTCTTTATCTCCTTGTCACCAAGCAATGAAACATCTGTTATTCCAAAGTAGTGGAACGGGCACAGCATGTTTTCCTCCATGGCCTGCTGCAAACGAATCTCATATGCAATCTGATAATTAAAAATCTGGTAAATATTTTTTTCTTCAATATCATCATCTCGCTTATCAGGAGTCGCTGTCATTCCAAGCCACAGCTTTGGTGTAAAATAGTTCATTACCTTTTGGTATGTGTTGGCCGAGCTGTGATGTGCCTCATCCAAAATTATACAATCAAAGGCATCTGGTTCATATTTTTGTAGATGCTCATCACGATTTAAGGTCTGTACGGTTGCAAAAATATAATCCCTGTCATAGTCACTGTGCCCTGCACCAACAAGTCCCATAGAAACTGATTTATCAAATATCTTTTCATAGGATTTCTTTGTCTGTCTTGCAAGCTGACCTCTGTGTACGAGAAACAGTACTCGCTTGAAACCCAGCTCACGCATGGCAAACGCGGATGCATATGTTTTTCCGGTACCCCTTGTGTCAAGGGCGTGATGGGAGTTTTTTTCAGATAGGAAATATTTAATTGTAAATGTTCAGATTGAGGTGTTATCCTCGTATAATGCGGTGGCGGGTTATGACTCCCGCTTTGCAATCAAATAAGTTACACCGCCATGTATATAGTTATTAATATAAAATTTCCTATCTTACCTTTTCTGCCAACCTGTCTTGCAAAAAAGGCTTAATAGCGTTTAGTAGTAACGCCTTTATTTTTTTATCTTGTTTTAAGCTAATTGAGTCTTTATCTCTTTTGTTAAACATTTTCAACATAAATTCATAATCATCTTCTCCATCATAATCATTATATTCTGTATCAAATGCGCCTTCTTCATATAGCCAACGCAATAATTTTCTCGAAAACAGTTCAGAAGACAGCGACAAATATCTTCCTTCTTCAACCGCATGTAATAGTTTAAACTGACTTTCTATTAAAGAAGTGGCATCTCTTAAATCCTCTCTTCCAAATTTATTAATGCACGAACTCCCTATTGGATATAAAATTCTACCTGAATATCTGTTTCTTATGGTATAAAGATATTTAATATTCTCTTTCCCACAGACACACTCTGATGAGCAGCTTAAATCCTCTTCACAATCATCAATGTCCCATTCTACCACAGCATCTTTCCAATTATCACTTTCAGAAGAACGAATCACAGTCATCATTAAATTCTTATAGTATGAATTTTCCAATATATTATTTCCTCCTCAGTATTTCTGAGTGTGATGTTCTATATTAAAAGAACATCACACTCTTATTTATTCTTACTCAAACATCTGTTTAACAGTTTTCTCCCATGTCTTTGCATGGACTATTCTTTTATGGCACAAATTTCCTTTAATAATATCGTGTTTAGTCAATTGTGATGCATTTTCCCAATCACCCTTAAACACGTATGTAGCATTTCCTACTTGATTAGATTCGAACACATACAGATTTTTGTTTGTGTAACCATAAACTACATAACCGTTAAAGCTATTCTCGCCAATCGCAAGGAAATCAGGCTCATATTTCGCAAATGTCTTATGATTATTTCTCAGTACTTCTTTATTTTTACCCGGAGCTTTTTCAAAATAATCATCAAGTGCCTTTTCTGCACGCTCCCATGGATATTTCCCAGGTGGTAAAATCCTCCATGATACTTCCTTTATCTTGATCTTTTGTCCAATTGGATTTTCATCCTTGTCAACGATTTCGCAATAGCCGAACACTTCCAAAAACATATTAATCGTATGCTTTAACAACTCTACGTCTGCTTTTGTCAGCAATTCCGAGCGCAGTTTTCCACTATCACGAATAATTCTAGACAAAGGTGGAAAAATGTACTCTTTCGGATAACACATTCTTTTTTGAAAGCACGTTCCATAATGATCTGTACCATGCCAATCAACAATATGATAATCTCTTTCTATCTCTCTATGCTCTTTTTCCATTTCTTTATGGATGAGTTCTTTTCCGTATAGATTAAACCTTGTCACAGGTCCTATTGGTTGAGGAACTACACATGTTCCATCAAGACACCCATCCATCTTCAATAAATCAATGTTATTCTCATCCGCCGGAACAGATACATATACTTCTTTGTCTTCTGCAATATTTGCAAAATACTTGTCCACAGAATTAATTCTACTCTTTTTTATAATCATCTACTATACCTCCCTTATTCAATATTATTGCTTCTTTTACCATCAGCCTTTGAACGAATATACACCGTTCCGTTTGAATTTCTCACAGTTTGATAATCACTGTAGTTCTTATTGCCATTTTCAATCTGCTTGATTGCATGTTTAAGCGTTACCGTTCTTCCACTTTCAACATTTACAAACTTTGTGTTCAAACCTGTATCTGATTGTTCTGTAGCCTTTAATAACATATTAAATTTCCTCCTTGACTTAAATCAAAAATTATGTTTTTTCTTGATTCTGGTCATCGGATGTGGCATAATAAATATGTTCTAAACATTCGGATCCACATCCGATACCAACGCTTTATGATTGCGCCAACAATCAAAAAGCGTTTTTTATTTCTTTCAATTTAACCACTTCCTTTCTCAAAAATCTTAGCTTTCCAATCATAAAGCCAAGTATCGGCCGGTTATGACTCCTGCTTTACAATCACTCTTATTACACTGCAACATTTTTTATTTCAAATTGTTAATCAAACTTAATCTCTTCCTCTGCTCTTTCATAAATATCAATCTGATTCTGAACATCCAATCGATTAACCAACCATCCCTTGGCTTCACACATTTTAGCAAAGTCATCTATTCGGTTTTTTCCATACATTTCTTTAAGCGTGATTACAAGTCCGAATTGCAATGGTCTTCTCTTTTTTAATGTTACTCGTTCTTTAGTCACAACTCCTATCCCCCACATTCCGGCATCATAGGACTTTTTAGGAACTCTTCTATCCTTGATTTTCTCACATATGCGCTTAACATTATCCCATTTTCGGAATATATTTCTTGCATCTTCTTCATACATGACCTGACCTTCTTCGGTCTGCTTATTATCATCAATAGATTTTATCTTAGTTTTGACAGTTCCATTCTTTTTTTCCGTAATCACACGTCCAAAATGTATATCCATTTCAGTTCCTGTGTAATCCACTCCTTGATTACGATCACAATACGGAAAATAACATAATACAGCCTTTGCATAATACGGATGTTTTCCATTCACGACAGGAACTGGCAATGTATAGTTATAGGTTTCATAATCCTGCGTTGTCCCAGTAATTATGAATTTTATTTCATCGTCTAGTGTATTCAAAATATCTTCTATTCGTTTAGGAACCACTCCATATCCCATTGTATCTGAAACATTTCCACTAGGTCCCCATTTTGCAGCCGCATCTATTATGAGAGCCTTTGCCACTTCTCTGCTAAGACCCATGACATAAATCAAATATGCTAATTTTCTTGTAATCCATGGAGCCGCAAATGATGTTCCCGATAAATATATAGCCCCCAATTCATCTGCGCATACTGCTATTTTTTCTTCAGCTTTGGTACCATCTCCACCATAATAACATATGTCTGGTTTATGGAAAAAAGAGAGCACCGGTCCTCGTCTAGAATAAGATGCCGATTTTCCAGACATATCAACAGCATTTACAACTAACGAATTCAATGAATCAGCCGGTGCACCTACCTTCATGTCCGAATGTTTCATTCCATCCGGTGTATTCGTTCCAGATATCACAAATATGACATCATACTCACTTTGAATGCGATCAAGTTCTGCAGCTTCTGGAGATATATAGTTTTCGCGTATCTCATTTTTTGCACCAAGCGACAGATTCCACACTTTGATATCCTGATTATTTTCAACTATATTTCTAATTTCTCGCAAAATGGCAAATGAACTAAATCCACTTTGTTTTGATACACCAAAATGTCTTACGCGAAAGCGACCACATCCATCATCTAATCCACTATTTCCTCTAGGGCCATCCACAATAATTGATGATACTGCTGTTCCATGCTTATAATCCTCTGGCTCTAATATATCCTCCGGCAACATAGGTCTGTAATCAACCCATTTATGAAAATACACCTTTTCATTGAACTGAGTATCAATAACGCCTACAATTGGTTCGTTTCCTGGCGGTGGAATAATGCCATCATCTTCTTCAAACTCAACAGTTTCCAACAAACCATCTTCTAAACTGATTTTGGAGAAATCTGTGATACTCATTGCAATAAGATATGGTGCCTTATCATATAACAGTCTTGCCTGTGGTGGTGTCAACAACATGGTTGTGCCACCGATAATTTTGCTTTCCGCAACATCAATCCCGAACCTTGACAGCAGCTCTCTGGTTTCAATATCTGTTTTATAAATTGTTATAATAGATTCTTCCGTAATCGATTCTTTTGCCTCGTCTACATCAAATTTTTCAACGAAATGGCAATCAACAATAACATTTACAAAATTTGTCCTGGCAATTTTTTCAGCATGCAAATATTTCTTTTCTTTCCCTAGCTTTTCTATATCTTCTGCTGTTATACATCCATTATAATCTGCATCCACAATTTCCTTTACAATTTGCAAATTATTAATTGCTTTATCAATGGCTGATGCCTGTACATAATGTGTAAATACATGCTTATGTATTGTCTTGCCCTGATTATCTTTTCCTGTGACAAATTTTGCTCCTCTGATTGAATCCACTGGTTTCTTTCCAGCATCTGCAAGTAATATCTTCAATCGATTGCTTTTCGCTACAACACGAATGTAATGAACACTGACAATCATTCCTGCTATATCATCCTTATCAGACCAATATGCTTTTACTTTGGATAATTGAACAATTAATTTTTCTATGTGTTCTGATGTCACTTTCTTATGTGCCGGCAAAGTTACCGGCCCCATGCCTTCATTTCCACGTTTTTCAAATCTGCCTTTTAACTGCAATAATCCATTCATTTAACAACACCTGCCTTCAATTCTCTTGATACACTGCTTTTAGACTTACTTGTTAGAATTTCTATTTCCCTAACTGTAAATCCTTGTTCTTGAAGTTTTTTCAAATTCTCTGGCTTTTCCCCACATACCGAATAATATATTCTTCTGAAATAATCCATCTCATCATTTACATCACTAAATGCAATAGCAGTTTTCAGAAGATTCTTTAACTCCCCTGGATAGGGCATAGGTTTTGATAATTTCATTATTTTTCTGAAAAGTCTAATATCTCTACCACCTAACTTCATTTTATCCAAATAGGAATTAAGCATTTTCTCAGCTATATTCATTAAATCTTCTTCTGTATATCGATTAAAATCAATGATTGAATCAAATCTTCTACTTAACGCCTTATCGAACATATTAAACAAATTTGTTGTGGCCACCAATACAACATTTTCGTTCATTCTATCCAAACACTTAAGCAGTGTTGATGTAACTCTCCCCATCTCTCTTAAATCATTTGAACTAGTTCGGTTCAATGCTAAGGCATCTATTTCATCAAATAAAACAATAACCTTTTCCGGATTAATAAATGAATTTATTTCCTTAAACATCTCTGTCAGATTTTTCTGTGTTTGCCCTAGTTTACTATCAACAATTGCAGAAAAATCAACCATAAAAATTTCTCTATTTAATATTCTTGCCAACTGTTTTACTGCCTCTGTCTTTCCTGTTCCTGGTGCTCCCTGGAATAAGAATTTATTAATGCCCATCTTTCTTCCAACTGCATTTACAACGCCAAGTAAATCTTGTGTAATACAATCTGGCAATAACAACATATCTTCAACAGGTTCTATTTTTTCAAAAAAAGGAGAACTACTTTCAGACATCTGAGGAACAAACGTATTCGCGTTTGATAAAAGAGACATAATATACTCTGCAAGCTGATAATCTCCTGTATTATCAAAATCTCTTGCTATTTCGTATGCTTCTGTTCGAAAACCAGCATCATTCTTTTCTGCATAGTATTTCACTAAATTTATTACATTTTTCTTCTTCATAAAATCAGCCTCTTTCCGTCAAACTATTCATATATTATATATAACATACTGGGACAGTTTTTTCAATAGTGGGACAAATATTTTTGCTTTTTATTTTATAAGATTGCAAACTATCATTAAATTTTATGTTCAAACTCATCATTAAACTTCCACTTTATCTCCACCCTGTCCTTTGCATACACGACAATCTCCTCCACAAAAGCATCCACAATTTCCCTGTTAAGTCCGGTCAGTCTCAACTGCCCTTCCAGCATCTCCAGACCTGCCACTTACGGCACATCCACATCTGTCATCTTAGTTACTGCAGCCCTCTGCTTTTCGATATTCTCCTGCAAGCTCGCCAGCATCTGCTCATATATCTTGCGCTGTTCCAGATATGTTTTTTTATCTGTCATTTCCAGCTTGTAGCTTTCATAAGCTTCACGCAAATCCTTTTCAATTAGTTCACGGCTATGCTCCATATCTGAAAGATGCTTTTCTGCCTGCTTTAATCGCTCTGCCTGTTTCTCCCGTTGCATATCCACAACCTTTCTGGAATCTACCAGCACATCAATCATCATCTGAAGTACTTTCTTCACAACACTTTCCATATCGACATTCAGCACACTGATATTGCATTTCCCATCAGCCTTATCTAGATAATGATTTGCACAATAATACTTCGGTCGTCCGGCATAAGTATGGGACAGGC
>OGOE01000758.1_pt1 | contig 27857 bp, 25 predicted proteins | sample 1552611 | NCBI WGS metagenome assembly OGOE01 (sample SAMEA2580129, study PRJEB22360) | human gut metagenome | biome: human gut; feature: human-associated habitat; material: faeces | place: Denmark | collected 2008/2010
CTTCTCCATATACCAATGCACCCCAGGCGGTGTTTGCATAATTATACTGCCAGCCCCTATAAGCGTAGATGCAGTTGCTACGGAGATAATTATATGCAGTCAATACCCTGTCATAATCTGACATTCCTTTACGGTTGTGAACAGATTTTTTCTTGTTCTTCTTTGCTTGTAATTGTGACAAGGTGACCTCCCTGCTTTTTACAGTATTTTTTGCACCCTCCTCCCAGTCCATAGAGGAATCATATATCGTATAGTAGTGTCCATTCCATAATATTGAGGATACAGAACTTGTTGCCGCTTCACCAAAATCAGCTTCTCCCGTCTCAATTTCAAATATATTATCTAAAATATCTTTTGTCGTTTACATGATATTCTCTGGCTGTTTCAAACGGCTGGAAGATGATGTCAGCCTTGATTTCATTCGTAGCCGTCTGGAACGGAATTTCGTTTGGAAAGTCTATCCATGCCCTGGTGCATTTGTCATGTAATTTCTGAACGGTGTCAAGCAGTGCCCTGCTTTCTGAGATTGTTTCGCATATTTCACAGAAACTGATGATATGACCTGTAAGAGCATAGGTGAATTTGCCGTGCCAGTCACATCGTCTTGCAAAGATGTGATAGCCGACGAGCTTTCCAAAGCCATCGTTCGAATATTTTTCTTCAATGTCCCAGCCTTTTTCGATGAGTGAAATCTTAAGCTGGTGGATTTGTTCAAAATCGGTCATGCGTATTCTGCCTCCTATTTCGAATATGCTGGAATGATGTGCGCTGTCTTCCAGAAGCCGTGTTTGTCAGAATCATGGCTTTCCTGATTGGATTTCATAAATTCGTTGTATCTGAATCTACCGTACTGCTGAATTTTCATGCGACGTTCGTTCAGGATAAGATTTATCATCTTATCGATGTCATTAGGATGATGTTGTATCTGTAGTTCAGATGTTTCTTGCCGGTGTGATTGCTGATACGAATAGAGTTGCCAACTCCGTAATCCAGTTTCAGATAAATGGAATCTGTAGTAGAAGCATCATATCTCTGGATAGTAAAGCCAGCCTGAGAAAGAGTATGAATCAGACTGTCAGCGATGGACTGGATGGTGACAGCCTGGGATATCACAGGGCTACTGGCTGTGTGAATAGTGTTATTGGACATAGTTCATCACAACCTTTCTTAATATCCGTATCTGACAAACATACGCTCCATATATTCATGGGCGAATGCTGTAATCAGATTCTCAGGAACGTTGACATTGTGCATGATATTCACAATAGTACGAGGTTCTTCGGTGAGACTGTGATGATTGGTATCAGCTAACAGTTCAGATGTAACGTTGATACAGTCATTGATAGTCCAGTCCTTGCGTGGAATTTCGTTGAACGTATAGTTTTCAGTTTTGTTTGTATAGATTTCATCTATAAAGGTCTGCACATCATCATAGACAATGTCTCGATGTGTGGAACCGGTATGTTTATCAGTGATTTCAATAACATTTGATCCGTTCAGCCAGATAATTGTTATGGACATACCGGCAGTTGCCGATGTTCTGGTTGATGCGGGAGGTCTGATCCCCGGGGATCAGCTCCAGGAGCAGGCCGTAGCTGTAGATGCATTTGTCATAAGGCTCCAGTGCCTTATTCTTGCGCTCTGTGATATTGTGTCCGCCCTTTCCCCCATGGAATACGAATACCCCGTCTACTACCTCCACTGTAACAGGGGATTTGGAAGACTTCTTCTCCTTCTCCTCAGTAGCCTTGCCCTTACTGATGATCTTCTTGTTTACGTTGGCCATGCCCACACCTCCTTCGTTAATCTAACTGTCCTTAATATGACAAAAAAATGGACTCATGAAAACTGACACGAGAAAAACAGCAGGCATGGGGAAGATAAAAAAGAATGAGTGGAACAACTTTTTCTGCTGTTCATGGTTGTATTATAGATGATATTGGTTTGATGATATTCTGGTACGAAAAAAAGAATGCTCCGCGGCAGAGAAAATCAAAATTAAACTACTACGCTTAATCATAGTTACAGAATTAGGTATTTTTTCATTTTTACTTGCATTTGTTGTTGAATATTCGTGTAAAGCATTGTTTTCTTCGTGCAAATGGCATATAATATACTTACCAGTAGAAAGGGGTTGATTGTATGGCTGGAAATACCACAAATATCAGTATCCGCATGGATGCAGATCTGAAAGTGCAAGCGGACGCACTTTTTTCGGAACTTGGCATGAATCTGACTACGGCGTTTAACATCTTTGTGCGCCAGTCGCTTCGCGAAGGCGGTATTCCCTTTGAAGTAAAGTTGGAACGACCAAATAAAGAAACGGTTGCTGCCATGCTGGAAGCGGAAAGGATAGCAAAGGACCCGTCTGTAAAAGGTTATGATAACCTTGATGAGTTATTTGCTGATCTGAAAAGATGAAAGAAATCAAATATACTGTCAAGTACACGACCGGTTTTAAAAAAGACTACAAACGGGCTATAAAGCGTGGCTTGAAAATTGAGCTATTGGAGCAGGTCGTAGCATTGCTGGCAATAGGCGAATCTTTGCCAGATAAAAATCGAGATCATGACCTGTCTGGCGATTGGATAGGGTATCGTGAATGTCATATTCTTCCGGACTGGTTGCTTGTCTACCGCATAGAAGATGATGTTCTGGTGCTGACACTGACCCGTACCGGCACACATAGCGACTTGTTCGGAAAATAAACAGACTGCCGCCGCGAAGGGAAACCTGTGTGGCGGTTTTTCTGTATTAAAAATCAACAAAAAAGACACCCACAGTTAATTCCGAACCCTGTGAGTGCCCAAAAACGAAAGGTTAAAACAATGCATATGAACAGATTTTCTGCTGTTCATGATTGTATTATAGCTGATCAATGTGGTCGACCATTCTGGTACGAAAAAAAACTAATCCTCATCCATATCAGCCAAAAAAGAATCCCTCTGTAACTCAAACTCATCCTCAATCCCAAGGTTATCCTTGTACATCTGATATCCGTCTTTAAGGATCTTAAGGAGTTTTCCTCTGGTATTAATGCCTTTCTCTTCAAGGAACTCCGCAATACAATGCCGATCGACCGTACGAATCTGTTCATCCTTACTCAGCTTCTGAGTCTCTTCATCGAGAAAACAGGCAGAAACAAAAAAGGAATCCCCATCCTTTGTAAGATAAAAGATAGCGTTTTTAAATCCGCAGGGAACCTCGCTGTTCGGAAAGAAAAACGGTTGATCAAGTCCCAGCATATCAATATACGCTCCGTCTTTTTTTATATGAACATTTTTCTTCGGAACCGTAATAACTTGATAGTCATATTTATTATTGCCCCCAACAATGCTTACTACCGCATCAAATTCCAGACATTCTTCCTCAAGGATATCCATCAACTCATCTACCGTTCTGTATCCTGCCATTATTTATTCTCCTTGCCTTTGATCTGCTCTTTGGCTGCATCCATGTCTTTCCTGGTACTTTTTTCCATAATGAAGGAAATTTCACTAGCATCGCTTAAGGTCATCCGTAGCGTACCATCCTCCAGCATTGTTGCGTCACACTCGATGTCCTTGTATTCATCCTTTTTTTCTCCCAGATTTCCACCGCCGATCTTAAACGACAGAGTTCCATCTGAAAAAACAGTTTCCAGATCAGAAATATCAATGATCCCATCCGTAGAATCAATGTCCATATACAGCCCGGCTTTCTTATCGTCAACTGTCAGGAAAACATTGTTGACGCCAAACAGGTCCGCCGGGGCAAAAACTTCATCTGTTTCCACCTTTTCTGCCTTCCATATACCATCCATATCGGATTCCTTTACTTTTTTGGCCACTGCTACGGTTTTCTTTTTGGCATTCTCTTCATCCCTGGTAAACACAAACGTCTCCCCATTACTCTGTGTGGTCATGGTTTCTTTCTTTTCATCATAGTCGATCAGCAGATCGTCATCCGTTCCTTCGTTTACAAGGATCTGGTTTTCTTTTTGCACCCATTTACCGGTAAGCTCGGTCTTATCCTTGTTGTCATATTTGATGGAAAAAGCCCCATCCTTATCAAGCGTCATCACTGCCGGGGTTCCCCAGATATTACCGAACCACTCTCCGATTACAGATGCTTCTTCTGCCCTGACAGAAAACGTCTCCGCTATGAATGGAACGATTCCTGTTAACGCCAGTACTCCGGCAAGTACTGCTGCCACAATCTTTTTCTTCATGTCAAAACTCCTTTTCTTTTTAATATGATTAAAAAAGCCCCGCTTAAGCAGGGCGATGGACAAGTTTTTTGGTAGTATATTTCGGGCACTTGATCACAAGGGAGCCGGAGAATACAGCTCCTTTCGGAGATGCTGTGTAATTCGACTGCATACGTTCACAGTCTTTGTAAGAAGTCCGGCAGATACTGCACAGGCCATTTTCAGCAATGTACTTCTTCTCCGCGGCAGCCTTCTTTTTTGCCTTGAGCTCCGCAGCAGAAACCATCTTTATCTGTTTAGCCTTTTTCTTATTCTGTTCCTGCTTCCTGTTATATTCTTGTCTGCAGGAATCTGAACACAGAGGTGCCATCATCTCACTGGCCGGACAGAAAAATGTCTTATGACAGATGACACAGTTTTTGTATGCATGAGGCTCCTTGTCTTTATGTAACACTTCGCATTCCGCGGAACAGAATTTCCCAAAGCCGGAGAATTCCTTTCCACATTCCGCACATACTTTCAGATTGTTGTCCCTTAGATATTTTGTATATTCTTTCTTTTTCTCCCGGTCTTCCTGATAGCAGGCATTGCAGCAGAAAACAGAATCTTTGACGAATTCCTTTCCGCAGTTTGGACAGATCTTCAGAGTACCGTTTCTTCTGGCAGCGTCCATCAGGTATTTTTCCCTGCATTCCGCGGAGCAGTACCAGTTGTGCCACCCGGTGTCTCTTTGGTCATCCGTCTCAAGCATTGGTTTTCCGCAGCAGGCGCAGAAGGTATTTTGTATCCTGTCTGCAGCTTCACAGGCTTTGCTGCAGTATGCAGAGGTCACCCCATTGTAGCAGGTGAATGTTTTGTGGCAGTATTTGCATTCGACCTCTGTTTTTGATACCGGACGCCCGGTGCCAACCCTTGCCACACTATACTGCATATGCTTATGCAGATCTCGCCAGGCCTTGGTGGAATCTTTTCCACATTCGGGACAATACTTCTGGCTACTTCGGCTTGGCGTAAACCATACACCGCAGATCTCACACTCTTTTTGTTTTGTTTCCATATCCATTTTTCTCCTTTCATTTTTGGTTTGGGAGAAATATGAAAGATATTACTGCAATACAAAAAATAAAAATACTTTCTTTTACTACGAAAAAAACACCGACAGGATCTTTAAAAGGCTACCGGTGTATTAACTGAATATTGACAACAAAAAACATTTTGGGAGCACAAAGCGGATGCCTGGTTGCAGGCGGAAGATTCCTGAATCTCTGGAACTAATCGAGCCGATACTTTTCTACTGTATATATTATCTCATCACTTTCCCGTGACTGGACAAAATATACAAGGACGTTTTTCCTGCGAAAACAGGATCTTTTATTAATATGCGCATCCAAGACTCGTGACTTTAGTCGTGAGATACGGATGCGCCTGGAAAATGTAATATAACTGTTTCAAATATCAAATAAAAACCAATCCTGCATTATGCCGGATGAACGTACACTCTGCAGCAGGGAAATTTTTCATTTAATGAAAATCAACATCTGCTTCCACTCACCGTGGAAGGTTATTTTTCCTGTTTTGCCGTTGGTGTCGGCGCAACATAATCCTCTTTTAATTGAGTATCGATCAGCATACAGTTGGCTATAAAACGGTTGTTGATCACACCGGAGTCTGCACAGGTAGATAACGTGATGACCTGTTCATCCCCCGTAGGCTTAAACTCTGTGGAATAATAGCCTTTTTTGATAGAATACTTTACCCATTTCCGGAAATCCTTTGAGCCAATGGTAAAACCGATGGTGTACGTTCTGTCATTATCAAGACAGTTATAAACATCATATATTGCATACGTTCTTGTCTCCTCAGGGGTATAGATATACATATAGGAATGCTTCTTCCAAAAGCCCGTATCCGTATAATTGGATAACTGTCCAAACATCTGCCCGCTTGCCATGTTGTGTCCGTACAGGATGATATGCGCATCATCCAAATCTTCACTCGTCCCCTTTTCCGCAAAGATGGACCCGAGGATATTGTAGGAACCGTCCATGTGATGATACAGATAATAATTATCCGCGGTACCCTTCAAAACCGCATAGTTTACAGCAAGGTCTGGGATACGGATCCAGCCAATGATATCCGGGTTCATCTTTTTAAGTCCGTTCCAGTCAACCCCGTTCCAGTCCTGTGGGATATTTTGGGACTTCTTTTCCGATGATTTTTTCTTATCGGAAGCTTTTGCTACCGTTTTCCTGTCCGTAAAATCGTAGGGAAGGGTTCCATCCGCGGAGTCCGCAAAATCCGTGTACCCTTCCTGTACCTGTTTACTCTTGTAATCCGAGATCCAGTATGGCACCTGTTCCTTAAATGCCATATAAAACATAAACCCTGCCGCACACAGCAGGATCAAAAAAAATAATGTAAAGACCGGGAATTTCTTCTTTTCCCGCACCTTCAGACTTCCCATTATCTTCCTCCTTTCTTTTTCCCACAATATGCAAAAAAAACGATTTTCATAATTTGTTAAATTCTGCACATTATCAGAAAAATTTCAAGGAAATATTATGCTAAGAAGATCAAAAAAGATCTTGGCAGGGCTGGTCTGACAATTGCCATGCTTCCATATACGGTATTACAAAAGCAGCTATGTGAAATACATATCTATCGAAAACTGCCTTACCGGAAGCAACGGCGGGTTCTTAGGCGACGATGCCCATTACAACAATGCAACACTTAAGAAACTTAAGAAAATGGCATAAGAAAAGCGGAGGTTTATCCTCCCTTTTTTTGAGCAAAAAAATACCCCCTGCAGGATCTATATGAAACTGCAGGGGGTTAAAGCGAGGTGTGGCGTGGACTTATTCGTCCATTCTTAATATGACAAAAAATCCTGATCTTGTGCAACTCCCGTATATTTTCTGGCAATCCATACGGGACAAAAAAGAAACATCCGCGGTGATGATCAAAAGGCCGCAGATGTTTCCGATTGGATTGTTAATCCGGTGCGTATGAAATTGCGGAAAAACTATCCGCCAAAACAGACATCCGGGAATTGACACGTATACGAAAGGAGTGTATCCCGGATGCACTGCCTATCCTTATTATACACGAGATTTAAAAAAAATCTAGTATCTTTTTTTGAGGTAGATAAATACCCCGAACGCAAGAACTCCAAGAATACAGATAGACACCAGACTGCTGACAAAACGGTCTTTTGCTGTCTTTTCCTTAGGCTTATTGCTTTCCTCGTCAAACCGGGTTTCCTCTGCATCGCTTGCGGATGCTTCTGCCTGGGTGCTTCCCGAAGAGCTGTCTTCCCTTTCACCCTTTTTAGATTCCTTACTGTCTTTGTCTGTAAGGCCTAAATATTCTTCCAGAGACATTCCGTTGAGGATCGCCTCCTGACGGGCGGTTTCATATTTCATCCCTTTTTGCTCAAGGGCATCCTGGATCCTTTTTCCACTGTCGGTAAGGTTTCCGTCTGCATCGAGATACCCGTTGTTTGTAAGATCCTGCAGATAAGATTCCCGGACGGTGTCATCATCGAATACGCCTTTGTCCACATAAGGGGAATTTAAGGTCACATCATTTTCATTTGACGTATCCTCTATGGTACTGTTTACGTCCACTTCCTTATAAAGCTCCCCTACCCCGATCTTGTCCGTTAGTTTATCCACTGCTTCCTGTCCGATGGCGAGCGGAACGGTCGTGACCTGGTCGTTATACACACGAAAGAATGTCTTTGTTGCGGCAGGCTCTTTTTTCAGTTCCTTGCTGCTGCCGATATATTTGATACGGATGACCTGATAATCCCCCGGGACAACCCTTGCGGAAAGCTTCGTGTCGTTGGCATCCACATCGATGTGTCCCATACGGCTGTCCTCATCCAGAAGCCGGAAGAAGATCCGGTACACGTCCAGGGAACCTGCATCCAGCCCGTCACTGAAGGTTGTTTTTATAGTAAAGTTATCTGCCCCCACCCCGTTCTGGACTACGGGGTTTCTGGCAAAAACGGATGCCGGACAGCTGAGGGAACTGACGCCTAATGTGGCAGCCATCAGAAAAACAGATAGTCTTTTCATAAATGCCTCCTATTCTTTTCCGCGGATGCCTGTTTTATCAAGATCCAGCTCGGAACGGCGCACGTTGGAAAGATCTGTATGTTCTGTAGAACGGATACGGTGTTTATTCGACGGCTCTTCCACATGATTCTGGTTCAGGAAATAATTCTCATCCATAGGAGTGCCTTCATTGATCATGGCCATGACGCTCTCATTCATAGCTTCATCTTCAAGCTGGGATTTTTCATCAGATTCCATCTCACGGAGTGCTTCCGCCTTGATCTCTTCCAGGTCGAAATCACACGCAACCGCATTTACAAGGTCTGCTGCAAATACCAGCTGGACGATGACCGGACGGTTGTCTTTTGAAAGGCCTTTTAAATAAGCTGCCGGATTGCTGAGTGTCAGGTAATAATCCACTGCGCATTCGATATTTGTGATCGTAAGGGTGAACAGCATATTCCCCTTGTCTGCATGTGAATGGAACTCATCAAGGACTTCCATGATCCTTCTAAGCCACATGTTCTGTTCATGCTGGAAATCAAGCTCCACCATGACAAACGGTCCCGTAAAGCTGATCCTGTTTACAAAAACACCGGGGGCAGCCGTAAAGCTTGTCATCTCGTTGATTTTTTCCAGGGTTCCATCCTCTGTGGTCTCAACCTTATACAGACTGCACTCCACAACGCTCTTCGGATCCCCGTCTTCGTCTTCTCCGGATAAAGCTTCTACCAGTTCATCTATAGAGATCTCTTTTTCTTCATCAAAAAGTTCATCATCATAATGCATCAACTATACCTCCTTTTTTCGTTAATATGAAGAAAAACAGGAACAAAGTCCTGTTTTTCCAATCACCCTGCATTTTCAAGGTCTACTTCATCAGGTTTCGTGGTCATCGCCTTGTAGAGTTTGGTATCCGTCGGGAACTCATCCTTGAACGGAATGATGTCCGAACCATTGTAGATCAGTCCTTGGCCGGAATCGGCGCTTGTGACATATTCAATCTCTGTGTTGCTGATACCGAACATCTGCTGGAGCTGCATACGTCCGTAAGGATCAAGGTTTAACATCATCATGAAATCCGAGTTATTGATGATCGCCCTTGCCTCGGAGGACTTTAACATATCCTCTGCCTGCTGTGTGATACCGGTCGGGATACCATTCCACTTACGTGCACGTTTCCAGATCTGCTTGGTATATTTGGCAGAAGTCTCTGTCTGCGTAAGCAGATGGAACTCGTCACAGAAAAGCCAGGTGTACTTTCCTTTCTTGTGGTTCTCGATCATACGGTTCCATACATTGTCAAGACAGATCTGAAGGCCCATGTTCTTAAGTCCGGAACCGATATCCTTAATATTGTAGACCGTAAAACGGTTGATGATGTTTACATTGGTCTTGTGTGCAAAGGTGTCCTGGGTACCTACCGCAAAACGTTCCAGCGCAAGCGCAAGGTTCTGGGCTTCCGGCTGCGGCTGCTGTTTCAGCTCATCATACAGATCCCTCAGTGTCGGTACGGTATCCGCATCGTAATTAAGTCCCCTTGCACGTAAACCTTCCACGTATTCCATATAAACGTTCTTAGTACAGCGGTCGATAACGGAACGCTGAGTTGGGGAAAGCTCGTACCTGGAACCAAGCGCTGCCTCACAAATGGAAGCAATGAAGTCTGCTTTCAGCGTGATCGGATCATCCTTTTCCGCATAATCCAAACTCATATCCATCGGGTTTAAGTATACGTTGGAACCCGGGGCAATACGGATGACGGAACCATGGAACAGCACTGCTAACGGGCTGTACTCATTCTCAGGGTCGATAACGATGATATCATCGTCGGTGTTCAAAAGCACCGAAATCATTTCCCTTTTTGCACTGAAGGATTTACCTGAACCTGAGGTTCCAAGGATAACGCCATTACCGTTCTTTGCACTCTTTCTGTCATACAGGATCAGCTGATGGGATACTGCGTTCAGGCCATAGTACAGACCGCCTTTCTGCATCAGTTCTTTTACGGAGAACGGAAGGAAGATCGCCGCACCCGTAGTATTTAACATGCGCTCCATCCTGACCCTGTTGTAGCATAATGGCAGACAGGTATCAAAACCCAGCTCCTGCTGTTCTGATAAAACATCTGCCTGGCAGACAAACCGTTCCGCGGTAGCCTTGACGATCTCCGTATACTTATCCAGCTGCTCTTTAGTGTCTGCAAAAACAGTCATGGTGATCGTGGTCATGAATAGTTTCTGGTTATCCTGCGTAAGATCCTCCATGATCTGTTCCACTTCACGCTGGGAGTTTCTGATCTCCGGGGAGATCAGATCCGAGGAGTAACCGTTCTTGCTTGCTTTTTTCTGCTGTTCTACCACGTTCTGGTTGATATCCACCGTCTTATTTTTTACCAGTTTAAGGGCATCCCCCTGCGCCAGAGAGCGGTAGATTATGGATGTGAGCATATTAAACGGCTGGTTGGACATCTCCGCCAGGATATCTCCTCTGAGATAGGACGGAAGGTTCCTCAGTGTTAAAGACCTTGCATATTTATCATCGATCCGGATATAGTCATGTTCAAAGATCATGCTCATGGGAGCGATTGCATCCTTCGTGGTAAGGCCCCGTTTTTTAAGTTCTTTAAGATTAAAGGTCTCAGAGATCCGTCCATCCCTCATCTTTAATTTCTGATAAAACGGGATATCGGAATCCACATGGTAGATATCGTAAAGGTTTGAAAGACGTTCCCTGATGGAACATGGAGCCACGTCTGTACCTATCAGTTTCTTTAATCCTGATGCGATAGAAGAATCCAATCGGGAAAACGTGTTCTTTGCTGCCTCGATATCGTCTGCCTCTATATATACAACCAGATACTTATTATGTATGATATTGTTCCTTGCAACAGCCATCTTGTCGATCAGCATATTGTTCATTTCTTCCCTGTATTCATTCAGGGAATCATTTTTCATTCCGATCAGCACATTCTGCTCAAACTCCGAACTGCTGATGCTTTTATTATGGACAACGACCTGCATCTGTACTTCAGGTCCAAAGCTTCCAATAAACTCCGAATATTTACCAAAGATCGCTCTCTGCTCATCCATGGATTCAATGGAGAAGTTAATATCAGAGAGGGCATACATCCTAGAATACCCTCTCGCAGAAACCTGTATGATCCCGTTCTCATACGCTCCAAGGTATGGGATGGAATCCTGCACAGTCTTTGGGATCCTTGTAGGTTCTTTAGGAGTTTTCTTCGTATTGTCCAACCCTAAGGCTTTTGTTATTGTATTAAGAATACCCATATAACCTCCTACTGGTACATCACGTAATCAGGATGTTTCCTCAATACGGATGCACTGAAGACTTTCTGTTTAAAATTTTTTTCTGTTTTTGCTTTCTCTGCTTCCTCTTCCTGGCTGTTATAAAAATTCTCGATCTGGTATGTCCTTACCTTTGGAGCGATATAGTTAAGAACAAAAGCGTTCTTTAAAAATTTTTCCAGCGGCATATCGTATGGGGTTACGACCGCAAATGCCATAATGGGCACTGCCAGTATTACTCCGATCCCAATCTTTGTATTTAAAGACAGTCCCGGCATGATGGCATTTACGAGCGTCAGCGCCGCAAAATCAACTGCTGCCGCGATCAGGCCGCACACCACCATCCTTGTAGAGAATGGGCCGATGAGGGTTGTTTTCACCTTTGTAATATCTTTTGGGATAGGGACTTCTATCATGGAACATTCCTCCTTGCATATAGAAAGGCTGCCGGGATCTAAAGATCCCTCATGCCTTTGATTTCCTTAAACACCGGCAACGTCGTTGGCGATACTCATGGACTTGAACAAGAGACCAATCTTTGTGACAGTCAGTCCAAGACAGGTCAGCCATGTGGAGCCAAACTTACCAGAACCGGTGATCGCATCCAGAAAAGCGATCGTTTCCTTTTTGGAAAACGAGTTTCCGGTTGCTGCCTTCAGGTCGCTTATTGTCTTAACTGCATCCGGCCCGACCTTCCACTGGATCAGAAGGGCAACACAGTCTGTGATGATGACAGCCAATGCGAATTGAAGGGCAAGAGCAAAGATCTTTTTCAAATAACGGATCCCTGCCGCATGGTTTCCATCACCAAAGAGATCAGCAACTCCCACCGGGGCAAACATTGCCCTGACGGAGAGCTCCACGATCCTTGAGATAGCGATAAACATGACCGAAATGTTTGAGACCATTACTACCAGATACGAAATGAGGATCTTGAGCAGGTAACCGACAGAGTCGATGATGCCAACTTTCTTTAATCCTTTTTTCAGCATGGAAACCTTAGCGGGATCCGCAAAGAAAGAGTTTCCACCCTCCGTGGCACTCAGTTCCTTCGCAAGGGCCGAGCCCGCACTTACCATGTACTGGATGATGGTCATGCTGTTTGTGATCAGCATGTATGCAAGCGCAAGTTTTATAAAAGTCTTGATAAAATATTCATAATTGATATTTTTACTGGAAGCCTTATCTGCCATATCGATAAGGAAGTAAAGGATCATGACGGAAACGCCGACGGTCGTGACAACTGCAACGATATTTGTAAACCGGCTATCCTTCATGATTTTTGAGAAGAGTTCATCATATGTTGTGAAAGTCTTAAGAACGCTAGTAGAAGTAAACAGTCCATTGTATATTTCAACGATCCAACTTAATAGTGTTACTAGCAATTACTGGTCCTCCTGTTAAATATTTGCATCCTTAACTTCAAGTCCGTCGATTTTGAGACTTTCGATAACAGTTTTCAGGGAGATCAGCACGATAGCACAAATAATAGTCTGAATAGCATCAGATTTGGATTCAGCATCTGTCCTCTTGATAGCCATAATGAACTGTGCAACGCCCCATACTAAGAGGACAACGCCCACCCATCTGAACATGGCAAGGATGATGGCAACAATATTGCTGATCAAACTGGAAGCTGAACTGCTACTTCCGGCTGCAAAGGTCATCATTCCTGACATCATGATGAACATACATGCCATGGTCATGATGCTGATCGCCTTTCCGCAGACAAGCATGGTTTTTCTTCTTTTCTCTTCCATCTCATTTTTCTTGAGCACTAATTTTCCGCAGGTGAGTTCCGCGGAAGCCTTCATTGAAGATAAAAAATTCATTTCTAAAAATTCTCCTTTCAAAATATTTCAACAGGAAGGGATACCGGTTCTTGCCCACACCGGCATCCCGATATCTGTTGAGCACTTGTAAAATGAAAAAAAATGAAAAAAACGAAAAAAGGGGTTAAAAGACACTGAGACTCAGAAGTCCAGATAATAGAAGCACCTGAAAAAAGTGAATTCGAATTCACTTTTTTGTACGATGTTAAGTAGTGTATAAGGGGAAGAAACACAATGATAAGCCTGATAAGACGCATAATAAAGGACATCCACGGTCTGTTTTACTCTCCGCGGATGCCTTAAAACGAAAGGAAAAAAGTTTTAGAACGGACAGCGCTTTAACTGTCCGTACGTAATATGACAAAAAGGTACAAAAAAGAGGCGGTAAAGACCACCTCTTTCTCCAGAGTAATACTAAGCATCTTTCTTTGGTCCAAAGTAATCCACGAAAGTTTTAAATGAAGGAACAGTTTTATCATAAAGTACCCTTGCCCGGTTTTCAGATAAAAACTGTTCTAACTGTTCTTTATATAGATGCATCCCAGACCGGATACTGGATGCATCTACGGAAACAAGAAGGGACAGGATCACGCTGCGCACTTCATCATCCGTTACTTTGAAGTTTTTAAAACACTCCTTCCGCAGAAACTCCCCCAATACTCCTTCCAGATCACTGCCGGCAGAGTCTGCTTTTTTTGTCTTTCCTTTTTCTGTGGCAGGCAGCTGCTTTTCGGGCTCTTTCTTTTTATCCTCTGTGTTTTTGTTATGGCTGTCAGGCTGTCCTTTTGTTTTCTCCTCTTTGCCCGCGGATTTTTTGTTTTCCATACTCAACTTGTCATTGGTATTTTTAGGCTTTCCCTCTGCCTTATCCTGTTTTTTGTCTGGCTTTGGTGGCTCCGGCTTCACCTTGCTTTCTGAAGAGACAGGCCTTCTTTTGTCAACAGGACGGTCTGATCCTTTTTTGGGCGTTTTTTCCTTTGGCGGGACTGCCGGTTTGTCAAGCACTGCACCATCTTCCACTTCCAACATGTTCAGCATATCCATGGCCATGTCCGAGAACGTATCCATGTCCGCAGTTATGGGGGCAGTTGCTTTATCCGGACGCTTTCCTTTCTTTCTGGGAGACTCGCTGTTTTTCGGTTCAGGCTTTTTGGCTGCTTCTTTTTTCCCTCCAGGAGCTTTCTTTCCACCTGTTTTTGGTTCTTCCGGGAACTTCTCCTTTACCTCTGTCTGATCCCTGAGGATATTACGGATACCCATATAGGAGGAAGCAGAGTCATCATATAAAAGAAAATCCTTAAAAACACCGGTGAGAGAAGCGTCCCCCCAGAGGATAAACTTATCTTTTGGGTTGACGGAGTGTTGCACTCCGATCTCGAACGTGATCAGAGGGATACAGTCAGCCATTTTTTTCGGGAGCATCCTTAAGATGATCCAGCCTTTACTGATATACTCAAACACAATGTCCGGAAGTTTCCTGCCTTTTTCATAAAACAACAGTATTTTGTACCCTTTGGCAAATTCTGCAGGAAGAAGCTTTTCCACGCTGTCAAAGTACATGCTGTCCATGATATAGATATTCATTTATCTATCTCCAGCTCCGGATCGTCCAGGTCGTCAAATACGCTGAAATCCAATTCCGGCTGATGCAGGACGGTATCGAACCCGTTTGCAACATTGATGTGTTTACATAGCTGGTCATCAGACAATACTGTAGACATATTGCTGGCACTGTAAAGAACATTCCTGTAGGATGTCTTCCCATCCATATCCTTTACGCAGAATGCAGCAAAATAAGGGATACCGCAGATCACGCACATCCGGTTCAGCTCTTTTAAGATCGGTTTGATCTTCTCTTCATAGTCGTCTGTTCTGTCAAACATATAAAACCCTCCTTTTAGTCGAAAAAAGTGAATTCGAATTCACTTTTTTGGATGGCAGGGATGAACCCCGGCCTTACCATTTAATATGAAAAAAAGGCTGTACCTGCAAAGGTACAACCTGTGAAGCCCATGAGATCAGTCATGGGCAGCCTGTTTTTCCAAATACGAGTTGAGAGCATCAAAGATGGATAACTGGGAAGCCCCCTTAACCTGGCGGTTGTATTCCGCTTTCTGGGCATCCGTCATCTCATGGGAGCCTGCCTCACGGGAACTCCTCCTTGCTGCGGCACGTTTTTTCCTTTCCTGTGCCTTCAGCCCTTCGTTCGGATCGACTGGGCAGTACGGGATATCTTCCGCCTCAAACACTTCCCTGAGGAACTGGTTGTATGTGCGGTCATCTTTCGGACCGTATGCCACATACTGTCCGGTAATGTAAAGCAGGTCCCTTGCACGTGTCATGGACACGAATAACAGACGACGGGCTTCTTCCACCTTTTTCTGATGTTTAGGTCCTGAGGTATGCAATGACGCAGAATCATAACCGCTGATACTGTTAAACACTGCTTTCCATTCCAGGCCCTTAGAAGAATGTGCGGTCGTCAAAACTACACCCTGGTACTTCTGTTCCATCTTCTTTCCGGCGTTTTTCCCATAAATGGAAAAATTACGGATGTATTCCAGCTCGGACTGCAGGTCCTCATTGGCATAAACAAGGTCCAGAAAAGCCTGATAGATCTCATCCTCCTCTTTTAAGGCATCCAGGAATTTGTGGAACAATACCCTCTGGTATGGGATCTCCAGCTGGTCAATGCTCATGAAGGTTTTCTTCATCTCATCCACTTCCAGACGCAGCTCGGTCATGCTCTTCTTATGGAAGATGTCGCCGTGGTACTTCGCTACCAGGTAGTTGAAGTACAGCAGGTCTGATTCCGGCTGGTAGAACGCTTCGGCAAGACTTAATGCTGCTTTGACATTTGCATTCTCCATATACGGGAGCGGGCTCATCATGACCCATGGGATCCCTGCCTGTGTAAGCTCGGCACCCAGGGCAACAAGCTCCGTTTTCTTAAAGGCAATGAAGGCGATGTCTTCCGGCTGATACCCTGAATCGATCAGATCCTTGATCCGTTCCGAGATATAGCGGTACTCCGTCTTCTTGTCATGGAAGCCCCTTACCACTGGTTTTTTCCCGGATTCCCTTACCGGTATCATATCCTTGTCCACACGATCTTTATTTAATGCATTGATCTTATTGGCTAGCTCCAGGATCTCCGGTGTGGAACGTCGGTTTTCCGTCAGGTACAGGTCCTCTCCTACTTTCCCGATCTTCTCAAAGAAATGAAGGATGTTTTCCGGCGTGGTATTTCGGAATCCGTAAATGCTCTGGCTGTCATCCCCGACAACCATCAGGGACTCGAAACACTTTGTGGATATCAGTCTGCGGATGATCTCCAGCTGCGTATCGTTGGAATCCTGGAACTCGTCGACGATGATATGCCGGTATCCCAGCTCATCAAGATAATCCGGATGTCCATCCAGAAAACCAAGCATCAGGGGTTCCTGATCTGCAAACTGTAAAAGATTTTCTTCCTTCAGACGCTTATCGTAGTCCTCATACAGGGACAGCAGAGCTGAAAGCCCTGTGGAACCGACGAAACGGAAAAACCCTTTTTCGGAGGCTGCATCTTTAAGCAGGTCCAGATCATAATACTGGGTTTCCTTGATCGTCTCAAAAGTTTTTTTAGCACACGCCAGTGCCCCTAAACAGTTCGGGGAGTTTACGTCATAATTCAGGTAATCCAGTCCTGCCACCGGATTTTCATCCAGCAGCTGGGTGATGATCACTGAATTACGGATATCATCCACCACCATCGGTTTTGTGGTAAAACCACAGTCCTCAAAGTTATCCTTCACGATGCGGTACGCAAAAGTATTGAACGTCATCGCCTGGATGTCATTGCCGCTGACATGGAGTCCGCGCGTCTCGCATTTTTTAGCGATCCTGGCTTTCATCTCATTAGCTCCGGCATCCGTGAAGGTAATAAACAATACCTCGGAAGGTTTTATCCCTTCCTCGAACATCCTTGTCCCGCGTTCCGTCATACACTCGGTCTTTCCGGAACCGGCAGTTGCATTGACCCTGCACACACCTCTGCGGAAATCAATGACTTTCTGCTGGGCATCTGTCGGGATGATCTTCCCCTTTTTGCCTGAACCCGTCTTAAGCTCATAACGTTTGGGAAGTTCCACGTAATGACAGGAAGCATTCCATTGGCACTTTTCACAATCCTCCTCCGTACACTCCTGTCCGACCGTATACTCTTCCAAAAGTTTCAGATACTCGGCATCAAGGCCGGTTACTGTATTTTTCCCGCCGGTATAGAGGTCTTCAATGCTGACCACGTTTCCACCAGTCTCTCCGAAATAAACCGGATCCCAGTAGGCGTTGGTCATTGATGACCGGTCCGTACTTTTCCGCAGGAAATAGTAACTGGCTTTGACGGTTTTTGTCTCCCCGTCCTTTAACAGGGATCTGCCATACTGCAAGAGAAAATACAGTTCCAGACATTTCGCTGCGGAACCATCCCTTTTCTTTCCATTCTGGGTTATCGTTGGTTTTCCCGCTCGGTACAGGACGACTTCCAGTGAGCATCCGTCATCAAAGATAGCATCCGGTTTTACTGAGACCAGATAATCTCCTATCTCCAGTTCTTTCTGTCCAGATGGAATATAAGGATGACGGAATTCACATTTACAATAACGCTCCAGACATCTGACAAGCTGATGTCTTCTCAGCTCGCCTGTTTTCTCTGTAACGTAGTCATCCTCCACTCCCTGGCTTACCAGGTCAGAGAAGTCCGAGATCTCATACTTTCCTTGAAAGAACCCTTTGATGATCTCCTTTACGATGATTGCATTATCGTAAAAGGTGTTCTTTGGGCTTTCCAGTTTCAGTTCATCCCATTCTCTGGCAGCTGCACACCAGTTCTTTCCTCTAAACTCTCCGCTTCGTTTTTTGATCTTCATAATCAATTCTCCCTTCGTTTTTTTTGATACAACTTAAGTATGAAGAACATGGTCTGTATTAAAAACAAAGCAGGCAGTTTCCAGGGCACCTGCAATTTTTTTGGGGATGTACGGGATCAGAGGATTACGCCTGTCTTTGTAATATTGTCGAACTGATCATACGGATGGATCAGATTTCTACACTTTATCTGACCGTATCCGCGGATACCCAGAGAACCTCCCTGTATCTGAGCAGAAATTATCTTAGATGCACAAGGAGAAAACTCTCTGATTTGGTGTCAAAGAATGACGACATTTAAAAAAAATCGTCAAATGTGCTGGAAATTACAAATTCTGAAAACGCCAGTAAATCAAGAGTTTCAAGGCACTTTCAGGAATGGTGTCAAATACCTCTATGGGAAGTCCATAGAAAGATATGACACCATTTCTACTCTTACAAGGAACGACGCATACCCGGTCGGAAATATTAAGGCCGACAAAGAGAAATCTGCAGAAAAGATTGATGGCTCGATTGCAACCATTATTGGACTTGATTTCCCTTTTTCGCGTTGCGTTTTTACGATATGCTCCCCGAAACCCGAAGGAAAATGCAGCATACCGACCTCCGGCTGTAGGGTGCCGCCAAAAGAGCCTCCAGTCATTCTTCCTCCATGTGTGTCAGACAAAACCGTTAAGGACCGCTTCTGTATCGTCCATACGCCAGACGATCAGGGCGTCTTTGTCTTTGCAGGTAATTCTTTTCTTTCAGGTCTCTGGCAGAGGGACTCCTTACCAGGAAGTTGTTCCGCAGTATGTCATTGGATGCATGAAGCACCTCAAGTCACTCTCTATCCGCAGAGTGGAAATCCCCCCTCCTTTGTGCTCAGCCACAGTTTTCGTTAAGGATTACAGAATAGTCGACAGTCCTTCTCCGTCTCTGAAAAAAGTGAATTCGAATTCACTTTTTTTGTACGACACATGGTTTTCATTGTCTTCATCTGGGTTTAAAATCATTCCCATCCGTAGATCGTATGCAACCACAATTATCTAACAGGCAGCAGCCACCGATCATCCAGCTACTAAATGTCAAACATCTACGCACCCAGAATCCAACTTAAATCCAATACCCTTAAGATACTCCACCTCTTCTATCCGCAGCCATTCTGCAGTCGAAATCCCTTACACTGTAAGGAACCGACGGAATCCATGCTGACCTCAGTTCAAACAGAAGAACCAGAGATATCAAATCAACCGTTCATGCCATTAAGCTAATACACTTATAGCGGATTATTACACATACAGTACTACACACTATAACCTTATACAGCTGTTTATCTTCCAGAGTTTTAAGTATCTCCTCATATATATCCGCGGAGTGGGATACAGTCAGTTCATGTTACCTGAACCATCCGCAGTATCTCCAAGGCATATCCGCAGCCAAAGAGTATCACACAGACAACAGAGTCTCACTTTTGACTTTAAGGACGTTTCATAGACTTCAGCGGCCAGTAACGCAGAATCCCGGGAGACAGTCTTTCGTCTGCAGCATAACCTTCCGTAGCCGAAATCTGACACTCAAACCAATAGCCCTGCCTCGTCAGCTTTCAGGACATCGGCAACTGGAATTTTAAGCTACGCTACAACTCAGAGAGCTTAACCTGGTGGGGCGAATGAACGTGCTCCGCGGCAATGCCTCGATGGGGGACGACGAACGTTAGGACTTTCGACAAGGAAGAACTTAAAAATAATCAACATGTTCAGGCTGGTGTAGCGTCTGAAAACTATATACAATTAGGATAGGTATTGCGCCAATTTATTAATTAGCAAGTACAATATATGAAATTGTGTGTATATATTTTGGCTGCTTTTTTGGATGTCTCCGGGACATGGTCTTTACCTTTATGATTCGTGACCGGGACAGTATTATAAAATTATGTATGATGCGTTATAGGACTGTTATTTTTTTAATGGATTTTGAAAAAATTAGATTTAAGAATGTTTTTTTATAAGATTTAAGAATATTTAGTGTTCCGGTGATGGATTCTTTACACGCAAATAAGACCTTGTAGAAAAGGTCTGCTCAAAAACAATTATTCTGACTATTTTAAAACCGTATCAGGCCTCCAGCTTCCAGGAAAGCGCACTCTGAAAGAACTTGCCGCGGAATGGGATCCAGCCAAGTTTTTTTGCATCGTTTTTTCTTCTGGCAACAGTTGCCATGGATACGTTAAGCATTTTTGCAGTTTCTGTTGAAGAATAGCCTTTGTAGAAAAGTCTGGTAATCTCTTTCGTTAATTCCATCCTCTTCTCTTCCATGCCTTTTAAGTATTCTGCTCTTGTTACTCTTTCCTTTGGTTCATGGAAATACCTGTCATCGTCAAGGCCGAAAGTTTCATTCAATGTTTTATTTCTAATCCTGTAGGTAGAATCTGCTTTTGCTTCTCTGATAAGGCTGATGGGCATGATGATCCCTTTCATCTTGAAAATATCTGTAATCTGTTTTTCGATCTCTTCTGTCTGATATCCCACATCTATCGCAAAGCACCAGTACCAGTACAGGATCTTGAGCATTTCTTTCCATCTTAGTTTTAGCAGACCCTTTTTATCAAGGATCAGTCTGCGGAGGGAGTTCAGTCTTCTGATCGCAATAAACTGTTTGGTTGTCTTGAGCCCTTCGCAGTACAGGGCACAGTTTCTAAGATATTTTTTCAGGGCACGTCCCCTTACCGGATAGCATTTTCCTATTGCTTCCCACAGATATGAAAAGGTATATTTGTTCTCATTAAACTCATCCAGATCAACCCATCCGTATCCGGTCTGTAACTCCTTGATACCGGGAACCATGATCCCCTTTGTTTTATAGATCGGTTTTGCACCCGGATACAGATGTGCGAGGGCTCTTTCCAGTAAATGCCAGCTGGATTTCATTTTGATGTTAACAGGAAACTTCAATACCCAGATATACTGATAAGTATCGATGGAACGTTTTCTGATCACAAGATTAGGCTTTATGCCTTCAGGGAAATAAGGGATCTTCTCTTTGGTCTGTATCCCAACAGCTTGGATCACCTCTACTACTTCTTTACGTCTATTTCCGTTTTCGTCCTTTTTTTCTTCCGTATATTTTCCAATCTCAGAAATATAAGACGTTGCATTATATAACCCGATCCATTCTGAAAAGGCTTTAAATCTCCTTATCTTATCTCCGACCCTCATCTCCATGTCATACTTGAAAAGAGATGATACATCTGTGTTCTGGTCCATTTTTTTGGGTTCGATCTTATTTATCCGCTGGAGCTCAAGAAGATCTTTTAATACTTCATCGCTTAAACCCTTATCATGCTGATCCTTGTTCTTATGGTAAATCTCCATATAGATCTCCTTCCAGGGGTTCCGGTCTGGAACCATTCATTTGCATGATAAGATGACGAAAAAAAGACTTTTTATGAAACGAAAAAAGCCGCCCTATGGAAGGCGGCAAAAAAGCCCTGGAAAACTAGGACTTAAAAAGATTGTTAGATATTAGCCAGGAATGCTTGTGGTTGGGAGAAGTAGATGGCAATCCGCGGAAAACCTGAAAAAAACAACGAAAGATATGTTGGAATGTGTAAAGTTACATACTATTGCGAATGTAATATATGTTCGGAAGGGTTAGTTAATTCCCAGGGCAAGCCCATTGGGTCAACCGGAGAAGTCCTTAAAGCAAATTACAGTATTGCAGTAGATCCATCTGTTATTCCCTTAGGAAGCGATGTATTGATCGGAGACAAGGTCTATAAGGCAGTAGATACTGGTGGAGCAATCAAAGGAAAACGCATTGACGTTTACCTGGGAAGCACTCCATCCGCACACAAACTGACAGCAAGAATGGGATTACGTAACTATCCTGTTGTGGTCTTAAATTAAGCAGGCTGTCAAAAAACGGCCAATATATTTTAAAGCCCGGCTATATGGCCGGACTTTTGTTTTCGAATAAACAAAAAGATCAAAAAAACTACTCTTCTCGAAAAACCACAAATACTGAAAATACAACCGGCAGTATAAGAAGAATGGAAATCCAGAACGAAACGAGTTTAAGACACCCCGCCAATGCAAAACCGAAGACAACAATTTTCATCCATGCATCCGCTTTGTATTTTTTTCTGCGGATAAGCCAATAAGAGAGCACAGTCAGTACCACACAGGCAATGCAGAAAAAAAGAAAGACGACTGCAAATATAAGGATCAGGACAGAAACACTAACACTGAGTGTGCCTGCGATTACGCTTAGATCTGCCCCGTCTATTATCCATCCGGTTACGCTTTTTGACATGTGGCCAAAAGCCGCGGAGACGGAGAAAAGACGCAGATCTGCGAGTATCAGAAAAATCGTATATACCGCCATCAAAACGGTAGAAAATATGGACAGGTTTTTCATAATCCGCCTTTCTGCGAAAGACACCAATGCATCAGGAAACATTTTGGCGGACTTTCGCTAATCTATGGTTATCCTTATTTTAAACCAGTTCTGGTGTAAGTTGCAAATACTTTGATCAAACTCAACCTTTTTCGAATGCAAAAAACCCCGGAAAAGATCCGGGGGAAGAACATCTACAGTAATCCGGGGCAGATACCCCGGGTAATTTTATGAGGCAAAAAAGAAATTTCCGCGGACATAATATCCGCCGCTCTCGCAGTTGCCTCCAAGGGAATCGAGATATTGTTTACCGTTTTTACTCTCGGAAACATAGAGATACGAACGTTTCTTTTCAAAACCGTTCCTTTCCGCAACATTCTTATAATCATCCGCCAGGACAAGCTCGGTTCCAAGGAGTTCGGCTTTCTTTTTGGCAAGATCATACAGTTTCCGGTAGATCATGGCTGCTTTTTTACCTGAGAAGCCGTTTTTGTAGCATTTTTCCAGGAATACAACCAGGTTTTCTTTGTTTTTCGGAGTTTCTTCTGATACATCCTCAAAATGCAGGTCCTTGTTTCCTTCATCTGATAACTTGGTAAGCCTCAGGATAGCCCTTCCGATGATCTCATTCTCTTCCATAACATAGATAATTTTTTTATTTGCATCGAATGTTGAAAGAAGGCACTCATTGTAAGCTCCATCTCTGTAGTTCATACAGGTTCTTTCCGGTAATACTCCGATGTTCATACAGCTGACAAAATCTGTGTATTCTCCTGTTTTTATCTTACCGTCCATAAGCGTGATGTTTTCTTTCCATGTGTTTTCCTGCTCCGGTGTTATCGGGTATCCGATTTCTTTGTGGAGATCCTTATACTTCACCTCGTCCAGAAGTCCGTAGATCGTTGCTTTTGCAATGAGAAGGACATTTTCCGCCTGCTGTCCGCGGTTTCTTTCGTAATAATCATGTACAATGGAAGCATTTCCGTCCAGACAAAAGGAAGTAAAGGCATCCATGTGCTCTTTCGGGATCTCGATCTGTTCTTTCAGCCAGCTACTGTCCGTATCCAGATCGGTGAACGCTTTTTTAAACGCATCCAGTCCCATCTCAAACAGTTCCGGCTTCCGGTTACGGAGGATTGTTCTTACATCCTGCCCTGTCCTTGCTGTATTGGCAACAGAAGACACTCTTTCATCTGTCTGTTCTAACTCCATCAATAAGAACAAATCTGACTTTGAGGCATCCCTGATACCCCTGCGGGCACAATAATCTTCAAAAGATTCGTTGGACAGAGCCGCTGCTATGGCGGCAGGATTCCTGTCTCCTTTCAGGGAGCCAAAGCGGAAGAGCTGGCGGATACGGCGGAGTTTTTCATCCACACGCATATCCAGTCCTGCATATGTTTTCCTGATCCATTCCGGCTGTACGCAGACGGTCAGAAGTTCCTGGAAGGTATAAGTTCCGCTAAGTTCACGCCAGTCCATGGTGTTATACGTATAAAGCCATCTGCATTCCCTGTCTTCCTTTAATAATGACAGGATATCTTTTTTCTGAAGTGTGTTCAGGTTGAAAAATTTACGGAAATCTTTAACAAAAAGGATCGACTCATAGGGGATCTGCAAAAAGAGATCCAGATCATCTTCCATCAGCCGCAGAAAACTTTTCTTATGGCCAACAATAGCTTCGTAGACCAATTCCATCAGATTCTCTTCATTGGCTTTTCCAGCAACCTGATAAATAAGCTTTGTATACCGGTTCCCAGTGCAGACGGCAAGAAATCCAGCCCTCCAGAACACGGACTTCCCTGCATCATAAGGCTCCATATCAGCCAGGTTTTTCAGATAACCAGAAAGAAGCTTCCGGTCGAATTTAGCATAAGAAGCATTTTCAAAATATCTTTTATAAACATCACTTCTTATTATCACATTCGGGTCCAGTTTTGACAGCTTTTCTTCAAACAGATCCATTGTTTTTCCAACGATCTCCGAAACAGATGAATAATCTCTGACATCAGGCAGAGATACACTCGTTCCATATCTTCCGGCCCGGTCATAGATTTCCATAGCTCCGGGGCAGTTAAGAATGTTAATAAATGTCTGTATGCGCTCAGATTCCCCGTTGACATTCCAGGAATCCGCAAGGGTATCCAGGATATAGAACTGTTCCAGATTGCGTTCAAATCCACCTTCATTACTGGAATCGCATTCCTGTAAGATCGCCACTGCCAGCCTGGGGAATCTTAATACACTGTTAAACAGATTTTTTTTCCCATTTGCCAGCAGATTATAGTATATCCGCATGTATTTGCTTTTTTCCCGTACTCCTACTGCTTTCACACAGTCAGCCAGTAGTTTAGGATCGTATGGGATATGCTCCGAAAAAAAAGAACCTAATAATGTCATTTTCTTAAGATCCAGGGTATTCTCTTCACCAAGTAGATTGATGGTTTCCACGGCTTCCGAATGGTTCAATACCTCAGTCGAAACGAGCTCACATGGATTCTCTCTCATATAAGCCGGAGAAACTCTGAGAAGCTCCACTCGGAGCCCCTTAAGGTTTTTAATGGCAGTATTTTTGTCACGTATACTTCTTAACGAATAGGTCGTAATATCGTGTTTCTTTGCAAGATCTAACAGTTCCAAATTTTCTCCCATGTTTTCTAAGTAATTCATCCTTAATCCTCCTTAAGCAGCCCCAGTTTATTCATCAGGACTGGTTTCGTAATATAATTGTTTTTATAGCAGTCCAGAAAGAACTTCATTAATTTACAGATCACTTTTTTTTCGGTAAAGATCTCTTTATCCTCAAAGTGTTCCTTATACACTTCCAATGAAGCAAGAGTCCGCTCTCTATCTGAAAAAACAAAAGGCGGAACTTTACCAGCGAAAACTTTAACCGCTTCCTTGACGGTGAGTCCCTGAAGTTCTTCTTCCAGCGACGCTTTCCGTATTTCTACTTCTCTCGCCTCCCGGTCCTGTCTTTCTTTCTCCTTCTGTTCTTCTTTTTGTTTCTTGATCTTTTGATAAGCCTCTTCGGAAAGAAAATCCCGGTCAAGAGCGTCCTGATATCCAAAATCACGCTGTTTTAAGATCCGGTACCACTCCTGGGAAATCTCTTCTCCGAGTATGAGTCTTGTTTCCGTATTTGCAATTAATCCCGCCATCAAAAGGTCAAGTCTGCAGATGTGAGAAATACGGACACAGAGTTCACACACAAGCCCCAGGAGAAGTTTCTTTTCTTCCGAAGAAAAACGCTGGAAACAGGTATCGGTCGACTTATTTGAATAAGCCAGACTTACCATCCAGCTGTCCTTAACAGCTGTTTTTAAAAATTCAGCTTCCTCGGAAGTAAACTGCCAGTTCCTGTCCTCGCAGAACTTCTGCAAAAAAGTGAGCTGGAAAGGATATTCCATGTTTCTTAAATACTTCGCAGAATCATAGTTATTTTCTTTATAATATCTATCCAGATCCAAAAAATTGGAAATAAACAGCGGATCAAGAAATCCTGTTCTGAAGAAACCTGGATTCTGGTAAATAAATTCCTTTACATCCTTCTGGAAGATTTCCTTTAATACTTCCTGTTTTTCTTCCAGGTTTTCACAGTTCTTGATCACTTCTGCATAGATCTGTTTGTTCCGATCAGCTCCTGTTGAGACATTTCTGTTAAAAGAGATCCCCTGAGGATTCAGATACTCCAACAGGCCTTTCAGCCAAAGCACATCCCCCATAACTGAAAGATCATGGTTTTTACATATACACTTCCATTTAAAAACATTATTCATGCTGTTATCGGAGGCATATCCGTTTTCATCCAATCGTCTGGTCAACAGATCAAACAAAAGATAGGAATTCTGGATATCAGGGATCTCTGCTGAAAATCCTTCCAGATAGAATTCTCTTGTAAGATTTTCCCCATCGATCTTTCTGGGCATTTCCATCTCCATCATTTTTTCAATAACTGGATTGATCGTGATCTCTTCTTTCTGTACAAACAAAGACTGGAGCCAGCGTTTCTTTAATCTCCACCATTTGATCTCTGAGTTGCAGCAGTAAGGCTTTTGATCCTTGATAAGCCAGATCCCGCAGTTCAGATTAAGGATATCCATTTCGGAAAAACCCATCTGTTCCAGGACCTTTTTGGAAGATTTCCCTACCGGTTCTGCATAGAGAGATTTTAAGGCAATAAGCGGCCCGGTCAGTCCCAGTCGTTTATAATCCTCGTCAGATTTAAACCTGGAATCTCCGGTATGGCATACCAGTTTGAAAGCAAACTTGATCAGGTGGATAAACAGATCAGCATCTTTTACAGCATCAAATCTGTTCAGGGCCTTCAACTCTCCGTCCATGTGAAGGACGATATCCTTTGCAAGGGTATAGTCCACAATCCCAAAATTCTTATGGACTGTCATCCAGTCAAGGAAACCGGCGGTTGTTTCCAGCGGAGTCTTGCTGACAGCTGTCAGGATCTGTTTTCTGTCGACCTTTTCATAAAGATAGAGTTCGTACAGCAGATACAAGTTATCTCCTGCTTTTTCCTTTGTCCTTTTTACAAAGTCTTCCAACTGGGTTCCGACGAACATCTCTTCCATCTGCTTTGCTGACAGAGTCTCCTTCATCCACAGTACGACCTCCATGGCAGAGATATAATCGTCATTGGATGAATACCCGTACTGTTCCATACGCTCCAGTACCTCACCAGGGTATCTGAAATGCTTTTTCAGTTCCAGGTACTCGGAACTGTTACTGTAAGCTGTTTTTCCGAGAGCTACATAGACAAGGTCTCTCATTCCTCTGTAGATAGTATCATTCATTTTTACATTCTCCTTTCGTTTTTGATACGGAAAGAAAATGAAGAACGGTGAAACAAAATAAAAAAGTGAATTCGAATTCACTTTTTTGTATTTCAAAATTTATTACTTATGAGAGCCAATTTAATTGATATGATAAAAAAACGAAATTATATGCGCAAAAAAAAGACATCCGCGGTTAATTCCGAACCCCGCGGATGCCCAAAAACGAAAGACAAAAAATGAATGGTATGAACAGCTGTCTTTGCTGTTCATGATATAAGTATACTTTGTTTTCAGGTTTGTATTTTCTGGTACGAAAAAAAAGTGCCTGAAAACCTGTCAGGCACAACAAAATCTGCTGAATTTAAAATAAATAGCCGAAATACAGACCTGCC
>OGOE01000765.1_pt1 | contig 27645 bp, 24 predicted proteins | sample 1552611 | NCBI WGS metagenome assembly OGOE01 (sample SAMEA2580129, study PRJEB22360) | human gut metagenome | biome: human gut; feature: human-associated habitat; material: faeces | place: Denmark | collected 2008/2010
CAATATCAAGAACAGAGATTTAATCTATGTTGGACAACGAATCAGAGTAAAATAAGAAAGGATTTTAAACAATGAAACTTACAGACACAATCGAACTTATGCAATCAAATGACTACAAAGACAGATTTCGAGCTGAATATTATCAACTTGAAAATAGATGCAATGGCTTAAAAACTATGCTCGACAAGTGGTATAAAGATGAGTTACCATTCAAACCTGTTTGCTCAAAGTGTGTTTATGAACAACAGCTGAAAGCAATGCTTCAGTATCTCAACATACTAAAAGAAAGAGCAAATATCGAAAACATTCAAATTTAATGACATAAAATGACTAAGAGCTGTATCTACACTTTCATGTGGGTACAGCTTCTTTTGTTTGCAAAAAATCTCTGAATTTATTTTTGTTGATTTTTAAAAGTTAATAAAATTGTACAAAAGCGAACATTAAGCAACTAAAATTGGCACATAATTACACTTGTTTTTCTTTAAATTACTTAAAAATATTATTACGTCATCTCCACCAAATAGGTATTGGACGAACACCTATTTCTTCAGCGGCGGTTTCGCCGTGAAGTGTTCGCTCCGATTCACAACAGAAAAAGTGCCGTTTTGGGAATATTCCCGAGGCGGTGCTTTTCTGTGGCTAAAACTTATTCGTAAAATATGTTAGCACATTTGTAGTGCCACTTAATTTTTCTTTACTTTGATATAATGAATATTGATACATAGTCATTAAAATGGCATCACGAGATAATTTTATTATTTTGTATGGGGTATAACAATAGAAATATTGAAATACATGAAAAAAAGTGTTATAATTAATACAAATTCAAGCTAATTTAGGACTGTTCTTGAAGTCTATCTAATTCAAGGGAGGTGTTTTTGATGACTATTATTCATAAGTCTATTCGCATTATAGATTATGAGGCTCAACAAGTTACTCCGCGGGAAACTCCTGAAACATTTGATACTTATGTTGCCGAGTTAATTAATCATATAAGTGGCAACACATCTGTGCGCGAGTATAAAACACGCTCAAATGCAACCGAAGTAATTGGGTGTATTTTGAGTATGTGTGCTAACCAAACCGATGAAAACTATGTTTCTGGGAAAATGGATATAATGGCGCACCGTCTCTTATTAAAAGAAACCGAAGCTCAGAAACAGATTCACCGTACAAAAACAACTGTGCAGAAAGGTAGTCGCGTTCAGGTATTGCTTTTTGATGAGAATGCGGAAAAATATGAATATCTTCTTGCTAAAGTTGAGCATACCAAGTGGGTAGATGATTCAGACTTCACTTTTAAAACAGGTTTTTCAAAAGACAAAAAGACTATGTGGAAATCGTGCTTATTCGATTTGTCTGACCTTACTGCTAACGAGTTTTATGCAAAAGTCTATTCTGATACCAAAGCGCAGTATTGGAGCAACGGATTTCTGGAATTGGACGAAATGAATAGTGACGAATCAAATACTCAACGTGCTTTTCAGGCGATTGACGCGGCATTAGGATATGGATTTAAAGGGATTACTAGACCGGATTATACGATAATCAGAAACCACTTTATAGGTTATTTTAAAAATAATGAGCATATTGATTATCCATCCATGGTAAATTCAATACTGGAGAATTACCAGCCTGTTGATACTGATCTTACTCCAGAAGAGGTTCAAAGTATGTCTGAAAGAATCCAGACTATTCGGGTAAAATTGCTTGAACAACCCGAAAAGAAAAAATTTGATAGCCAGTTTAATGCGGTTAGCAGTGCAATTAATGCTAGAATCAGAAGAGTATATCCTATTAATGATGGAATCGACTTAAAAGTTACTCGTGCTATAACCGATTTGTCTTCTACAATCCAGTCGGTCGAAGAAAACGGTATTAGATACATAAAGGTAAGAACAAACAATGACGATACCTATTGTCGGTTTCATTTCTAATTATCGCCAATATAATGAATAGAAAGGAGCGTAGATTGTGAAACTGCTTTCAGAATTCAGTGAAGTATTTCAAGTTGATACTTTGAATGTTGTTGAGCGATTAAGTACAGTTGAAGCTTCCTTTTCTATTGTATTTCAGGCTCTGCCGAATGCTGAGGTTATTCGCTCGCTCTGTAACCGTGTTCCAACGAGAGATAATTTGGAATTAACATTAAAAAATGATAGCAACGATATTGTTTATGTTACAAATCACCAAACTCATGAGCCAGACTTTACTGATCTAATTTATGGTATGTCACCAAATGATAACATATATATTAAGTTGCAAATTGATAAAAATGTGGAAGATGAGAAATTTTCCATATATGATTTCACCTCATTTTCGAAGGACCTAGTTCATCGGTCTGTGCTTGAAGTCTTAAGATGGTTCTCTGTATTGATTTTTGGAAAAAGAATGCTTAAATTTGAAGTGTTTGATTATGATATTTCCTTCTCTACTAGAACTATGGCATTTGAATCAAGTGAAAACGCTATATTTACTCCCAAAATTGATAGAAACCAACGGTTACATGCTTGTAGAGATACGGCATATTTTTATAATATGGACACTCTTGAAGTTTTGCCAGATGATTTCATTATCGAGGGGGTTATGAGAGCGGGTGATTGCCTTAGGACTCTTTTTGGCAAACTGGCAACTATTCTTTCGTTGGTATATGTTGCGACTTCAGCCTCCGTTAATGATAAGTCAGTTAGTATACAAATAAGTGGCCAAAGAATTGCAAATTATGAATTGCCACTCGATAGTATTCATGAAAATGAAAAATGGCAAAATATTTACACCTGGATTTATACTGATGGCAACCCTACTGATAAAGCGTTAATTTCCCATAATGTAATAAGTCTGCACTGTAAATTTGTAACATTGCTTGATCTTGATAGTGCAGTATTTGAAGCAATTAAAACAAATTATAACCTATATTTGCGGAATAATGTTCAGCAATACCTTGATATGAAGCGTGATATTGCTAAATTTATTCAGAATGTCGTAGCACGGGTTGGCGACTACGCAGTAGCCATCTTAGAAAAGTTTAAAGGAAATCTCATTGCTATATTTGGATTTTTATTTACCGTAGTTTTAACCAAAATTGGCGGTGCTCAGAAATGGGATGAAATATTTACACGGCACACAATTTATCTTATTGAGATTTTCGTATTAGGATCACTTGTTTATATGTTTCTCTGCATTTTTGAAATTGGTTACAGATTAAAAAAGACCAAACAAGGGTATATTCAGCTCAAAGAGAATTATAAAGATGTGTTAACTGAAGCAGAGATTAAAGAAGCATTCAGTGATGATAAACTTTTACATGATACCGAGCGCTCTGCAAAGCATGGTATGATTGGATGGTCGATTGCATGGGGACTATTATTAGTAGCTGCAATCGTTATCATTGAGGTTTTTACAACGAATAAAGGTCTAATCGTATGGCTGTGGAATAAAATATTCTAGTCAGAGAATTTGCTTTTGAGTCCATAATTTGTTAGTTTTAATAGTTAGCAATATCCTTGCAAGCCTGACATTTTCGAGAAAACTTATGAACCAGTAGGAGAATAAATTAAGAGCCGTATCTACACAAGTGTGTGGGTACGGCTCTTTTTGATTTTTAAAGCGTACTAAAATCGTACTAAAAAAATATAGAGCCCCTATTGGTACATAAAAAAGTCGCAATAAAAATCTTAAAAAACAATTAAAAATAGATTAAAACAAACAAAAATAAGTTCTTTTTACAGAGTGGGAATAATACCTGTTGTTTTTGGGCAACACCAATTTTTAACCATCGGTAAAATTTGATATTCTCGAATGACCTTGAAGGAGCAATCCTTTGAGGTCATTTTTTACGCCCAGAATCGAAGAAAACCTTGAAAAATCAAGAGATTTTGTCAATAAAATTCCGATTTTATTGTTGATGAGCTGAGTGATGCCGGGAAAGTGATTTTTGCCCCTTTGGTTAAAATGAGCTTTGCCCCAGAACACCCGAAAGGCCAAAAAGCCTTGAAAATGCTGGACTTTTGGGTTACGGAATTGCCCCGTGACAACATTTTAGATTATCCAAGAATAAAGAGCTATCTGATTTCTGTTAGAGAAGTCAGATAGCTCTTTTTGTTTTATGATTCTTCTATATCTTTGATTGTTTTATGTTCTTCATTTTTCCACTCTGTTCGCCCATTCGCATTTCTACCCATTACTACTGCTGCCGCAAGGGATGGGCTTGTAAAAATATAATCTCGTGTGAGTTTTAAATCTTCATCTATTATTCCTTTTTCATTAAAGAACTGCGCAGTTTCATGAGATTATCCGGCATGCTTGGTACAGTAGAAGATGCAATAGCTGAACCTTTCATCACAGCGAAGCCATCTGATACTATCAAACCTTTTGCATCAGCCCCCCTGGCGGATTTTATGAAAAAGTACGACTGCATGTCATTATGTCTTACAACAGCATCTTCAACTGTATCAAAAACTTTATATCCTAGTGTGTTTACAAGCAATTTAGCATTGCTAATAAATTCCTGTAGCATTGCTTCATCATATTCGGATATGGAAGAACAGGTTGGAACTGTACTATTTATGACAATAGATCTACCAGCAATTTGGGCCAAAAAATAGAACTTATTTTCAAGATATTTAGCATGTGCCTTGTTAAGTAAATTATCTTTGCTGATAACTGCGATGCAATCGTTCCAATACTTTGAGTCCTTTAAATGCTGTTTAAGCCTTGAGAACATTCTTTCAGCTTCACCAATGTAAACAGTATCATTATTCTCCTCATTTTTCCCAAAGAGGAAGTATACTCCTGTATTTTCTGAATCATCTCTTTGTGAAAATTCAGGCAACTCGTTTCTTGAAATCTTATATACACGACCGTTCCAGTTTGAAAGTTCGCACATAATACGTCCGTTTGGATTTCCGTCAAATATGAACATTTGAATTGTTTTACTAAACGACATATATTATCACCTATCTTTCAGCTTGTCTTTGAAAATTCCCATCATCGTATCGTTCAGTTCATGTGACGGCACTTTTACAAAACCGGAAGTTTCATCATACTTCGGATAATTGTAGCGCCACTTGTCATATTCGTCACGGTTAATGTCGCCGTTATGATATTTCTCGGATTGTTCAGCCCACGCATTTATCATTTCGGAAAGCTCGGCGGCATCCGTCCCCTTGCGAGGGTCTGCATACATTGAAACACCGTTTTCAGTCTTAACTATTGTCAATCCGTATCTGTCCTCTAATGTAAACAAGGTGTGCATTAAGCCTATATAACTGTCAATGTCGGGAACAGAAAGCGCCTGCGGAGATATATCGAAAACCTCTGCAAGTTTATTTGTTAAATCAGCTTTAGGTGTTCTTGAGCCGGATTCATACTGTGCCATACGAATGTCAGCGGTCTTTTCAGGAAATCCGACCACCTGTCCTAAATATTTCTGTGTCATTCCGCAAAGATTACGAAAGAATCTTATTCTCTCTCCGATTGCCATAAAATACACTCCTTACTTATGTAATGTGCAATCAGTATATCATATATGTTTAGTATATGTCAAGCAACATAAAACAAAAAAGTTTAATATTTTTGTGAAAACCACTTGACATAACGGAATATGTTTAGTATAATCGTTAAGCAAATAGCGTTAAGTCTATTTGCAAACAACTGAATAACCGTCATACATCACGGTAATCGTGTATCCGCTCGGGCAAATCGGAATGCGGTCAGAAAGTATCCGACACTAAACAACCAAAACAATATTATAAAGGAGGTGTTTTTTATGACAGAAAAGTCTTTTATCAGAGCTGATGCGGTTGCAGAGGAATTGGATGTATCGAAATCTTATGCGTATAAGGTTATAAAACAGCTCAATGATGAGTTGAGTGCAAAAGGATATATCACAGTTGCAGGACGCATCAGCCGACAGTATTTTAATGAAAGAATTTACGGAGCAGAAAGGAGAGAGGTATAATGCCGGCTTACAAAAACAAAGATAACGGAACTTGGTATGTGATGACTCAATACACAAATTGGAAAGGCGAACGCAAGCCAAAGTGTAAGCGAGGATTTGATACCAAACGAGAGGCGCAGGAATGGGAGCATACTTTCCGACAACAAAATTCGGGAGATTTGGATATGCCCTTTTCTGCCTTTGTTGAAATCTACTGTCAAGAGCAAAAGCCACGATTAAAGGAAAGCACTTGGCAAACAAAAGAAAATATTATTCAGCAGAAAATTCTGCCGTATTTTGAAAATTACAAAATTAATGAGATTACAACCAAAGATGTACGAGCGTGGCAAAATGAAATGCTTGCATATCGTAACGAGGAGAATAAGCCCTATTCATCATCCTATCTGAAAACGCTGCACAATCAACTTTCTGCCATATTTAATTATGCAGTAAGATTTTATGACTTGCGTAGCAATCCCGCCGCAAAAGCCGGAAATATGGGTAGTGAAGTACGCAAGGAAATGCTATTTTGGACGAAGTAAGAATATCAAAAGTTCTCCGAAGTAATGATGGATAAACCGATTTCTTACTATGCATTCCAAATGCTTTATTGGACAGGTATCCGTGAGGGAGAATTGCTTGCTCTTACCCCTGCTGATTTTGATTTTGAAAAAGGAACGGTAAAAATCAGCAAAACATATCAGCGAATAAAAGGTGAAGATATGATTACTTCACCGAAAACAAAGAAAAGTAACCGAACGGTGCAAATGCCGGATTTTCTTTGTACTGAAATGCAGGAGTTTTTTGATATGCAGTACGGGCTGAAAAGGAAAGACCGTATTTTCAACATAACGAAAAGCTATCTTCATCACGAAATGGACAGAGGTTCAAAAGCTGCAGGTGTAAAGCGTATTCGTATTCACGATTTAAGGCACAGTCATATCAGCCTTTTAATTGATATGGGATTTTCGGCAGTAGCCATTGCAGACCGAGTGGGACACGAGAGTATAGAAATTACTTATCGCTATGCGCATCTGTTCCCGTCAAAGCAAAAAGAAATGGCAATAAAACTTGATTTTATGAATAAAGGAGTGTGATATTATGTCAGCCAAAAATGTTGATAAGTATAATCGTTTTCGAAGTATTACCGTAGCTTTCAGAGTGTCTCCCGAAGAACAAATAGAGCTGAACAGAGCAATTGCTCTTTCGGGATTGCCCAAGCAGGAATATTGTTATCGCAAATGTATGGAGCGTGAGGTGGTAGTTCAACCGAGTCCGAGAGTTTACAAGGCTCTTAAAACTCAAATGGAATTCATCCTTAATGAATTGCAACGAATTGATGTCGGTGGGAGCATTGAGCCGGAGATTCTTGATACTATTGACCTTATCGCTACCACAATGAACGGATTGAAAGGAGATGACAACAATGGAAAATAAAAAAATGACCACTCCGATTGTATCTGTTGGCGCAGATACGGAGCAGTTACCAAATGTATGTAATGATAGTATAACCGATTTTAATGAGGATGGCAAGAGCTTAGATGATTATCTTGAGGAAATGCAAAAAGAATTTTCAAAGCAAATGAGTCCGTCGTATCTCAAAACAGTTTCGATGAGCGAGTTGTATGATACGGTTTTTAATGTTCAAACACCGTTGATAGACGGCTTGCTACAAAGAGGTACTTATATTTTTGCAGGCTCTCCAAAGGTGGGTAAAAGTTTTATGATGGTACAGCTTGCTTATCACATAAGCACAGGCACACCGTTATGGGGGTACAAAGTGCAAAAATCAACCGTGCTTTACTTTGCACTTGAAGATGACTATCCCCGCTTGCAAGAGCGAAATCCCAACCTAAAAGTGTTCTCTGCTCATCTGCATATTGACGAGGCAACGCCCCATTTGCACATAGATTTTGTTCCGTTCACCACCGGAAGCAAGCGTGGACTTGATACAAGAGTATCACTCAAGCAGGCGCTTGCCGCACAAGGATTTAAGGGCGGAACTCGTGGAGATACCGAGTGGAATCAATGGGTAAGCGCAGAAAAATCTGCACTCGCATTCGTTATGGAACGACACGGAATTGAGTGGGAACACAAAGGAACGCACGAAAAACACCTATCTGTTCTTGATTACAAAAAGCAAGAGCGAGCGACAGAACTTGAACAATTAGGTGCTAAAATCGAAGAAAAACAGACTGAATTCAACGTGTTATCCGAGCGAGTGTTAAATTATGATGATGGTTTGGAAAACTTAAAAAATGTGGAAGAAATGCTCGATACCGCACCCGAATATCAACTGTCCGAGCCGCAGGGCTTTATGACTGCAAAAGCGTATAAAACTAAAATTGCAGAGTCACTTATTCAAAAGTTGAAAGCATTGGTTAAGACTGCATTGGCTCGTTGTTTTGAGGGTTGGGACAATTACCACAGGCTAAATATTACAAATGGCAACCTATATCGTAAGAGCGAAATGTTGTCTAAAATCAACAGCAAACTGAAAAGCGAAAACGAGAACTTGCGCTCAGAGGTCAAAGACTACAAGCTTTTGCGTAAGGTTTTCGGGCATAAACAGATTGACGAGTTGCTTGAACAGGCAAGAAATATTAAAGGTCGTAAGCGTGAAAACCCACGCTCAAGATAAATAAATTTTTGGATGTAAAACAAAATGACAAACACAATTTTTGAACAAACAGGCGGTACTTACTCACAGGTCGGCGACTATATGTTACCCGACCTATCCTTATCAGCGGAAGAAAAGAAAGCGAATATCGGCGTATGGTCATTGAGGCATGAACGATATTTGAAACAAAATCATAAAGTGCTGTACTATAATTTGCTCACAAGTGGTAAATTGAACAGCTACCTTGCAGATATTGAAATCCAAGCACAACACCTCTTCACTCGCCTGGTAAAAGACTTAGCCGAAAAAGAAAATGTAAAAGAAAAATTCAAAGCCGACAATCAAATGCTTTGGGTACAGAAAATGAACAATATCCGTAATCAAGCAACAGAAATCATAAATGCTGAGTTAATTTATACCATATAAATACCACAGCGGCAGAGAGAAATCTCTGTCGCTAATTTTCTTTTATCGACAGCTGAATGATTGGCATTATAAATCAAATAGTTTATAGTAAATACGATAAGCCTTGAAAGGAAAATTTATGACTACATCAGAACAAATCCGTGTTTTGTGTGTAAGAACAGGTGTAAGCTTATCTGAACTTGCACGTAGAATTAACCAGACAACACAAAATTTTAATGCAAAACTCAAAAGAAATACGATCACTCAAGATGAGCTTAACCAAATTGCGAAGGCTTTGAATGTTACATACGAACAGTACTTTGTTTTAAGTAATGGAGAACTTGTTAAATAGAAAGGATTTTGTTATGACTGAACATAAAATTATATTTGGCGATAGTCGTTCGCTCAATCAGATTAAAGATAAATCTGTACAGTTAATTATAACATCACCTCCGTACTGGTAATTAAAAAATTATGATACAAAAAATCAAATAAAATATAACGACAGTTACTAAGAATATATCAACAATTTAAATTTAGTATGGAAAGAGTGCAATCGTATACTATGTGACGGATGCAGATTGTGTATTATGGAAGATATAAGGTCATTTCTATTAGAACAGAGATAATTCGCTTTTGTGAAACTTTAGGTATGGATTATATGTGAGCTATTATTTGGCAAAAAACCACCATAATGAACACCTCTGGCGGAGGGGCAATTATGGGTAGTTATCCGTATCCTCGTAATGGAATATTAAAGATGGATTATAAATTCATTTTGATTTTCAAGAAGTTGGGTAATGCGCCAAAACCAACAAAACAGCAGAAAGAACAATCTATTATTATCAAAGAAGAGTGGAATCAATATTTTTCTTCGCATTGGAATTTTAACGGCATTAAACAAATGGGACATATAGCTATGTTTCCCGAAGAACTACCTAAACGATTAATTAAATGTTTTCTTTTGCGGGAGAAACTGTATTTGATCCGTTTGCCAGTAGTAGCACGACATCTCTTGCTGCAAAGAATCTTGGAAGAAACTCTATCGGTTATGAAATTAACAAAAATTTTGAACCCATCATTCGCGAGAAATTGGGAGTAGATCAGTTTGATTTAGACGATGACACAAAGACATTTTTACAGAAGACGAAATTGGAAACATTTCATCTTTTAATCAGCTTACTTATATTTTCAGTGATCTACATAGAATGGATAAGAAAGTTGATATGAAAAAACTTCAATTTGGTTCAAAGATTGATAAGACAAAAACAAAACGCAATGAACTCTTTAGCGTAAAGCAAGTAATTGCATCTGATAAAATCGAATTTAGCAATGGACTTGTAGTTCGTCTGTTAGGTTTCAAGTCTAACTCACTATATCAAGGAAAAGCCATCAGGTTTTTACAGGAAAAATTTTGTAAATGAAAGATATTCTTGAGGTATGATACTGTAAAATATGATGCAGAAAATAATCTTATGTGCTATATGTATCTTGACAACAAAACCTTCATAAACAACCACTTTGTACGAACAGGATATGTAGATGTTGATACATCTTTTGACTATACATGTCAAAAGAAATTTCTTCACAGTCCTACCACAATTTTTAATTGTGAGTGTCACAAAAACATAAATTTCAATCCACGCTCTCCGTGAGGAGAGCGACAGGCGAGGACCCCTCGTTCTAACAGAGGGGTAGAATTTCAATCCACGCTCTCCGTGAGGAGAGCGACACTTGCTTTATTTATTGCTTTTGCTTATAAAGTTATATTTCAATCCACGCTCTCCGTGAGGAGAGCGACACTGTATAAAGATTATGCTCTTGTTACTATTAAAATTTCAATCCACGCTCTCCGTGAGGAGAGCGACCCTTATGGGTCACCGATAAAAATAGGTATACGGGGTATTAGAGATAAAGAAGGTCTTATGTAAAACAGTCGGAATGATTGATTTTGTAGGATATAATCAAGATTAACGGAGGTTTTACAAAATGAAAAACATTATTTCAGAATTGTTCTATGGGAATATTGATCCACAAACTCGCAGTTACCAAAAAGGCAGTTATATTCAAAAATATATGACTATTCTTGCTAACGCAGAGGAAGTCTTAACGAAAAACCTGTCAGGAGATGATAAGAAAACTTTTTTGTCATATGCAAATGCTTCAAATATCGTTTTAGGGGAATCGGAATTAGATAGTTTTATTGTTGGCTTTCGTTTGGGGACTCAGTTTACTTACGATACCTTTGTTAGCAACACAGCTCCCTTTACTGATTTCTTGAAGGAGGAAGCAGAATGAATACAAAGTATCACGTCTATCTAAATTATGAAGAAAGGCGATTAGTGATTAAAAGCCTAAATGATTTGAGGAATAGACTAATATCCGAAGGTAAATACACCGACCTCATTGATGAAGTTTTGGTTAAGGTGGCTAACGCTAAAATCAAGAAAATGAAGGTTGTCAGCAAAAGCTCGTGAACGGTATATTTGCGGATTTTGAGGTTGGTAATGATGATAACTTAACCCATTAAGTTCAATACTCTAAGAATCGCATAAATACTGGCAATTTACATCGAACTTTGTACACACTTTTTCGACTACTATGGAGGAATTAATTATGACAAATAAGATTACATATACACAGCAAGGTGATTACCTTTTACCCGACCTGAAATTGCCCGAACAGCCGAAGGTTGAGATCGGGATTTGGGGCAAGCGGCATTTGAAATATATCAAACATCATCGTCCCATCTTATATACAAACCTGCTGACGAGTTGCAAGCTCACAGCCTACCTCGCCGATATTGACGAACAGGCAGAGGATATGTTCTTTCGGTTAGTAAAGCAGCTTGCCGAAAAGGAAGGTATAACCGACCAACTCAAAGCAGATAATCAAATGCTGTGGGTAAAGAGAATGAATAATATACGCAACCGTGCAGAAGAAATTGTCAATAATGAATTGATACTTGTTTAATCAACGGGAGAAGATGATTAATTTCATCTTCTCCCGTTCCAGTTTGTTTGTTAGAATTCGCAAAAATGGATTCCATTTTGTTTTAGTTTGTTATACATATTCAAGTTTTGGTGAATTGTAAGTTTTTCTTTGAATTCATCTTCGGTTATTATGTTTTCAGAAAACAATTCATAATTCAATATCCAAGAAGTCGAGGATGATTTCATTGTTTGCTTTAAATCCTGAGATATGAATTCTTTTCTTAATAGCATTACTTGAGCTAATTCATTTTTGCTTGAACATATCCGAATTATTATATCATCATCTCTTTCGATTCCCTCAATTTCAATTAATAGGTACAATAACCAAATTACTTCTAAATCATTTATTTGCTGCAAACTGCGTAGAAGTATTTTTTTAATTAACGTAATATCTTTATCATTAATACAAAAGTTTTCGGATTTCTTCTCAATTAAAATCTGACAAGCTTTAATTAAAGAGCGTTTATTGTTCTGTAATATAGTTAACAGATATGCCTTGTATAATTCTGAATCTGATATATCAATGGGATTTTTTTCTAAAGATTTTAACAAAAATCTTATTGCTCCCTTTGTTCCCTTGTTTTCTAATGTAAAAAAGCTGTTAAACATATCCATTAGATGTTCATTATCAAATTCATCAATGTGTAGATCAGTAAATAGTTTATTAAGATTCTTATTAATATAATATGGGAATTTTTCTTCTCTTGTTTTCTCGTTATTAATAGTTAGGTTATATTTTCTAAGAATCAAATCAATTTTGCTTTTTGTCGTTTCAGTATTATCATCAAAAACAAAGATTTCATAATCATCAACATATCTGACAAACCGGATGTTTTCAGATTTTATTTCTTTATCTATTCTTGTAAGCAGCGCTTCTGATATCAATCGAGAAACAAAAGGACCTGCTAATAATCCATTTGTTTGATTTGAATTCATTCTACGAACTAATTTATCAAGTTTGGAGTATTTTTCATATGTTGGACTTAAATTTTCGACTTTTTGGCTTTGACGATATTCTGAATCAGCTGATTCATATCCCATAATTATAGTAGGAATTAAATGTGTATAAATGGCACCATAAAAATTTGATATATCTAATTTTAGAATCAGTTTTGCTCCAGTTGCCTTTATTATTTTTTTTGATATGTTTTCTATGTAGTCAGAACATATTTCAAAAGATTCCTCTAATACTTCCTCTGTTTGTCCATATGATTGTTCAAATCTATAAATTTGACCTTGTTGATTAATAACTGGAGAAAAAGAATAATCCTCACTTTTTGTAAAATCTATCAATTCTTTCAGCAAATTATTATTCCACATATATTCGTGTAATACAAGATATGATCCTAATTCAGTAATATAAATATTTCTTCTGGAATCAGCCTGATCATATTTGCTCATTGTAAAACAATATGGTTGTATTATATCACAGTTTTCGGGTGGAACATAATTTAAAACCTTTTTATCCAAGAAAAAACATGGCGGAAGATATTCAGAAAAAAAGCCCTGCGTTGCTATATGTTTATAACTTTCTCTATTGAATGGCATATTCTTTACCTTTCTAAATCATCAGCTTATCCAACTGCTCCCGAATCTCATCAAACCCGCAATTCAAGTCAAGCGTTTTCACGCTTATTTGGTTGCCGCTCATTTGATAGGTGTTGTCGGGGACAATTTGTTCGTCTGTTTTGGCGTAGAGCAACATTCCCGAAACGGTTACTTGCCTGTCCTTCAGTTCTTCCTGCTTGTTCTTGACGTAGGTAAAAATCTGATACAGGTTTGCCGAGTGGACGGTTGCCTTATTAAACCGCTGCTGTGTGGTATGGGCGTAATATTTTGCGTCGATAATCAGAATGTTATCGTCTTTTTCGAGCACAATATCTGACTGCATAACCGGAAGCATATCGCAGAAATCGTCGTCGAGCTGCCACGGGATTTGCGGTGCGCCGACGGTCAGTTCCGGATGTTCCTTGCGGAAATATTCCAGAATAAACTTCTCATACAAGCGGTGCATACGCTGTTCGTCGAGGAAGTCCATCAGCTTGGTTGTGCCGTCCGATTGCGTTTGCAGCAAGCCCTTCAAAACCAAATAGCAAATCGAAACCAGCATACGGTATGTCTGATTATTGCGGTCATAGCGCAGATTCCAGTTGATACTGTAAATCGGCAGCGGCTCAACATTGCCTAAGAACACCAACAGCTTTTTCATTTCCTTTTTGCGGCTCTTGTCAACGTCCGCCACCATCAGGCGCAGCATTGTCGTCTTGATGATACGGTTCATATAGGCGTTTTCGGAAAACTCATCGTAGGAGCACACAACCTGCCGCTTGATAATGGAATTTGTTTTCAGCGTTTCCGAAAATTCCATTTTACCACGCAGCGCCGTCAGCGGTTCACGCTTCGGGATATAATCCTTCATCAGACCACGCTTGAGCTGCTTTGACAAGCCTTTAATCAGTATTGCGGCGCATAAATCCGCCACATTCTCAAAATGCTCTGTCGCCACACTTTTATATCCTTGCTCGTTCAGCACTTGAAATGCGTAGGAGAGCATATAGTAGATATTTTGAATCGGAATCACTTGACAGCACTCCTCAAACGGTCAGTCCATTCTTTTACTTTTGAAGGCTCGTCAAACCAATACTCTTTGAGCAAGGGGATAATTTCTAACTCCACAATATCGGTCAGCGTGTTCTCCTTAATCTCCTCAATATCGCAGAAATAGCTGTGACCGATACAGAAGCCCTCACCGAGAGAATCATCATCGGCTATCTTCTGATTCAGGCTGATAACGCAGTCAATCAGTTTGTTGAATTTATCATTTTCCAATCCGTACTGATATTTTCTAAAGCCCTCTGATTCAAACGCAGGCTTCATTTCAAAGAACGCAAAACGTCTGCGGAGCGCGTAGTCAATCATTGCCAAGCTTCTGTCGGCGGTGTTCATCATACCGATAATGTAGACGTTTTTCGGAACGGAAAACTTGTCCGAAGAGTAGAGCAACTGAATATCATTGCCACGCTTATCGGCTTCAATCAGCATAAACAACTCGCCGAAAATCTTGCTGAGATTACCACGGTTAATTTCGTCAATAATAAAGAAATACTCGTTTTCTTTATCATCGGACGCTTTTTTGCAGAAGTTATAAAATGCGCCCTTCTTAATTTCAAAATTCATTCCTGTGCTTGACGGGCGGAAGCCCTCGACAAAATCCTCATAGGAATAACTTTGATGGAATTGAACAAGCTGCACACGTTCGGGATCCTTAACGCCCATCATTGAATAGGCAAGACGCTTTGCGGCGTAGGTTTTACCGACACCCGGAGCACCCTGCAAAATGACGTTCAATTTCTTACGGAGCAGTCCTTCTAACGTGTCATATTGTTTTTCACTGATATATACGTCTGCAAGAAAGTTCTCTTTGGTATAGGTGTTCAGCGGTTCTTCCTCGACATCAATATCATCGTCATCATCTTCTGTGTCAAACATCGCATTGAGCTTTTCAACATATTCCGTATATTGGGTAATATCAGTCAGCGTTTTCATAACTGCCTGACCGGGATGTTCCCATTCACCGATGTCTGTCCACTTTACTTTACGGGTGTTATTATACTCATCTTCGCTACTGTCATCATATATATAACCGGACTCAACAACGCCACGACCGATTATTTTATACATACCTTGCTTAGCGAAAACAATATCGCCCGGTTTCATCTCATTGGCAAACTGCCAAGTAGCAAGAGCTGCATTGCGATAAGGCTTATTGTCGCCGTAGGTGTCCTGCATAGCAGATTTCATTTCCGATTTTGAAGTGAAGCGTGTCAAATCACCGATTTCACCCCAACCGATGAGCATAATTCCTTTCTCGGTACATTCACTCCACTTTGAAGCATTATTGCCGGGCGAGTAAATCCAATAGCGCTTTGTGTTTACATCTTCGTCAGCAAGAGCTGAGCCTTTATCTTCTTTATCTTGCTGGTTTTCTTTAACAATCGTCTTGAAAATCTCTGACGCTAATTCGTCTGTCATATCAACAGTCCAGCCATTTTCGGTGAGTTTCCAAACACCACGAGTGCTGTTGTCCAAATAACCGCCTCTGACAAGGTACTGCCTTGCCCAAGCAACGTCATTGTTGAATTCAGGCGTTTGCGTCTTACCGACAACTGCACTTGTTTCTTCCTCGGTCAGATTTTCGTTTTCTATAATTTTATTTCGTGCTTCTTTCGGAGTAGCCGAACCGCCTAAATCTTTGAGCGCCTGCAAAAGAGGCTTGAACCAACGCAGGAACTTTGCGCCGGAATTAGCATCGCTTTTCTCGGAAAGTTTCTCATATTCATCATCTTGCTTAGATACACTCCACGCACTGCAAGAAAAATCTGCCAATGATTTATAGGAACATTTGTCAGATTGAATATAAGCAATGCAATCATCACAAAGTTTTAAGTATATCTCTGCTTTCGGTGTATCACGCAGATTTTTTACTGTGGCTGTAATTGACTCAGGTAAGCTGTCATTATTCTTTATAAACCACCTATTGCGTGAATCTAAATTTATAAATCTGTTGGGACGAATCCAGTATAAGCCCATTGACAAATTCCATTTTACGCCTTTTTGTTTCCTAACTGTATTAAAAGCAGAAATAAACTCTTGTCTGTTTTCTTCTGTATCGTTTTTTGACAGAGTAAGCGCTAATTCAAAAATTGACCAGAGGTTTTGTATATCTGATTCTCCTCTGTTATCTACAAAATAGAAAAAAGTAGATTTTAGTGGACTTAACACAGGAATTCCGTCAAAAGACATAGGAACATCAGCTTTTATGTCAAACAATTCCTTGAATTCAGTAATAAGTTTTATTCTGTTCTTTTCAGTTAGTTGTTTATTAAATAATCCAAAAACTGTAAAAGGATCAATATCAACAAGGATATTATTTCCGCCTTTATCTCTATCAATAGTCGGCAGTTTTATCCCTGTAACCTCATAAACCTGCTTTATTTTTTCAATCAGCTCCTGCCGATTGTCCTTATATGCAAGTAGCTTATCTGCAAACTCCTCATAAAATGATATCCAATCAAATTGATTCTTAGCGCTCATACTATCGCCCCTTGATGATTGATAATTTTATCATATCATATAATAAAACAAATTAACAGACATAAAAACGAAAAAGAGAATTTTTTATAGGTCTTATGTGTCCCTAACAAACGTGTTTTTCTCGGTAGGAGTAAAAACGCACTGCTTGTTTAGACGTGACATCTTAAATACACTAACGTTTGTCGAACGAATTTTCTAAATTTGCTTGACAACCAAACGAATGTTCGTTATAATAATTACTGTACACAAAACTGTTCGCAGATTGTGTGCGACAACTGAATAGTGATGAACTTATGAGTGTAAAGAGCTGACGAGCGCTGGAGCATCACCTGCGGGCAGCGCAAAGCCAAAGATGCGCTATAGGGTACCGGTACGCTGACAGAAGTGCCGGCTCCGTTCTGTTTTTAGTCATTTGAGTTTAGCTTATTTTAGTGAACGGCAGTACAAATAAGCGCTTTAATTTTTCAAAAGTTTAATCAAAAAATTTAAAGTCAAGTTACATGAGGCTTCTCAACCAAGGGGGTAGTTTACCTTTTTGAAGTTGAGGGAAGTGCCTTGCGTGGCTTGGCTTTTTGTCGTGTCAAAATACAACTGAATGACCGTCCGAATGGGATATGATATTGCGATGATCGTAAGCGAGCGATACGACGCTACGGTGAAAATCCGGCGCAGGAACGACATTCGGGTAAAGCGGCAAACTTACAACAAAACAGTCACTTTTTACAGTGACAGAAAGGAGAAACAATGACTAAAGGTGAACAAATTGTTGCGCTGGCAATGGAGAAAGTCAGTCGTGAAGGCTATCCGAAGCTGACCGAAGATCATCCTTTTTTCGGAAGGTTAAGAGCGTTTATGGTTGACAAGCATTACTGGATGGGCACAGCTACAGATTTACTTACCGAAATGAACGACACCGTTACGCCGACTAATACGGTAACAAAACTGCTCAACAAATATTGGTATCGGTTGAGAAAACGTGACGGTATCGGCATCAATTTTCGGCGTACTAACCGAAGAAGAATCATCGAAATATATAATCACAGACAACCATAGTGACAGTTTAGGGTGACAGATATGTTGACAGTTTTTCAGAACACTGCATAACAATGTTGAATCTAAGCAAGCATACTGTTTGTAACCACAAACAGTGCTTGCTGAAACTACCGTGTATTATCTCAGCAAGCAGACCGTTCGTATCCACAAACGGTTGTTGCTGAGAAATCACCTCGGAATTTCAGCACTTGTTAGGGACACCCTAAGACCTGTTTTCGAAAATCTTAACTACGAAAGGAAGGTGACAGATTATGTACTATGTTGATGACAAAGGCAAAGTCCTTGATATTCAAACGCCGCTTACCGAAGCACTCAACGTAGTCATTGAGGATTACTTCGATATGCTCAGTAAGATGACAGCGGAGCAACGGCTAAACTATTTTAAGTATGAACAGTTCGTTGAACCGTTACGATACACACAGGACATTGACAACACAACCTATGTTGTGCGAACGCACTTCAATCAGAACGCTGACAAAACAATCTTAAAGAAGATTGAAAAGATAGTAGAGAAAGATTCAATTTAGTGCTTTAAAGTATTGAATTTAGCAGCCGGATATGTTATAATAAAACTATCCTACAAATACATATCCGACTGTGGAAAGGAGCAAAATGAGTAAACAGTCAGATAAAGACAAAATCACAGCTCTGTACTGCCGACTATCCCGTGATGACGAGAACGAAGGCGTATCGGGCTCAATCAAAAATCAAACAGAAATTTTACAACAATACGCTGCCGAAAACAGTTTCAAAAATACTCGCCTTTTCATAGACGACGGTTTCTCCGGTACAACCTTTAACCGTCCTGACTTCAACGAAATTATGAAGCTCGGCGAGGAAGGAAAAATCGCAACACTGATTGTCAAAGACCATTCCCGTCTCGGACGTAACCGATTGGTAGTCGGTTCCTTGTTGGAAGAAGAATTTGACCGAATGGGCATTCGCTATATTGCCATTATGGACAATATCGACACCAAAAACGGAATCAGCGATCTTGTACCTATGCAGGACTGGTTTAACGAGTGGCACGCAAAGAATACCAGTGACAAGGTGCGCAAGGTATTCAAGAGCAAAGGCAAATCGGGCAAGCCATTGACAAGCAATCCGCCTTTTGGATATATGAAAAGTCCTGATGACAAGTATCAATGGATAATCGACGAGCCTGCGGCTGAAATCGTCAAGCGTATATTTAAGATGTGCGTATCCGGAATGGGGCCGTCACAAATTGCCAACAAGCTAAGCGCAGAGAAAGTTCCAACACCAACGGAATACTGGATTAGCGTAGGCAGAAAGTGCGGTAAGCCGCCGTCCGTTCCGTTTCACTGGTGTCCGGCTATGATAGCGAACATCTTGAAGCGACAAGAGTATTGCGGTGATACCATCAACTTTCGCAGCACAACCAAATCCTTTAAGAACAAGAAGCGTGTTGACCGTCCTGAAAGCGAATGGATAATCTTCGAGAACACCCATCCCGCCATTGTTGACCGTGACACATTCAAACTTGTTCAGAAAATCCGAGAAGGCAGGCACCGTCAAACACGGACGGGCAAAGTCAGTATCTTTTCGGGATTGGTGTTCTGTGAGGATTGCGGACAGAAGATGTACTACCAATCAGGCAAGAAGGACCGGCGAGATCCACCGCACTTTATGTGTTCAAGCTATTCCAAGAATCCCGACACCTGTACCTCACACTATATCGGCGAGAGAACGCTGACAAACCTTGTTCTTGAAAGTATGCGGCGAGTGTTTCTGAACATTCAGGCTTTTGAAAAGGAATTTGTCCGCAAACAGGTTGAGAGCTACGACTCTGACAAAAAGAAAGAGCTGACAGCAAAACGCCGAGAGCTTGAAAAGGCAAAGAAACGTATCGCTGAAATTGATAAGCTGATACAGCGAATCTATGAGGACAACGTTATCGGTAAACTGAGCGACGAGCGATTCGCAACCTTGAGCAACACATACGAAACCGAGCAGAAGGAACTAAAAGAAAAGCTCCCCGAAATGGAGAGCTATCTTGAAGCCGAAACAGATAAGACGGTTAATCTGCAAAAATTTGTTCAAAAAGTAAAGGCAATCACCGAGCCAACCGAGTTGACAAGTGAGCTTGTTCACGAATTCATCGACAAGATTGTTGTATCAGCCGCCCGCTATCTTGACGGCAAGCGGTATCAGATTATCGACATTTATTACAACGGTGTTGGTATCATCAAACCGCTTAACCCCGAAGATATGGAAGCAGGCTTCCAACGCCATATGGCAGAAATGCAACAGAAACAGAAGAAAACAGCATAAAACCTGAAATATCAAAGTCCGGTGGGATACCTTCTTTATGTAGTGTGTCCCACCGGGCATTTCAATCCACGCTCTCCGTGAGGAGAGCGACTATCTCGGAGATTTTAGCACGAGATAAATAAATCTTAATTTCAATCCACGCTCTCCGCGAGGAGAGCGACATTTTTTAATCTGCTTATGTTGCCAATTTATCAAATTTCAATCCACGCTCTCCGCGAGGAGAGCGACCTAAAACTGACAACTCAAAAATCATAATAACAAAATTTCAATCCACGCTCTCCGTGAGGAGAGCGACATTACTCGTCTTGATATTGCTTATGATGATTTCGAATTTCAATCCACGCTCTCCGCGAGGAGAGCGACCAGCAAGTGCATAAATCAAAGTGACAGCCTCGCTGATTTCAATCCACGCTCTCCGCGAGGAGAGCGACTGGATATATGCCGTATTCAAGTGATAAAACTATAATTTCAATCCACGCTCTCCGCGAGGAGAGCGACGTCACCCTCCTGTCTGTGGAGACTGCGCTCTTTCTCATTTCAATCCACGCTCTCCGCGAGGAGAGCGACACTTTTTTTCTCAAGTCGATTGCATTTTATTTGACATTTCAATCCACGCTCTCCGCGAGGAGAGCGACTGATATAGCGTCCCAAATACCAGTTATCATCATAGATTTCAATCCACGCTCTCCGCGAGGAGAGCGACAAGGCGGCGAAAAAAATAACTGATAGAAACATAAAAATTTCAATCCACGCTCTCCGTGAGGAGAGCGACGCAAATACCGGGTAAATTAGTACCAAGAGCGATAATTTCAATCCACGCTCTCCGTGAGGAGAGCGACTTATGTTGTATAAACAACCTATGATACGCCCCCTTTATTTCAATCCACGCTCTCCGTGAGGAGAGCGACGGGGGTAAGATACGCGGGTTGCAATATCGCAGACGACATTTCAATCCACGCTCTCCGTGAGGAGAGCGACCTATAATACAAGGGTTGAGGCGGTCGAGGCACTCGCAATTTCAATCCACGCTCTCCGTGAGGAGAGCGACGGGTAGTGGACGCGGGCTTTAAGGTTAACCCGCGAATTTCAATCCACGCTCTCCGTGAGGAGAGCGACCGCCTATGGATATTTGTGTAAATGTAGTTGTATATTTCAATCCACGCTCTCCGTGAGGAGAGCGACTTATGGTTTCAAAATGATGTTTGATGCGGAGACTTGGATTTCAATCCACGCTCTCCGTGAGGAGAGCGACGCGTTTTTAGTTGGCTTGAGGGCTACGGAGAGTATATTTCAATCCACGCTCTCCGCGAGGAGAGCGACCTAAGGTGTAAAAAATGTCAGATGATATATTAAAAATTTCAATCCACGCTCTCCGCGAGGAGAGCGACGGCGGCTACAAAAAAACGCCAGGCAAAAATAGCCTGGATTTCAATCCACGCTCTCCGCGAGGAGAGCGACGCTCTTTCCTTCTTGATACTATGGCAACATAAGCAATTTCAATCCACGCTCTCCGCGAGGAGAGCGACGCTCTTTCCTTCTTGATACTATGGCAACATAAGCAATTTCAATCCACGCTCTCCGCGAGGAGAGCGACAGCAAGTTCAGTTTGAGATATATTTTTTTCTTCACATTTCAATCCACGCTCTCCGCGAGGAGAGCGACCATATATTGATTTTGCTACATATCTATATATCAGCGAAAATTTCAATCCACGCTCTCCGCGAGGAGAGCGACTGATTACAGAAATGTATTAAGATATTATTATTTGTTATTTCAATCCACGCTCTCCGCGAGGAGAGCGACCGCCGTCTGCGGACGGCGACCAATTTTTTTTTTTGCATTTCAATCCACGCTCTCCGCGAGGAGAGCGACTATAACCCCCTTGGGGGGGCAAGGGGGGCTTATTATTTCAATCCACGCTCTCCGCGAGGAGAGCGACCGCAAAAATGCAATGCAAATGCGGGTGGTAAGTATCATTTCAATCCACGCTCTCCGCGAGGAGAGCGACTTGTCCTTGGCTTGCTGGTTATGAGACTGTAAGAGATTTCAATCCACGCTCTCCGCGAGGAGAGCGACGTTTTTGCTTACATGATTCGGGTTGTAATCGTTAATTTCAATCCACGCTCTCCGCGAGGAGAGCGACTTTTGGCTACTTAATACTCCCTCAATCGCTCCTGCGATTTCAATCCACGCTCTCCGCGAGGAGAGCGACATATCTCTAATTTGCTGCGAATTCGGACTCAGTATTTCAATCCACGCTCTCCGCGAGGAGAGCGACTATTTTTTCCGCTTCTTTCGACAATCAATCCATTTATTTCAATCCACGCTCTCCGCGAGGAGAGCGACGGGCAAGCTTATCCATAGGCACAGACCTTCCACATTTCAATCCACGCTCTCCGCGAGGAGAGCGACAGCAACTTAGTAATCGTTTTACGATTACTGAGCAATTTCAATCCACGCTCTCCGCGAGGAGAGCGACCCCAATCAACAATCCTAAAACTGACAACTCAAAAAATTTCAATCCACGCTCTCCGCGAGGAGAGCGACTAAACGAGATTTTTGACGGCGATACAACTTATATAATTTCAATCCACGCTCTCCGTGAGGAGAGCGACCTATCGTATCGTGCGGGTAACATCTACTAACGCAAAATTTCAATCCACGCTCTCCGTGAGGAGAGCGACTTTTGTTGTTTTTGCAAAATAGATACGCACTTGTGATTTCAATCCACGCTCTCCGCGAGGAGAGCGACATTATTTTGTTCTTGGCTGCGATACTACAAACACAAATTTCAATCCACGCTCTCCGTGAGGAGAGCGACACGATAAACGGTCAGCAATATAGCAAAAAAGATATTTCAATCCACGCTCTCCGTGAGGAGAGCGACTATGAGGTAATTTTCGTCCAATTACTCCAAGTACTGCTTATTTCAATCCACGCTCTCCGTGAGGAGAGCGACTGAACAGATAGGCTTTTTTGATTTTAAAGTATCAATTTCAATCCACGCTCTCCGTGAGGAGAGCGACAAGTGAGGTAATTTACAATGACAGACGCAATCAGAATTTCAATCCACGCTCTCCGTGAGGAGAGCGACATATGTTCCGTCCGTTGTGTAATCATCAAGATTAATTTCAATCCACGCTCTCCGTGAGGAGAGCGACGATAGGTGTACTTTCCTGCTCCGCTGTCGCCCCATATTTCAATCCACGCTCTCCGTGAGGAGAGCGACGGCAAAACTGTATAAATAACCTCATCCGACCATTCGATTTCAATCCACGCTCTCCGTGAGGAGAGCGACTGATTACTTTGATGTAAATTTCTATGGAGTCTATATTTCAATCCACGCTCTCCGTGAGGAGAGCGACACAACCTTTTGAGGGTGCTCAATGTATAGATGTGATTTCAATCCACGCTCTCCGTGAGGAGAGCGACTTTTGATGGGGTTCTTGATATTAATAAAATTTTCATTTCAATCCACGCTCTCCGTGAGGAGAGCGACCATTTTCCCTGATTATCCACCTGCAATCAGCCTCAATTTCAATCCACGCTCTCCGTGAGGAGAGCGACGCATCCTGCACCATTGCACCAGATTCAATAATTTCATATTTCAATCCACGCTCTCCGTGAGGAGAGCGACGTAATTTCCTTGTTCCTTTCAATCAGCGTTCAGATTTCAATCCACGCTCTCCGTGAGGAGAGCGACTCGACATAAGGTTGAGCTTTTGTTCCCTTTTTGGCATTTCAATCCACGCTCTCCGTGAGGAGAGCGACATTATCCTATGAAGATTAAAACTTGCATTATATAGATTTCAATCCACGCTCTCCGTGAGGAGAGCGACAGGCGTGTGACCGAACCGGTAACAATATGAGTATTATTTCAATCCACGCTCTCCGTGAGGAGAGCGACGCTTCATCCTTGCGATTTTCGTCAAATGACTTAAATTTCAATCCACGCTCTCCGTGAGGAGAGCGACTTGTATTTCTTCTATATAAACCTATCGGACTTGGATTTCAATCCACGCTCTCCGTGAGGAGAGCGACCAGTCAAAGACGGTGAGCGTGATTGTCATATTTGGATTTCAATCCACGCTCTCCGTGAGGAGAGCGACAGTACGATAACAGATATGCGTACGGAGATACAACAATTTCAATCCACGCTCTCCGTGAGGAGAGCGACCTAAATTTGGTAAAGATAAATCGGACGATTTTATAATTTCAATCCACGCTCTCCGTGAGGAGAGCGACCCGACTTGGTTTTAAATTTGGTGAGGGTACACAAATTTCAATCCACGCTCTCCGTGAGGAGAGCGACATAACTTTGACAGTGCACTACAAATTAATGATTTATTTCAATCCACGCTCTCCGTGAGGAGAGCGACTTAAATGAGTTATTCGACGGTGATACAACTTATGTTATTTCAATCCACGCTCTCCGTGAGGAGAGCGACTTTTTAAATAAAAGCGTGTTTTAATGTGGATAAAATTTCAATCCACGCTCTCCGTGAGGAGAGCGACCAAAATCAGTATATATTAGTCAATGCGGATTTTATTTCAATCCACGCTCTCCGTGAGGAGAGCGACCCCTTATCCCAACAACTTTCGCATTTCCAACATAAATTTCAATCCACGCTCTCCGTGAGGAGAGCGACCTAATACTGACGACCAGCCAGCAAAGGAGGTCACTATTTCAATCCACGCTCTCCGTGAGGAGAGCGACTAACACACATTTTACTTTATACGCTGATGTGACAAAATTTCAATCCACGCTCTCCGTGAGGAGAGCGACCTGCGGACGGCGACCAAAAAATTTTTTTGCGAAAAAATTTCAATCCACGCTCTCCGTGAGGAGAGCGACCTTTTTGCGTCCTGTGTGTTAGTATTAAACATAGATAATTTCAATCCACGCTCTCCGTGAGGAGAGCGACTCGCGTATGTAATTAATTATAGCCATAGTATTATAAATTTCAATCCACGCTCTCCGTGAGGAGAGCGACTGGTGCAGGACTTAGACATTATACAGATAGTCAAAAATTTCAATCCACGCTCTCCGTGAGGAGAGCGACCTTTTTTTATAAAAGTGCATTCCTGCAGATTCCTCATTTCAATCCACGCTCTCCGTGAGGAGAGCGACTCAGCAAAATTATATAACTAAGTCAAGAACTTGATTTCAATCCACGCTCTCCGTGAGGAGAGCGACTTCTTCTGAAAATAAATTTCCTCTTTTTCTGGAATTTCAATCCACGCTCTCCGTGAGGAGAGCGACTATGTAGGTTTTTCCCACTCGCAAACTCTTTCCCAATTTCAATCCACGCTCTCCGTGAGGAGAGCGACACAAATGTTTCAATATCCAACGAGAATATTAACAATTTCAATCCACGCTCTCCGTGAGGAGAGCGACTTTGACAAAAAATGTGTTATTATATATTTAAGTCAATTTCAATCCACGCTCTCCGTGAGGAGAGCGACACGGTGTTTTTTGTCGACTTGGGTTTAAATTTGGGATTTCAATCCACGCTCTCCGTGAGGAGAGCGACGACCATATAACACCAATCTCGGTTACATACTCATGGATTTCAATCCACGCTCTCCGTGAGGAGAGCGACATAGCTTTGACAGTGCGTTGCAAATTAACGATTTATTTCAATCCACGCTCTCCGTGAGGAGAGCGACTGTTATTTTAACGGCTCGACTAAATATGTTGTACAAAAATTTCAATCCACGCTCTCCGTGAGGAGAGCGACCTTACATTAGTATTATGGAGATAGTCAGTTGTATTATTTCAATCCACGCTCTCCGTGAGGAGAGCGACAGCTCTTTGTCACAATAATGCCCGCTTTCTGACTATTTCAATCCACGCTCTCCGTGAGGAGAGCGACCCCTCAAACCAGTACGATAACAGATACGCATACGATTTCAATCCACGCTCTCCGTGAGGAGAGCGACGACCCGTCATCTTTTAAATAAGCAATTTTATAAGAGATTTCAATCCACGCTCTCCGTGAGGAGAGCGACGTTGACGACGATACTACAACTAATACCACAGATAAATTTCAATCCACGCTCTCCGTGAGGAGAGCGACTTATACAAATAAAAAACAATTTGATGTATAACCCCCGGATTTCAATCCACGCTCTCCGTGAGGAGAGCGACGATGTTGTTGCCCCACCAAGGGGGTTTGAGGTTGATTTCAATCCACGCTCTCCGTGAGGAGAGCGACGTGATAAGTTATTTGACTTAAAAACAAATATTTGATTTCAATCCACGCTCTCCGTGAGGAGAGCGACGACCAAATACCTCAAAGCGATTTAAAGCTGTTGGTGTTATTTCAATCCACGCTCTCCGTGAGGAGAGCGACTTAATGAGTTATTCGACGGTGATACAACATATGTTATTTCAATCCACGCTCTCCGTGAGGAGAGCGACCGTGAGATACCTGATGTTCGTTCAGCGTTTCATATTATATTTCAATCCACGCTCTCCGTGAGGAGAGCGACACAAATAATATGGGCACACAAAATGATTTAAAGTACATTTCAATCCACGCTCTCCGTGAGGAGAGCGACGTTGTCATATAGACGATATGTCTATAACTAATTTATTTCAATCCACGCTCTCCGTGAGGAGAGCGACTTTGTAAAAGTTCGATTTTAGAGGCAATTTCCTTTATTTCAATCCACGCTCTCCGTGAGGAGAGCGACAAAGGAGGGTTAGTAAAGTGTTAGTGAGTTAACACTATTTCAATCCACGCTCTCCGTGAGGAGAGCGACTCGATTAACCATTTTGCAATACTTTTGTTGTCGTGATTTCAATCCACGCTCTCCGTGAGGAGAGCGACATAACTCTGCCGATACGATTAACCAAAGCGTTCAATTTCAATCCACGCTCTCCGTGAGGAGAGCGACAAGCGGAGGTATACCATTAGGCGGGGTTTGCGGACAAATTTCAATCCACGCTCTCCGTGAGGAGAGCGACCGTATTTAGATAGTGGACTAATTTATTGTGATAATATTTCAATCCACGCTCTCCGTGAGGAGAGCGACAATTTATTTTGTGCAATAGGCAAAGTTTTTGAGCAAATTTCAATCCACGCTCTCCGTGAGGAGAGCGACTCGGATTATTGGATTGTGAATAATCACCAACAACAATTTCAATCCACGCTCTCCGTGAGGAGAGCGACCGTATTTAGATAGTGGACTAATTTATTGTGATAATATTTCAATCCACGCTCTCCGTGAGGAGAGCGACA
>OGOE01000797.1_pt1 | contig 26630 bp, 26 predicted proteins | sample 1552611 | NCBI WGS metagenome assembly OGOE01 (sample SAMEA2580129, study PRJEB22360) | human gut metagenome | biome: human gut; feature: human-associated habitat; material: faeces | place: Denmark | collected 2008/2010
AGGAAAAGGGAATTTAGATTTGTCATTTGGGAGTCCTCCTTGGGTATAGATTTTTTTCAATATATTGTTCCGTTCGGGCATTTTATGGAAGTTTATCGTTTGCGTCATCATTTACTGTAAGAAATGATTGGTTCAATCCCATTTTCGTCTACCTTTTTTTCCAGAGTTCTTTGTTTTTACGATGTAATCTCTGACCCCAATGTTGTCTTTGCTGTAAGCATGACTCAGAATCTAAATGTCGAAGATACAACATCCCCATCTCTGTTTCTAACATTCTTTGATAACTTGGTAACAAATCATCAATAACCAAGCGTTTTAATTGATTAATTTTATTAATATCATTACTTGGCACAAACTTTTTTCCGTATGTAGAAACAACCATCACACCTTCAACAAATAATTCTGCATTATTGCTAAACATAAGCTGCACACCAAATATTGACCCTATTCTGCTATGGCGCTCATCTCTGGCACTCATATAATATCGTCCAACTTCTGCCATAGATTGTTTATCATTATAAAATACTACTGTTTCTGAACCTTTTATCAATGTATGATACACTGTATTTTCTTTTTCTACGAATTGATTAAGAGGTGTTTGCATTGTTTGCTCCCGTCCAACAATCCATTTCCAATTTTTGTCATCTTCTGACACATTTTTATAAATATAATGATATATAAAAGATACTGATACATATTCTTTATTAATATCTGTAACCTGAGCTAAAACATTTCTAAAAGAATCACAGATTTCCGCAATGTATTCATGTATATTATACGGCATTGCATCTCTACTAATCACAAAATTATTTTTATAAGATTGATTAACAATATAGTTTCTTTTTCTTTCATTCAATTCATAGATATTAGAATATGCGTCCCTTGCTATTTTATTCTTGAAATTTTTTTCTTCATCTGCTTTTTGTTGCTTATTAATTTCAAATATAAAAAGCATGTCTACCAATGATAATAGAATTACAATTATCAATTGAACCTGTCTGACGATATATTCTTCTGGAATTTCAAATATAAATGGTATCATAAATGGTAATATCGTTTCAATACCAAAGACAATACATCTATTCTTATTTATTTTTTTTAAAATATTCATATATTCCCTCTAATAGTCAAGAATTTCTTTTTTCATTATTTGAGATATTACTTCTATATCAATCAAATGATTAAAAAAGACAACTGAAACAGTACTGGTATATTCAGGTAATATCCTTTTTTCATACCATAAAAGTTTTAATCCCATTAATTCTTCGCACATTGTCTGCACATCCAAATAACTTGCTTCTACACTATAACGCATGTCATCTGGATGCTTACATTGCTGTCCTCTTTTGCACGCACAAGATCTACACAGCCTACAGCTTCCGCTTAATAATGCATATCCTTTTGTTTCTATTTCAATTTTTCTAGCCATTCTTTCCACAAGGTTCTTTAAAGTAGCATTTGCCGCTTTTATAGCTATATATTTGTTCTTAATATCCATGTAGCTATCCATATCCGCGGATATACTTATTAGAATTGCCTTATTGTACTGCTTCAATAACTCATGACAATCTTTTGATAACGGTGGACAACTCCATTTTTGACCGTAGTTAGGACAACCCTCTTTACAGGCTTGTGTAATAGATTTTTTTTGATAATATTTATTCAAAACAGAAGTATTGGGAATAAGACTGCCTCTGCAAATAATATCAATTGTTCTATTCTTCAGCGCTTTTGATTCTTGAATAAAAATTTCCTGATTCTGCAGCATCTTAAAAACCTACTGATTTTCTCATCATTCTCTGTACTGGACATTTCTCCTGACAATTACCATCACACATTTGTTCTTCAATAAAGTTCCTTTCTCTTTTTAAATATACTGAATTATAATATATATCAACTAAATTCTTTTCGTATATGGAATCCGAATATATAATGTCTCCATTATCATCAAATAGCTGAACATATTTAAACGCTTCGCAGCCAAAAACCTTTCCATCATATCTTATACATAATTTTGATCTTCCCGCATAGCACTTATATTCACTCTCTATATTTTGTAATGGAATCCCAACTCTTACATTTTCACCTTCTAACATATGTAATTTATTTTTTAATTTGATATTATCTTGTATATTTAAGTATAATCTATCAGCGAATTCTTTGGCTCTTCCATGAGGAATCAATCCCAGAAAATTAACAACATCAATTTTCTCATTCTTGGCAAAAGCCATTATACTATCTACCTGATCAACATTAATTTTAGTAGGTACAAAATGAATTTCTGTAAAAATATCATACTTTTTACACAAGCGGATGCTTTCGAATGCATATTTCTGATATCCGGCAGTTCCCATAAATTCATCATATATCTTTTCATCAATAGCCGGCAAATCAAATATTATCTTATCAACCTCCATATTTTTTAAGATTTTGAATGTTTTATCTTCTATACTGTCAATCTCATTTGCAGATGTTATTACCACACCACTTGTATACAGATATACCTTTATTCCCTGAGATTTGATATATTTAACAATATCCAGTAACCCTTCATGTAAAAAAGGCTCGCCCCCGGATATACTTATTATTTCTGTTTCTAATATTTTTGCACTATCAATAATATTTAAAATTTTATCGGTGTCAAGCTTCATTGTACAAGTTACATCAGAGCAAGACGAACAATGCAAACACTTATTAGGACATTTATGTATAATTTCTATAGAAATCTGTTTCATTACTTTGCTTCCTCTCTCTCATCATTCATTGTACAGTTTCCATATTTACGATTTGACTTAAATGGTTCCAATAAATCAGACAAGCCTTTTGTCAAACTTTGCGCTTCTGATTTTTTATCTCTATCTCCTGAATTTTTTATTGACAAAATAAACGTATTATCCTCAGAGCCATGATTGATACTAAAATCAATATCAATTTGTTTAATACTTTTGTATTCTTCGTTAATCTTTATGTGAATATGTTTCGTATAATCGAATTGCCTTCTCGCAGTATATTGTCCGTCTCTAAATGTAGTTTGATATAGCATATATTGATATTTCAAGATACGCTTAATATTATCCACCAATTGCTGTTCTCCCGCATTGGACATATCTATTTGCTCTTCATATTCAATTTTACATGAATTAAATGTTTTTATAGATAACTGTACTGCATTATTTGTCACACCTTTATACATGCTTTTCCATGATTTTCTTCCCCATTCTTGTAACTCATCGCATACAAAAAGTAACATAGGAAAAGTTGCTACATCTATATGATATATATCTTGACAAGTATGCGATGCCATGGCTCTTAAAATATCTCGTCGCATATAGAACTGCCTTGCATCTTCTTCCTGAAATACATAATTAGCATCCGAATTATTATCCGTTTCTTTAAAATAGTTCAGCTTTTTATATATTATTATTGAACTAATCACTCCATGTGCAAAAGCTTCCAATGAAAGCATATATTTAAATTTATATTTTTCCTGCACACTGGCTTTGTACAAAGCCACGCCTTCTTGTTCTATAACTTTCATTTTTTTACTTGTAAAAAGTATAATATCCTTATTATTGGAGTCTCTCGTTCCATCAAATCTTAAATCACCATTAATATTTGCCTGTGATACAAACGCTTCCATCATATTTTCTGTTTTAGCTAAAATTTTCTTTGACTTTTCAAGTGGATACCCCAAATCATGACATAATGCCATCAAAGTCCACATACTGATTTTTTCAAGAATATTTATATCCCCACTGAAACTATTAGCTGAAACCATAAAATAATTTTCGCCCTTAGACCTGACTTTATAATACTTTTCATCTTGCTTAATCAACCAGGAATTATTCATTTCTTTTTCATCCAATTTATTCTTATCCACGGAATATTGCTTATTTTCACTATCACCTTCAAAATGTATAACATCAATAAGGCGCTCTTTTCCCCCAGTAATATATGAATTATCAGTTAGTAATAAATATATTCCCAATAACCATACTCTGATTACATGAAAAACATGATCTCTATAATATGCATCACTCCCATATAATACACCCTCAAAATCAATATACTTATTATGGTATTCTTTTAAAGAATCCATTCCATATACATATGGCAATTTTTTATTTTCCATAAATGGCTCTCTTTTGTCAAAATAGCGAAGGCAAATTATAGCTTTTTCTATTAACATATTCCATAATTTATCAATCTCACCATTCATTTCGTAAGACAATTCAATAGTCATTTTATCTCTTTCCCGTTTCGTTGTGCCTTTTTTCATTAGCACATCTATCTGGTGCTTCACCTCCCTGTCAAGTGGATGAAAAAAGTTATCAGCTTTACTAAATTCTGCTAAGCCTTCTTCATCTTTTATGTTGTCGCAAAAATCCAATAATTGTTTTAATAAGAATTCATCATTAATTTCTGTCATAGTTGTTCTCCCTCATATTTTATCTTACTGCTATATTCCATAAAAAGTATCAAATAAACTAAAATCTTTCCTTTTATCCAAAGCCCCTGCTATTTCACATTATTGAATTTCTATATAAATGTACAAGAATTCCCATCACAGCAGAAAAAATGTCCAAAAAGATTGCAAATATTGCTGCAAAAATTACCATTCCTTTATACTCATGCGTGGAAAATAATAAAGACCATGCTTTTTCAAACTCATTTAAGTCAGTCACATATAGCCTTTCCTGATTTGATAAGCGCTTTATCGTTTTACTTCTGGAATTTATGTTTTCATTTAATGTTTTGTCAAAAGCATATTCTGGTGCTTCTTTCAGTATACTACGCATTTCCTCAAATTGACTAAGCCATTTTTGTTTCCATTCATTAGAATTTTCGTCTGTTTTTACATTCGTGTCGTTGTAAATATTGTAAAGATTTTCTATGTTTTTTTCAATTTTTGCGCATAACAACTTCTGATTTTTATATTGTATGCTGTTGTTCTTGAATTCTGGATAATCATCAATCCGAGAATCTCCTCTTTCAACATCATTTTGAATCAAAATATCATATATTTCTTCTATTGTATCATCCCATACCTCTTCATCCAGGAGATCATTATTCAGAAGCTGATATATACTGTCAACTTTCTTTTTAATGTTAAAATCCAGACCAATTCCTATATTATCTAACTCATATTGTAACTGAACCAGAATATTCTGTTTCTTCTTATTATTCTCTATATCTGCAGTTATTTTATCAGCTTGTTCTTTACTGTCACCTACATTCTTTTCAGCCTTCCCATATTCATCAGAACCAGTACTTTTAAAAGATGTAAGTCTTTGTACCTCAAGATTATATGTATCAGAAATTGATTGAAGCTGCTTCTGCAAATCCTTGTGGTGAGATTTTAAGGTTTTGAGCGTTTGTTCAATTAACTGCTTAACATTCTCCAGCTTATCTTCATTAAACGCAGACTTATTAATTTCCTTCAAATTATTGATCAATATACTGTCATCTTCTGAACCTTCATCACTTTCCTGCAATTTACTGATATATAATGTCAAATCAATCTGTTCATTATTTGTATTTCTGCTACTAAGTAGTACATTTAAGTAGTTTTCTATCTCTTCAACTGTTTTTTGAGATTTATTACTAATATTTTCATTTAGCATATAATCAATTTCCAGGAATTCATCAGTCATTATTCTGTTTGCATCATTATGAAACACTTCCTCAGGATATGCCGTATCTACTATATATACAAAACTGAAACAACTCGATGACATAAGCACTATTGTATAAAAAAATATAAGTACAAATTTCTTTCTACCAGCTAAAGCTTTGAGAATTTCCGGTCCTTTCATATTGCAGACAAACAATGCACTTTGAATGGAAAAAGAAATAAAAAATGCCTGCCAGTCTTTAGAAAAAGTATATTGCTTTAATCCTTGCTGTGTAGTAATTAATGAAATAAAAGCTGTCATTAAACCAGCAATTGAAAAAACAGAAATTATTTTCTCATGTACATCATTTTTCTTCATTCTATATCCTCTCGATTTTCCTGATTGTCTGAGTCTGTTTTTAAGTTCTCTATCTCAAGAAGAGATAACATAGCCTGTAAAAAGTCTATCGTAACAAATTTTATTAATCTTAACAAAGAATCAATGATACCGTTCACTATTATTTCAAGTTGCTTTACAATGTTCTTCTTTATATTCTCTTTTTCATTCAACACATCTAATAGACTTGATAAGAAAAATGTAATAATAGGAACTGCAATTGCCAATGCTAACGGAAATGAGAAAACGTCACCTTGTAAGAATAAAGCAAGTGTAGAATCTTGTGAGAATTTTGAATCTTCCTTATACAAATATATAATCACCAATAAGACAGAAAACCATAACATCAATTCATTCTTTGCTGCTTTTTTCCCTCTGATCAATCCAACCATAAGCTGAATAATCTTAATTAAAAGAATACTATAAGTACCAACAATAAATACCAAAATAATATATGAAACTATACTGGAAATTAAATTACTGCTGATATTTTGATCTTTAAATTTCTGTACAATTGAAAAAACATCACCCTGAACAATGTAATAATATATACCAGACGGTACGATAATCATTATTAACATTATTACTGCTGTTAAAAACAATGGCATTTTATCTGTTTCTGCTTTATTCTTTTCTGAATCATTCATCATATTAACATTTTTATATTGTTTCTTTTCTTCTGTTTTTTTATCATTTGACATTCTCTCAGTGTGTTGGTTTTTATTTTCGTGTATTAAATTACCATCTTCCGTCAAATCAGCAACAGATAACTGTTCTTGATTCAATTCTTTTTTTTTCCATTTCTTACATAAAAAAATGCCCATTTCTGGTAAAAATAATACCGCACTTACTATCACTAACCCAGCTATCATTAGAATATTTTCTGAATAATTCCATTTTTTTCCTATCGCTTCAATGTCATATAGTCGATTGAATACAATAATACCAGAAAAAATATAAATCAATGGCTGTTTATAATAATGTCTATCTTTCAAAAAAGAATAATAAGTAAGTATCAAAACTCCTACCAAGAAAATATTTATGCAATTGATATACCCTTTCTTTACAGAAGTGCCTTTTTCCATGCAAATCACTATCGGAGCAAACACCAGAAAATATGTCACAATCTTACAAAACAAATTCTGTTGCACGAAATTATATAGCTTTTTAATCGCCTGCATCATATTTATTCCCCCTCGCAAACTTATTCTATCAAAGTTTAAGTTTTCATGATGTCTTAATACATTCATGTCTCTAAACGCAAAAAAGCGGACAAAATACCATTTCACTATATTTCAAGTGATATAATAGTACTTTGTCCACTTCTCTCCTTAAACGCGGCAATGCGACGATTTAAGGTATCAGCTTTTATTTTACTGTGCGTGCCTCATAGAAAAGCAGGATTCTTATTTACATCACAGGAAACTGCGAAACTCCATTCCAATAAAGCTGATTATTCATTTCCTTCTAATAAATCATCCTTAAACAATTTTCTTATTTCCGGCACATATTTCAGCAACTGTTCTTTTTCATTTGTTTTCAGGAAATTAAGAGTATGTCTAGCAGCTTATTTGATGGGTCCCCCCACCGAACTACATACCTTTAGCTGGACGCACGGTCAGATTCCAATGTTCCTCAACTGTGAAAGTAAAATCATTTTATTTTTTTCTTAACTATTGATAAAATATATTCAAATGATTCAACCTTGAATACATATGAGATTCCTACATAAATTATAGCACCAAATATAATCTGTACAGCAAACTGAATTATAACAGGCAAGGATAAATATGATATAAAATAAACACCGACTCCCATTATAACAGCGCTTATCAAAGCCGGAAAGATATCTAATAACTGTTCCTTTATAGAATAATCAATTAAGTTTTTATTTGGCAAAATGTTAATTACCATTGAAATAATTCCAAATATCGCGGCTGAAACGGCAATAGCAAATACACCAAAGTACATCGCAATAACCACCATTGTAATTCCTATCGCTTTTTTTAAAATTTCAAGCTTTAAACATAAGTCGCTTCTGCCAATAGCTTTAATGATTTGCCAATTTGTAGTCTGTATTGGCTGAGTCATCCAATACAAACACAAAATTTGCATGTAAAAAATGCTATTGCTCCACTTATCTGTCAATAATAATAGAATAAGAGGTCTAGACACCACTATTAATCCGATCATTATCGGAAAAATAATATAAGAAGTTGTTTTCATAGCTCTTCTTCCTATAGCCTTCAGTCTTTCTTTATCTTCTGCTGCTGACATAGCAGGAAAAACTACATTGCCAATTGCTGTATCAATATTTGTAATTGCCAAAGATGGTATTTGATTTCCCTTATTATAATAAGCAAGATCTGCTGATGAATAAGAACGTCCAATAATAAGACTTCTCGATTCATTATATACTACATTAATTAAATTGGAAAAGACCAATTTCCATCCAAAATCCATCAATTGTTTTGCACGTTCAACAGAAAATATTAATCTTGGATGCCATGGCACAGTTTTCAACAATACCAATATGTCAATAATTGTATTTGTCAAATATTGAAACACAAGTGCCCAAACGCCAAAGCCAGAATATGCCAATACGATACCTAAAATTCCTGAAATAACAGTTCCTCCTAAAGTTGAAAAGAAAAATTTCTTAAATATCATTTTCTTCTGAACATACGCATGTTGCACTGTTGCTATTGATGATAATACAATCTTTATTGATAAAATTCTAAGCACCAAAATAATTTCCTTTGTGTGATAAAATTCGGCAATATATGGGGCTCCAATAAATAATATAATATAAATAACTATAGACAAACTTAATGTACAAAAAAATACGGTAGAAAAATCCAATTCATCTGCATCTTTCTTTTGTACAAGAGCCTCTCCAAATCCTGTACTAGTAAAGACATTTGCAATATTAATAAAAACCATTACCATTGCAATAATTCCATATTCACTTGGAAGCAAAATTCTAGCCAAAATTATTGATAATATAAAAGACACTCCCTGGGCTAGGATTCTCTCACCAAATGTCCAAAATAATCCTGCTAAAACTTTTTCTTTTGTATCGTTTATGCTTTTTATTTCATTATCGTTCATATTTTTTCCTTATTTCTTATATAAATCCTGAAGTAATATACGATCCTTTCGTTTTGTCAAACTTAATAAAGCATCAAAAATTTTTAATAACTTGGTTTTCACAAAGAATCTATATAGCATATTAAAATTGCCTACTTCAAAGTAATATTTTTCTTTATCACTGCTTTTTTGACCTTCATGTTGTCTAAAGCCTGATATTGTTGAATTCACTTTATATAAAGGTTCATATTTCGCAAAATTTTTCCATAACTGAAAATCTCCTGCCATTTTATAATTTCTAATTAAACTTCCTTTACTTTTTTCCCATAATTCTTTTGTCCAAAATGTTGACTCCTGCTGAATAAAAGGAAGAATTCTTCCATCATGTAATCCTGCTTTAATAGCCATTCTTGTATATGTACTAATCCTGAATTGACATCTGCTTATATTATTATCATTCCAATATGTAGGAAATCCCATACACCATTGAGCTTTTGTTTCACTTATCACTTTTTGCATCACTTCAAACGCCCAAGGCATTAACATATCATCCGAATTAAGCCAACACAAAATATCCCCTGTTGCTAACTCGAATCCATTTGCTATGGCATCATACATTCCATTGTCTTTTCTACTATAAATTTTAACATTATATAATTTTTCATATTTCTTAGCTATTTCAAGCGTATTGTCGGTCGAACCACCATCCATAATAATATGTTCAAAATTTTGGTATGTTTGATTCATAATAGATTTTATACATTCTTCAATGTATTTTTCTCCATTATACACGGCTGTAACTATTGTAATTTTTAATTCACTCATCTTTCTTCATCCTTCCTACCGGTTGTTTTTCACACATATATATATATGAAGATATTAATATAAATAAGTAAAGTGGTTCATACGGTGTAATTAAATCGGTAATCATTGCAATAAAATAACCCAAAATTGCAGCTGCAATAATATTTTTATAATTGTAATTTCGTATTTTTCGTGCAGACTTAATCATGCTATAGAAAAATAACAGAAATGGAATCAGACATATGATACCTCCATTTACTAAAACCTCCAGGAACTGATTATGTGCAACAAAATACACATCTTCAAGAATCTGCGTTTTATCATTCCAGTAGGTTTTTGTCAACCATCCATATTGATTCAATGCATATGAATCACCTTTTCCGTATAAAAAGTGTATGCCTATTAATTCAAGCGCTTGATCCCATAAATCTGTTCGTCCAGTCAATGTCGTATCTTTTCCAAATATTGTTCCAATAAATAGTCCTAATTTTTCCTGTACTCGAAACACAACAATAGCAACATCTGCAATAACACCAATAACTATCCCGGCTTTCATATTTGCTGGTTTCTTTCTTTTATTGCAGACAGTGCAATACCACATAAACACACCCAAAACTATCAACGCTGTAATTGCAGTCGAAGATCCCATCAAAAATACAGCTATAGTTGCCACACTAACCCCTGACAGAAATCCTTTTTTATGAATGTAATTTTCATTATATAAAAAATATTATCACTAAATATACTATTGTAAGACTAATAATATGGTTTTTTGTACTCCAAAAATATATGGCAGTATCATAGGAATCTCTTGCTATACCTCTTCCGTATAAAAAAATAACTGACAAAAAGTTCAACCAAATAAAAACATTCACTAATCTATAAAAGAAAAGTATCGCTCTGTTTCCATATTCATATAAAAGGAAGGATACTACAAGTACAAAGACCCCCATCATGACCGCAGTCTTAAAATCATATAATATATCAAGTTTGTTTATAGCAGAAGCTATTATCTGCATTATGTACATTACAATTATAAACCACGTTGATTTTTCCAAACATTTTATTTTTTTTATTCGTTTAAAGATATAAATTACGCCACAGGCTACTGCACAAAGTTTCCAATAATACCATATAGAAGACAAACTTGTATCTGCAATGCTGCTTGGATAAAAAAAAGGCACTATAAGAAATATCCATACTATTGTTTCTTTCTTTATCTTCATATTTTAACTTTCTTCTTTCTAATAACTATTTTTTCTACTATTCTTCTGACTTGAGTTGAAATAGAGTTGACTATAATAGCATACACATATATTCCGACTACGGCGACTACAAATGATAGAGGAAATGCTAAATGTTCCGCACATAAATCTATTACTACCATTTGTACTAGATAAATCTCTAATGTGATTTTGGCCAGAGAATCAGCAATTTTTGAAATAGCTGTTTTGTGTTTAATTTTAATAAAAAAGCTCTCAAGGTTTTCAAACAAATAAGTAATATAATAAATAAAAACAACTTCTTCAACATGAATAATAAACTGAAACGGAAGCAGGACAGTACATCGTTTAATAACGAATTGCAAGCCATAAAATATCACGAACATAGCACTACAAACAATTAATAAACTGACTTTATTTTGGGCATTACTCCTTTTCTTTTTCTTGCAATAAAAACCCAACATCATAACTGCAAAATAATAAATCCACTTAAATAAGCTATCCCTTTCTATGGATACATATGATTTATCAACACACAATACATATGAAATTGTATATATTATCCCAATTGTTATGAAAACTACTTTGAAACTAAGTGTTCCATTATCAAGCAATCTAACTGTAATATAATAGAGTATATACAAAACCAATATTGCTTGAACGAACCAGAACCCTACTGTCGGATTCACAATATTTCCTAGTATCTCCTTTAAGTTAGGGGGTGCTATATGTATCATATATCTGTAGAAAGTATTTATTAAAACAGCAACCACGCATGGAAGATATATTCTCCACAATCTGTGCAAATACCAAGCCCCCGTCCACGACAATTGACCCTCGGCTTTTAATATTCGAAAGACAAAACCCAGATACCCAAAAAAAGATACTATTACCAATACTTCCTCCCATGGACAATTATGATATTGGATAAATGGTATCAAAATGAGAATTAGTTATTAACATTGTCGCAAGAGCTTTTAAATATATAACAAATCCAAACATTGTTATGACCGTCCCTCCTATTCTGGCAGATTTAAATCTATTGATTTTACTGACTTCAATGATTTTTTTCACCTTAAAAACAAAGCCAGGAATGGTAGATATCATAATATCTATATTAGTCAAACTCCTAGTCCTAACATTTTTAAAGTCTTCCACTGTATTACCGGCAGTCAGTAATACCCGATAGTTTTTGTTTCAAAGCAAAATTTATATAAAGTATTTTTTGATCAATTTCTTTTACTCTTTAAAGTATACAAAAATCCCCATAATTTCTTTTGATTCTTTATGCCTTTGATAAGTTTTAATCTAATCCCTTTATATTTTCCACGAAATACAGCGATTCCCCTTGGAACTCCATTTCTAGTTGCAACAATAATACCTTCTTCAAAGACTTTTTTTGCATTGGCATCACTTGCACCGCCAGCAGACATTGATACAATTACATTCGGTGTATATTCAAAATTAGCTCCCCTACTATAAAATCGTGCCATTAAATCTTTATCCATTATGTATTTAAGATTAATATCAAAATATCCCCATTTTTCGTAAGCTGTTCTTCTTACAAAACATGTCGGATGCATAAGTACCATTTCATATTTCAATTTTTTCAATTGCATTTTAGACTTTCTAATATATTGCAGATTACGCTCAGCATCAATCCAAAGACAATCTCCACATACAATATCAACTGTTGGTGTAAAAGCATCTGCAATTATCATTAATGCTTCATCCATAAGTTGATCATCTGAATTTATAATTCCAATGATATCTCCACTGCTCCTCTGAATTCCTTTATTAAATGCATCAGAAATTCCCTTATCCGGTTCCGATTTATAATTTACTTCTATTCCTGCCTTTTCTAATTCTGGAATATACTTTTTTATCAAGTTTATCGTTCCATCTTTTGATCCACCATCAACAAAAACATATTCCAATGGCCGATAAGATTGCCCTAAAATCGAAAGAATCGTTTTTTCTATAGTATTTTTTGAATTGTATGAAATTGTAATAATAGAAATCTTCTCAGCCACTTCATTTTCTCCTTCAATTCTTTATTTTTCCATAGCTATTCTCTCATAGATGTTTTGTAATACTTTCGCATTATTTTCCCATGAATAATACATTTCCAACCGTTTTCTCCCAGCCAATCCAAGCTGTTTCATTAGGTCTGGATTTTTTGCATACTTTTCAATAGCTTTTGCCAAATCGCTTTTTACAGAATCATAAGAAACTGGATCAATTCGAATACCTGTTTCATCTGTAACAATTTCTCCAACGCCATGGTGATTAATTGCAATGACTGGCAGGCCATGAGACATTGCCTCTAACACAACATTTCCAGATGTGTCTCGTAAACTTGTAAACACAAAAACATCTGCGTTGTCATATAAACTATTCACTTCATCATAGCTTAACGCCCCTAAAAAACGTACCTTTTCCTCAATTCCATATTCTCGCACAAGTCTTTCAGACGCTTTACGATCCTGCCCATCTCCAACAATGCTTAATGAATAATTTTCAAATTGGCTATTATGCAAGGCATCAATCAGAACTTTTAAACCTTTTCGTGGCCAAATACCGCCCACCCACAAAAGCCTAATCGGCCTCTTTTTGTTGATTGTTAAATCCTCATCATAATCTTTCACTTCATTTCTTTTCAGGTCATACCCTGTCTCTAGCAAGCGAACGTACTTTCTTGATTTCGGCATAATACTTTCTGTGGACTGATCTGCAATTAAAATAGTATTTGCCTTTTTAACAGCTGCTTTAATATCACTAGAGAATATCAAATAGAATCTATTGATAAAATTCCTTAATTTTTCTTTGTTGATATCTTTTCGACTAAAATAAGCATCTTTGAAAATAGGATTATAAAACTGCCCGCCTCCAATTGGCCCCCAAACGAATGGCACTGGAAGTTGATACAACTTTCCTGGTGTTCTAAATTCATTAAATGTTATATGGTGTACAATATCGATTTTCTCATCTTCAACAATTTTTCTTGCGATAGGTAATATTTCTTTTTGCCACATTTTATAGTAAACAAATATACCATTTGGCAATTTCTTCATTTTTCTTTTCCATGTAGCACAATCATGATAATAGAAATGAAGATGTTCCACTGGATGTTTCTGTAAAAATGTTTCGATAACTTTTCGATTGTTAGAGCGGGTTATAACATAAACCTCGTCCATTTTTGCCATCTGTAGTGTCCAATTCCAACCCACACCAGGTTCTGAACCCTTATTTGGTTCACATGCATACGCTGATATTAAAACCCGAATTCTATTTTTTACCATTTTCTTCGTTTCCTCATAATTGCATTGCATTCTTTAAGCATTTTATTAACACATTCATCAACTGTTCCTTCTGTAGTATCAATAAACACTGCTTTGGGATTATTAATGAATCTTTCATTCAATTTTCTCTTCTGTTCATCAATTTCATCAATTGTGATTTCATGTTTTCTATCCAGCAGTTTCTTACTATCACCAGTTAAAATAAATATAACATCTGGTTTTAAAACAAAATGTTCAAAAAACAAAAGAAATTTATCCGACAAATTCAAGTTATAACGCACTTTATCTATTGAATAGTCATAATAATATCTTTCAACCAATACCAGTGTACTTTTAATTTTTGCAATAGCAATCTTTACATTTCCAATTAAAAAATCCAGAAAATAATAGCCAAACTTAGCTACTGAAGTGAATTTTCCTGCTTTTTGCTTCTTTCCATGAGGATTTGATGCATCAATCGGTGTGGCATCTTTTTTTAACTGAGAAATATCTTTTAAAACACGCACTCTTGAATGATAATGATCAATTTTTCTAAATGCCGTAACATATCTAGCTTTTAAATTCTCTGCAATCGTTGTTTTTCCTGCGCCATCTACCCCTAGCAAAACAATAAAAAGACCTGTAGGATGAACAATTCTCTCAAATCTACGCTTCAAATCAAACACCTTATAATGCAGATTATCCGCAACATTGGAAGTTTTCTTTTTTAATAGCTGATGTGCTCGTTCTAAATCAATCAAGTCATATTGCAATGAATCAACACACTCAAGAATTTCATTAATCTGGTCTTCCGCTATGAATCTTTTCAGACCGGCTTTCGTTTCCTGCCTTTCTTTTTCGTTCATTGCTTTCCACAATGCAGTCAGCCGTTGCTTACTACCATCAGAAAAGACTTTCTTCAGTATTTTTTTTACTAAGACATATGTAAATTCAGTTTGTGGTTTTGGTATATAAAAATTTTTGTACATTCTCTTGCCATCTAAGAGTTCTTGTACTGGAATTACAACTCGACCATTTCTCTCATAATGTGTGCAAAAATCAACTTGAAGAAACTCATCATCATTCGAAATAATACAATCTGCTGCATAATTTTCATGTCGCCAAAATTGAATTACTCTCCAGCCAGTTCCAACCAAGGTATCATCAAGCAATTTGATAGCGTCCTTTATATTCGGAACATTGATTGCTGTATCTATATCAGAGTCAAATCTATCCGGCAAATATTGATATGAATGAATAATAGCATAATCAATATTATTCGAATTGAAAGATTCAAATATATAATTAAAAACCTCTGTACAATTCATTTCTTTACTCTCCTCAACTGATCTGCGTTCTTAGTTTTTCAAATTCTTTTAAAAAATCTTCTTTTTCTATGGCAAAATATGGTAAACACTGATGAATATTCTTCAATCCTTCATCAAATGCTTCCGAAAGTTCTTTACCATTCAATACCTTTTGCACAATAGTTGCATAATGCATAAGGTCAAATCCTGGCATCCTATAACCGCAATGTTCCCAATCAAACAGCGTGTACTTATCACCATTTCTTTTTAAATTCCATGGAGCAAAATCCCCATGTGAAAACTCTAAACCGTTCTTTTTATCTTTTGACAGTTCTTTGTAGATTTCCACGATTTCTTGTGTTAATATAGGCTCTACTTTGTCACCAACAAATTCCTTTGTTATTTGAATATTGAAAGTCGCCCCATCTGCTCTGCTGATACTGCCCAATAATTGCGGAATATCAAAAGTTGAATATACTCTCTTTTGTTGTAAAAAAGAAATCTCTGCATTCATTTCTTTTTCTGTTGCTGCATTTCCAATTTTAATAAAATCAGCATTTTCTGAAGCATTGAAACACTGAAGAACTATTTTTTGTTTTTCATCATAAGTACCAACAATCATATTCCAGTGCTTTTTTTGAATGTTCTGCCTACAAGTTTCTACTTCTTTATTAAGTTCCGCTTTCACAAAATATCCCAGTTTCATAAGGTTCAATATCGGAAACGGAATAATATTTATAAACTGCATCAACAGACTTAGTTTTTTTGAGTATGTAGAAATATTTTCACTCAACCTTTTGGCCCCGCCATCTAAATCAATTAAATATCGCAAATGCAATCCACTGCAAAGTGCAAAATGCGTAGCCGATTTCCTATTGGTATTTTCAATTTTTACCACCTGTAAAACAATATTTGAGTCTTGCATTTACAATCCTTTCATCTGTATAGCCTTATAGATACTACTGATTAATTCATAGTTTTTCTCTACTGAATAATTATCTTTATATACTTTCTTTGTCTGACTACACAATCCATGACATCTTTTTACTGCTTGAATGATTTCATCCACCAAGTCAGCTGTAAACTTATAACCTGTTATTCCCTCTTCGACAACACTTCCAGCATTTCCAAGATCAGAACAAATAACAGGTGTTCCAACACTAAACGCTTCCACAATGCTCATCGGAAATCCTTCATAGCACTGAGTAGGCAATACAATTGCTTTGCTGTTTGCTATTATCTTTAGAGCCTCATTATTTGGCACAAATCCACGCATTTCAATGTTCACATCGTTTTCTCTAATGAACGACTTACACCAATCTTCCATTGAACCGGTACCACAAACAATTAACTTTGGAGCTTCTTCTCCCATATGTTTCCATGCTTCAAAAAGCAGGTCAATTCCTTTTAGCTTATCTAATCTTCCTGCAAAAACAAATTGATTCTTTCTATCCTTTTCTGGAATATATTCATTTTTGCATTCAACAAAATTAGGCTTTACAAATACCCTTTCCGGTTTAATTTGCTTTAATCCCAACAGTTTTTGCTTATTAAAATCAGTCAAGCAAATATAATTGATTTTTCCGTAAATTCCTGTCATTCGATGGAATGCAGTACTAAGGACACATGCCAATGTCTGAATTTTACTTCCTCGATAGCAACGGTGTTTTACTGCGCATTTCAAACCATACTCTACGCAATCTTCACAAATATGTCCATCTCTATAAAAAGTCGCACCGGGACAGAGTAGCCGAAAATTATGTATCGTCTGAACCACTGGAACCTTCATGCGTCTTGCCGCATAATAGACCGCTGGACTCACCAGATTAAGTGTGTTATGAACATGAACGATTTCTATCTTCTCATCTCTTATCAACTTCTTGATGTCTCGGTATGTTCTTGGATTAAACACTGTTGTAATTGGAAGAAAAACTTTCTGAAGTTTTGACATTTGCTTCAATTCTGCATTATTACGGCTGTATAAGATTACTTTATGGCCATGCTTCTCAAGCATTTTCTTTTCATTGGCAACAACTGTATCTTCTCCACCTGGAATCTGGTAATAATTATGTATAATCAAAATATTCTGTTTTTTTGCATTGTCCACAGTCATTACCTCACTTTCCTTTTATCATTGCATTCCAAATAAACTTCGTATTAGTGCTCCAATACCTCTTAAACAGTCTCTTCGGATCTTGTGCTAAGCGATACACCCATTCCAGATTATGTTTCTGCATCCACATCGGAGCACGCTTGATATTCTCTGCATAATAGTCAAATCCAGCTCCAACACCTAGCATCAGTCCATCAATTTTTCCCTGATGTGCTGCCATCCACTTTTCCTGTTTGGGAGCTCCAATCCCAACCCAGACAAAGTCCGGTTTTGTTTCATTAATTCTCTCTATAATTGCCTTATCTTCCTCTTCCGTCAGAGGTCTAAACGGAGGACTGTACATTCCAGCAATTTGGATTCCCGGATAATTGCTTGTGAGTTTTTGATACAATAGCTCCAATGTTTCTTCTTTGCTGCCATAAAAATAATGGCGATACCCTTTCTTTGCAGAGATTTCAAAAATCTCTCCCATTAAACTTGGACCTGTTGTGCGCTCCATATTCTTATGACCGCGTTTCTGACCAACAGTAGAAAGAGGACCGCCATCTGGAATTGCCATTAACCCGCCATTTTGAATCGCACAGTAAGCCGCATCCTCAAAACTGGTTACAGTTGTATGTACATTCGAGACACATATGTAGTCTCCTTTTATTTCCGAAATATTTTTTTCGAGATAGTCTAACAACCACTCCATATTGATTGCCGCAATATTAACGCCCATAATATTGCAAGTTGGAATGCGTTTTTTATCAACCTTTCTCTTATACTCCATTTCTCGCACCTTTCCCTCTTTTTCTACTTATACGGAAGGCTCATATTGAGCCGAGCAATTTATATAAAACAGTGTGGTTATCATCCATGCCGGATAATCTATCGCACTGTGGTTATCATTTTTCTCACAATGACATCTATTTTTCCGACCGTCACTGAGTCTTTGATGTAGACCTGTCATGGGCTACTCACCTAACTTATTGGTATATGAATTTTGTTAAAACTGTACACATCTTTCCATCCATATTCTACAAGTAACCCCATACACAATAACAACAAAATCCGCTCCACTTCATGCTCCTTTGCATTCCATGTGCGGACTTTGCCGAATTTTCTTCATACCGATCCTTCCCTCTTCAGAACCATAATTACTGTTTTAAACAGTATTTTAATATCCAGGCCAAAATTCCAGTTGCTGATATATTCTGTATCCAGTCTCACAACTTCTTCGAAGTCAGTGATGTCACTTCGTCCGCTTACCTGCCACATACCAGTGATTCCCGGTTTAATAGCGATTCGAGCCCTGTGATGTAATTCATATTGACGCAGTTCGTCCTGAAGGATCGGACGAGTTCCTACAAGGCTCATGCTCCCATTTAGCACATTCCAAAACTGTGGAAATTCATCAAGGGATGTTTTCCTGATAAATTCGCCGATTCCGGTTTTTCTGGTTCCGTCCGGCAAAATCTTATTTCCGATTACTCGGGGATCGAAATCGAGTTTGAACATACGTCCATCACTCATTTTGTTCTGAGCCATCAATTCTGCTTTCCGTTCTTCTGCATCCATATACATACTCCGGAATTTGTACATCTTAAATGGCTTTCCGTTTTTTCCAATCCTTGTCTGTGAGAAGAAAATCGGACCCGGAGAACTGATGTAGATAGCCGGTGCTATGAAAATAAAAATGATTCCTGTCAGGAAGCAGCCCACCAGTCCCCCAAAAATATCCAATACTCTTTTGGCAAGTGCCTGTCTGTCTGTGGCATAGTTCATGGTGGTTGTCAGAACTGTATATCCGCCAATTGCCTCCACAAATTGTTTCTGTCCGGGAGTACTTCTGACTTTTGCCAGGTTTACATGGACCGGCATTCCCATTTCCAGCAACTCTTCTATCAGCTCCTGAGGGTATGGATATGTTTCATCTACATTTACAAAGACCTCATCTACCCACTGCTGACAGATAAAGGATGATGCGTTATTTAAGTCTGCTACTATCTGGACTCCTGCAATTTCTTTCCCTGTCATATCTTTATCAATGAGTATCAGACCATTGATGTTGTAACGGTTATAATTGTGTTCTTTTACATTTTGGATTACTTTTGATGCAAGGTCATAATTGGTTACAATGTAGAGAGAATGCTCTCCACCTTCTGCCATTTTATGCAGCAGACGTTTTTTCCATATTATTCTTGTACAATAGGATAAAAGCACATAGAAAATTCCCATAAGATAAAGGATTATTCTTGAAAAGGTATGTCCGCCACTGACAGTAAACAGGTACAGACCACTTGCCAGTTCGATCAGGATCATCTGCCGGATAACAGAGCGCAGCTCCTGATAACGTCCTCTTCTCAGAACTCCTTTATAAGATTCAAACAAAATGATCAGGAACAGATCCACCAATATGACAAATATCATCACATTGCGATAAATTCCCAGTGTAAACAGGTTCCTGACAGAACCGTTTCGAATCAGATACGCCAGTATTAAAGCCATAAATAAACACGCAAGATCAATTAATATGAAATCTTTGTGTTTATACCATCCTCTTGATTTTTTCCTGTACATACGTTTTCCTAACCTCTCCTTCTTTTTTATTCAAAAAGGCATATTTACAGAATCGTTTTCCTGTAAATGTGCCATCATTTTTTATTATTCTTTTCTTATAATTTCCAATCCCACCTTCATTTCTACTGTTCTTCCGAACATTTCTATTTCCAGATATGCTGTTCTTTTATGCCGGTCTATCCTGCGGATATTTCCTTCCATTCCCATCAAAGGACCTGCCAGGATCTGCACTCTGTCATTCTCGATAATGCCGGAAGATATCTCTACAAGCTGTTTGTCTGTGCCTATTTTCATAAGCAAATCTATTTCTTCCTGAACCAGTGGGACGATCTCATCGCCGGTTCCGATCAGCTTCGTCAGTCCGATGACTTTCCTGAGTCCATTTACCAGTTTTTCCTGATTTTCGGCAATTAAAAAGACATACCCGGGAAAGAGGATTCTTTCCTGGATATGCCATTCGCCCTGAAATCGTTTCTTCTGTTGGTAATATGGGATAAAGCAACGTTCTCAGACATTGCTGCTTATTAACCGCTGACACTGACAGCGGATGTTTTCTTCGGTGCCTGTGCGCACCTGCATCACATACCACACTGGATATCTTACCTCCGTATTCTGGGTATGCTTCGCCATTCTGCCTGTGTTACAAGGCAGACTCATACTTCAAGATATGTATTATCCATATCTTCAAACGCGGCAAAGCGACGATTTAAAGACAAAAAGATTTACGTCGTGTTTTATTATAACTACATCAATAAAAAAATGCAACATATTTCTACAAAAAACAGCCGCCATCTCTGGCGACTGCGTTCTGATTCCGAATTATTGATTATTTCGCGTCTGCGATTACCATGAAGAAATCTCCATCGTTTAAGTTAACAGTAAGAGTTTTTCCCTCTTTGTCAATATTAACCGGATCAATGACTACAAACTTCTTTGCGCCGTCTTTGCTGTAGACCCAAAGCTGAATACCTTCCATAGTGTCTGTAAGACTCGGAACATTAAGCTTTACTTCATATGTTCCGTCATCATTAGGCTTTGCTTCTTCTGGCTTCAGTACGTTGAATTCATTGACAAATGTAACAATCATTTTTCCTTCGAGTTTAGCAATGGCATCTTCAAGGTCTGCCTTGTCTGCTTCATCTACGGAAAGGGATTTCAATACTTTTATGAAATCTTCCATCTTCATTGTTCCATCATTGATTTGTTTAAAAGCATCTGCCAGATCTTTATATTTTGCCTGCAGATCAGCAAAGCCCTGTGTTTTCTCAAGTTCCTTAACAACTTCATAAATTGAAGACTGTTCAGAATCCACAGTAGTTTCGCTTGTCCTACTTGGCGCTACCGCGGCCAGATCACTCGTGTTGCTTGGCGCTGCACCGACACCTACAGTAGCACATCCTACTCCAAGGGCAGTTGCTAAAGCAAGTGTCATAAATTTCTTCGCGATTTTCATAATGCACCTCTCCTTTTGGATTAATTTTTATATAGATAACCGTACAGAATGTCTGCACGGACTATCTCTGAATAAAATAATAACAATGATAATTATTTATCACAGTACAGTGTATTCTGCATTCATTATACTATGACTAATACAATCAGATTTTCTCATAAAACATGGAAATAATCAAGTCCGACAACGCATCTTCATCAATATGGTACTCATCAAAGTTCTCCCCATGTGTTCCCTCACCCGGTACTGTCTCTGTATCAGTGATTCCATTCTGTGATGCAGCCAGCAATTTGGCAAATATGTCATTCCCCATATTTGTAACTGTATAGCTTTTAACACTGTCATAGAGACCTGTTACAAATCCGGCGTCCTCTCCTGCTTTTTCCTGTGCCTTCTGCACCAGTGCCTGAAGAAAGGTTTTCTGTCTCTCCTGACGGACCAGAGCACTCTGGGTTTTGTCAATGTCACGATATCTTACAAACTGTTCTGCAGTTTCCCCTGTGATATCCACAACAGCACCTTTTTTATATTCCGGATTCACATCTGCGAGACTGTCATCAGGGATTGTGAGCTGTATTCCACCTACGAAATCTGTGATCACTGAAATGCCATCCATATTCATGGAGCAATACCCCTGGATCGGAAGTCCGTCCAGCATATCGCAAACTGCTGTTTTCATCAGTTCACAGCTTTTCTCTTTTCCGTCCCCGAAGGCATACTGTATATTCAGATGATCTGTTGTCTCTCCAAGGCTCTGACCATATGGATTAAATACTTCTATCCTGGTCATGGAATCTCGTGGAATAAACAGAACCTTTATCTTCTCTGTTGCACGATCCATGGATACCAGAAAAATTGCATCTGCCTGCCCGGCATCTGCCTGTGACTGATAAGTATCTACAGCTTCCCTTGTATCAATTCCCAGGAATAAATAATTGCTGAGATGATCGTTATATTTGTATGTCTCACCTTTATATTCCACGGTATCACTGTTTTGGTTCAAATCCGTCTGATTCCGGCTGTCACTGTTGTGACCACCGTTTTTTGGCAATGCAGCATTTTTCTGGCTTAACAGATAATAACCGCCGCCAAGAATGGAAAGAACTATGATCAGGATAATAATCAAAAGCATACAGATCTTGCGTTGTCTGATGGCTTTTCTTGTAGTTTTTTTCATTTTCATTCCTTCAATCTCTGTATTTCAGTTATCTCATCAGTTTTTGCTGATATAATTAAGCTCCTGCAATTTCTGTAATATTGCCTCTGCCATTGCCTGCTGGGCCTCATAGGTAGAAGACGGCTGTGCAGTCACATCTGCAAGACTGATATAGTGTTCTCCCCATTTCTGGCTGAGCACCTGATCCAGTGCTTCAGAGGTTACACTTCCGTCCATAGGGCGTGTTCCTACTACAATAAACTGATCTTTATTCTGAAATGTATTTAAAATCTGTTCCTGCTGGTCTGCCAGTTCTGCAGGATCATGATTCCAGCCGCCATAATATCCCATGAAGATAACTGGAATACAATCCATATCATTTCTTGTAGTCTGTTCTTCTGTCAGATCACGTATTCCGGTCTCTGTTACATTCAGCTGGGCACCGTTTGCAGCCTGCTGATGTTTAGTAATATAGCTCTGAATAGTTTCATCACTTACACCAGCCATCTTCATCATGGAGAGAGTGCCGCCTCCCTGAAGCGTTTTATTGATCACTGTCATATTATAGCCATTATCGGTCAGAAGCTTCTGAAGTACTGTCATATAGGAATATGTATTGGATTCTTCCCCATTGATCAGATCATCTCCCCAGCACACAATACCTGAAGCAGCTGTCGTCTTATCTTTTGTATCTTCTGTGTCAGCTGTATCCGTTTTTTCTGTGTCTTTTGTGTCTTCTGTGTTCTTTGATTTAATGTCTTCTGTATCTTCTGCTTCTTCGGAAGATACCTCCTCCAGCTCTTTTGCACGTTCTTTTACTGCTTCGTAATCTTCAATCCCACTCTGCTGGTCGTCTGCAATTTCTGACAGGTGTCTGGATTCCTTCTGTTCCGATTTATAACTGGTCACAAGAATAAAGCCCAGGAGAACTGCCAGCAGAATGCAGATAAAGCCCAGTAAGATATTCGTCTTTTTTATTTTTTTCTTCCTTATTTTGCTCACTTTTCCAAATTCTCCTTTATCATTGATCATGGTTTCTGTCTTACTGCCAGATAACTGCCCGTATTATTTGATCTGGGCTTCTTCGTCGCTTCTGCGATAATACTCTCCATAATGCTTATAATAGGAAGAATAATATTTGTCATCACTGGTATCTATCTTGTTCATAACAGCTCCAAGAATACGGCATCCGCTTCTTTCCAACTGTTTAAATGCTTTCTGTGCATCCCGGTACCTGACATTTCCCGGTTCGATCAGAAAGACTGCACCATCGCAGCATCTTCCAATCACTGCCGCATCAATTACTGTTCCAATAGGCGGTGTATCGATCAGGATATAATTATAATATTCTCTGATTTCCTTTAAGAATACCTTAAAGATATTCTCACTGAGAAGTCCTGACGGGTTCGGTGCACTTGGGCCTCCGAATATGATATCCATATTCGGAAAGTTTGTAGAATAAATAATCTCCTGTAGTCCCACCTGACCGCTCAGAAGCTGTGAGAGACCTTTCACTTCCTCTTCCACACCCAGTCGTCCGGCATATGCGGTCTTCCTGATATCCGCATCCAGAAGGAGAACCTTCTTGCCAATGCTCCCAAGCTCCTGGGCAAGACTGAGTACTATATCACTCTTACCTTCGTTTGGATAACAGCTTGTAACCAGAATGGTCTTTATGCTCTGACCCGACAGCTGAATATTGGTACGCAGAGTTTTGATCGCCTCACTGTAAAAATAATCCGGATTTCTTTTATCTGTTAAATTGAGTTTCTTCATTACTCAGATTCCTCCATCAGTTTAATGGTGCTTCTTATTCTTGTTCTTTGATTTCCTGTTCTTCGAATTTATAAAATCTCTTCTGTCAGGAACCTTGGCAAGAACAGAAACTCCCAGGTATTTCTCAATATCTTCCTCTGTCTTAATAGTATCATCCATTACAGCGTATACAACCACGATTGCCGCACATGCAAGGAAACCGAGTAAGAAGCCGAGTGCTGCATTCTTCTTTACGCTTGGAGAAGTTCTTACAGTAGCAATCTTACCAACTTCAATAATCTTTGGCGGAATAACTTCCATTTTATCGCCAATAAAGGATGAAGAAACATTCGCAATCTCATCTACGATCTTCTTTGCCATTTTAGAATCTGTATTATTGACAGTAATCTCAAGGATACGGGTATCTGTAGGATTATTGATACTTACGCTTCCTTTCAGCTGTTCTGCAGTCATATCCAGATCCAAATCTGAAATCACCTGTTCCATCACAGGGGTACTTGTGATCAGAACTGTATAATCACTGGTCAGGCTGGCACCTAACTGCAGATCCGCCAGTGATGTCAGTGTGGTTTCTTTCGAAAGTACAAGGATACTGGATGTGGAGCTGTAGATCGGTGTCATTAAAAACTGCGTATATGCTGCTGCAATACAGCCTCCGACAAGAGCAAACATCAGTACCAGAAGGATTTTTTTCTTGAGCGCATAAAATATTTCCAGTAAGTCGATTTCGACTTCATCATCATTTGCATCGGGTCTCTGTGCTTTGCTGCTCTCAAAGTTACTGTTCAAATTGTCTAACATCTGATAATTTCCTTTTCCCTTTTTTCTTTATAGTTTTGTACATTACTGTTCACAGGTAATATTCTGTCTTATGTATTTCTGAAAGCAAACAGCAAAATTGACATAAACCGATTTTATTGTATATCAGCCAATAAAAAAAGTCAATCTGTAGCCTCATGTTTTTGTTTCTGTTTCAGAATTTCTGCAGGATTATGAATAAACAGTTCATCTGCATAGTCCTGCCCGAATTTCGCTGAAACCATACGATATGCCTCTCCAATCCTGCTGCTCCTCTTTGCACTGTTGTGACAGTCTGATCCAACGAAATGAAGGAGTCCGTCTTTCATGATTTTATTACAGTACCGTTTAGTAAAAAATCCGTCTTTTCCTGTGATGCTGTCTGCATTGATCTGCATATAGACACCCATATCTGCCAGTTCTTCCACAAAATCCAGACTGTTGCGTGTGGCTTCGTAACGTTCTATATGTGCCATGATCGGCTTATATCCTCCGGAGAGCAATGCACCGAGACGTTCCCGTATATAGCTTTCTTCCGAGTTATGGGAAAATTCTGTAAGAACATACCGCGAACCGGCCATTGTCATTACTTTCTGTTCTCTGAGCATGGGAAGCATCTCCATATTGGCGTGAAACTCACATCCCAGATACACATGGAGATCCGGGCTGATCTCTGATGCCGCTTTCTCCACCAGTCTGAACTGCTCTCTGACTTTCTCCGCAGGTGTTTCAAACATCCGAAAGCGGAAATGGGGAGTTGCGATAACCGTCCGCACACCCTGTTCATATTCCATCCGGAGTAATTTTACGGTTTCTCCTATATCTGTGGCTCCATCATCTACACCGGGTACAATATGACAGTGTATATCATAAATTCCTTTTATGGACATCCTATCATTCCGTTACTGAAAACTTATAAAAAGTTATAAACTTCTATGTTCCATTCCTACTTCAACGAGTATGCTTTTGATGATATAAATATCAATCTACTCACAAGTTCTTGTACTCTCCATAGGCGTAAATTCCGGACTAACGTATCCGTACATATTTGCATTA
>OGOE01000832.1_pt1 | contig 25177 bp, 22 predicted proteins | sample 1552611 | NCBI WGS metagenome assembly OGOE01 (sample SAMEA2580129, study PRJEB22360) | human gut metagenome | biome: human gut; feature: human-associated habitat; material: faeces | place: Denmark | collected 2008/2010
TCTGCCGAAAAATCTGACTACGCATCTTACGCACAAGCTTTATTCAGTGTTTCCTTAAAGCAGTCCGTAAAAATTCCGGAACAGCTGGCGGTGCTTCTCCGCCATTTGCGTCACACACTGTTTCAGGTCTTCGTCCTGCATCTGTGCGGCAGCCTCCATGCACTTGGTCTGAAAATACTTCTCATGTCCCAGTGCATCCTCTACATACAGCAATTCTTTACTGGTCATCTGATCTTCACCTCCGCATTTTTCACCGCAGAATCGCTTCGTGCGGTGCTGTGGAAACACTGCATAAAGCCCGCCTGATGGCTTTGCACGCAATCTGCTTGCAGATTTTCCGTCATATTGCCTAGAAACCCCTTGCCATACATCAAGTATGCCTGCGGAATTTCTATGCAATCTGCCGAAAAATCTGACAACACATCTTACGCACAAGCTTTATGCGGTGTTTCCCTGTCTTTACGATTCCACATCTGCGGCAGATTATACACCGGATTTTCCACAGCATACGCGGAATTCTGCCGAAAAGGTCTGCGTTTCCTTGGAAACGCCACGCCCTCTACAGCAATTCCACAATCTCGTGAAAAACCGCCCATAGAATTCGATTGCATTCCCAAAAAAAGTATGCTATAATGAAAACAGTCATTACAGGACAGCTTTCCACAAAAATCAAACAGCCTGTGGAAAAGCTGCTTGAAAAAGAAAGGAATCCTATCATGCACATTTTACATACAACACCCCGCACAGACGGGTTCTGCATGCCGGCGGAGTTCGACCGGCACGCCGGCTGTCTGCTGATCTGGCCTACACGGGGAGATTCCTGGCGAAGCGGCGGCTGGCCGGCACGAAAAGCCTTTGCGGCAGTTGCCGCAGCCATTGCCCGTTCCGAAGAAGTCACCATGCTGGTGGCTCCGGAACAGTACGAAACCGCACGGGCAATGCTGCCGCAGGAAGTCCGCCTTGTGGAAATGGAAACCGACGACTCCTGGGCAAGAGATGTCTGCCCCACTTTCGTCCGCAATGCCGAGGGCACTGTCCGCGGCATCGACTGGGGCTTCAACGCGTGGGGCGGTCTGGTGGACGGGCTGTATTTTCCGTGGGACAAGGACAACCATGCGGGACTTCTTCGCTGCGCCCTGTCCCGTGCGGACTGCTATGCCAGCCGTGATTTCATTCTGGAAGGCGGCAGCATTCACAGCGACGGCGAGGGAACAATTCTCACCACAGAAAGCTGCCTGTGCAGTGCCGGCAGAAATCCGGACATGACCAAGGCGGAGATCGAGGAAAAGCTCTGTTCCATGCTGGGTGCCCAAAAAGTCCTGTGGCTGCCCCGCGGCATTTACGGCGACGAAACCAACGAGCATGTGGACAACGTCTGTGCGTTCACTGCCGCCGGAAAAGTAGTGCTTGCGTGGACGGACAACCAGAACGACCCTCAGTATGCCCTTTCAAAAGCCTGTGCCGACTATCTGGCACAGCAGACCGATGCCAAGGGCAGAAAGCTGGAAGTGACACTGCTGCCCATTCCGCAGGAGCCGGTCTGCATTACACAGGAGGAATGCAGCGAGTTAGACCTCTGGGACGGCGAACCCACCAGAACCGCAGGCGAACGGCTGGCTGCCTCCTATGTCAACTTTTACATTGCCAACGACAGCGTTCTGGTTCCGCAGTTCGGCGACCCCATGGACAAGACCGCCTGTGAAATTTTGTCTGCCCAGTTCCCGAACCGGACGATCGTTCCCATTGCCGCCAGAGAAATTTTGCTGGGCGGCGGCAATATCCACTGTATCACACAGCAGATTCCCTTAGGAAGGAGTTCTATTTATGCGTAAAGTCACTGTTGCAGCCATTCAAATGGCATGCTCTCCCGATGCCGCCGAAAACCGCCGCACTGCCGAAGCGATGGTACGGCAGGCAGCCGGAAACGGGGCACAGATCATTCTGCTGCCGGAACTGTTCGAAACCCCTTACTTCTGTCAGGAACGGCGGTACGCCTCCTATGAACTGGCAACCACGCCGGCGGAAAATCCTGCCATTGCACAGCTGCGGAAAGTCGCTGCGGAATTGCAGGTGGTTCTCCCCGTCAGCTTCTACGAAAAAGCCGGCACTGCCCTGTACAATTCCATTGCGATCATTGACGCTGACGGCTCGGTGCTGGGCATCTACCGGAAGACACACATTCCGGACGACCATTTCTATCAGGAAAAATTCTACTTCACCCCCGGCGACACCGGCTTCAAAGTCTGGAACACCCGCTATGCCAGAATCGGCGTGGGCATCTGCTGGGATCAGTGGTTTCCGGAGGCTGCCCGCTGCATGGCTCTCGCCGGTGCAGAACTGCTGTTCTACCCCACGGCAATCGGCTCGGAGCCGATTCTGGAGGTGGACAGTGCTCCCCACTGGCAGCGTTGCATGCAGGGACATGCCGCCGCAAACCTGATGCCGGTAATCGCTGCCAACCGCATCGGCACAGAGCACATCATCCCCGATGAGGAGAACCAGCAGCAGACCTCCTCTCTGTCGTTCTACGGCACCTCGTTCCTGACCGACGGCACCGGTGCAGTTTTACAGCAGCTGGGACGGGACGAAGCCGGCATTGCTATGCAGACATACGACTTGGACGAACTGGAAGAAATGCGTATGAGCTGGGGCGTATTCCGCGACAGAAGACCGGAATATTACCGTGCGATCAGCACGCCGCCCACCGTCGTTCTCCCCCGCTAAACGCCGCCGGCAGGCTCCTGATTCCGTTTTGTTACCAACATTTCATTTTGTAATTGCCAATATCAGGAATAAAATCATCGAAAAAATTGTGCAGAATGGGCGAGTGCAGCAGATGCTTTTTGTACAGTGTGCCGAAAATTCGACAGTTTTTTCGAACAAGACGGCAAATCGATTGACAGCACCCCAAAACATCGGTATAATAAATAGTGGATTCATGACAAATCGATTACAATCGGCAGGAAAATTTTGTCGATTGCATACGAACGCAGACGACAGCGATTGCAAAATGGAAACAGCGATCGCCCAAAAGGAAACACCGCCTTACAGACGGCAGTTCCCTGACACGAAAGGACGTGAAACCAATGGCGCAACCGATGCGCAAACTTCTCTTTGCTGCAGCCGGCGGACTGCTCGCTTCTCTGATGATCGGCACAATTTCCGCAGCAGCAGAAGAGTATGATATACAGGACAGCATCCGGCATCTGAACAGCTTTATTGTAACAGACAGCGGCAACCGTGTCCTGACAGGAAGCTGTGAAGCAGATCAGATCACTGAAAGCGGCTGGTATGTATCTGACGATGACAGCCTTTATTATTACTACAGCGACGGCAGCTGTGCACAGGACGAAACCACACTGAACGACGGCTATACTTATTTATTTGCTTCTGACGGTGCACTCCGAACTGGCTGGCAGACCGTAGACGGCAAGCGGTATTATTATAGTGCAGAGGTCGGACAGCCGGTATTCGGCTGGATGGATTATCAGAATGCGATGTACTATATCGATAAAACTGCCGGCAAGCTGACTGGTGTCCAGACCATTGACGGTATTCCGTACACCTTTGACGAATACGGCTGTGCTGTCACCGGCTGGGTTTCTTATGCAGACGGTTCGCTGTACTTCTACAACACAGATGCTTCGACGGCAACCGGCTGGGCAGTCACCGAAAACGGTACCTACTACCTGACAGCAGGCAAGGGAGCCGTAACCGGAAGATATACGATCGACGGCAAGGAATATTACTTCGGTGACGACAAGAAGCTGAAGACCGGCTGGATCGATACGGATTCCGGCAAGATGTGGGCAGATGCCAACGGCGTACTCGCCAAGGGAATGGTCAGCATCGACGGCAAGAATCATTGCTTCGATGCACAAGGCTACGCTTTGACTGGTGTTTGTGCCATAGACGGCATCACCTACTATACCGATGCCAATGGTGCTGTACAGACCGGCATTCAGCAGATCAACGATAAGTATTACTACTTCAACGAACAGACCGGTGCTTTGCAGACCGGCTGGATCACCGTCAACGGTGTACAGTATTACTTCGATCCGGATGAAGCGTATCTCCGCACAGGCTGGCTGGAAACAGAAAACGGTACCATGTACCTCACCACCTCCGGTGCAGCAACCGGAATCCAGACCATTGACGGTGGGATCTACGGATTCAACGAAAAGGGCATTCTGCTGACAGACTGGCAGACTGTAAATGGCAAGCTGTATTGCTTCAATCCGACAAACGGCAAGGCACTGACTGGCTGGACTACCAAGGACAATTCCAAGATTTATCTGAACGCTGACGGTACAGCGGCTTCCGGTGTGACCGTTATCGGCGACAAGACCTATTATTTTGATCCGTCCACCTTTGCAATGCGAACCGGCTGGATCACCATTGGAGATTCCTCCAGCTATTTTGATCCGACGACCGGTGTTCTCACCGAAACCGGACATGCACCGGTACAGCTGAATGTGGTAGACTACAAGCAGTTCGACTCCAAATGGAGCAACAAGGTCATCAATTATTCCACGATTGGCAAGGTCGGCTGTGTGACAACAGCTCTGGCAATGAAGTATTCTTACCAGACCAACACCAACACCACACCGGACAAAATGGTATCCAAGCTGACTTACAGCAGTGACAACCTGATCTGGTCATCCTGCACAAAGCTGGGCTACACCGTAGACAATGCCAACGGCACCATTTCACAGAGCGTAATGCAGAAGATCTATGACAAGCTGTTGAGCAACAAACCGGTTGTCATCGGTGCAAAAAAATCCGACGGCAGCCAGCATTACGTATTGGTTACCGGCTATACCGGTTCCAAGGGCACCACATTCTCCGCAGAAAACTTTATCATCAACGATCCGGGTTCCAGCAAGCGTACCAAGCTGAGCGAATACCTTGCACTTTTCCCCAACCTGTATAAACTGATTTACTAGAACTTATTTTTTCGATTTCACAATACATCTTCTTGAGATCAGCCGTCACCACAGGGGTGACGTGCTCCTGTTTCAGGAGTAGCTACAAATCTTCGTATGAATAACAATGAAATAATCGCATTGTTCCTCGCAGTCCATTGTCTGCGGGGATTTTTGTTTGTCTGAAAACGGCTGTTTCCCCGTAAGCAGTCAGACTTCCACCAACACACCGACCGTTCAGAAGCCGCAGAAAGCCTGTCAGAACCGATTTTACGGAACACCAGTACCCTTTTTCCCTGCGAGATAGAGAAACGCCCGATACAAGCCACAACGTGCCTGTATCGGGCGTTTGTTATATACGATATGAGATGAGAAACTTACTTGAATACAGCAAGCAGGAAACCGGCTGCAATTGCAGAACCGATAACGCCGGCTACGTTCGGACCCATGGCGTGCATCAGCAGGAAGTTGGACGGGTTTGCCTTCTGACCAACCTTCTGGGAAACACGGGCAGCCATCGGCACTGCGGATACACCGGCAGAACCGATCAGCGGATTGACCTTACCACCGCTGACGATATACATCACCTTGCCGCCCAGCAGACCGCCGACTGTAGAGAAGCAGAATGCCAGCAGACCCAGAACCACGATCTTCAGGGTATCCAGGGTCAGGAAGGAAGAAGCAACAGTAGTTGCACCAACGGAGATACCGAGGAATACGGTAACGATGTTCATCAGGGCGTTCTGTACGGTATCAGACAGACGCTCTGTCACGCCGCATTCCCGCCACAGGTTCCCCAGCATCAGGCAGCCGATCAGCGGAGCGGTGGACGGCAGCAGCAGGATAACCACCAGAGCAACGACGATCGGGAAAATGATCTTCTCGGTCTTGGAAACCTGACGAGTCATTTCCATCTTGACTTTCCGTTCCTTTTCAGTGGTCAGCAGCTTCATCAGAGGCGGCTGGATCATCGGGATCAGTGCCATATAAGAGTATGCAGCGATAGCGATCGGTCCCAGGAGTTCCGGAGCCAGCTTACTGGTCAGGAAGATCGCTGTCGGGCCGTCTGCACCGCCGATGATACCGATGGATGCTGCCTGATTGCCGTCAAAGCCCAGGCAAACCGCACCAAAGAACGCCAGGAAAACACCCATCTGTGCAGCTGCACCCAGCAGCAGGTTCTTCGGGCTGGACAGCAGCGGGCCAAAGTCAGTCATAGCACCGATGCCCAGGAAGATCAGGGACGGATACAGACCGGACTTGACACCGATATACAAAATATCCAGCAGTCCGCCATTTGCCATGATGTGCCCATAGCTGTGGTAATACTGCCCGCCTTCTTCCAGAAACGCACTCCACAATTCGGGGTGGTACAGGGCGTTGGACGAGCTTGCACCGTCTACGAAGAAGTTGGATACATTGACCAGCAGGCAGCCGAATGCGATACCTACCAGCAGCAGCGGTTCGAACTGCTTTTTGATGCCCAGATACAGCAGCAGGCAGGATACCGCGATCATCACAAGGTTTTTCCAGCCGCCGTCAGCAAAGAAGCTGACGAAACCGGAATCGTTCAGAAGATTCTGAAGGGTTTCAAGCATGTTCATGAATACCCCTCCTTTACGCCAGCACGATCAGCGGAGAATCGGTTTCTACCGTAGAGCCCTTAGAAACAATGACCTGTGCAACCGTACCATCGTGAGGTGCCAGAATCTCGTTTTCCATTTTCATGGCTTCCAGAACGACCAGCAGCTGTCCAGCCTTGATCTGATCGCCCTCCTTGACCTCGACACGGATAATGTTGCCGGGCATCGGAGATTTTACCGGTTCGCCAGCCTTCAGATCTACCTTTGCAGCCGGAGCAGCTTCTGCGGCAGGAGCCGGTGCACAAGCCTCATATTCGTCCAGCAGCACAGCCTTTCCTGCTTCTACTTCTACTTCATAAACTTTCTGGTTCAGTGTAACTTTATACTTCATCCTCTTTGACCTCCTTAATGGAAACGAAGTGCAGTTCATTCAAGGGCTTTTTCAGCTGATCGGCAACAATTGCCATGATCATAACGGCTTCCTTATCCGGAACGTCAAACCGCTTGACGTGACCGGCAGAACCGGGAGCAAGGGGCTTTTCCGGCTCAGCTGCCGGTGCTTCTGCCGGAGCAGCAGCCTGTTCCGCAGCCTTCAGTGCTTCCGCTTTCTTTGCCTTCGACTTGAACACAGCACCCATGATATACAGTACGACCATCAACAGGAGCAGTCCGACGAATACCACAACATAACCGAAAATCGCGGTCAGACCTGCTTCGCCAATGCCCATATCTGATGCACTCATCACATTTAATGGCATAGCTGTTCCTCCTTACATCGCCTCAATGGTATAAACGGCTTCGTTTTCCTCCTGTGCCTTGCGGGCTTCCAGGAATTTCATGGTCTGATCCGGATAGCAGATATAGCTCATAATATCTTCTTCCGAACGTGCCAGATCACCCAGTGCCTTCTTGGCATCTTCGAATTCCTGTCCGGTACGCTTCTGGTCCTCGATACGGCAGTCAACCGGCTTGCCGCCCTCGCCCAGTACCTTTTTCTGGAGTTCTTCGCTGATCGGAGCCGGAGCGATACCATATTCGCCCTTGATATAGTTCTGGATCTCCTTGGAGATCTGGCGATAGCGTTCGCCTACCAGAACGTTGGTCACTGCCTGATTGCCCACCATCTGGGACAGCGGTGTTACCAGCGGCGGATAACCCATATCAGCACGAACCTGCGGGATCTCTGCCAGTGCAGCATCAAACTTGTCCATTGCCTTCATATCGGTGAGGTTTGCGATCATGTTGGACAGCATGCCGCCCGGTACCTTGTATACCAGAGCCTGTGCATCGGTGCCGAGGCTCTTGGGGTTGATCTGACCGTTGTCGATATACTTCTGCTTGATCGGCTTGAAGTAGTCGTTGACTTCGTTCAGGATCTTTTCGTCCAGACCGGTTTCAATGCCGTACTGCTGGCAGGCATAGAACATGGTTTCTGTAGACGGCTGCGAAGTACCGCCGGAGAAGCAGGAAGTCGCGGTGTCGATCACATCGATGCCGGACTCAATTGCCTTGGTCAAAGTCATATATGCCATACCGGTGGTGCTGTGGGTGTGGAGGATCAGCGGCATGTCGCCGACTGCGTCCTTGATGCCCTTGATGAGGTGTTCTGCTTCATACGGAGTCATGGTGCCAGCCATATCCTTCAGGCAGATGGTCTGGAATCCCATACGCTTGAGCTCCTTGCACATTTCCACATACTTTTCGACGGTGTGCACCGGACTCTGGGTATAGCAGATACAGCCAGAGGCAATGGTGTTCCTGGTGGCATACTTCATGGTCGCATTCAATGCGGTTTCGCAGTTGCGGAAGTCATTGAGTGCATCGAAGATCCGGATAATGTCGATACCGTTCTTGATGGACAGTTCGATGAACTTTTCCACAACGTCATCATGATAGTGCTTATATCCCAACAGGTTCTGTCCACGCAGCAGCATCTGCAGCTTGTTGTTGGGCAGGTTCTTCCGGAGATTCCGCAGCCGTTCCCACGGGTCTTCGTTCAGATACCGCAAACAAGAGTCAAAGGTCGCACCGCCCCAGCACTCAATGGAATAATACCCTGCCTTGTCCATTGCAGGCAGAATGTCTGCATAGTCTGCATAAGGCAGACGGGTTGCCATGAGAGATTGGTTTGCATCACGCAAAACGGTTTCCGTAAACTGTACTTTTCTCATATAGAGCCTCCTCGTCTTTCGACAGTTTTGTGCTTGTAAATAAGTCTTTCACAAGCCCGAACGCTTCTAGTATACCACAAAGTGATTTCTTTTTCTATAATTTTTCCAAAACTCTTTTTATTCTTTTGTGTAAACGCTTTTTGGCTTATGCTTTTTATGGGAATATGCTCTGGTACGCTGTGCCCTCTCCGGTTTTCCGAAACAATCATTATCGGAATCCGCTCTCCGCCCCTGCGATCAGCAGAGAACGTATCCGGCACATTATCGATAGTATATGTCAATTTCAGAGAAACATCAGCGATTTCCCATTGCGGCGGCTGTGACGTTTGACTTTTCCGATAAAATATGGTATATTGAAAGTAGTACAGCCATATCAAGAAAGGGCGAAACTGCATGGCAAATCTGGAAGATGTACAAGATCTGATTCAGGAAATTTTAGACAATCCCAAGCTGAAGTATGTTGCAGACCGGCTCCGGCAGGAGTATCACGACGAGCCGATCCTACAGACGGCATCACAAATGCAGCGGCTTCTGCCCAGACCGCTGGTGGAAGCCAAGCGACTGATGCGGAATCCGGCAGAATACCATTATAATTACAGACAGCTGTTCTATCAGCAGGCAAAGCTGCTGGAGAATTTCACCGACGATTTTTCTGAACAGGCTTCTTTTTCCTCCTGCTATCCCTGTTATCGGGACATGAACGACCGACAGCTTCGCACCTATTTCACATGGCGAACCAAAGTGCGGCATGGCATTGTGGAAAGCACTTCTCCCAGCTACGCGGAACTCTACTGCTATGAGCTGCTGCACCAGATCGGCGTACCAGATCCGGAAACCGGATTCCGCATGTTACAGCAGTTCCGGCAGGACTATACCGCAGTTTCGCCGGAATGCCGCTTCCCCTATTTCTCGATATGGCTCCATGACTACATCATTTACTACGGACTGAATCAGGCTCTTTTGCCGGAACTCTCTGAGGACTACGCCGCGGAAGCACGGTTCGACAAAAGCTTTCAGACGGTGCAGGAGGCAGAAACACATACAGATGCAGAACTGTTTCAGGCGATTTCCGACTTGTCCGGCTACGGGCTCCAGCGTTCTAAGTTTTACAGAGAACAGACGGAACTGATCGAACAGGCAGTGCCCTACTGTTTCCGCCAGATGTGCGACTACTTCCGGAACCGGAAAAAGAGCGACTATCTGGAATACCTGTTCGGAAAAAAGGGGCTGCTCCCCTACCACATGTTCAACTATGCCACGTTTTTTGAAACCGATCCGGAGAGAAACTGCGACTATGTTTTATCGCCGTATCATATTTACCGCTGCCGCAGCGGCAAGTGGACATGCGAAGCCTATTTCGATGCGGAAAAGGGAAAGAAACGGCTGGGCTGTTTTGCCAAGACCATTGACCAGAAGCTGCGGCAGCTGGTGCAGTATCCCCACCCCATAAAAGAAACGGAACTGCCGAAATATCTCCAGCAGGTGCTGGACAAAACTCTGGCGGCATTTCTGGACGAACGGAAAAAGAACGCCGTTCCGAAAGTGGAATTCGACCTGTCCCGTCTGGCAGGGATCCGGCAGGCGGCAAAGGTCACACGGGACAAGCTGCTGGTGGACACCGAGGAAGAACCGAAACTGCAAGCTGCTCCAAAGCCTGCTCCGGAACTGCCGGTTCCGGAAACAACACCGGCAGAACCGGCTGCACCGGAAACACCTGCCGCAGATACACGGCTCAGCGAAACCGAACGGGCGTTCCTGCACTGTCTGCTGGAACACCAGCCCTATGCAGACCTGCTCCGGCAAGGCGGCGTGATGCTCTCGGTGCTGGTAGACCACATCAACGAAACGTTATTCGATGACTTCGGCGACACGGTCATTTTATTCGACGGCGACCAGCCGGAACTGATCGAGGATTATGTGGAGGAGCTGCGGGCGTTGCTGGGGTGAGAGAGGTTCTTCTGTAGAACTAAGGAAACCCCTCCACCAGCTTCGCTGGTCCCCCTCCCCTTTCAGGGGAGGCTTATGGGGAGGCTTGTTTCATTGTCAATATGCCCATACAGTCCGTTTCAGAAAGGATCGTTATCATGAAAATACCCAAGCGAATCGCTTCGGCGATCATCAATTCCCTGAAAGGCGGCGTTGTGCCGCGAATCGGTCTGCCCTACATCACCGTAGGCAGAGAACAGGAGATCAACGCCCTGCTCCACGATGTGGACATTATCGCAGACGGCGGAGCATCGTTCCGGTTTATCGTGGGCAAGTACGGCAGCGGCAAAAGCTTTCTGCTCCAGACCATTCGCAGCTATGTCATGGACAGAAATTTCGTTGTCGTAGATGCCGACCTCTCCCCCGAACGGCGGTTACAGGGCACCAAGGGGCAGGGGCTGGCAACCTATAAAGAGCTGATTCGGAACATGTCCACCAAGACACGTCCTGACGGCGGTGCACTGACGCTGATTCTGGATCGCTGGATCAGCAACGTCCAGAGCGAAACTGCCGCGGAATCCGGTCTGGATACCAACGGCCCCCAGTTCCGGAAAGCCGTGGAACGAAAAATCTACGAAGTCATCGGAGCACTGCATGAAATGGTGCACGGGTTCGACTTTGCCAGACTGCTGACGCTGTACTACAACGCCTACCGAGAGGGCGACGACGAATGCAAGGCAAAGGTGGTCAAGTGGTTCCGCGGGGAATACAATACCAAGACCGAAGCCAGGGCGGAACTGGGCGTGAACATCATTATCACCGACGACGACTGGTACGAGTATATCAAGCTGTTCGCCATGTTCCTGAAAAAAGCCGGCTACAGCGGCATGCTGGTGCTGATCGACGAACTGGTGAACATCTACAAAGTTCCCCACAGCATTACCCGCCAGTACAACTATGAAAAGATCCTCACCATGTACAACGACACCATGCAGGGCAAGGCACAGTATCTGGGCATCATCATGGGCGGCACACCCCAGTGCATCGAGGACACACGCCGCGGCGTGTACAGCTATGAGGCTCTCCGTTCCCGCCTGGCAGAGGGACGTTTTGCACAGGAAGGCATGCGGGATATGCTGGCTCCGGTGATTCACCTGAACGCCTTGACCAATGAGGAATTGCTGGTGCTGACAGAAAAGCTGACGGAAATTCATGCCCAGCTGTTCGGGTATACGCCTACGCTGACACAGGAAGATCGTATCCTGTTTTTGCAGATCGAATTCGGCAGGATCGGGGCAGATTCCCACATCACGCCCCGCGAGGTGATTCGGGACTTTATCGAACTGCTGGACATCATTTTCCAGAACCCGCAGATGCATGTGGCAGAACTCTTACAGTCCGACCAGTTCTCCTACGCCGCGGCACAGCCGGAGGGCGATCAGAGCGTTGCACCGGAATTTGCAGAGTTTGACATTTAAGGCAATACCGCACAAGCTTTATTCCGTGGTTCCCCAAGAGGTTTTTCCATGTCTATTTTTGAACGCTATGCTCCGTTTATTCAGGATTTCATCTACCAGAACGACTGGGAATCGCTCCGTGCCATTCAGGTGGCTGCGGGCGATGCCATTTTCCACACAGACGAAAATGTCCTGCTGTCCGCCTCCACTGCCTCCGGCAAGACCGAGGCGGCATTTTTTCCCATTCTCACCCTGTTTTCCGAGAACCCGCCCACTTCGGTAGGGGCAATTTACATTGGCCCGCTAAAAGCCCTCATCAACGACCAGTTTCTCCGGCTGAACGACCTCTGTGCCGAAGCAGACATTCCCGTCTGGCACTGGCACGGTGACGTTTCCCAGTCCCACAAAGCCAAGATGATGAAGCACCCCTCCGGCATCTTACAAATTACGCCGGAGTCGCTGGAGGCAATGCTGCTGCACAAGCACGCTGCCATTACCAAGCTGTTCCACGATCTGCGGTTTATCGTCATTGATGAGGTGCACTCCCTGATGCGTGGCGACCGCGGCGGGCAGACCATCTGCCTGATCGAACGGCTCTGCCGCATGGCTGGTGTCAATCCCCGCCGCATCGGGCTTTCTGCCACCATCGGCGATCTGGAAGCTACCGGCAAATTCCTCGCCGCCGGCACCGGCAGAGGAACGGTGATTCCCCGTATCCAGTCCAAGGGCGTTCGCTGGCGGCTGTCTATGGAACATTTCTATGTGCAGGATCGGCAGGCTGCCGAGGACAATCCGCCGGCACAGGCATTGCCGGAACTCGCCCCGAAAACCGACACGGCTCCGGACGATGCAGACCCCGGCATGGGGTATATTTTCGAGCACACCCGCGGAAAGAAGTGTCTGATCTTCGTCAACTCCCGCGAGGAGTGCGAAGCCGTCACCACCACGCTCCGGCAATACTGCGAGGTCAAACACGAGCCGGATCGCTTTCTCATTCACCACGGGAATCTGTCCTCTGCCTATCGGGAAACAGCAGAGGAGGCAATGAAAGACGAGGATTCCTTCCTGACGACCGTCACCACTGCCACGCTGGAACTGGGCATTGACATCGGCAGGCTGGAACGGGCGTTCCAGATCGATGCTCCTTTTACGGTGTCCTCTTTTTTGCAGCGTATGGGACGTACCGGACGGCGTGACCTGCCGCCGGAGATGTGGTTCGTCATGCGGGAGGAACCGCCGGAGCCACGTGCCCTGCTGCCCACCACGATCCCATGGAAGCTGTTACAGGGCATCGCTTTGGTACAGGTCTATCTGGAGGAACGCTGGGTAGAGCCGCCCCGACTGGATCGGCTGCCCTACAGCCTGCTGTATCACCAGACCATGTGCACGCTCGCCTCCTGCGGTGAGCTGACACCGGCGGCTCTGGCTTCCCGCGTACTGACACTCAGCTATTTCCACCGCGTTTCACAGGAGGACTTCAAGCTGCTGCTGCGGCACCTGCTGGAAATCGACCACATAGAACGCACGGAAACCGGCGGCCTGATCGTGGGCATTGCCGGCGAACGGCTCACCAGTTCCTACAAGTTCTACGCCGTCTTTCAGGAAAACGAGGAATACACTGTCCGCTGGAACTCGCAGGAACTGGGCACCATTGTACAGCCCCCGCCGGCTGGAGAAAAGATCGCCATTGCCGGTCACGTCTGGGTGGTGGAAGAAGTGGATCACCAGCGGCACACGGTGTACTGCGAACAGGTCAAGGGGAAAGTTCCCGCCTACTTCGGCGAATGCCCCGGCGATATTCACACGAAGGTACTGGAACGCATGCGGCTGGTATTGCAGGAACAGAAATCCTATCCCTATCTGATGAAAAATGCCGTATCCCGCCTACAGCTGGCACGGCATGTGGCTCGGAACTCCGGTGTCACAGAGGAGCCGCTGATCTGTCTGGGCGGTGACATGTGGTGCCTGTTTCCGTGGCTGGGATCGTATGCCTTTCTGGCAATGGAACGATTTCTCAAGTGCCGCTGTGCCGGTGCTCTGAAGCTGACCGGACTGGCACCCTCCCGTCCCTATTTTATCCAGTTCAAAATGCAGGCGGACAAGCGGACTTTTTTCCGCGTGCTGCTGGAACAGGAACGCAAGCCGCTGGATCCGATGGAACTGGTCTACCCCAACGAAGTACCTGTCTTTGAAAAGTACGACGAGTACCTGCCGGAAGAACTGGTGAAAAAGGGGTTCGCCTGCGGGGTGCTGGGCATTGACGAGATGCGGGAACGGATTCGCGGCTGGGAGATGTTTGCATGATGCTAAGGCAATACCGCACAAAGAGCGTCTGGCGACTTTGTGCGGTATTGTCCTAAAATTTTCAGAAAATACACATTCGAGGCAGTTTTGTATGCTATAATTTTTTCATAGAAACAAAACAATTCCATAGTACTGCTTATGCGGTGCTGCCGAACAGGAGGAATGGACATGGCAAAAGAAAGATCCAACACGACTGCCGAAGCCGAGGCAGTTCCCAAAAAGGAAAAGAAACAGAAGCAGCCCACACGGGCCGGAGCCGTTTTCGGTTCGATCCTGCTGTTTCTGCTGACGCTGCTCTTCGGCATCTGCTTTTTGTGCAGTTCGATCTTAAACAGCGTACTGCCCCAGAAAACACTGTCCGCGGCAATAGCGAAAATGGACTTGTCCCAGATACAGCTTTCCGACCACGGAAAGGAGCAGCTCATTGGCAAGTGCCTGTATGACTGGTACTTCTGGGACGCTCCCAATCTGACAGAGGAATATGCCGAAAAGCTGGTGACCATGCCGGAGTGCAATCAGTTCCTCTGTGACTATCTGGACGACCTGAGTACATACATGACCGGCGACAACTCCGAACTGCCGCAGTTACAGCCGGACGATGTGGCGGACTTGTTGCAGGAGGAACTGGGCAGCAAGCTGACAAAGGAAACCCATATGGTCTTTGCGGAAGCTGACCGGAAATCCCTGAACTGGACCATGGGCGACGACCTCAACGGCTGGAACAGCATGCTGCAGCACACGATCGGTTCCGGCTTCGGCAAATTCCTGACACGGCAGCTGTGCAATCTGTCCGGCATGATCGCCTTTGGTGTGCTGACAGTGGCATGCTTCGTGCTGTGGCTGGTGCTGGCAGTGAAAAAGCACTGGCACAAGGGCAGAATGTTCACCGCCTACGGTCTGGCAGTGGCAATTCCCGGTCTGCTGGTACTGGCGGCAAGTGGTGTCACCCTGCTGCTGGTGGAGGCGTTCCACATACCAGATGCACTGATCTTCTCCAAGGCAGGGCTGCCGATACTGCTGAAACCGGTCGCTCTGGCAACGCTGATTCCGGCGGCATATGGCGTACTCTTTACAGTGATCGGCATCTGCACCAACGCGGCAGTCAAGTCCAAAAAGAAAAAGGCTGCTGCCGTCAGTGCACCTGTCCCCAATGCTCCCGCACCGGAAGCACCTGCTCCGCAGGCTCCGGACAATGCACCGGCTGAACCGGAACTCCGCTACACCGAAATGTCCGGCGAAAGCCATGCTCCCAAGACCGATGATTCTTCTACCGTGAAGTTCTGCCCGCACTGCGGTGCCATGAACCCGCTGGACAGCCAGTTCTGCGGCTCCTGCGGCAAGAAAATGGATTGAGTTTACTTTTAAAGCCCGCCTGACGGCTTTGCACGCAATCTGCGTGCAGATTTTTGTACGGTATTGCCCTAAAACAAAAACGCTATGGTACTTTGCGTACCATAGCGTTTTTTGTTTTTTGATGTGATTTTACTCTGACAGTTTTTCCGTCTGCGGCTGCACCTGACAAGAGCTGTCCAGATACGCCAGCAGACCGAATGCTGTCATTGTCAGCACTGCCCCGTGTATATACAGCATGCCTGCCATCAGTGCATTGGGCATCACGCACAGAATCTGTGTCAGCAGAACAAACAGTGCCGTCATGTAGAAGACACCGGCATAAATGGCACAGAGCATGCCCGCCGCCCGCTGAAAGCATTCCATATCATACAGCCGCGTGCCGTCCGGAAGCCGCGGGTTTCCCGCCAGCAGGAACTTCCACGGCGACAGATTCAGCTTCACTGCAAAAACGGTATCCAGAATGCCCAGCAGGAAGAAAATGAAAAATGAGATCACGCCGCCCATTTACAGCACCTCCCAGAATGCCGTACCGATCAGTCTACTGTGACTGCCTGAATGTTCCAGATGTTTTCTGCATAGTCTGCAATGGTGCGGTCGGAACTGAACTTGCCAGCGTTGCAGATATTCAACCACTGCTTCTTGGCAAATGCCATACGATCTGTATAGTCGCCGTTGCAGCGAAGCTTTGCAGCCACATAGGATTCCAGATCGCCCAGCAGATAGTAGTTATCCGGTGCATGCCAGCTGGCACCGTCCAGCAGAGAATAGTACAGTTCGCGGAAATCGCCGCTGCCGCCGTCGCAGCAGGTGCCGTCGATCAGGGTTTCTACCACGCGGCGAATCTTTTCGTTCTCGGAGAACAGCTTCCGGCTGTCGTAGGTCGGCATGATCTGTTCCAGTTCCTCTACCTTTGCACCAAAGATGTAGTTGTTTTCCTCGCCGGCTTCTTCCACGATCTCGATGTTGGCACCGTCATAGGTACCCAGTGTCACTGCACCGTTGAGCATCAGCTTCATGTTGCCGGTGCCGGAAGCCTCTGTGCCGGCGGTGGAGATCTGCTCGGAAACGTCTGCCGCAGCTACCAGCTTTTCCGCATAGGAAACGTTGTAGTTGGAAACGAATACCACCTTGATCTTCTGCGAAACCAGCGGATCTGCTTCCACCAGCTTTGCCACTTCGTGGATAAACTTGATGATCGCCTTGGCACGGCGATAGCCCGGAGCAGACTTTGCACCGAACAGGAATGTCACCGGTGTGATGTCCGCAATGCTGCCGTCTTTCAGTCCGAAGTACAGATACAGAATGGAGAACGCATTCAGCAGCTGACGCTTATATTCATGCAGCCGCTTGATCTGAATGTCGAAAATCGACTGCGGGTCGATCTGTACGCCCTCTTTTTCTGCGATATATGCAGCAAGCTGTTCCTTCTTGGTCTGCTTGATTGCCAGAAAACGCTCCAGTACAGCGGTATCGTCGGCGTAGCGTTCCAGCTGCTTCAGGTCGTCCAGGTGAATCTTCCAGTCATCAGAACCCAGCAGTTCGGTCAGCAGACCGGACAGTTCCGGATTGCACAGAGCCAGCCAGCGACGCTGGGTGATGCCGTTGGTTTTGTTCTGGAACCGTTCCGGATAAACCTGATACCAGTCTTTCAGCACGGAATCCTTCAGAATTTCGGTATGGATTGCCGCAACGCCGTTGGTGTGTGCCGAAGCGTACACAGCTATCCGTGCCATGTGCACCATGCCGTCCTGCACCAGCTTCATGCGGTTTGCCTGTGCCTTGTCCACACCCTTCTGGTACATCTCGGTCATGAACTGTTCCTCGATTCGCAGAATGATGTCATAGACTGCCGGCAGCAGCTGCTGCACCAGATTGCAGTCCCATTTTTCCAGTGCTTCCGGCATGACGGTATGATTGGTGTAGTGGAAGATCTGCCGTGCCATACCGAACGCCTGCTCGAATGTATATCCGTTTTCCGGCAGCATCAGCTGACGCACCAGTTCCGGTACAGAGATGACCGGATGGGTATCGTTCAGCTGGATCGCCAGCTTGTCTGCCAGATTGTCCAGCGTGCCATAGGCAGCCTTATGCTTTTTCAGAATGTCCTGCAAAGATGCGGCACAGAAGAAATACTGCTGTTTCAGACGCAGCTTCTTACCCTCCCATGTGTCATCGTTGGGGTACAGCACCCGTGAAATGTCCTCTGCATACACGGTTTCTGCCGCAGCTTCCAGATACTTCTGCTGGTTGAACAGGTCGAAGTCAAAGGTGTGCACCGGCTCTGCCTGCCACAGCCGCAGATTGCCGATGTGCTTGGTCTTGCAGCCAATGACCGGCATGTCATAGGGCACGGCACGAACGGTCTGTCCTGCAAATTCTACCAGCACGGCATCTTCTTCCCGACGAACAGACCACGCATCACCGTAACGCATCCAATCGTCCGGCACTTCCTTCTGGCAGCCATCCTCGAAGTACTGCTTGAACAGACCGTACTTATAGCGAATGCCATAGCCGTCCAGCGGCAGATCCAGTGTTGCCGCACTGTCCAAAAAGCATGCAGCCAGTCTGCCCAGACCGCCGTTGCCCAGTGCTGCATCTTCGATCACTTCCAGATCAGACAGGGAAACGCCCAGTTCTGCAAAGGCTTCCTCTGCCTCCTGCATCACGTCCAGAACCAGCAGGTTGTTGTACACGGCACGTCCCACCAGAAATTCCATAGAGAAATAGCAGGCACGGCGGCTGTGTTCGTGAGCGTCCATGCTCTTTTTCCAATCCGGTGCAATGGCTTCCATGACGGTTTCGCCCAGTGCCTGATGCAGCTGCTGCGGGGTGGCGGTTTTCGGGTCTACGCCGTGGAGGGCGTTCAGGATACCGGCTTTCAATGCTTCTTTCTTCATCATGACTTCTTCTCCTTTTTCTCCATAGGTTTCGTTCCGGCAGCCGCCTTGGCTGCTGCTTTCTGCCGCTTTTTGGACACCGGCTTTTGCAGGGATTCTTCCGGCAGACGGTTGAACAGTTCATTCAGCTGGTAGATCCGCTTTGCCAGTCTGGGGTTGAAATCGCTGGTCAGTGTCCGATACTGCCAGTTGCCGCCGGTCGTGGACGGCGTATTCATGCGGCCCTCCGGACCTGCGTCCAGAAAGTCCTGCATCTGTGCCACGGCGAGGTTTGCCGTGCTGCTCCATGTCAGCCGCAGAATGGCAGCCGGCAGGTCGTTGGAACTCCGGCAGTGGAGATACCGCTTCGCAAAGGCAATGGTCTTTGCCGGCGAGCCGTGGATCCAGCCACGGAGCGTCATATTATCATGCGTGCCCGTATAGGCAACGCAGTTGGTCGTGGTGTAGTTCTGTGGCAGATAGGTGCTCTTGGGATCATCGTCAAAGGCAAACTGCAATACTTTCATGCCCGGATAGCCGGAATCCTTCAGCAGCTTCCGCACTTCCGGTGTCACAAAGCCCAGATCTTCCGCAATGATCGACAGGTCGCCCAGTGCTTCCTTGACAGCTTGGAACAGAGCCATGCCCGGGCCCTTACGCCACTCGCCCACCTCGGCAGTTTTTTTGCCGTAGGGGATCGCATAAAAGCTTTCGAAGCCGCGGAAGTGGTCGATACGCACGGTGTCGTACAGTGTGGACGCACTTTTCAGCCGCTGGATCCACCATGCAAAACCGGTTTTCTGATGATACTTCCAGTCATACAGCGGATTGCCCCACAGCTGACCGGTAGGTGAGAACACGTCCGGCGGACAGCCTGCCACATCGATGGGCGTTCTGGTCTTGTCCAGCAGGAACAGTTCCGGATTCACCCACACATCAACGCTGTCATATGCCACGTAAATGGGAATATCGCCGACAATGGAAATGCCATTCTGGTTGCAGTACGCTTTCAGCTGACCCCACTGCTGATAGAACCAGAATTGCAGCACAGTGTAGAAGCAGATCTGTTCCGCATAGGTTTCCTTTGCCTTTTCCAGTGCCTTCGGTTCCCGCATTGCCAGCGGCTTTTCCCACTGATACCATGGCTTGCCGTCATGGGCATCTTTCAACGCCATAAACAGGGCCTGCTGGACAACCCAAAAAACGGGGAATGGCCCGCCAGCCAGTACTTCTGTGCTTCGCAGAATTCCAGATAGGCTTTATCCTCTTTCCGGAAACGGGAAAATGCCGTCCGCAGCACATGGAAACAATAATTATATATGCGGGCATAGTCTACCCGACGCGGGTCTTCGCCCCAGACAATATCCTCGTAATCCGGCGGTGCCAGATAGCCCTGCTTTTCCAGCCGCTGGAAATCAATGAAATAGGGATTTCCGGCGTGGACGGAAAAGGACTGGTACGGGGAATCGCCGTAGCTGGTCGGCGACAGCGGCAGGATCTGCCACACCTGCACACCACAGTCCCGCAGAAAATTGGCAAACATATAGGCAGAATCGCCCAGCTTTCCGATGCCGAATTCTGACGGCAAACTGGAAATGTGCATCAAAATACCACTTTTTCGCATATTGATACCTCCAAAAAATAAAACTTGAATGGATCGCTTTGGACTGGAAACTCCAGCCGCATATTTTCTCCCATTCTGCACAGACTACGTTTATGCATACACACGAAACAGGAAGTGATTTTTTTGAAGCTGCATATCCGATTCTACGAACTCTGCTGGTTCTTCCTGCTGGGGGCGTTTGTCTACAGTCTGCTGGAGATCGTCTGCCGCGGGTACACCCACTGGACCATGACGCTCACCGGCGGTACGGCTGCGGTGGGGCTGTATCTGCTCCATGCGGCGGCACCGCCGAAAACGCTGCTGCTGCAATGCCTTTGCGGAGCACTGCTGATCACGGCACTGGAATTCACCGTTGGGGTGGCGGACAATCTGGTCATGGGCTGGAACGTCTGGGACTACAGCAGCATGCCGCTGAACCTCTACGGACAGATCTGCCTGCCCTTTTCGGGACTGTGGTTTTTGCTGTGCATTCCCGCATTCGGCATTTGCAGCATCGCCGCAAAACGGTTCCGCCTGCCGGCATAAGTCTGCCGCCATCGATTTTCCAAAGCTTAGGGCAATACCGTACAAAGTCGCCAGACGCTCTTTGTGCGGTATTGCCTTAGGGGAAACGCTGCATAAAGTTTGCATGGAATTGCTGACGGCGTTCCCTTTTCTTCCCCTTTAGTATAGCACAAACCGATTTTCTTGGCAAGGGGATTTACAAAAGATTAACCGGATTCGTGAAAAACTTGTATAGATTCATCTTTTTTCATCTATATTTTTGTGCAAAAAAAGCACGGTTTCCGCGGTGGGAAATCGTGCTTTTTGGAAATGACAGGAAAAATGTTGTTCCGATCAGTGTTCCATCAACAGCCGTTCATTGCAGAACTCACACTCCAACAGAGAATTTCCGAGGGAAATAAAGCTCTTAGGCAGATAGGTTTCAGTGTGGGTAATACAGTTGGGATTCTTGCAGACTGCACCGGGGAACGTCTTGCCGCGGAGCAGTGTGGTGTGGGTGTCCAGATTCAGCATGGTGATAATCAGTGCCATGCGGACGTACATGCCATACTTTGCCTGCTTGAAGTACATCGCACGGGGGTCTTCGTCCAGAGCCACTTCGATTTCGTCCACGCGGGGCAGCGGGTGCAGCACGATCAGGTCTTTCTTGGCTGCCTGCATCTTCTTGGTGGTCAGGATATAGGTGTCCTTCTGTGCCAGATATTCCTCACGGCTGGCAAAACGCTCCTGCTGGATCCGTGTCATGTACAGAACGTCCAGCTTCGGAAGGGCTTCTTCCAGAGAAGAAACCTCCTCAAAGTCACAGTTGCTGGCGTTCAGAATATCCTTGACATAGGACGGCAGTCCCAGTTCCGGTGTGGAGATCAGAATGAAGTGGTTGCCCTCGAAGCAGGACATTGCTTTCAACAGAGAGTGCACGGTTCTGCCGTTGATCAGGTCGCCGCACAGACCAATGGTCAGGTGATCCAGTCTGCCCTTTTCACACTGGAGAGTCAGCAGGTCGGTCAAGGTCTGGGTGGGGTGCAGGTGTCCGCTGTCGCCGGCATTGATGACCGGACAGTCTGCGGACAGGGCAGCTGCCTTTGCCGCACCGGCTACCGGATGACGCATCACCAGAATATCTGCGTAGCCCCTGACGATCTTTGTGGTATTTTTCAGAGTTTCGCCCTTGGATACCGAGGAATTTGCCGGATTGTCGAACCCGATCAGTCTGCCGCCCAGACGCAGCATTGCGGTCTGGAAAGACATCTGGGTGCGGGTGGACGGCTCATAGAACAAGGTCGCCATGATCTTGTTGCTGCATGCACCGGCGTAAATTTCGGGGTGATTTTTGATCTGTTCCCCCAGATCCACCACCTGTTTCCACCACGAAACAGGATAGTCGTTCAAATCAATCAGATGCGGATACGGTGAAATCATGATATTGTACCTCCGTTGTTTTCTCCGAAGTCGTGCATCGGCTTCGGGAATTTATGGCAATGCCGCTGGAAACCAGCGGAGTTGTCTTTACAAAATACTGCTGCCGTTGATGTACATCTTGAACTTTTTATCAAAGAACAGGGCAGCACGCTTGGAAAGCAGCATGCGTTCCATGAAAATTTCGAAATATTCCAGCACAGAGGAAATTTCTGTGTCAATGGTCAGATCCAGAACGAGCGACTTTTTGTCCTCGCTGAAATGCAGGTTGGAGTATTCCACCGCATAATTCACGCGGTCGTGAATATCGAAAGTCATAAAGTCGGTGTTCCGCACGCGGCTGCGGCGAACGTCCGTCTTGTCTGCAATGATCAGGGCAGCGGAAATGGCATCTACCGGCTGGGCAGTGCCCTCGTCGTGGTTGCCGATCGCCGAGATGATAGAACAGATCTCGTCTACCGGCATTTCCAGCCGGTCCAGCAGACGAAATGCCATGACTGCACCGCTTTGGGCGTGGTCGTTCCGGTTGATAACGTTTCCGATGTCGTGGAGAAAGCCGGCGATTTTCGCCAGTTCCACCTGCCGCGGCGGATAGTTCAGGGTTTCCAGAATCATTGCCGCATTGTGTGCCGCCTTTTCCACATGAGCAAAGGAATGCTCGGTATAGCCGATCGCCGCAAGGGACATATCGGCACGGCGGATATATTCCCGAATATCGGGATTCTGCCGGATATAGGCATAGGTTACATGACTTGCCATTTTTGTTCTGCCGCTCCTTTACGCTCCGCATGCCTCCGGAAAATAGATCTGGTACCATACCAGGAACATATACAGTGTCCAGATCTTCCGGCTGTTGTCTGCCTTGCCTGCACGGTGATCGTCCAGCAGATGCACCAGCTTTTCGGTGTGGAAAAACCGGTTTGCCTCGTCGCTCTCAAAGCGTTCCCGCACAATGCTGTAGTATTTGTCTTCTTTCAGCCAAACCCGGATCGGCACCGGAAAGCCCAGCTTCTTCTTGGCTGCGGTCTTTGCAGTCTGGGGCGGAGTGTCCTTTTTGGCAGCCAGACGCATGGCGTACTTGGTGATATACGGCGTCTTTTCGTCGGTAACGGCTTCGCGGGTGACGCGGTACCGTGTGGGGATCTGCTCTGCCAGTTCCATGACCTTTTTATCCAAAAACGGCACACGCAGTTCCAGCGAATTCGCCATGCTCATCTTGTCGGCTTTCAGCAGAATATCCCCTGCCATCCACATGTGCAGATCCAGATACTGCATCTTTGTCACATCGTCCTGATCCTGCACCTTGTCATAGAACGGCTTGGTGATCGCCATGGGATCGGGAGCGTTGGTGCGGATCTTCAGCAGTGCCTTACGTTCCTCCGGTGTGAACATATAGGCGTTGCCGATAAAGCGTTCTTCCAGATCCTTGCCCTTGCGGACGAGGAAGTTTCTGCCGCGGTGTGCCGGCATTTTCTCTGCGATGTGTCCGATGCCGCGACGCAGTCCGCGGGGCAGCTTATCATAGGCAGACCCGCCCGGTTCGCTGTAGACGTTGTAGCCGCCGAAGATCTCGTCGGCACCCTCGCCGGAGAGCACGACTTTCAGGGACTGGGAAGCCAGATTGCACACAAAGTACAGGGCGATCGCTGCCGGATCCGCCAGCGGTTCGTCCATGTGGTACTGGATCATGGGCAGCTTTTCCCAGTATTCTTCCGGTGTGATGACTTTGTTATAGTTCTTCTTGCCGATTGCCTCGGAGAAGCCCTTTGCCCAGCCGATCTCGTTATAGCGTTCTTCTGTGCCGAAGCCGACCGTGAATGTCTTATCCACATTGGCAATGGCTGCCACATAGCTGGAATCCACGCCGCTGGACAGGAACGAGCCAACTTCTACATCAGCGATCTTGTGAGCCTCTACGCTGTCGTGGAACGTATCCGAAATGCGGTTCACCCATGTGTCCAGATCCGGCTTCTGGTCTGCCTTGAAGTGAACGTCCCAGTACCGCTTCATGGTAAATTTGCCGTCCTGATAGGTGAAATAGTGTGCCGGCGGCAGCTTATACACCCCTTGGAAAAAGGTTTCATCACAGGGCGAGTACTGGAACGTCAGATAGTTTTCCAGTGCGGCGGTGTTCAGTACCTTTTTAAAATGCGGGTGGCACAGAAAGCTCTTGATCTCCGAGCCGAACAGGAATGTTTCTCCCATCTGGGCATAGTACATGGGCTTGATGCCGAAAAAGTCCCGTGCTCCAAAGAGTTTTTTCTCCCGCTTATCCCAGATGACAAAGGAGAACATGCCCCGCAGCTGTTGCAGCAGGTCTGCACCGTATTCCTGATAGCCATAGATCAGTACCTCGGAGTCCGTCTGTGTGGCAAAGTGATAGCCGGCTTCGATCAGACGGGCACGAATCTCCTGATAGTTATAGATCTCGCCGTTGAACAGCAGTGCCAGATTGCCGTCCTCGCTGTACAGCGGCTGTGTGCCTGCCTCGGAAACATCGATGATGCTCAGGCGGCGGTGTCCCAATGCAATGTCTTCGTCAATATAAGTACCCTCTGCGTCCGGTCCGCGGTGCTTGATCTTATCCAGCATCTCTCCGAGAACCACGTTCGAGTTGTCAATATGATTGGTGAATCCTACAAAACCACACATAAGTTTTCTCCTTTGTTGGAATTACCGAAAGATTTCAGTGTTGCCCCTGCAAAAAACACTTGCAAAATGCCGCTTTATCGTTTATAATAGTAGCATACGTTTCAAACCTGTTGAAAGGAGTTCCGCAATGCGTAAAAGACAAAAGCAGCTGCACCGTGTTGATGATATTCACAAGCCGAAGCCATTTCTGCGTTTCCGGCTGCGTGTTGTTGTCGCTTTTTTTATTATATGTATGCTTGCGTGTCTGGTGTACTACATGATCCTCGCCAACGCAGACCCAAGTCATATTATTACCGGAGCACTGCCGGCAATTCTGTAAATCGCTTTATTCTTAAGGGCAATACCGCACAAAGATTGTGCGACAGATGCGTCGTCAAATTTTTCGT
>OGOE01000836.1_pt1 | contig 25122 bp, 20 predicted proteins | sample 1552611 | NCBI WGS metagenome assembly OGOE01 (sample SAMEA2580129, study PRJEB22360) | human gut metagenome | biome: human gut; feature: human-associated habitat; material: faeces | place: Denmark | collected 2008/2010
CCAGATGGCTCTGCCCTCTGGACACCCGCAAGCCTTTCGGGAAAAAGGCTTGACCCAAACCCTTTGCTTTGTACTTATTTGTGCTGATTTTTTTATGATCTTTTTTCTCTCTAATACAGTTGTTCTTGCCTTTTTGTATATCTATACAATTTTATACAGTTAGTATATTGTGATAAACAAATGAAAATTCCGCTCCCTTATTCTTCCTTTAAGCTTAAATTAAGCTTTGGCAATTATCATTGATTACAGAAAACGAAAGGAGCACGGAACATGAACAAAAAGATATTCGCAGCAGCGGCTGCTGTGGCTGTTACCGCAGGAGGTGCGGCTGCTATAATCGCCAACGCCTCCTCAGCCAAGGCGGAAGAAGACGTAAGCTACAGAGAATACAGCGTTTCCAAGGGAAACATCACCGTTGGAACAGAGGAAAGCGGCACCCTCTCCCTTGACAGGGAATATGTCTCATTCCCCTGCACCGCCGAGGTCACAGAAGTATATGTAAAGACAGGCACAAGCGTGAAGGAGGGCGACGCTCTTCTTAAAGTTGACCCCGATGATGTGGCGGAAGCCAAGAAGCAGTATGAGCTGAAGCTTAGATCTGCTCAGAACGCTCTTGATGAGGCAAAGGACAACCTCACCTCAGGCACCCTTAAAGTTGAGCAGGAGCTTGAAAGCGCCAAGCTCAAAGGCACATCGGCGCAAAGCGAATATGAGCTTTACCTCAGCAAGCAGGAAAACGAAAAGGAGACCTCTGCCAAAAATCTTGCCGACTTGAAAAAGCAGCTTGAAGAATATGAGAATATGACCCTCACCTATGACGATGACTACGCCAAGCTCACCGCATACGAGAATAAGCTCAGCGCGCTTGAAGCGGATCACAAGGCAATGGAAAAGCAGTACAGGGAATATCAGAAAACCGACACTGCCAACAACGAAGCCCTTGAAGCCATAAAGGACGAGTACAGCGCATACACCGAAAAGATTTCCGACACCGGCGAAAAGATAAACTCCCTGAAACAGGCTTACGAGGAAGCAAAGGCAGCTTACGAACAGGCTCAGAGCGAATATGAAGATGCCAAGGAAGCCTACAATGATTCCGTTTATATATCGACTTCTCCCTCCGACAGCTCTTCGACCACTCAAAACTCCCAGAACTCAAACACCTCCGCCGAAAGCAAGTATGAAGCCGCTTCCGCAGCACTCACCAAGGCATATAACACCTACAGCGCCGCCAAGACCGCATACTCGGGCTATTATGTCACTTTAGGCGGGCAGATAAGTGACAAGACAGAGGACTACGAGGACAAAATCTCCGCTGCTGAGGAAGTCTGCAAAGCTCACCGGAAGATAACCGACGCATACAAAAGCGAAATGGACGACTTTAACTCCGACATATCCGATTACCGTGAGGAATATGAGGACTACAAGTCCGACTTTACCGACATTTACGGCAATAACGATGCGGATTCCATCAGCGACAGCATTGAAAAGCTTAAATCGGACATTTCTTCCGCACAGCTGAACATCGAAAGCAGTGCGGTAAGCGAAAGCTCCGACAGCCTTAACGCCAAGCAGGAAGCCCAGTCCGCACAGTCCGCCGCAGAGCTGGCAGAGCTTACCTATGAGCGCACCATAAGCAGCCTTGAAAGCGATGTGGAGACCAAGCAGGACGAATATGACTCTCTTGTTGAGGAATACGCCGAGTTCTGCGAAAATGCAGGCGATGACGGCGTGATATACGCCCCCATTGACGGAATAGTTTCCTCTGTTTCCGTTTCCGAGGGGGACAGCATTATGCAGAATGCCACTATCGTTACCCTTATGGACACAAGCTCCGTTTACCTCAGCACATCCGTATCCGAGGAAGATATAACCGCTCTTACGGTAGGTCAGGAATGCACTGTCTCCCTTACCGCCTATGACAATAAGAATTTCAGCGGCGAGATAGACACCATTTCCGCAGAGCCTGCCCGTTCCTCAGGCTCAGTAAGCTACACCGTCACCGTAAAGCTTGACACCCGGAACAGCCTTAACGTGCTGGAGGGCATGAGCGGCGATGTTACGTTCTTACAGCATCAGGTAACAGATGTTCTCACCGTCAATGTAAATGCCATTACCTTCCGTGACGGTCATTCCTACGTAAAGGTATATGACGACAGCGGAAATATCGTTGAAAAGGAAGTCCAGACAGGCTTTACCGACGGCAGAAGCGTTGAGATAACAGGCGTATCCGCAGGCGATAAGCTGCTGGCGGAGATCACTCTCAGCGGCGGAAAGGAATGATCTGAATGAGGATTTCCGAGCTGATAAAAACAGTTTTTATAAATATATTTTCAAACAAATCAAAATGCGCCCTTACCTCTCTCGGAATAGCCGCAGGCTCGGCGACCATCGTGCTGGTGATCGCCATTGGACAGGGCGGCAAGGCTGATGTTGCCGACCAGTTCAAGAACCTGAACGCAGGCGCAATAGAAGTCACTGCAGGTCAGACCGCCGATACCATGATGGAGGGTATGATGGAAAACTTCGGCGGCTCGGGCGGCCCTCCTTCAAGCGGAGGAATGCCTGATTTCGGCGGTATGCCCGATTTTGGCGACTCGGGCAGCTTCCCGTCAGGCGACGGAGGACCTGCAGGAGGAGGTTCCTCAGGAAGAGGCTCTTCCGGCGGATTTTCAGGTGCAGCCCGAACAGGAGCCGTGACCCTCACAGAAGAGGACGTTGAGGACATTGCCGCTGTAGTTCCGAACATTGAGTCCATATCTATTATCACCAGCGGAGACGCAGCAGTTGACGGCGGAGACCTCGACGAAGAAACAAATTTCACCACCGCAGGCGTTATGCCCGAATATGCGCAGATAAGCAACCTTTCCGTGCAGTACGGCGAGTTTTTCACCGAGGACGATGAAGAGGACAAAGCAAAGGTCTGCGTGCTGGGCTACAAAACAGCGCAGAACATTTTCGGTGCTGCCTATCTGGCACAGGGCGAAAGCATTTCGATAGAGGGCAAGAATTACGAGGTCGTGGGCGTTCTCTCATCAATGGGAACAGTCTCCTCGGGAATTTCCCCCGATGAAGCAATATACGTACCCTACTCCACAGCCGCAAAGTACATTTTCGGCTCGGACAGCGACCCCAAGATAACCGCCGTAGCTTCCGATGTATCGGAGGTCGAAAATGTAATGGCGGATATCGAGGCGGTGCTTACCCAGAACTATCCCTCAGCCACCTTTACCATAACCGATGCAGGCAGCCAGATGGAAGCGGCAACAAAATCCGCCGACACTCTCCAGACGCTTCTTATCGCCGTGGCTTCCATAGTATTTTTCGTTGGCGGCGTTGGCATTATGAATGTACTTTTCGTAACGGTCAAGGAACGCACAGGCGAGATAGGTCTGCTGAAAGCCCTTGGCAGCCAGAAATCGGTGATACTTTCCGAATTTCTCCTTGAAGCTGGAATGATAGCCATATTCGGCGGGATCACAGGCGTGGCGGCAGGATATGCGCTTATCCCTGCGGCAGAGCTGCTGGGCACAAGAGCAGAGCCGTCGGTGCCGGCAGGCGTATTGTCGCTGGTATTTGCGGCGGCAACGGGAACTATTTTCGGCTTCTACCCCGCATACAAGGCTTCACGCCTTACACCTATCGAAGCCCTCAGCGGAGAATAAATATGAACATAAGAAAGGCAGATAATATGAATAAGAAAAGCTTTTTCCTTTTGCTTGCCCTGCTGACCCTTAACCTCACTGCCTGCTCGGACAGCGCAGAGGAAAATCAGCAGATAACCACCGCCGCTCCCAACAATTACACAGCAGTTTCAACAGATACAACGGTTTCGGGCGAAGTCACAGCCATTGCAGGCAACTATGTTACACTGGCGCTGGGAACGGTGGAAGAAAACAAAGACGACAGTGATAACAGCAATTCCGATGATAAGTCGGACGGTAATTACGATATGCCGTCGGATCTCCCCGACGCTCCCAACAATGACGGCAACGGCACTCCGCCCGAAATGTCTGACGGAAATATGCCGTCAGGAGATATGCCATCGGGAGATATGCCCGAAATGCCTTCGGGTGATATGAACGCTCCCGACGGCGCAGGCTTCGGAAGAGGCGGCAGGAAGAGCACTTCTATCACTAAAAGTGGCGAGGAAAGCAGCTACATGATTCCCGTGGGAATGACAATAGACGGACTTTCGGGACGTTCCTCCGACTATAGCGGCATAACCGTCGGAACGATCCTCACCCTTACAGTCAGCGAGGACGGCACAGTCCGTGCGGCAAGCGCAGAATAGGAGAAAATATGGACGTTATCAGCATGAAGGATATCAGAAAAAGCTATGCCATGGGCGACAGCGTTCTGAACGTGCTAAAGGGCATCGACCTGACAGTAAAGGAGGGGGAATTTCTCGCCATACTCGGACCCTCAGGCTCGGGAAAATCCACCCTTATGAACATGATCGGCTGCATGGACAGCTTTGACAGCGGCGAATATTATCTCTCAGGCAACGCCGTGCATAAAATGAACGACAAAAGCCTTACAGACCTGCGAAACCGTTATGTGGGCTTTATTTTCCAGAAATATCACCTGATACAGAAATACACCGTGCTGCGCAATGTGATGATGCCACTGCTGCTCCGTGGGCTTACCTCGTCGGAGGCGGAGGCTGCCGCACGGGAGCGCCTTATTCAGCTGGGAATGGGCGAAAGAATGGATCACAAGCCCCATGAGCTTTCGGGCGGTCAGCAGCAAAGAGCAGCCATTGCAAGGGCACTGGTGGGCAACCCAAAGCTGCTCCTCGCCGATGAGCCCACAGGCGCTCTTGACAGCGCCACAGGCAAGGAAGTTCTGAAGCTTTTCGGCGAGCTTAACCAAAAGGGTCATACCATAGTCATGATAACCCACGACCTGAACGTTGCCAAAAGTGCAGGCAGGATAGTCCGCATTGTTGACGGAGAGCTTTTTGAAAATGAGCAGGGATAATAAAAGGAGCTGTTGCAAAAAAATGCAGCAGCTCTTTTATTATTCTATCCCATGTATCACACAATCCGCCCGAGAAAGCTCATTTTCAAGCTCATCATCGGCAGGAACAGCGCATATATTTATAGTTCCGCCGCCGTAATAGGAGTAAAGCCCCACATCTCCGCTGCGGTAAAAGTCCGAGGGCGGAAATTTGTAATCGTCACCGTAAAAATTTGTTCCGGCAAGTGCATACAGCTCCCTGTAAAACGCCTCTGTATCTGCCATATCGGGCAGAACGGTCTCTATCATGTTCATGCTTATGATGCCGAACTTCTTGTTGAGCCAGTCCTGATAACCGTGGTCATCAAAGGTCGCCATTATCTCATATACACCGCCGTTGTCATCGGTAAACAAAGTGATGTTCGGCATGGATAATATCTCCCTGTCCTCGGTGAAGCAGTACGCCATGCCGTCGTTATCCACTAAAGGGGAACACGCCTCATAGCAATTCCACTGAGAAACGGGAGTGAGATAATCCTCCCCGTATTCATCACTGTAAATCGCATTGAAGCTGTTCACAAACTCATCTGCGGTGAAGCCGAACATCAGCACGCCGTCATTGCGAACGGCAGAAATCTCCGCCGTTTCTGCACTGTCGGTTTTCTGAACGTTTTCAGAAATATTCTGAACAGTCTCAGAAACATTGCCGTCCCGCACCTCTCCGCAGCCGCAGAGAAGCAGCAATATGAGCGGGAAAATTCTTTTCGGCTTAGTGATGCTCGAAAATAACATTTCCGTCCTTTCTGGGCTTTGCCTCGGGAACAGGCTTGTCGGAGTAGCCGAGAATGCAGTTTCCTATGCCCACATAGTTCTCATTAAGTCCCCATTTTTTCATAATGTCCTTTCCAACGGGAGTAGAGAACACCTCACGGGCACGGTGTATCCAGCAGGAATCAACGCCCAGCGCATGAGCCGCATTCATAAGGTTGCCCATAACAAGGCTGCCGTCCTCAACGTAGGTGGGAACACGGCTGTCGGCAAATACAACCACAACAACGGGAGCGCCGTAGAACGGGTCACTGTCTGTTCCCATGACCTTGGCGTTAAGGAAAGAGATGTCGGATATCCTGTCTCTGTCCCTGAGCACCACCATAACGGCGGACTGCTTGTTCATTCCGCTGGGGGCATATGAGCCTGCATCAAGTATCTGGTCAAGCACATCATCGGGAATGCTCTTGTTGCTGTAAGAGCGCACGCTTCTTCTTGTAATAAGGTTCTGAATGGTTTCGTTCATGATCTTCTTCCTTCCTTTTATCAATACACTATAACATCATCGGTGCGCTCTTCAAGGGAAACGTCCGATATTTTCATATCCACGCCGTATTTTGCGGCAGTCCTGTGAGCCTTAGCGATTATCCTCACCTTGTTTTTGTCAAAGGTTTTCAGGATAAGCTCGTCCTGCTTTTCCCGGGGGATAAATTTCAGAAAATTCTCCAATACTCCCGGAGATTCGGCAGCACTCAGCACCATTTCGGGCAGCGGGATATCTTCCTTTTTCACAAAGGGCAGGATAGCTCTTATTGCCTGAGCGTAATTCAATTCGTCAATATCTATTGTAAGTCTGAATTTCATATATTATCGTCCTTTCGCATTATGTGATTATATTATACAGCAATGGTATAAAAAATTCTACAGATATAAATTAAATATAATCTGCATACAAGAAAAAGCACGTACCTAAGGGTGCCCCTTTAAGTACGTGCTTTCATTGTTTAAGAATTCAGCTTAGTCCGAACGATCAAACATCGTCCTCGTAAACCTCAACATCGCAGTCGCCTGTGTAAACGACATACTTGCCACCCTCGGTGATCTCGAAGGAGAATGTTCTGTCATCACCAACGGAACCGTCGGAAATGAATCTGAACTGACCCTCGGAGGTTCTGTCAAGAGCTGTGCCGTCTGCACCCTTGGAAGCGCCGGTCATTGTCATGGTGATCTGTACCTTTGCAATGCCCTTGAATGCCTTGAGGTTGAGCTGTCTTACCTCGATAGCGCCGTCAAACATTGCCAGCTCATCAGCGGTAAGGAACTTGCCCTTGTTGGAAAGGTCGATATCTGTTACTTCGTCAGCGTCGATATCGTCGCTGTTGATGGTTACGGAATATCCGCTGTAAACGAATGTTGCGTTTACGTTATCCTTCTGAGCAAGAAGCTCAAGAACTCTTCTGAGGATAATGTCATCGGATTCCATGATGATAACTACCTCAGAACCGGAAGCTGCCTGACGGATAGCATAGCCTGCTCTTGCTGAGCTGTACGCATTGCCGCCTGCATAACGGCTTGCTGCACAATCTGTGCTGCCGTTGGAAGGATACTTTGCTGTAGGATCGGTGCCGTCTCCGTTGTAGCCTGTGGGAACAGGGGCGGGAGTAGGCTCGGGATCAGGATTGGGGTTGGGGTTAGGATCGGGATCGGGGTTAGGATTAGGATCGGGCTTGGAGCTGTCAGAACCGATATTAACTGTATATGTAACAGTTACGGAGCTTGCAGCCTCGCCGGAAGCGCCCAGTGTGTAATTGGGATAGTAAACGTCGCCCTCGTTCATTACGTTGCTGAGACCGATGGTAACAGGAACGGAAACAGTAGAGTCAGCATCGTAGGAATCGGGAAGAACGATAGAGGTCATAACGTCCTCGATAGCCTTTGCAGGGAGAGGAGCGTGGTCACCCTCGGAAGCGATAAGCTCCATTGTGATTGTCTGAGAACCGATAGCAGCTGTGATCGCTGAAGAAACAGCGGAAGCGTCGGAGTTGTAATCAACATCAATGGTCATGGGACCGCTTACGGTGTAATCATCATAGAAGGTAGGCTTCCAAGCCTCAAAGTTGATAACGCAGGTAGCTGTGGTAACCGCATCGGCAGAAAGCTCATACTTTGCTTTTCCAACAGTGGTAAGAGCAAATGCTGCAACACCTGCTGCTCCGTCAGATGAAACTGTAAGAGTGTAGTCATCGGAAGTAAGCATATCAATGCCGCTTACCTTGACAGCACCCTTGATAAGCTTTACCTGAGCATCTGTATCTGTAGTGTAAACTGTGATGGAATCGGGAAGTGTTACTACGGGGGTAATGGTCTTTATCTTGCTGCAGTTTGAGTAAACGGAAGCAGAAGATACGGTAAGATCATTGGCGCCTGCGGAAACAAAGAGCTTGGCAACATCAGAGAAATCTGTGCTGCCGCCTGCTGCTGTCCATGCTGCAGCCATATCAGCCATCATGTAGTAAGCAACGCCGTCGGCAACGCCGTCAGGCTTTACCTTTATCCAGTTAAGGGGAGAAGTATCACCCTTGCTGTCGCTGAGAACAAGGTCAGGGCGATCTGAGCTTGTATATTTGACAGCAATTACAGAATTGTCTGCCAGTACCTCGGGGGTAACTGTCTTGTCAGTGCCTACTTCGGTGAAAGCAGCCTGACCCCAAGCGCCGCAGCTTCCGCTGGACTGGTCGAAATCATACTTATAAGCGGGAAGTGTGGGAGCAGAGAAGCTTGATATCTCAACAAGCTCAACAGATTTCAGTGTTGCAGTAACGGCAATATAGTTCTGAACATTTCCGGCTATATGGTCATCGACCTTAAAATCCGAAGCAGGAAGGTAGCAGTAATATTCTTTATCCTTTGAACTGGTAGCAGGAACCAGATTTTTACTGCTCTTGATGGTTCCGTCGTAGAACTGACCTGCATTATACCAGCCGCTGTAGGAGCCCCAGCCCCAGCCTGCGACCTCGCTCATTTTGTTTTTGCCGTCACCGATCTCAGGTGCAGTGTCAAAATCCATGGTTACCTTTACATAATTTGCGGAAGTAAAGCTTGACTCGTCGATTCCGTAAAGGCTTACCCAGCAGGAAGCATACTGAGACATAACGGGGTTGCCGTCAATGCTGAAGGTTTTGATAACACTTTCAGTGCCATTAGGTCTATCGACCGGAGCAGCTTCAGCAGTCATAGGTGCAAATGCCATAACGCTTACGGTCATCGCAAGAGCTGTTGCAGAAGCTATACATCTTTTAAGCTTCATATTTGTCTCCTCCTTGAAAAAAATTTGATTAAATCCTTTGTTTATGAAAGAAACATCCTATGCCGATATCTCTCCCATAAATATTCACAAGCTAATTTTAACACATTTTTGCCAGATCTTCAACTGTCATTTTTACAGATTAGCCAAGTGTGTTTTTTGTATGTTTGCACAAAAATTTTTCAGCTGTATTCAATTTAACTTTCCATTATTCCTAAAATTGTGAGTGAAGTGTTGGTGCTGCCCTCGGCAAGCTTTATCTCAACCGTGTGCTTTTCGCTGTCCTTGGAGATAAGTATCTGCTGAGTTTCGCCATAGTTGCCCCAGCCGCCCTTGAAATCAGCGTCAAGAGTGCCCTTTCTTTCGCCGTCAACGTAAACATCATACTTGCCGCCCTTGCCGTCAACCTTTTTCAGGTAGAAGAAGCCAAGGCACTTGCACTCTGTCTCGAATTTAAGATATCCCTCATCCTCGGTAACGAAGTTGTCGGGGAAAAGCTCGGGATAAACGGAGTTTCCGCCCTGCTCAAAGCCACTTATCTCCTGGGGAGTGATATCCGATGCGCCGAGCATCTTTGCGTCCTTGTAATAATCGGCAGTGTAAGCGGGAGTATCAAAAGCAACGCTGCTGTCGTCAATATTGTCAAGGTCTTCATAAACACTGTCAAGATACCTGCTTACCAGCTGACCGATAAGCTTGTGGCCCTCGTCATTGGGGTGGATATTGTCGGGGGAAATGTCCTTCCAGTCAAGAGTGCCCGCAGAGACCTCGGGATAAACCACAGCCCTGTAGCTGAGCATGGGCAGGTCATATGCAGCGCCTATCTCTTTGTGGGTCTCCCACAGGCTGGTGCCATCCTCCTGAGTGGTGAAAAGCAGCATTACCGCAGGCTGGCTGTCGCAGTTAAGTATCTTTCTTACAAGGCTGTCGTAGGAATACTTGTTCATAAGCTTGTCGGTGTCGTTTACGGAAAATTCCACGATGACTGCATCGGGCTTGCTGTCAAGAAGCTGAGTGTCAACTCTGTGCACGCCCAGATAGGAATTTGTGCCGCCTATGCCCGCATTCACAAAATTAACATTGCTCTGAGGGAATTTTTCCACCCAGTACTTGTGAAAAAGCTCGGCATAGCAGTTGTTGTGGTCATTGGCACTGCTTCCCTGAGTAATGGAGCCGCCGATAACGCCCACAGTGATGTCCTCGCCGTTTGCAGCTTTTTTCATAGCCTTTGCAAGGCGAGCCTTGTTGCCCTCGCTGACAACAGCTCTCTCGTACATAGCGTCCGTAAGCCCCTTGGAGAGGTCAACAGGCTCAGTGGGAACAGCCTCGGTCGCCATGGTAACAGGAGCGGAAGCGCTCTGGGCAGCAGTTGTCTCGGCAGGAGCGTCCTCTGCACTGTCAGTCTGTCCGCAGGCAGCAGCAGATAGGCATATCGTCAGAGCGCACAAAGCGGCAATGATCTTTTTATTCATATCAAAACGTCCTTTCAAATCACATTTGCACACATTATAACACACAAGCGCAGTTTTTACAATAGATAATATGAATCATCTGCCTGATGCGCCCAAGTATCGCCAAAAATTCCGCTCCCCTATTGACATTTTTTCGAGCTGATGGTATAATTCAGTTAGTATATGCTAATATAAACAAAGGGGATTAGTATGATATGCCTCCTCGCATCGGGATACTGTAATTGTCATACTCCTATTATACAGTTCGTCTGAAAAAGTCAAGGCGGCATAAATACGTGAGGGAAAAAAATCCCGACACACCGCAGTGCATCGGGATTTTCTGTTACCGCAAAATTAAAGCATATGTGCTCTCAGCTCGTCAGGAGTCTGAGGGCAAAGGTATGCGGGAGCTACGTCGAAAATGGTCTTGCAGCCGCTTGCACCCTCTGCGTTAAGCTTGTATGCTGCTCTTGCAAATGCAACCAGCACGCCTGCGGTGAACTCAGGGTTGGAGTCAAGCTTCAGGCTGAATTCCATAACGTGCTTATTATCGCCGTTGCCTGTCTTGCCGGTTCTGATAACAAAACCACCGTGAGGTATTCCGCTGTGGTTCTTTTCAAGCTCCTCCTCGGTGATGAAATGAACGGTAGTATCATAGTCGGAGAAGTAGTTGGGCATGGTCTTGATATCATGCTCGATCTGAGCCAGGTCTGCACCCTCCTCAGCAACTACGAAGCACTCTCTTGTGTGCTTTTCACGGGTGGTGAGAACGGGATTTTCGCCGTTTCTTACTTTCTCGAGAGCGGACTCAACGGGAATGGTGTACTGCTTGCCGTTCTTAACGCCCTTTACACGTCTGATAGCATCGGAGTGACCCTGGCTTACGCCCTTGCCCCAGAATGTGTAGTCGCTTCCCTCGGGAAGAACTGCGTTGCCGTACATTCTCATAAGAGAGAACAGTCCCGGATCCCAACCAACGGAGATAACACCGATCTTGCCGGACTCCTTAGCAGCCTTGTCAACATCTGCGAAATGCTCGGGGATCCTTGCGTGAGTATCGAAGCTGTCAACTACATTGAAATACTTTACATACTCAGGGGTCTGGGCGGGAAGGTCATTTGCGCTTCCTCCGCAGAGGATAAGAACGTCGATCTCGTCCTTGTGAGCTGCTGCATCGTTTACGGAATAAACGGGAACGCCCTCTGTCATTATCTTTACAGAAGCGGGATCACGGCGTGTAAAAACTGCCTTGAGGCACATATCTTTGTTCTGACGGATAGAGAACTCAACGCCTCTTCCAAGGTTGCCGTAGCCTAAAATACCGACACGGATCATAAATATCAATCTCCCTATAAAATAATAATATTCATTAACGCAGAAAAGCAAAATGACCGACCTGCGGACGTCCCTGCCGCCCATATGCAAGCCGACTGTTATTTTCCTGCAAAGCAATGCACAAATTTATAATAACAAAAAAATCCGCAAAAGTCAATACCCTCCGAACAAATTAAGTCAGAAAATATAAACCCACGCGGACTTTTTTATTTATTTTAATGCAAGTAAGCAGCTTATGCAGTTGCATCATTCGCTGTATTTTGAATCTATTCCCAGATATTCTTCCAGCGTAAGGCCGCTGTCATAGACCTTTTTGGCAGTCTCCTTACCAAGGTATCTGATATGCCAAGGCTCATACATATAGCCCGTTACATCCTCGCCGTCCTCGGGATATCTGATGATGAAGCCATATTCCCAGCAGTGTGCCTTGACCCACACATACTCGTCGGTATCGGCAAAGGAGATGTCAATGGTGTTCATATCAAAGGCAAGCCCTGTCTGATGCTCGGAATGGCCCGGGCGGGCGGAATAGCGGTCTGCCTCTGCCTTACCGCTGCGCTGTACATATCTGTCGTAAAGCCCCGACTGATATTCATAGGAGCGAAAGCCCGATGATACGTATATGTTCAGCCCCTCCTTTGTGGCTGCGGCCTGCATATCGTCAAAAGCCGCCTGAGCCTCGGGGTCAACGCCCGGGTTATAGTCCGCAGGGAGAGCGTAGGTCTTGTTTGCAATGAGAATACCGCCTATGTATGTAAGTCCCGGAGCCGCCTTGACAGTCACGTTCACTTTTGCTGTAACGTTGGGGCTGGCAGCGGAAGCCACGGTGACAACGCACGTACCCTCGCCCACAGCGGTGATATTTCCAAGCCCATCTACCTTTGCAATGCTTTCATCGGAGCTTGTCCATATCTCGGATTTATCGGGAGCGCTTTCGGGTGACATGGTAACAATGGGCATCTTGTGTTCGCCCTGAGAAAGCGTCACATCGTAAAACGTAAGCTCAATGCCTGTGACAGTGCCCGTGCTTTCTGCCTGAGCGTCCTCATAAACCGCCTCGGTTGTCGTAGTTTCAGCTGCTGAGGTCTCTTCTGCCGAATTTTCAGCAGCCGCAGGTGCTTCGGTCTGTACCTCCTCCGCAGCAGTTGTTTCGCTTTCGGACACTGCCTCCGATGTTTCAAGCTCGGTTTCCGATGTTATTTCTTCCGAAACAATTTCAGACGAAACAGCAGTGGTGACATCGACAGATGCGTCAGTATCCTCGGTCACGGCAGAGGTCTCCGCCATTACGGGTATATTTTCTTCCACCTGAGTGCAGGCGGTAAGCATAAGAACAGCAGCCAGCGCCGCCGCAAATCTTTTCATATAGCTTCCTCCGATATACATTATAATAGTATAAAAGGATAAAAAAAAACGCCGAGACTATTGTCTCGACGAATCGTGGAGCGGATTACGAGGCTCGAACTCGCTACCTCCACCTTGGCAAGGTGGCGCTCTACCAGATGAGCTAAATCCGCAATATGGTGCCTCCGGACGGAATCGAACCATCGACACGGGGATTTTCAGTCCCCTGCTCTACCGACTGAGCTACAGAGGCAAAATGGCGACCTGGATGGGACTCGAACCCACGACCTCCGCCGTGACAGGGCGGCGTTCTAACCAACTGAACTACCAGGCCGAATATTGTGCGGAATTGTTTTTGCGAACAATTCCGCATCATTTTGGTGGGAACAATAGGGCTCGAACCTATGACCCTCTGCTTGTAAGGCAGATGCTCTCCCAGCTGAGCTATGCTCCCATTCGCCCGATATTGTTGGGCTTCCGCTTGTCTTTTGAGAACCGCTGTCCTCAACCGACTTGTTTATTCTACTACATTCAGCAGGAAAAGTCAAGGGGTTTTTCAAAAAAAATTTCAGTTTGTGACATTTGCTGACAGATATGCTGTTTTGCACATATACGGTTAGATATTATGCACATCAAAATCAGCACTTTTTTAAAATATCCGCAGCAGAGATCCCGCTGCGGATATAAAATGCCGAAAAATATTTTTACAGACTTTCACCGAAACCAAATTTATTTCCAAGCCATGTTTTTACAAGCTCTATCCACACAACACACTCACGCTGAATGCCATATCCGCCCTTGTCTTGGGTGAACTCATTGGCAAGCGCCAGCCCATGTCCCCCGTCGGGAAAAATGTGCAGCTCGCAGTTTACGCCCTTTTCTTTCAGCGCCATGGCAAAAAGCATGGAATTTTCCGAGGGAACCACATTGTCCGTAAAGGTGTGCCAGATAAAGGCAGGGGGAGTGTTCTCCGTCACCTGCTTTTCAAGGGACATTTTTTCAAGCATCTCCTTATTCTCGCCATATGGTACCCCCAGCAGTGCCTCAAAGGAGCCACGGTGAGCATACACGCCCGAGGATATAACAGGGTAGCACAGTATCATTCCCGCAGGCCTAAGCTCCTGTGCTGTAAGCCCCACAGAGCGGCATATAAAGTCCTCGCCGCTGAAAATGCCGTAGCTTGCCGCCAGATGACCTCCAGCAGAGCCGCCCATAATGATGATCTTGTCCGTCAGAACGTTCCACCTGTCCGCATTTTCACGGATTATCTTCCATGCCTGAGCGATCTCCAGCAGCTGTGTGGGATATACCGCAGGCTTTACCGAATATGTAAGCACCGCCGCATGATAGCCCATAGCGGTGAACTGGAGCGCCAGAGGCTCCCCCTCCTTGTGGGACACAAATTCATATCCTCCGCCCGGGCAGATGAACACCATAGGTCTCCTGCTGTACTCAAAATATTCCGAGCTGTCAACGATATATGTGCGCAGGGTGGCATTATCCCCCGAGCCCTCTGCTTTTATCTTAAAACTCTCAATTATCATAGCTTCTCCTTTAAGCAAGACTGCTCATTACAATATTTTTTATCTTTCTCACCAGCACGCCCGATCTGCCCACGCCTGCCTGCTGTGTGCCGAAAAGCAGCGTGATGCCATGGGCAGGCTCATTTGAAAAGAACGTGCCGAGCCAGCCGTCCCAGCCGTATTCTCCCTTGGTTGAAAACAGCGATGTCATGCTCTCGTCGTCGCATACACGCATAAGATTACCGTATGTATAGCCTGTCATCCAGCCCCAGCCCTCTGCCAGCTGATGCTTCCGGTGGGGTGCCAGACCTCCGTGAGTGAGGAATCTCACCGCCGCCTGCGGCATTATGCGGGTACCGTTATATTCTCCGCCGTTCATAAGCATTTGGGCAAACTTGGCATAATCATCAAGGGTGGAGCACAGACCCGCTCCGCCTGACTGGAACGCTGGGATGTTATCCCTCTCATACGCAAGACCAAGATGATTTGTTTTCATCTCATACAGACCGTTTTCCGAATAGTCATACACCTTTGCAAGACGTGAGGATTTTTCCGCAGGCACATAAAAATCCGTGTCATTCATGCCCAGCGGCTCGAAAAAGCGCTTTTTGAGGAAATCACGGAATGACATTCCGCTGACCCTTTCCACAAGCGCACCCAGAATATCGGCGGAAGCGCCGTACATGAACCGCTCCCCCGGCTCAAAGCAAAGGTCAACGTGGGACATCATCTCCGCAAACTCCCGGGTAGTCACAGGCGAGTCGGAGCGCAGCCGCTGTTCTACTGTCCGGAACACCGTTCCGCTTTGTCTGCCGCCCTCAGTGGCTCCGTCAGGGTATGGGATACCCGAGGTCATGTTCAGCAGGTCACGGACTGTGATGTGATTTTTCGCCCCACGCCTTTCGCCGTCGGCGTTCACATATGAGCAGGCAAATTCGGGCATATAGTCCGACAGCCACGCTCCCATGTCTATCTTCCCCTCGGAGGCCAGCAGCACCACCGCTGCGGCAGTTATCGGCTTTGTCTGGGAATACAGTCGGAAGATAGTATCACGCTCAACAGGCAGGCTGTTTTCAATGTCCCTCATACCGTACTGGCAATACACCTCCCTGCCGTTATGCAGCACAAGCACATTTGCGCCTGATACGTCGCCGTTTTCAACAGCAATTTTCAAAGTTTCGTTTATCTGAGATATCATTTTGCACCTCTCACGGGCTGACCCGTGCCTTATTTTTACTTTACCTGTATTTTAGCACATATCCCTCCTCTTTGCAAGACAATTTGACAGCATAAAACCGCCTGCGTCAACACACTGTAAACAAAAAAACTGTATTTTATCCTTGCAACCTTGGTGATTGTGTGATATAATTATTTGAATAGGGGAATTTCATTACACGAAAGGATCATCAGAATGAACAACGATTTTTATTCCGAGCAGCTTGTGGCAAAAAAGTCAGGCGGCTCCGAAACAGCCAAGAAAATACTCATAGGCGTGCTTACCGCTCTTGTGGCAGCCTTTCTTTTCCTTATAATTATTTTCCCGCTGAGCCTGCTGCTGGTGGGTCTGGTGTTTTACGGCGGATATTATCTTATGACAGGCATCGACACCGAGTATGAATATATCCTCACCAACGGCGACCTTGATATCGACAAGATAACAGGCAAGCGCAAAAGAAAGCGTCTGCTCAGCACAAAGATAGGCGACTTCACCGCCTTCGGCAAGCTGGAGGAAGCTCCCGAGGCAGCCGACAAGGTAACTACCGTCCTTGTTACCGACGGCACAAACGAGGGCGCATATTACGCCGATTTCAGGCACCAGAGCGCAGGAAATGTCCGCCTTATCTTCACTCCCAACGAAAAGACCATGGAGGGCGTAAAGATGTTCCTCCCCAGACAGCTCAAAGCTGAAATGATAAGAAAGAAGTAAGCGAATAAATACTCATTGTATATATTTAATCAGATATATACAATGAGTATTTTTATATGCTATGAAAAAGCCGCCTCAAACGAGACGGCTTTTGATTTTATAGGGTTTTATCAAAGAATTTTGATGTCGCCGATAAGGGGCAGGGGCTTATCGCTTGCCTGGCACGCATTAACAAGGTTAATGATAGCAAAAACAAATACAACAAGACTGATGATACCCGAGATATACTTTATAATGGGTATGTAATTAAGGATCGAGCAGGCAACAGAGCAGCCGAAAATAATCAGCGACTGATTTGCACGGAACTTGAGATATTCGGAATTTTTCTGGCTCTCAACTACCAGAGGAAGGAAGAACAGAAATGGGAAAACCGACATAAGAATACCCATACCCTTGTTTGCGTTTGCGTCTTCCTGGCTGAAATTGTAATTTGCCATTTTTTTACCCCTTTCGTGATAACAATGAAGTTTTATTCCAAAGTAAGAGTTACTTGATAACTCTTACTTTGATTACGTTCTCTGCAGCGGAAAGCTTTGCAGCGATGTCCTCGCTGATGTTGCCTGCTGCGTCAATGAGTGTGTATGCGTAATCCTTCTTGGAAGCATTTATCATGTTGTCGATGTTGATGGAAGCCTTTCCGAGGATAGTTGTGATCTCGGAAATAACAGCGGGAACATTCTTATGCAGAACGCAGATCTTTGTGCCTGCGGCATTCATCTCTGCATTGGGGAAGTTTACGGAATTTCTGATGTTTCCGTTCTCAATGTAGTCGATAAGCTCGGAAGCAGCCATAACTGCGCAGTTGTCCTCGGACTCGGGAGTGGAAGCGCCCAGGTGAGGAACGCAGATAACGTTCTTTACGCCGATAAGCTCATCGGAGGGGAAGTCAGTGATGTAGCAAGCGATCTTGCCGCTTTCAACAGCAGCCAGAACAGCAGCGGTATCAGCCAGCTCGCCTCTTGCGAAGTTGAGTATTCTTACGCCGTCCTTCATAACAGCGATGGACTTTTCACAGATAGTGCCCTTGGTATCAGCATTGTAAGGAACGTGGATAGTGATATAGTCGGAAGCAGCATAGAGGTCGTTAACATCGGTAACGGTCTTTACGCCGGGCTTAAGGGAAAGCGCAGCCTTTACGGAGAGGAAAGGATCGTAGCCGATCACCTTCATGCCAAGGCTCATTGCAGCATTTGCGACCAGAACGCCGATAGCGCCCAGACCGATAACGCCCAGAGTCTTTCCGCTGATCTCGGGACCTGCGAAGTTGGACTTGCCCTTTTCTACCTTCTTGCCGATATCTTCCTGACCCTTGAGGGTGGATACCCAGTCAATAGCGTCAGTTACCTTTCTGGAGGAAAGGAGGAGACCTGCGATAACAAGCTCCTTAACAGCGTTTGCATTGGCACCGGGAGTGTTGAAAACAACGATGCCCTCTTCTGCGCAGCGGTCAACGGGAATGTTGTTTACGCCTGCGCCTGCTCTTGCGATAGCAAGGAGCTTATTGCCGAACTGCATATCGTGCATAGCTGCGGAACGTACCATGATAGCGTCGGGATTTTCCACAGCATCGGCAACTGTATATTTTGCCTTGTCAAATGCGTCTGTGCCGCACTTGGCGATCTTATTGAGTGTAAGAATATCGTACATGGTAAAAGAACCTCCGATCAGGAATTTTCTTCTTCAAACTTCTTCATGAATTCAACCAGCTTTACGCAGCCCTCCATAGGCATTGCGTTGTAAACGGAAGCTCTCATGCCGCCGACGGTTCTGTGACCCTTCAGGTTGATAAAGCCGGCCTTCTTAGCCTCTGCAACAAACTTTGCATCAAGCTCGTCATTGCCTGTAACGAAAGGAATGTTCATAAGAGAACGATCCTTGCCGTGAACGGTAGCCTTGAACATCTTGGAGTTGTCGAGGAAATCATAGATAACAGCAGCCTTCTTCTCGTTGAGAGCCTTCATAGCCTCAAGACCGCCCTGCTCCTTTACCCACTTGAGCACCAGACCAAGGATATAGATGGAGTATGTAGGAGGTGTGTTGTACATAGAACCATTGTCTGCGTGGGTCTTGTAGTTGAGCATTGTAGGAGTGATATCCTTTGCATTGCCGATAAGATCCTCACGGATAATAACAACGGTAAGACCGGCAGGACCCATATTCTTCTGTGCGCCTGCGTAGATCATAGCGAACTTGCTTACGTCAACAGGTTCGGAAAGAATGCAGGAAGACATATCAGCTACCAGAGGAACGCTTACATCGGGGATCTCAGCCCACTTTGTACCGTAAATGGTGTTGTTGAAGCAGATGTGGAAATAGTCAGCGTCTGCTCTGCACTCGTTCTTGTCGATCTCGGGGATATAAGAGAAGGTCTTATCCTTGGAGGAAGCAACAGCCTTGCAGTCGCCGTAACGGGAAGCTTCCTGGAATGCCTTTGTAGCCCACTGACCTGTAAGAACGAAATCAGCCTTGCCGGACTTGTTCATAAGGTTGAGGGGGATCATTGCAAACTGTGTGGAAGCACCGCCCTGAAGGAAAAGCACCTTGTAGTTATCGGGAATGGACATGATCTCTCTGAGGAGAGCCTCAGTCTCGTCGATTATTGCCTGATACTCCTTTGAACGGTGGGACATCTCCATAACGGATTCGCCTGTTCCGTTGTAATCAAGCATTTCAGCAGCAGCTGTGCTGAGTACCTTTTCGGGCAGCATTGCGGGACCTGCCGAGAAGTTGTAAACTCTGGACATTGTAAATTCTTCCTTTCATTGAAAAGCCCTGATACGGCATAGCCGCACATCAAGGTCATTATTAGATGACATAAAAAAATATACTATTCAATATTATAACATTGACGGCAATAAAAGTCAAGGAAAAAAGTTCCGTGACCTACCATAATGACATTTTAAAGCTTTGAAGTGCGGATATATACCGCACACAAAGGTCAGTCTCGGCGCCATTTGTTGTGCAACATCAACAAAGAGCATATCTCAAATTTAAAATTTATATATAATTTGCCGTAAAAGTATTGCAATATATTGGCAAATGATATATAATATCCCTATAGTTGCGATTTCTAATTGTGGATTTCCAACAAAATATTATAAATATACGAAGAAAAGGAGCATCGTCATGAAAGACTATCACGCAGCAGATATAAGAAACATCGCCATCGCAGGACACAGCGGCTCGGGCAAGACCACTCTTGCAGAAGCCCTGATATATAAAGCAGGCGCTTCCGACCGTCTTGGAAAGACTGCCGAAGGCACAACAGTATGCGACTATGACCCCGAAGAGATAAAGCGCAAGGCATCGCTGGGCGCTTCCATAGCTTCATTTGAATACAACGGTCTGAAGCTCAATCTTCTTGACGCTCCCGGCCTTTTCGATTTTGAGGGCGATATGCTTGAAGCCGTAAGAGCTTCCGACACCGTTATGATAACCGTTTCGGGCAAGTCGGGCGTAAAGGTAGGCACTGAAAAGGCATATGCCGCAGCACAGAAGATGAACAAGGCATCTATGTTCGTTATCACCAAGGTAGATGACCCCGATGCAAACTTTTACAACGTGCTCACTGACCTGAAAACAGTTTTCGGCCCCACAGTGTGCCCCGTTATCGTACCTGTTATCAAGGACAGACAGGTGGTATCCTACATAAACCTTATCGAAATGAAGTGCTATAAGTACGACGATAAGGGCAACGTTTCCGAAACAGATATGCCCACAGCCGAGATATCCGAAAAGATAGACTACCGTCTCGACGGCCTTGTTGCAGCATTCTCCGAGGCAGTTGCCGAGACCGATGACGCTCTTATGGAGAAGTTCTTCGAGGGCGAGGCATTTACTCAGAAGGAGCTGGTAAAGGGCCTCCACGACGGCATGAACAAGGGTATGATAACCCCCGTTGTATGCTGCTCCGATGTTACCATGGGCTGCATAGATATGCTGCTCAAGGAAATATGCCTGCTGCTCCCCTCCCCCGCAGACTGCCCTCCCGCTATTGCATACACAGCTGACGATATGGAAGAGGTAAGCTGCGACGATTCCGCTCCCGCAAGCGCATTCGTGTTCAAGACAGTTGCCGACCCATTTGTTGGCAAAATGTCCTTTATCCGTGTAATGAGCGGCGTATTCAAGGCTAACAGCGAATATGTGAACGCCACCACCGGCGAGACTGAAAAGATAGGCAAGCTCTACTCCCTCTGCGGCAAGAAGCAGACCGAGATAAACTCCGCAAATGCAGGCGATATCTGCGCAGCCGTAAAGATAAGCGCTGCCACAAACGACACCCTCTGCGGCGGAAAGATACTGTCCTACGACAAGATAGTATTCCCCAAGCCCTGCTGCAAGATGGCTGTTAAGCCCAAGACACAGGGCGATGAAAGCAAGATAAGCGCAGCATTCGCACGCCTTACGGAAGAAGACCCCACCCTTACTTTTGGTCAGGATAAGGAAACAGGCGAGTTCATCATCAAGGGTCTGGGAGATCAGCACCTTGAAGTTGCCTGCGCAAAGCTCAAAAACAAGTTCGGCACGGAAGTTACCCTTGCGCCCGCAAAGATAGCATACCGTGAAACTATACGCAAGAAGGTCAAGGCAGAGGGCAAGCACAAGAAGCAGTCGGGCGGTCACGGTCAGTACGGTCACGTATGGATCGAGTTTGAACCCTGCCTTTCCGACGAGCTGGTATTTGAAGAAAAGGTATTCGGCGGAGCGGTTCCCAAGAACTTCTTCCCCGCTGTTGAAAAGGGCCTCAGGGACTGCATGGGCAAGGGCGTGCTGGCAGGATGCCCCGTAACAGGCGTAAAGGCTATCCTTGTTGACGGCTCCTACCACCCTGTTGACAGCTCCGAAATGGCGTTCAAGACCGCCGCAGCTCTGGCATTCAAGGAGGGCATCAAGCAGGCAGACCCCGCTATACTGGAGCCTGTTGGAACCCTAAGAGCAGTTATCCCCAACGAAAACACAGGCGATGTTATGGGCGACCTTAACAAGCGCAGAGGCAGAGTTCTGGGTATGCACCCCTCCGATGAAAAGGGTATGACCATCATCGAGGCGGAAGTCCCCGAAAGAGAGATGCAGAACTTCACCACTCAGCTCAGACAGATAACAAGAGGCAAGGGCAGCTTTGAGTTCAATTTTGTAAGATATGAACTTCTCCCCGCAAACCTTGTGGGCGATGTTATCCTCTCACTCAGCACAGGAGAATAAGAAAAACACAGCCTGCCCCTTTCCTAAACGAAGGGGGCAGCTTATTTGCAGGTAATTGCAGAAAATTTAAACGAAATGATATTTTTATCAAAAAATCCTATTGACAAAGCGCTGATTTTATATTAAACTAATAATATTGTAACTTATTTATGCAAGTGGGTACGTCCCTGGGGACGAAAAAATTGCAGTAGATCCATATGGCAAATAATTCGGAGAAAGATGGTCAAAGCATATGAAAAAACTCTTATCACTGATACTCGCCGCTGCTTCCATTTTTACAATGGGTACAGCCGTTTTTGCTGAAACTGAGAAAACAAATTCGTCAACCGACGCTACAATAACCTTTGATACCGATAAGGCACTGGATTATGTCCACACCTTCGGAAATGCTTCCGATACGGGTCTCAAGACCGAGATATCCGAAAAGGAAGTTATCTGGGGCAGATCGCTCCTTATGAGCGAGGATTTCAAGGGAAGCCTTAGCAACCGCTACGGCGGATTTTACCTTGACGCTGCCGACTTCGGCCTTGCAAACTTCGGCGGCTATACCGTTACTTTCAACATCCATGCCACAAAGGAAGCCGCAAAGGCTACCGACAGATTTGAGATATTTGCCGACGGCGACCAGTGGTCATCCACTCCCTTTGCCACCAGCAGCAACGGCACATGGGCAACAGCTTCCATGATAGTTCCCGCCGATTCCAAGAACACAAAGGTGGGCATCTCCATTCCCATCACCGAGACCTTTACAGGAAATGTGTGCTACGTGGATAATATCGACATCACCGATAACTACGGCAAGACCCTTGCAAATATCGGCGACATCGACACTTCCGTTTATACAGGCCCCAGCGGATTTACAAGAGTTATAACAACTATCCTGTTCATCGTGCTGATAATCGCAGCCGTAGGCGGCATCGCGTTCTTCGTGCTGAAGGTAGTAAGAAAGTTCAGATAACACGTTTGAATATTTTCCAAGACCCGGGACAATGTCTCGGGTCTTTTTATTGTAACCGCATTGATACGGAATTTTTGTTGACTTTTATGACAGCTTTGGTATAATTATATTAGCTGTAATTTTATTCTTTAGGATTGGAGTTTTCATATGAATAAATTCATGACAGTCGTTACAAACAAATGGTTCAGAATGGCAGTCAGCCTGCTGGGCATTGCCTATTCCATCGTGCTGGCGTGCTTTGACTACAATGTTTTCTTCTACGATATAGAATATGTCAGCCGAAAGGAATTTGCTATAATCGGCTCGGTATTTTCTCTGGTCATATGCCTGCTGTTCATGTACACAAGGAAATCGGTGTTCACCTGTATTTTCGGAATGGTGAATATGCTGCTGTTCTTCCCGCTGCTATTGCTTGACTGGGGCAACTGGCCGCTGCTTCTGCCTGCCGCAGTGGTAACGCTTTTCGGCTTCTTCTGCTGCCATATGAACGAGACAGCAAAAACGATCTTCGGCACCATATTCCTGCTGATGTACATACTCGGCGGCATAGCATTCTTCCTGATAATGAACGTTTTCAGGGTAACAACGGTAGATACGCTTATCGAACAGGGAGTTTCACCATCGGGCGCATTCAGATACTACGTGCTTGACGTGCAGAACAAATCCACGGGTAAGAAGTGCGTGTATGTTCAGCCCAATACACTTGACGTTGACAAGGGCTTTATAAAGCTTGATACCACCATCAAAAAACTTGTAAAGCAGGCTCCCAAGCCCTGCGAGTTCAGCTGCGAGTGGAGCGGCACAAAAATGATAATCGACGGCGAGGTTTATTTCGACGAAACAGACGCTCTTGCCGAGCAGAACGGTCAGCTGGTGTATGACATTGACGACGGCACATGGAGCTACACATATTTCTCCATCGAATATCCTATCTTCAATACTATCGAGGAAGTAAAGGATAAGCTGGGCAAGTTCAGCGATAAGCTTGAAGAGCAGAAAGCTGAACAGACCGCTCAGGCAGAAAGTGATACATCTGCATCGGAAGATAACAACGGAACGGAAAGTCAGCAAAGTTCAGACGAATAACGACAGTGTGGCATAATATAAGATAATTTCATAGCTTCCCGAAAGCTGCCCACGATGAACCGTGCGGCAGCTTTTTTTAGAAAGGTTTTGCTTATTTTAGAAGCACACTGATCAAATCTCTCCAAATCAAACCAAAAATGATGTAATTTAATAAAACAAATTTGACGTTGATATGCGTGCATAAGCGAATTAAACCGTGTCCATCGCATCAGATGTTTAATTACGATCATATGTCATAAGGAGAAGCTCTCAATGAATAAATATATTTTACTGATCATTTTTTTCGTAACGGTATTTGGATTTACATCTTGTTCCAGCAATAGCTCACTTGAACCCGAACCATCTCAAGCTTCAGCCACATGTGAAACGGTTACTGTTACAGGTGATGATAAAGGAAATGCGGAAGCACTTAGGAGTGAGATCACAACAAAAGTAATTGAATCGCTGAACGTTAGTGAGGGTGACGAGATGGTAAATAGTGTATCTTATTATAAAGCCACTAACGTATCGGATACGGTCACATCACAGGAAATAACGGAAAGCGAAACAATATCCAAAGGTACTGAGGTTCACTTTAATCCATTTTTCGGTGATATAAATGAATACTCCGACAAAGAGATTTCGTTTGTATGTTTTTACTTTATCAAACGTTACCCTTTAAGCTATAGAGAAGCCGGAAAAGATTTTAGTGTTTTATATGTTTTTTCCGATGGAACATGCAATACAGAGATTTTTACAAATAAAGATTATTTTACTCCGTTTACAAACACCGACATATTTTCATTTGATGAAATTACTGAACCGACATCAGTACTTTCAGAGGAACTTGAGACACTTGACAGCGATACAACAAAAAATATTAACTCCCTTATCCGGCAGGTTAATTTTGATAACGAATATATAGATCACTACCCTGATTCACGAAATCCAAATATTGAACACCCCGCAGTTGATCCCGAATATGATATAATTGATTTTTATGCGGCAGATAAGGACGGAAATTTGCATCGTATGCTATATGACTATGTTTTTCCTGATCATTTTGATGAGTCCGGATTTCTATCGACGCAAATTGAGCTTGATGACGAGAATGCTAAGCAAGCTGTAGAGATTTTGATAAATATAGATGTGTTCAAATATTGGCTTAAAAATTATGCCTGGGAGATTGGTGAATAAAAAAGCTGAATCACGCAATGTATATTTACATGATAGATTTACAATATAAGTGCAACACATGGAAAAAATAATGACACATAAAG
>OGOE01000880.1_pt1 | contig 23776 bp, 18 predicted proteins | sample 1552611 | NCBI WGS metagenome assembly OGOE01 (sample SAMEA2580129, study PRJEB22360) | human gut metagenome | biome: human gut; feature: human-associated habitat; material: faeces | place: Denmark | collected 2008/2010
GGAACAAGGGTACGACCGCAAGCGGTTACCAGTTACAGCAGTACAAGGGCGGTAAATGGGTGACTGTTTACACCGGAACTAAGGCTACTTCTACAAGCTGTACGGTCAAGAGACTGAAGGCTAACACAAGCTATAAGTTCAGAATAAGAGCGTATAAAACCTATGGCAGCACTAAGCAGTACGGTTCGTGGAGCAACGAACTGACGGTTGGAACGAAAAATTAAAACAAAAGCGTTTGCAGATCGGTTTTCGGAACTTCGCAAATAGTTTTCCGAAGCGGTCTTGCAGAATAATTGAAATCAACATAGCTGCATTTTACAGTGCGCCCCGCTTTTGCGGGGCGTTTTTGCGTATATCCGAAAATTCGGGAGAATATTCCTTGGAAAAATGCAGTAGAAAATTCACTTTCAATGTGATAAACTGATAGATAATGATAAAAGTATATCAGTATTTATCAATGAAAGGAAGAGATTTATGAAAATCGCAAAGTTTTTATTAGGCATTGCTGCATTCACAGCAACAGCCGCAATATGCGCAGTGTGTGCCGGTGCCGCTACCTACGGCGATTATAAGTACACTTATAATGACGATGACACGTTGACGATCACGGCATATAACGGCTCGGAAACATCGGTCGATATCCCGTCGGAAATCAAAGGTTCAAGGGTTACAGCTATAGGTGATAAGGCTTTCTACTCCAACAAGACCATTCAGCAGGTAAATATTCCTGATACGGTATTGACCATCGGTGAACAGGTTTTCTATGATTGTGATTATCTGAGTAACGTTAAGCTGTCTGATAATCTGACAAGTCTGGGCTATCGCGCGTTTGCAAGCTGTGACAGCTTATATAACATAACTTTACCGGCTTCTCTCGAAATAGTCGGAAATGCTCCGTTCGACGCAAGCGGTCTGGTCACTGTCGAATTTGAACAAGGAACGACAAAAATATGTGAAAGCACATGCTCAAGTGCCAGAAAACTCAAGTATGTTTACATACCGGATTCGGTTACAATTATAGAAAAAGAAGCTTTTTCTTCCTGTAGCAGTCTGGAGGAGATAATCATACCGGGTAGTGTCAAGACTGTTTCATCGGGCGCATTCAGTTATTGCTATGGTCTTAAAACAGTAATTATGCTTTACGGTGTAGAAAAAGAGCAGGGGGCATTTAACTGGAGCAATTCAATTGAAAAAATTACTTATCCTGAAAGCATGAAAGTAATAGAATCAAATCTGAACAGGTGTGAAAAGTTGAAATCCGTAGCACTGCCGAGAAGTCTCACTGAAATTACTAACAGATGTTGTTTCGGAAAGAATACAACAGTATATTGTTATAAAGGCACGATAGCCGAAGATTTTGCCAAAAAGAATAAATTCGATTTTGACTATCTTTGCGAAAAGCACTCATTCGGTATGTGGAAAACGGTAAAGGAGTCTACCTGCACCGAGATAGGCTATGAGTCAAGAATCTGCGCCGACTGCGGACTTGAAGAAACCAACGTGCTGAATAAGCACAAATTTGTTGATACGGTAATAGCGCCTACATATACATCGGACGGCTACACGCATCACGAATGCTCGGTATGCGGTTATTCTTACAACGACAGCTTTGTGGATATGCTCAAGGTCGATCCGCTGACCAATGTAAAGAGAACAGGACGTACAAGCGAAAGCCTTACATTCGGCTGGAACGTATCCGATAATGCGGACGGCTATGTAGTTGAGCAGTTTATAGGCGGCAAGTGGGAAACCATAGACGATCTGGCTTATGACGTTACGGGTTATACAGCAAATGAGCTTGAACCGTCAACCGTTTATCAGTTCAGATTTGCGGCGTATCTTATGGTGGACGGCAAACCCGTATACAGCGAATACAGCAGAATATTCTCCGAAAGAACAGCACCGACAAAACCTGTATCTGTAAAGCTTACAAAGCGTACCGATAAGTCGGTAACTCTCGGCTGGAACAAGAACAATACAGCTGACGGCTATGTGGTACAGGTTTACAAGAACGGAAAATGGACTACAGCGGTAAAGAATACAGGCATAAACAAGACAACCGCCGAGGTAAAGGGACTTAACCCGGGGGCAGAGTATAAACTCAGAGTGATGTGCTTTAAGGATGGCACGGAGGTTATTTACGGTGTACCTGCGGAGATAACAGTAAGCACTCTCCCGTCTGTAGTGGCAGGATTTAAAACAAAGTCCAAGTCTTATAACAGCATAACGCTCCAGTGGAACAAGAACACTTCTGCTACAGGTTATGAGTTACAGAAGTGGAATGGCAAGAAGTGGGTTGCACTCACAAAGATTACAAAGAACAGCACGACTACTTACACTGTAAAGAGCTTAAAGGCTAGCGCAACTTACAAGTACAGAATCAGAGCCTACAAGACGATAGGCAAGGCTACGCAGTACAGCGGATATAAAGAGCTTTCAGTCAACACAAATCCCTCGAATATGAGCGGATTCAAGGCTAAGTCAAAGTCCTACAACAGCATAACGCTCCAGTGGAACAAGAACACTTCTGCTACAGGTTATGAGTTACAGAAGTGGAATGGCAAGAAGTGGGTTGCACTCACAAAGATTACAAAGAACAGCACGACTACTTACACTGTAAAGAGCTTAAAGGCTAGCGCAACTTACAAGTACAGAATCAGAGCCTACAAGACGATAGGCAAGGCTACGCAGTACAGCGGTTATAAGGAGCTTTCAGTCAATACAAATCCCTTGAATATGAGCGGATTCAAGGCTAAGAGCACCGCTAAGACTTCGGTAACATTACAGTGGAAGAAGAACACAAGCGCTACCGGATACGAGATCCAGAAGTGGAACGGCAAAAAGTGGGTTTCTGCCGCTAAGGTTACCAAGAACAGCACAGTTACAAGCACTGTGAAGAATCTTAAGAAGAATACTTCTTACAAGTTCAGGATCAGAGCTTACAAGACGATCGGCAAGGCTACGCAGTACAGCTCGTGGAGCGGTACGCTGACAGTCAGGACGAAAAAGTAAGCAATAAAAATCCAATAGCTATAACGGGCATCGGTGTGAAAATCGATGCCCGTTTTTTATGGTGCGTGAGGTATGTGGCAAGTGGTGTTTACGGGAATGGAAATAATCGGTGTTGCGGTATGCTTTAGGTTAGTGAAAATTTACATTATTCGTGCGGTTGCAACGGCTATTTTGAATATTTTCTGAAAATTAATCGCAAAAGTCTTAACATTTGCTGTGATTTGTGCTATACTTAAAACATGGTATACTCTGTAACCGGAGAATATATCGTTACCTTAAACGGTAATAATAAAGTAAACGACACACCTTAAAAGGACGTAAATATGAGCAAAAACAAAACTCAGTATCTTAATGCCGACACAGAGCTTGAAGAGCTTCCTGCCGGCACTAAGACAAAGAAAAAGAAAAATAAGCCCAATAAAGCGGCAAATACCGTAAAGCATGTATTCGGCGTTATAGGAACTACGCTTCTAAGCTTGTTTATGATAGTTATCATTACCTGCTGTATAGTAGCGGTAACGCTGACGGTTTACATCATGCAGTTTGCGGACAGCGCATTTGATGTCGACCTTAAAAATGTTGACCTGAGCTACACAAGTTTTCTGTATGCAAAGAACAGCGCAGGCGAACAGGTTGAGATAAAACGTCTGTCAGGCGACGAAAACCGTATCTGGGTAGACATGGAGCAGATACCGAAGCATACCCAGGACGCATTCACGGCAGTAGAGGACAAGCGTTTCTATGAGCATGACGGCGTTGACTGGAAGAGAACGGTGCGTGTAACCGTATCGACCCTGTTCAACGGCTACGGCGAGGGCGGTTCGACCATAACACAGCAGCTTGTAAAGAATATCACGGGTGATGACAGGGTAACTCCCGAGCGTAAGATAAGAGAGATATTCAGAGCGCTGAACCTCGAACAGCAGTACACAAAGATTGATATACTCGAGGCATATCTGAACCGTGTTCCGCTGGGCGGTACGGTTTACGGTGTCGGATCGGCGGCTTACTATTATTTCGGTAAGACGGTTGATCAGCTGACTATAGCGGAAAGTGCGATACTTGCCGGTATGACACGTTCTCCGAGCGTACTGAACCCGTATGCAAATCTTCAGAGGTCAAAGGAACGACAGCTGTATGCACTTAAATGTATGTATGATCAGGGTCTTATCACAACCGATGAATATGAAGCGGCAAAGGTAGAACAGGTAAAGTTCAGACTTATCGTTGAGGGTGACGCTTACGGCTATAAGGATCCAAGATATGATGAGTATTACGGAAACAATGCAAATCAGGACGACAACAGCGATCAGTATGACGACAACGATACTTACGAGGCTTACCGTTGGAACGAGTACGAGATATCGCAGAACTGGTATGTTGACGCAGCTATAGAACAGGTTATCGAGGATATAGGAAAAGCCAAGGGTATGACTTACTCCGAGGCAAAGACGGATCTTTACAAGGGCGGCTACAAGATATATCTCAATATGGATATGGATATCCAGGATAAACTTGAAACGTTTTTCAAGGATCCGAACAACTTCTTCTACAGCTATGATAAGACAGCAATAGAGGAAAACTGTGCGCAGGCGGCATTTGTGCTTACCGACTACAGGGGCAATGTTGTAGCGCTAGCCGGCGGTATCGGTGATAAGCCCGGTGACGGCTGTTTCAACAGAGCAACACAGGCTATATTGCCTATCGGTTCTACTATGAAACCTATCTCGGTTTACGGTCAGGCGATAGACAAGGATATCATCAGCTATTCGTCAATGATATTCGACAGATGTATCACGCTTCCGGACGGTTCAAGCTGGCCCAGTAACTTTGAGGGCGACTATGGCTCAGGAGGATATATACCTGCGTGGTACGCAGTGCAGCAGTCTAAGAATACAACCGCTGTTAGAATGGCTCAGGTGCTTGGTATTGATACCTGTTTCAACTTCCTTACGGACAAGCTTAATGTAACAACGCTTGATTATACTAATGATAAGGCTTATTCACCCATTGCACTTGGACAGCTTACGCAGGGCATGACGCTGCTTGAGCTTGCCGGTGCATATCAGATATTCGGCTCAGGCGGTATGTATTATAATCCCAAGCTCTACAACCTTATCACAGACTACAACGATAATGTGGTTATCGAGCAGGAACCGCTCGGTGACAGGGTAATGGACAGTGACAGCGCTTATATTACTAACAGACTGCTCAAGGCGGTTACCGATACAACCAACGGTTCAGGTCGTTATGCGAAGATTGACGGAATAGAGGTTGTCGGCAAGACAGGTACTTCAAACGATGAACGTGTACTTGCGTTCGCAGGACTTACAGCCGACTACTGTGGTGTTATAAGACTTGGATTTGACGATAACAAGAACATCGGCACAACGAATTATATTTATCTTGCACAGGTATGGCATAACTTTATGGTGAACGTTGTGAACGAGGATTCCACAAAGACCTTTGCAAAGGATTCAAACGTAGTCGAAAAGAAATACTGTACCGAAACAGGACTTCTTGCAACGTCCAAATGCAAGAATACCGCTGTGGGTTATTACAAGGCGGATACGCTGCCCAAGACCTGCGATTCCACGCATAAAGACGGCGAGTATGTAAAAAAGCACGGCGGTGAAACACTGCTTGTACCCGAATGGTATACAAAGCAGGACGATAACACGAGCGATACAAGCAGTACAAGCTCGAACCGATAAAGAACAACAGATGACAGCGGCTCTACAAAAGCCGCTGTTTTGATGAAAGGATATTTTATGACATTCAGACTTACGGCCCCCTGCCACTTCGGACTTGAAAAGACGCTATCGTTTGAGGTGCGTAAAATAGGCGGAGAGGATATAGCGGTATCGGACGGACGTGTTACGTTCACGGGTGACGAACGTGTGCTTATAAGAGCAAATATGTGCCTGTCGACCGCAGAGCGTGTGGGAATACTGCTCTCCGAGTTCAAGGCAAGGACTTTTGAAGAACTGTTTCAGGGAGTAAAGGCTATTCCGATTGAAAAGTATGTAGGCAAGTTTGACAAGTTTCCGATAAAGGGGTTCAGCTTAAATTCAAAGCTGACAAGCGTTCCTGCCTGCCAGAAGATAATCAAGAAGGCTATGGTCGAGCGAATGAAGAGCGTTTACAAAATCGGCTATTTTCAGGAAACTGAGGCGCTGTTCCAGTTCCGCTTCTCGATAATGAAGGATAACGTTACAATTACGCTTGATACATCGGGCGAGGGCCTGCATAAGAGGGGCTACCGTCGTTTCTCAAATGCCGCACCTATAAAGGAAACACTCGCGGCGGGAATCGCCGACCTTGCAAGGATAAGAGACAACGATATTGTCTGCGACCCGTTCTGCGGAAGCGGAACACTGCTTATCGAGAGCGCACTCAAGGCGCTGAATATTCCGCCTTGCCTTGACAGGGAATTTACTGCTATGCAGTGGGAGTTCCTGCCTAAAGAGATGTGGGACGAGGAAAGAGAAGCGCTCAGAGCGAACATCAGAAAGCCTGAAAATTTCAAGCTGTACGGCTTTGATATAGATCCCGAAGCCGTAAGACTTACCCGTGACAACGCATTAAAGGCGGGCGTGGGTGAATATATTGAGGTTAAGCAGCGTGATGTTGCGGATTTTACATATCCGGAGGGCTGTACCGCCTTGCTTTGCAATCCACCTTATGGCGAGCGTATGCTTGACGAAGAACAGGCGCACGAGCTGTATAAGGAGATGGGCAAAAGATTGCTCCCGACAGACGGCAGGAGATTATTTGTAATTACTCCCGACGTGGAGTTTGAGGAACTGTTCGGAAAGAAAGCGGACAAGAACAGAAAGCTGTATAACGGTATGCTTATGTGCAGACTGTACAGCTATTTCAAAGGTTGATAGAAAAATGATGGCGGATATAGCGTTATATATCCGCTTTTGCTTTGTGCAACAGCAAAAAACTGTAAACTAAAACGTGTAAAAATTTACATTCATTTTGTGTAATGTCACAAAAAACTCTGTCGTAAAAGCTAAAAATAGGTATTATTGTTGACTTTATCGCCGAAATAATGTAAAATTAACAAGTAAGGATTAACAACGAAGGAGTGGATCTCTGTGGAGAACGTATTTTTTGCACGTCAGCCCATACTCGATGTGAATAACAATACATACGGGTATGAACTGCTTTACAGAAATCAGCCCGGAGTCAACGCATATACGGGAAACAACGGTGATGTGAGCACCGCAGACGTTATCAATAACGCATTCTTTGTCGATAACATAACAAGCGTCCTCGGCGGAAAGAAAGCGTTTGTCAATTTCACGGGCAACCTCATAAAAAGAGGTGTGCCTAAGATGATTTCAAGTGATATTCTTGTAGTTGAGCTGCTGGAAAGCGTCATGGCAGACGCAGAAATAATAAGGCGCTGTATAGAGCTTAAAAAGATGGGGTATATCCTTGCTCTTGACGACTACGAATACGGCGAGAACACAAAGGCATTGTTTGAACTTGCGGATATAGTAAAGCTTGACTTCCACACCTCACGGGAAGCAGTGGAACGCACAGCGGAAAAGTGTATTACATATAATAAGATAATGCTTGCCGAAAAGGTAGAAACACAGCTTGAGGTGGAATATGCCAAAAGGCTCGGCTGTACATATATGCAGGGTTACTTCTTTGCAAAGCCTCTGCTTGTGACGCACAGAACAAACACGCCAATGGCAAAGACATTTCTGCACATACTCGGACTTGTTTATTCGCCTGAGCCTGACTATGAGGAGATAGCGGCAGTAATTTCGACAGACGTTGTGCTGACGATAAGACTGCTGAGGCTTATAAACGTAATGTACGGCAATACGGGCAACAAGATATCTACCATTCATCAGGCGCTTGTTCTGCTTGGTTTTGAAAAGCTCAAGGAATGGATATATCTTGTCGGACTTCAGCGTTTGCAGAAAGATACTCCCGACGAGCTGATACTGCTTGCACTGTTCAGGGCAAAATTCTGTGAGAGCATCTCAAAGGTAATGCCGGGTCAGTATATTCACAGAAAAGAAATGTATCTGATGGGACTTATGTCGATCGTTGCAGGTACTACGGATGAACGCGATATCGGAAACGTAATGAAAGAACTGCCTGTAACCGATGAGATAAAGAACGGTCTGCTCGGTGCGGACGGACTTTTCGGAGATGTGTTCAGGCTGGTAGTGGATTATGAACACGCGAACTGGGATAAAGTCGAGGAGTTTGTAAAGAAATACAACGTTGACGCACAACAGCTTGCGAACGAATATGTACAGTGCGTCAGATTCATGCAACAATTTTATATAGGGTGAAACGAAGATTAACTTTTTTACAATACAAAAACTTTTCTATAACGGAGTGATAACATGGCTGAAAATAAATGTGCCGCAAGACTCGAGCCTTCAAGCAGGGATATGAGCGAGCTGAAAAACCGCTTCAAGCCGGGTTATGACTGGGAAGCGATATGCTCTACCATGCTTGAACATCTTATGTGCGGAGTTGCTATATATGAGCTTTGCCCCGACAGAGTAAGGTCGCTTTATTTCAACAAGAAATATTATGAGATGGTGGGCTATACCGAAGAGCAGTATGAACAATATGCAGACAGCGTTACCTCGTCGCTTTACGGAGATTCGGCAGAGATGATTTTTGAAAAAGCCGGACGCTCGGTAAAGACCGGAGAAACCTTTTATGCGGAATGTAAGGGCAGACGCTTTGACGGCAGTGATATATGGGTGCTTGTCAAAGCAAAGCTGGTTGATTTTATAGAAAGCGAACATCCTGTATTTCTTGCAATAGTGCAGGATATAACCAACAGGAAGCAGGCAGAATATGAAAACGCGGTAAATCTTGAGCGTTATCGTATACTTGAGGCAACTTCAAATGCAGTCACATTTGAATATGATATTCCCGATGATATAATGACGTTTTCGTACAGCGGAGGTAGGGCGGATTTGGCAAACCGCTCCATAAGCAACTATGCGGAGGTTTCAAAACGTACAAAGATTGTATATCCGGATGATGCGGCAAAGTTCTATGCGGCGCTGAAAAAAGCGGGCAAAAAGCCTGTAAGCTGTATGACGCTCGATTACAGATCCACGATAATAGATCAGAACAGCTACCGCTGGGTAAGGACGTGTTATTCAAGTGTAGCGGATGCCAGCGGAAAGGTAATAAAAGTTCTCGGAAGAACACAGGATATAGACGATGAAAAGCGTGAGCATCAGAGAATGACTCAGCTTGTCGAAATCGACAGTACAACGAGACTGCTCAATAAGCTTGCAACAACAAATCACATACAGCGGCTTATCGGTGAAAAGACCAGTGCTAAGAGTTTCTTTATAATGATCGATATTGACGATTTCAAGGCTTTCAACGATACTTACGGACACAGTTTCGGCGACGAGGTGCTGAGAGCTGTCGGCAAGACGCTTTCGACAAAATTTCGCAATAACATTATAGGAAGATTCGGCGGCGATGAGTTCATTGTTTTTGCGAGAGCTGTCAGCGAGTCGGTTGTCGTGGATAAATTCGAGGATTTTCTGAAGATAGTCGGCGCAACGGAAATAGGCGGAAAGCAGTACGAGATAAAGTGCAGTATTGGTATTGCCTGGAGCGATAGAAGCGATATTGATTATTCACGGTATTTTGACGAAGCCGATGAACAGCTCTATAAGGCTAAAAAGGCGGGAAAATGCCGTATATGTCATAAGAAAATTGATTAAAATTACCGAAAACAGCGAAAAACGGCTTGTTTACGGGAAAATATCGTAATTTTGCTTGACAAAGGGCATAATCTGTGATATACTTACTTAAAGTAGAATATGGTAGGCTAAAGACTGAGTTCATCTCGGTCTTTAGCTTATATATAGGGCTTTTTACGGCTCTTGTCTGAAAGGAGGCTTTCAAAGTGCCGAAAGAAAAAGGCGGCAAGAAAAATCAGGCTGAAACGGTCGAGCGGCTTACCGAGCAGAAAGTTCTGCCGATAATCGAGAGATACGGCTATGAGCTGTGGGACGTTATCTTTGAAAAAGAAGGTGCGATGTGGTATCTCAAGGTGCTGTTTGACAAAGTGGACGGCGGTATAGACGATGCCGAGTGCGAGGAGATAACAGAACCGCTGAACAAGGCAGTCGACACACTGCCGTGTATCGACCTTGTAGATGTGTTCGAGGTGGGCTCACCCGGACTTGACAGACAGCTGAGAAAGCCTTTCCACTTTGTGAAGATGAAGGGTGAACGCATTAAGGTAACAGTGCGTGACGAAAACGGCAAGACGGCTTATTATGCAGGCGTTCTTGCAGACTATGATGAAAATTCGGGCGAGTTTACTCTACAGACAGATGACGGCGATATGAGGTTCAATGCCGCAAAGTGCAGAAGAATAGCCCTTGACGCATAAAAATAATTAACGGAGGAATTATTAAAAATGGCTAACAGCAACACAACGGAGCTTTTTGAGGCTCTGACATTGCTTGCAAAGGAAAAAGGGATCGATCCCGCTGTACTTATAGATAAGATACAGACGGCGCTTGTTATTGCAATCAAGAAGGAATATCCCAGAAGCGAGAATATCAAGTTTGATATCGACATCGAAAAAGGCAAGTTTGACGTGGCTATCCAAAAGGAAGTTGCCGCAGAGGTCGAGGACGATGCAAACCAGATCTCGATGGAAGAGGCAAAGACCCACACCCGCAGAAAGCTGGATTACGGCGATATAGTAGCGATAAAGCTGGATACGCAGCATTTTGGCAGAATTGCCGCACAGACGGCAAAGCAGGTCATAAAGCAGGGACTTAAGGAGATAGAGCGTGAACAGCTCGTTGCACAGTGGGGCGGACTTCAGGACGAAGCGGTTACTGTCACTGTACTCAAGACAGAGCCCAGAACAGGCAACGCAACGGTAAACCTCAACGGTAACGAAGTGCCGCTGTTCAGAAGCGAACAGATACCCGGCGAAGTACTTAAGCCCGGCGATATGGTAAAGGTTTATGTTTCCGGCGTTTCTGCAACGGATCACAGACCTACACTCAAGATCTCAAGAGTAAACAAGGAGCTTGTTAAGCGCCTGTTTGAGAGCGAAGTACCCGAAATATATGACGGTACTGTTGAGATAAAGGCTATCAGCCGTGAAGCGGGTTCACGTTCAAAGATCGCCGTTATCAGCAATAACCCCGACGTTGACGCACTCGGCGCCTGCATAGGACCCGGCAGACAGCGTATCAGCAAGGTATGTGCCGAGCTTGGCGGAGAGAAGATGGATGTTGTATTCTACAGCGAAAAGCCTGAGGAATTCATTGCACAGGCGCTCAAGCCCAGTGATGTTATCAGAGTGGAGATACCCGACCCCGAGGTTAAGGCATGCACGGCTATAGTTCCCGATAATCAGCTTTCGCTTGCTATCGGCAACAAGGGTCAGAATGCAAAGCTTGCCGCAAAGCTCACCGGCTTCAAGATAGATATACGTCCCGAAAGCGGTTTCTATGAGGGAATAGAGAGCAAGCAGAAAAAGGCTGAGGAAGAGGAAGCTTCCGCAGAGAAATAATTCATTTTCCGTGAAAGGATGAGTCGCTTTGGCAGTAAAAAAGACACCGATGAGAAAATGTGCAGGCTGTGACGAAATGAAAGACAAGAAACAGCTTGTCAGAGTAGTTCATACGCCGGAGGGAGAATTTATGCTCGATTTTACGGGCAAGAAATCAGGACGCGGTGTATATGTCTGCAAGAGCCGCAGCTGTCTTGAGGCGGCACAGAAGAAAAGAGGGCTTGAACGTTCTCTTAAATGCGCCGTACCGCAGGAGATATATCTTGAACTGCTGAAAAGTATTGAAGAAAGCGATGGTGAGTAACGGCAATGAATTTTCTCAGTACGCTCGGACTTTGCAGAAAGTCGGGAAAGCTCATACACGGTTTCGACCCTGTATGCGATGAACTTAAAAACCCGAAATCAAAGATAGCCGGCGTGGTTATCGCAAAGGACGTATCGGAAAAAACGCAGAAGGAAATGCGCTTTTTCTGCGATAAGTACGAAACAATGCTTTATGTGTGCGAAAATACGATGGACGAGATCAAAAACGTTATCGGAAAGCGCACAGGAGTACTTGCCGTTCTCGATGAGGGCTTATACCAAAGCCTTACAGGGAAATAAGCGGTAGATCCGATTTATATATACAATTTTAAATTTGACCAAAAAGGGGATCAGTGAATGGATAAAAAATATCGTGTAAACGATCTGGCAAAAGACCTTAATGTTTCGACAAACGACATTACAGAAGTTGTACAGGAATATTTCGGCGTACAGAAGAAATCTCAGGCTTCGCTTTCCGAAGAAGAGCTTTCTGTTGTACTTGAAAAGTATTCGCAGGGCAACCAGGTGAACAATTTCAATTCTTATTTTGCGTCGGCAAGCAAGCCCAAGACTGAAAAGAAGGAAGAAAAGCCTGTAAAGAAGGTCGAAAAGAAATCCGAACCTAAGAAGGAAGCGGCAAAGGCTGATGATAAGACAGTAAAAACAGAAAAAGCCGAAGCAGCACAGGCTAAGTCCGCAGAAGTAAAGGCAGAGCCTAAGGCTGAGGCAAAGGCAGAAGTCAAGGCTGAAGCAAAGGCAGAAGTCAAGGCTGAAGCAAAGGCGGAAGTCAAGGCTGAGGCAAAGTCCGAAATAAAGGCAGAGCCCAAGGCCGAAACAAAGCCTGAAGCAAAGAATGACAGGCCTGCCGACAGAAAGCCCGCAAATGACCGTAACGACAGAAAGCCTTACGGCGACCGCAACAATAATCGCAGTGACAACCGTAGCGACAGACCGCAGGGCGACAGAAAGCCTTACGGCGACAGAAACGGTGATCGCAGCGGTAACCGTAATGACAGACAGTTCGGCGATAGGAAGCCTTACGGTGACAGAAACAACGACCGCAGCGACAGACAGTTCGGCGACCGTAACAATGACAGAAGAAACGATAACAGAAACGGCTACCAGGGCAGAAACGACCGCAGAGATTCAAAGCCTGCACAGCAGACCGCTCCCGCACAGCCGGTTATCGACCTTGCGAATATCAAGACGAACGCACCTCCGACAAAGCACGTCAAGGGTGAAGCTGTACAGAGAGGCGAGCAGGTCACAAAGCACGTTGATACAAGAGGCAGCTATGTAAACCTTGATAAGTACAATGAGAAGTACGAAACAATTGCGTCTACAGAGGGCGGAAACAGAAGACAGAACGACGCTTACACAAAGAAGCAGAAGATAAGCCAGAAGTCCCAGAAGGGCAAACAGCAGTTCAGCAAGAAGAAGGAAACCGAGGCTCAGAAGCTGAAGCGTCTTGAGCTTGAAAAGGCAAGAAAGAAACAGCTTGAGATCCAGGTTCCCGATGAGATAGTCGTATCTGAGCTTGCGTCACGTCTTAAGGTTACAGCCGCAGACGTTATAAAGAAGCTGTTCAGTCTGGGCGTAATGGTTACGATAAACCAGTCCGTAGACTATGATACGGCTTGTATCGTAGCCGAGGAGTTCGGTGCAAAGGTAACCAAGGAAGTAGTAGTTTCTATCGAAGAACGTCTGTTTGAAGAAGTTGAAGATACAGACGAGAACTTACAGCCCCGTTCACCTGTCGTTGTTGTTATGGGACACGTTGACCATGGTAAAACATCGCTTCTTGACAGAATAAGAAACGCAAACGTTACCGCAGGCGAGGCAGGCGGTATCACACAGCACATCGGTGCTTACAGAGTAAAGGCAGGCGGCAGGGATATCACATTCCTTGATACACCCGGACACGAAGCGTTTACCGCTATGCGTGCAAGAGGTGCGCTTGCTACAGATATTGCAATACTCGTTGTTGCGGCTGATGACGGTATCATGCCTCAGACGGTAGAAGCAATCAACCACGCAAAAGCGGCAAATCTTTCGATCATCGTTGCAATAAACAAGATGGATAAGCCGGCGGCTAACCCCGATAAGGTAAAGCAGGAGCTTACCGAGCACGGTCTTGTATGCGAAGAGTGGGGCGGCGATGTTATCTGCGTTCCCGTATCTGCAAAAACGGGCGAGGGTATAGACGAACTGCTTGAAATGGTCAACCTCACGGCAGATGTCCTTGAACTTAAGGCTAACCCCGACAGACTTGCAAAGGGCGTTGTTATCGAGGCGAGAATCGACAAGGGCAGAGGTCCTATCGCTACTGTTCTTGTACAGACAGGTACGCTCCACACAGGTGATACAATCATCGCAGGTACTGCTGTAGGACGTGTCCGTGTAATGCGTGACGACAAGGGCAGAACCGTAAAGGAAGCCGGTCCTTCTGTTCCCGTTGAAATCATGGGTCTTGCGGAAGTGCCGAGCGCAGGCGACGATTTTGCGGCTGTTGAAGATGAAAAGCTTGCACGAGAGCTTGTTGAAAAGAGAAAGTTCGACGCTAAGGAAGAACAGTTCAAGCTCTATAAGAAGGTCAGCCTTGATAATCTGTTCTCGCAGATCGAAGAAGGTTCAATGAAGAAGCTCCCCATCATAGTAAAGGCAGACGTACAGGGTTCTGTAGAAGCTGTTTCACAGTCACTGTCAAAGCTTTCAAACGAGGAAGTAAAGGTAGAAGTAATTCACGGTGCGGTAGGTGCCGTAACAGAAAGCGATGTTATGCTTGCAAAGGCATCCGGCGCTATCATAGTAGGCTTTAACGTAAGACCTCATCCTGCTGCCGCCGAGAATGCAAAGCGTGACGGCGTTGATATAAGACTGTACAGAGTAATCTATGATGCGATAGAAGAAATGCAGACAGCCATGAAAGGTATGCTTGCTCCCAAGTACAGAGAAGTTGATACGGGCCGTGTAGAAGTAAGACAGGTAATGAAGCTGTCGAGCGTCGGCATAGTAGCAGGTTCTTATGTTCTTGACGGTAAGGTACAGAGAAACGGCGAGGTAAGAGTTGTCCGTGACGGCATAATCGTTGCTGTTGACAAGATAGCAGGCTTACGTCGTTTCAAGGACGATGTGAAGGAAGTAGCCGCAGGCTACGAGTGCGGTATCACGCTTGAAAAGTTCACCGACATCAAGGAAGGCGATATCTTTGAAGCGTTTGTTACCGAGGAGTACAGAGATTAATGGCAAATTTCAATACAGCAAGACTTGCCGAGGATATAAAGCGTGAAATTTCCACAGCTATGCGTGATATAAAGGACAGCGCCGTAGCAAAGGCAATGGTCGGCGTATCACGCTGTGAGCTGACAAGCGATTTATCCTACTGCAAGGTTTATATCACGACGCTTGCGGGCGGTGAGACAACAAAGACTGTTGCCGAGCATCTTAAAAAGGCTGAGGGCTTTTTCAAGAGAAGAATAAACGAGCGTGTGAAGATGCGTAAGCTCCCTCAGCTGATATTTGTTCCGGATAACTCTATGGATTATTATGAGCATATCAGCGAGGTAATAAGTAAACTGCCAAAGCCCGCCGACACCGGTGATAACGGCGACGACGAAAGGTAAGGTCAATGATAACAGACGTAAAAAAAGCGGCAGAGATACTGAAAAACAATGATGATTTTCTGATACTGTCACACGCAAACCCCGATGGCGATACTCTGGGCTGTTCATACGGACTTTGCGGTATGCTTCAGAAGATGGGCAAACGTGCAAAGGTTATGTGTGCGGACGAGATAGCGCCCCGTATGGAGTATCTGCGTGATACGGTAATACAGCAGAGCTTTGAAGAAAAGACTGTAGTCAGCGTTGACGTTGCCGACAGAAAACTGCTCGGCGACCTTGACGCAGTATACGGTGACAGGATTTTCCTTGCGATAGACCACCACGAGAGCAGGCAGGAGTTTGCTGAGTATACTCTTGTCGATCCTGACGCAGCTGCGGCTTGCGAGCTTATTTTTCAGATAGCGGAAGAAATGAACGCACAGCTTGACGGAGAAATAGCGTCCTGCCTTTATACGGGACTTGCCACCGACACGGGCTGCTTCAAATATTCCAACACTACAGGAAAAACACATATGATCGCCGCAAAGCTGATGGCTTATGACTTTGACGTAGCGGATATCAACTACAGGCTGTTTGATATGAAGTCAAAGGGCAGGCTGGAGCTTGAGCAGGCAATAACACAGGGTATGGAATTTTTCTGTGATGATAAGATAGCCGTAGTGTGGCTTACAAGCGAGCTTATGGATCGCTTTGCGGGCAGAGTCGACAGCGAAGATTTCAACGGACTTGCAAGTCTGCCAAGACAGGTCGAGGGCGTAATACTGGGCGCTACCGTAAAGCAGAAAGGTCCGACAACATTCAAGGTTTCAGTCAGAACGGCAGAGCCGATAAATGCAGGCAGTGTATGCGCCTTGTTCGGCGGCGGCGGTCACGCAAGAGCGGCAGGCTGTTCAATCGAGGGTAGTATGGAGTTTGTAAGAGCAAAGCTGCTCCCCGTATTTGAAAAGGCGCTGAAAGCGAATGAATGAAATAAATACGATAAACGGCGTAATCTGTATCAATAAACCGCAGGATTTCACCTCGTTTGACGTCGTGGCAATAATGAGAAGAGCCGCAGGAACACGAAAGATCGGTCACGGCGGTACGCTCGATCCTATGGCGACAGGCGTTCTGCCGATATATATCGGCAGAGCGGCAAAGACAGCTGACCTGAATCCGGTCAGCGACAAGAAATACCGTGCAACGTTCAGGCTCGGAGTAACTACCGATACCGAGGACGTATGGGGCAAGGTGCTGACTGAGGACGAAAAGCCGGTGACGCTTGCGGAAATCACCGATGCGGTAAAGGCTATGCAGGGCGATATAATGCAGATGCCGCCGATGTATTCTGCGGTGAAGATAAACGGCAAACGGCTTTATGATCTTGCAAGGCAGGGCATTGAGGTCGAGCGTGCCGCCCGTCCCGTTACTGTCTATTCGATAGAATTATCTGATTATGACAGGCAAAACAGGACAGGTACTCTTGATATCCATTGCTCAAAGGGAACTTATATCCGCACGATTATAAGCGATATAGGAAAGAAGCTCGGCACGGGTGCAATAATGACATCGCTGTGTCGTACAATGGCGGCAGGGTTTACCCTTTCAGACTGTCATGATATTGAGAAACTGCGGAATATGCTGCCTGAGGACACAGCAAAGCTTGTATTGCCGACAGAGCGTGTTTTCTCGTGCTATGATGAAGTAAGCCTTGACGATGCACAGAAAAAGCTGTTCATGAACGGTATGATACTTGACTGCGGCAGAATGGGCATATCATATCCCGCAGACACTCGTTTACGTCTTAAGCACGGCGATACATTCATCGGTGTTGCAAAGGTAAACGAAGAGAACGGACTTAAAAGCGTCTATCTCAACATAATATCCTGATTTTTCCCATATAATGCGGGACACGGAGGTTTTTTCTTGATCGACATTACTGAAAATATAATACCTATCCCGCCGACAGCAACGGCGCTCGGTTTCTTTGACGGCTTACATTCAGGTCATATGAAGGTCGTTGAGGAATGCTTCAGGCATGACGGACTTTGTCCGGCAATGTTCACATTTCACAGCGATACTGCACTGCCGAAAAGGGAAAAGATAGAAAATCTGCTTACAAACGATATGAAACTTGAAAAACTCGATGAGGCGGGTGTGAAATACATCTACTCTCCCGATTTCAATTCGGTGTGCGACTATACCGCACGGGACTTTATAGAAAAAGTTCTTGTGAGGATAATGAACGCAAAAGTCGTTGTATGCGGTTTTGATTTCAGGCTCGGCACAGGCGGCGGAAGCAATGCGGACGAGCTTAAAGAACTGTGCCGTGAATACGGTATAGAGGTCGTCATAATACCGCCGTTCAGTCTTGACGGCTGTGTTGTACATTCAACGGCGATCAAAAATCTGATAAAATCGGGTGAAATCGCAAGGGCAAACAAGCTTCTCGGTTATAACTTTTCGATTGAGGGCAAGGTCATAGAGGGCAACCGCATAGGACGGACTATCGGCAGCCCGACTATAAATCAGCTTTTCCCCGATAATATAGTCATGCCGAAGTTCGGCGTATACAAGAGCGTGACTTATCTTGACGGCAGGACTATGCCGTCCGTTACCAATGTTGGCGTAAAACCAACTGTCGGATACAAGGACAGTCCGCTTGCGGAAACACATATAATGGACTATGACGGTGACCTTTACGGCAGGACACTGCGGGTATCACTGCTTGATTTTATCCGTCCGGAAAGACGATTTGAAAGCGTGGACGAGCTTAAAAACCAGCTTGACCGGGATAAAATGACGGCAAAGCGATAATTACACCGTACTGTCACACAGGTTTCACCTGTACAAGTTAAAATTATAGCAGATGCGTGCAGGGCAGTGTGCCTTGCAGGATACTTCATTTTAAGGAGCAGAAAATGATAGAAGTAAAGAATCTGACTAAGCGTTACGGCTCTAAAACAGCGGTCAGCAACATTTCTTTCACTGCCGAAGAAAGCGAGATACTCGGCTTTCTCGGACCTAACGGTGCAGGAAAATCAACTACTATGAATATCCTTACCGGTTACCTTTCCTCAACCGAAGGCGAGGCAAAGATAAACGGTATAGACATTCTTGAAGAGCCTGTAAAAGCTAAGCAAATGATAGGTTATCTTCCCGAACAGCCTCCGTTATATCTTGATATGACGGTAATGGAATACCTTAAGTTCGTATACGGACTGAAAAAGTGCAAGTTGCCGATCAACTCTCATTTAAAGGAGATCTGCAACCTTGTAAAGATAACCGATGTCAAGGATCGTGTTATCAAGAATCTTTCAAAGGGATACAAACAGCGTGTAGGTCTTGCACAGGCACTTGTCGGAAATCCCCCCGTGCTAATACTTGACGAGCCTACGGTCGGACTTGACCCCAAGCAGATAATCGAGATAAGAGCTCTTATAAAGAAGCTCGGCAAGAATCATACGGTTATCCTCTCAAGTCACATACTCCCCGAGATACAGGCGGTATGCGATAAGATAGTTATCATCAACAGAGGCAAGGTCGTTGCTAACGACAGCGCAGACAACCTTGCAAGAAATATGTCCGCAGACCACAAGCTTGTTATACGTTGCGAGGGCGCTCCCGCTGACGTAAAGAAGCTCCTTTCATCTATTCCCGGTATGGACGAGGTATTTGTCAACAGGGAGAATGTTGAAGAGGGCGTCAGTGAGTACTTCTTAAACGCAAAGCCCGGTACGGATATCCGCCGTGAGGTTTCAAAGCGTCTTGCGTCAAGAAACTACGCACTGCTTATGATGAAGTCGAGCGAGCTTACTCTTGAAGAGGTATTCCTCAAGATTACTACAGGCGATATATACGGTAACGTGGCAGACAGCATTGACAAGCTGAAGCTTACAAAGTGACCGGAAAGGCGGAATAAGAATGTTTGCAATATTTAAAAGAGAATTCAGAGCATATTTCACATCGCCGCTCGGCTATGTGTTCCTTGCTATTTTCTACGCATTTTCAGGACTGTTCTTCTATATATTTGCTCTGTCTGTAGGCTCAACGGATATATCGAGCGTATTCCTGATGATGTTCATGGTACTTATGGTTTTCGTTCCTCTGCTTACGATGCGACTTTTGTCGGAAGATAAAAAGCAGAAGACCGACCAGCTTACCCTGACGGCTCCCGTAAGTCTTTTATCGATCGTAATGGGCAAGTTTCTTGCCGCATATGCGATTTTTGCGATAGGCGTAGCGGTCATGCCCGTATACGGCTTTGTAATGTCGACATTTGCCAAGGTTTCATGGCTTCCCATCTGGGGCAACACGGTAGGACTGTTACTGCTCGGCGGTATATTTGTTTCTATCGGTCTGTTCGTGTCATCGCTTACGGAAAACCAGATGATAGCGGCAATAGGCAGTTTCTTTATCAATCTTATGATACTGCTTATGAACACACTTACAAGCGCACTTCCCACAGGATTTTTACAGGACGTGCTTTCGAGCATTTCGGTATATTCGAGATACTCGCAGATAACAAACGGAATATTCAGTCTTTCAAGCCTGATATTCTTTGTCAGCGTTATCTTCATTTTCCTGTTCTTAACCGTAAGAGTGCTTGAAAAGCGCCGCTGGGCATAAGTGACTACAACAAAGGAGAAAACGCATGAGTAAAATAAACGAAGAGGCTGAGGTAAAGCAGACAGTGGCAGGCAGCAAGAACGAAGCCGCCAAAGCCGAAACCGAAAGCACCAAAGCAAAGAAATCTCATAAAAATCCGTTTAAGAACAAGAAGCTGAAGTACGGTGGACTGTCGATACTTTTCACAGTCATCTTCATAGTTGCCGTAGTTCTTGTAAACGTGATAATTACACTGCTCGGCGACAGATTCATGCCGGCGGCTGACCTTACCGACTCAGGTCTTTACAGCATTGAGCAGTCGACGGTAGATTATCTCAAAACCGTAACAGACGAGGTCACGATTACGGTAACAAGCGAGGAATCCGCATTTACGGGCGGAAGTTCTTACTATTATCAGACAAACGAGATACTGAAGAAGATCGCAGCGGCAAATTCAAATATCACATTACAGTATGTCGATGTAGTATCAAACCCCGGCTTTATAGCAAACTATACAGAAACCATAACCTCAAACGAGATCATGGTTGAGAGCAAGGCTACAAAGCGTGTAAAGGTCCTGACATATGAGGACTTCCTCAGCATAACCTATAATGAACAGTATCTCAACTATTACGGCGTGAAACAGCCCGAAAAGGTTGAAGCAAATGCAGAGCAGGCTGTAGTATCCGCTATTATGAACGTTACCGATACAGATCCCGTAAAGGTTGCGGTTTTAACGGGCTACGGAGAAACAGAGAATACTGTTTTACAGAATCTGCTCAAGACAAACAGCTATGTTATCGAATCGGTGAACATTACGCTTACCGACAAGATAAGCGAGGACTACGATTTTGTATTTATGTTCGGTCCCGACAAGGACTATTCTGTCGCAGATATAAACAAGCTCGACACATGGCTTGACAACAGCGGTAAATTCGGTAAGAACCTTGTTTATGTAAACAACCCCAAGCTCGGTGATTCGCCGAATCTTGACGGCCTGCTTGACCAGTGGGGTCTGAAGGTTGAAAAGGGAATCACTTACCAGACGGATGAAAACTACACATACAGCGGTATGAACACATATCAGGTACTGTCTGTACCGGATACCGATTTCAGCAAATTCACAAACAGTTCGCCTGTTCACGGCTATAATATGAGTGCTGTAACATCAAAGTGGGAGGATCAGAGCGGTAACGGTAATATCTCTATCCAGTCGCTCCTCAAAACATATGATGGTGCGGTTATCAAGCCTCAGGACAGCGGCGACAACTGGACGCCCGAAAGCGATGCAAAAAGAACACAGTATTCTGTTATTATGCAGGCTGTAAAGACAAGATTTGAGGGTACAACACCGTTCTCAAGCCGTATAGTGGCAATAGGCGGTATGGAGTTCCTCAACACCTCATTCTTACAGACAGCGTCTGTAAACAACTCACAGCTTATAATGAACATATTCAATGTAAGCTGTAATAAGGAAGAGGGTATTACGCTCACTCCCAAGTCTTACGATACAACGACCTTTGAGATAACAGACGCTCAGAAGAACGGTCTTGTTGTAGGATTTGTAATTGTTCTGCCCGTACTTCTGATAGTATTCGGTATAATCATCTGGGTAAGACGTCTGCATAAGTAAGCGAAAGGTCAGAAATGAAGAAAAACACAAAGATAATTCTCGGTTCGGTGATCGGTCTGGCAGTACTCGGTGCGGCAACGCTTGCGCTTGTGCTGACACAGCCGAAGGACGATACTGCCGATTCAGGCACGTCAAGCGACACCTCGGTCAGCATAACCGATTACGAAACCGACGATATTTCAACGCTCACGATAAGCAACGAGAGCGGTGAATATACGATAAACCGTTTAGGTAAGGAAAAGTGGGGAATAGATTCTATCCCCGAGGCGCTTGCAAACAGCAGTTCATATTCAAATGCAATGAGCAGTGCAGGCGGTATGAGCGCAAAGCAGGTAGTTGAAGAAGACGCAGCCGACCTTGCAAAGTACGGCTTTGACAAGCCTACAGCGACAATAAAGATGACGTTCAAGGACAATAAGGCTGATGATATAACCTGTCTTGTCGGCATCAAGTACGAGGGCGAAAACTCATGGTATGTCAAGACCGATAAGAGCAATACGGTATACCTTGTGTCAAATTCGGGTGTAAGCTTTGCTATGAATGATGAGCTGTCCTATGTCAACAAGTCAACGCTGGTAGCGTCTTACGACTCTGAAAACGACACCGTAAACAGAGTGCGTGTCGAGCGCAAGGATCTTGAAAAGGATATAGTTCTTGACAAGCTGCCAGAGGAAACCGAAAAGGAGTTCTCGTCTACCTATGTAGCGTATGAAATGTCCAGCCACAACGGCATACTTGCCGATGATGAGCTTGACAAGAAAGTGATTTACGGTCTGTTCGGAATATCGGCTTCAGATGTGTTTGCCGTATCTCCCACAGACGAGCAGAAAAAGCAGGCGGGTCTTGATGATCCCGACTGCACCGTTACTATGGTAAGCAACGAGGAAACCGTTACCAAGCTCACTTTAGGCTCTGCTGTCTACACTGTTACAAAGAACGATGAAACAGGCGAAGAGATAAAGACGATAACGGGCTACTACGGTATGCTCTCAGGCAAGGATGCAATATATGTGTTCTCGCCCGATGATCTGCCGTGGCTTACCGCAACACCCGAAAATATGCTTTATAAGCTGTTCCTTACACCTTATATCTATTATCTTGACGGTGTAAAAATCTATGACAGCGACAGAAAGGCATATGATTTCACTATTACGGGCGACGCTGACAAGTCGAGCTTCACATACGAAGGTAAGGAGGTAGATTCAGCCAAGTTCAAGGCATTCTATCAGTATCTGCTGTCGGCATACGCAGAGCAGATATATCTTGACGACCTGACAGACGATAACAAGTTCATAGCCGGTATCACATATGATCACCGTGAAGAGGGTAAGGAAAACGATGTAGTCGAGTTCTATTCGAGTGAGAGCGACAGAACCTGCATTATAGTTGTAAACGGCGATGTACGTTACAAGGTAAGACAGGTATACGCTACAAGACTTCTTGAAAATCTGAACGCACTTCTCTCGGGCGGAGAGATAGTATCAGAGTTCTGATGCCGCAGGGCATTTATAATTGATATGTGACGACAGGGGGCGGATCTTAAATTTTGCACGGGATCTGTCCGTCACATACTGACCGTTAGTGCGACGGTGGAGGTTATTATGACAGAGCAGGAATTTTTCACCTACAAAGGTCTTCCTCTGGTAAGGAAAGACAACACCATCTATTATGGCAATATGTCCGATAAGTACGTTGCAATGCTGACTGTATTATCCACGCACAAGGTCAAGGATCTTGAAATAGCAGACAAGACAAGGGTACAGCTTATGAACACAGATCCGACTGTTCCCGCTACAGAGATAATCGCAAAGACAAGCGAAAGAGGCAGTCTTTATGAGGCTCTCGACGTCGCAAGCATCTGGCTTTCAAAGAATAACTAAAAATCAACTCCGTTGTACTTAGTACAGCGGAGTTGATTTTTGCTTGTAGAAAAAGTCTGTTTTTTATAAAATAGAGCAAATTCTCCATCCCTAACCCCAAACCCCTTCCCCGTGGTGAAGGGCTGTGTATGCTTGGTTGGCTTTGCGTCCTTGCAAAGCCCTTGGGCATACACGCCCG